>Ga0247823_10001892_pt1 | contig 17274 bp, 13 predicted proteins | sample 13C_PalmiticAcid_2_FD_192426 | JGI IMG/M metagenome (GOLD analysis project Ga0247823, IMG submission 192426) | Soil microbial communities from agricultural site in Penn Yan, New York, United States - 13C_PalmiticAcid_Day30 | ecosystem: Environmental > Terrestrial > Soil > Agricultural land...
ATTTTATACCATGTAATATTCTGCATAGTTATTGGTTTTTTAACCAACCTTTCGTTTCCGGAAGTGGTCTATATTTTGCACTTTGTGTTGCTGGCGTTCCAGGAACCTGAAGCGTAGTAGTTTTCCTACATATGTGTGGAGAAATACTAAAAAAATAGACCGATCTTGGTCGGAATTAAGAAAAAGTTATCTGTTTTAGATAATTTCGGGGGATAACCCCGCGAGAGGGTGTGTTAAAATCAATGACAAGCAAGAATAAAATGGGCAAAACTTTACGTTTTTTAATGTTGCTGGCCGTGCTTTGCACTGGTTGGGGCATGCAGCAAGCCAAAGCGTCGCACGCGGCTGGTGGTGAATTGATTTACCGCTGGATCAGCGATTCGACCTGGAGGTTTACATTTAAATTTTATCGCGACTGTAACGGTATCAATGAACCCGACAGTATGCAGCTGTGTTATTTCAACACCTGCGATCCCGCTTTTCCTGTACAAACCAAGTGGCTGCAAAAGTCTACTTCGCTGCCCAGTACCGGTACCGAGGTAAGCCCGGGTTGTCCCAATTACCCCACTACCTGTAATGGTGGTACGCTGCCAGGTTATATCGAATTCTGGTACGAAGCGGAAATCACGCTGCCTTACCGCTGTAACAAATGGGTCTTCACCTGTACCGAAAGTTCCCGTAACAGCACCATCACCAACATTAACCTCGGTAACCTGCACGTGCGTGCAGAGCTCAACAATACCATTCTGCCTTACAACAGCTCGGTGTATTTCTCCAATAAGCCGGTGCCGTATGTGTGTGTAAACTCGCCGTTCTCTTTCAACAACGGCGCCCTCGATATTGATGGTGACCGCATGGAATTTGCCAGCATACAGCCGCTCGATGGAAACTGTAACACCCGCACTCCCACAGCCCTGGCCTACCGCCCTGCAAACTTTACCTATGGCGCGCCGGATGTGAATACCAACCCCTTTAACACCAACAATACCTTTAATGTAGATCCGCAGAACGGTACCGTAACGTTTATTCCTTACGTATCAGAAATTGCGGCCATCACCATTAAGGTAGACGAATACCGTGGTTCACAATGGATTGGTTCGGTAATGCGCGATATCCAAATCATTGTAAGGGCCTGTAACTTTGCACCGCCCTCTACCGCTATCGATACTTCCGGCTCGGGCCTTAACCTGCTGCCCAACGGTTATGTACTGACCTGCCCGCAGGCACCGCTGCAGTTTTGCTTTAACATTAAAACTGCCGATACCGGCGCCCTGCTGAAGTTTACCAACAACCTGCCTCTGTCTATCCCTACCGCTAATATTGTTGTGACCAGCACCGGCAAAAACTCGGCTTACCTGTGCTTTAACTGGACTCCAGGTGCCAACGATACCGGTGTGCATACCTTTACTGTAACGGCTACCGATACCAGCTGCCGCCCTCCCGGTATTCAGCTGAGTCAGACCTTTGCTTATTCTGTGTATGTAGCACCGCCTACAGAAATCCTGTCGGATACGACTATTTGTGAAGGCGACACCGCCAGGCTGAGGGCCATCAACGGTACCCAGTTTACCTGGTCTGTTTTGCCCGGAGGTGAGGGAATGAACACCATCACTTTTAAAGATTCCAAGAAATCGGAAGCGCTGGCTTTCCCACGCAAAACCACCCGTTACGTAACGAAGAGTAACCTGGATCCGAAATGTAAAATAACCGATACCGTAACCGTAAAAGTGATCACTAAATATGGTAGCGGCGAAATAAAGGCGTTCCCTAACGATACTGCCATCTGCGAACCCGGTTACGTTAACCTGCGCTCGGCTATCTACAGCAAGCCGCCGCCACCAGCTACCATACACCAGTTTATCTGGGAGCCCGGATTGTTTGTGAATGACTCTACCTCTGCCAATACTTTTGCTTATGTAGATTCTACCCGCACCTTTACCATCACTGCCTGGGATTCACTGGGTTGCGAAATCAAGGATACTACCCGTGTGATCGTATCGGTTCGTGACTTTGGCGTAAGTCCGCTGGATACGACCATCTGTAAAGGTGACCGTTACGAGATCAAAGCCAAAGGCGGTGTGAAATGGGCCTGGAGCGGTAACCAATCCAAAACTACCCTGAGCTGCGAAAACTGTGCTACCCCTGTAGCCCTGCCGCTCAATAATGGCACCTATCAGGTGATCATCAGCGATAAATACAATTGTGCCGATACTTTCGTTAGCCATGTAACCCTGCTGCCGCTGCCCATCATCGTGGCCAGCCCGCATGATACCCTGGTGAATTTTGGTACGCCTGTAACCCTGAAAGCCACCGGTGGTGTGAGCTACAACTGGTCGCCCATCAATACGATGAGCAATCCTAACTCGCCTGCGCCTGTGGTAACACCTACCCAGCCCACTACTTATATTGTGGTAGGCCGTGGTGCCAATGGTTGTGCTTCTACCGATACTGCCCGCGTAAACCTCGATATGCGCGACAAACTGTATGTGCCCACCGCGTTCTCTCCCAACAGGGATGGTTCCAACGACTACTTCAAAGTGGTGAACCTGACCTTCCAGAAAGTGATCGAATTCCGCGTGTTCGACCGCTGGGGCCGCCAGATCTTTGACGGTGTAGGTGCCGGCAAAGCGATTACCGGCTGGGATGGTATGATCGACGATAAGGAAGCACCGCTGGGTGTGTACAACTACATCATCCGCATTGCTTACCCTGATGGTTATGCCGATATGCTGAAAGGAAACATTACACTGGTACGCTAGTGTTTGACATACCTCAAAAAAGTGGCCGGATTAAACAATCCGGCCACTTTTTTTTAAATATATCCGGTTCTTAACCAACCTTTTCCTATCTTTTGAAGTCTATTTAATGCACAGGTGATATATACCTAAGGTGTTGATATAGTGTTTGTTCTGCTGGTTGATAGAGGATGTACTACCATGCTCCTGGCATATTAACCCTTGCAGTACAGGCATTTACCTGTTCCGGTACACCGTTTTTTTTAATAGAACTGACTCAAGCAGGAATCTATGAATAAATGTTTACGCTTCTTAATGGTTCTCCTGGTACTGTGTACCGGGCTGGGCTTACAGCAGGCCAGGGCCTCGCACGCCGCAGGCGGTGAAATGATTTACCAATGGATAAGTGACTCTACTTTCCGGATCATTTTTAAGTTTTACCGTGACTGCTCCGGCGCTCCGGCACCAACTTCTGTGCCGCTGTGTTATACAGACAGCTGTAACAAAGTATGGTATACCACTACGCTGAACAAGTCGAAGGAAATTCCTGATACAGGTTCGGTGGTAAGCCCTGGTTGTCCCAACTATCCCAATACCTGTAACGGCGGTACACTGCCCGGTTACCTCGAATTCTGGTATGAGGATACCATTACCCTGCCTAACCGTTGCGGCTTATGGACTTTCTACTCGTCCATAGGTGTGCGCAACCCTACCAATAACATCAATGGTACCCCCAACCTGTATGTAAAAGCAGAGCTCAATACCCTGCAGGGCAATGGCACTCCAGCCAACCCTTACAACAGCTCGGTGTACTTTACCAACAAACCGGTACCGTATACCTGCGTACTCAAACCTTACTCATTTAACAACGGTGCGCTGGATATAGATGGTGACTCACTCGTGTTCTCCTCCTTCCAGCCCCTGGGTGGTGGTGCCACGTTTGTAACCAATGCGCCGGATTGTAATGCGGCGGTGGTACCGTCGACGTATAATGCGGCGAGCTTTCTGCCCGGTTTCCCGCCCAACCTGAACACAAATCCCTTTAACACCAACAATACTTTTAACGTAAACCCTATTTCAGGTACCGTAACGTTTACACCGCAACTGGTAGAAAACGTAGGTATTGCCGTGCGGGTAGATGAATACCGCAGAGGCGTATGGATAGGTTCGGTAACCCGCGATATCCAGGTGGTAATCAGCCCCTGCGCATTTGAGCCTACAGCGGCAACCCTTGACCCTTCTACGCTGCAAAACGTAACCATGCTGCCCAATGGCATGATCCTGGCCTGCCCCGGTAAGCCGCTTAATTTCTGTTTCAACATTGTAACGCCTGATACCGGTGCCCTGCTTAAAATTACCACCAACCTGGGCACATCAATCCCAGCCGCCAGCCTGAACGTTACCGGTATGGGTACCGACTCTGCGTACCTCTGCTTTAGCTGGACACCCGGCGCGCTGGATACCGGTGTGAAAACCTTTACCGTAACTGCTACCGATACCAGCTGCCGCCCTCCCGGTATTCAGCTGAGCCAGACGTATGCTTACTCTATTTATGTACAACCAGCTACCATCATCTTCTCGGATACGACTATTTGTGAAGGCGATACAGCCAAACTGTTTGCCGTAGGTGGTTCCCGCTTTAAGTGGACTGCACTGCCCGGCGGCGATCCGATCTCTACCCTGAAGTTTACAGAGCCTTCCGGCAAATATGTAGTAGCCTTCCCGCGCAAAACCACGCGGTATGTGGTAGAAAGTGACATCAACTCGGCCTGTAACCAAACCAAGGATACAGTAACCATCACAGTGATTACCCTGTATGGCAGCGGCCTCATTACCTCGTATCCGCTGCACGATAGTGCGATTTGCGAACCCGGTTATGTGTACCTGCGTGCTACGACCAATACGCTGCCGCCCACCCCTCCGGGTTATTTCAATTACAAATGGACACCCAGTTTGCTGGTATACGATTCTTCGGCTATCAACACGCTGGCTTATGTAGATACCACGACTACCTACACCATCAGCACCCACAACAACCTGGGTTGCGAAATCCGTGATACTGCACGCATCATTGTATCTAAACGTGATTTTGGTGTGAGTCCGCTGGATACCACTATTTGTAAAGGCGACCGCTACGTAATCAAAGCCAAAGGCGGTGTGAAATGGGCCTGGAGCGGTAACCAGTCCAAAACTACCCTGAGCTGCGAAAACTGCGCTACTCCAACAGCCCTGCCGCTCAATAATGGCACCTACCAGGTGATCATCAGCGATCAGTATAACTGTTCCGATACCTTCGTTAGCCATGTAACCCTGCTGCCGCTGCCCATCATTGTGGCCAGCCCGCACGATACCCTGGTGAACTTTGGTACGCCTGTAACGCTCAAAGCTACCGGTGGTACCAGCTACAACTGGTCGCCCATCAACGGCATTAGCAATCCTAACTCGCCCACTCCTGTAGTAACGCCTACACAGCCTACTACCTACACTGTGGTGGGCCGCAGCGAAAACGGTTGCGCCGCTTCTGATACTGCCCGCGTTAACCTCGATATGCGCGACAAACTGTATATGCCTTCTGCTTTCTCGCCCAACAAGGATGGCGCCAACGATTACTTCAGGGTGGTGAACCTCACCTTCCAGAAAGTAACTGAGTTCCGCGTGTTCGACCGTTGGGGCCGCCAGATCTTTGACGGTGTTGGTGCCGGCAAAGCCATCAGCGGCTGGGATGGTATGATCGACGATAAGGAAGCACCGCTGGGTGTGTATAACTACATCATCCGCATTGCTTACCCCGACGGCTATGCCGAATTGCTCAAAGGCAACGTAACCCTTGTGCGATAGTGACTCAAGTTTGAACCAATAAGAAATCCCCGGTAGTACTGCCGGGGATTTTTTTATTATTCCTAATAAAACCACCGCCTGTGGCGGTGGTGATGTGTAAAGGTTATGCCGGGGAAATTAAGATCAAGGATTGAAGCTGAGGTTACAGTAGTATGAATGCGAAATCAGGGCATTTCCGAAAACGGCTGTAATAGTTTTCGGACGGCTTTTTTGGTTACTTTTTTTCCGCAAAAAAAAGTGACAGGAAGCCGGGATATGTACGGGAGTCAGCAAAAAAAGTAGCCGGGTTTTCATTGGAATGCCTGTATGTTACGTTCGTTGTATAGAAATCCCCCGCAGGGGGTGGCACAAAAACACCCCGGCAGAGCCGGAATATTTTTAATGATCGCTGAGCGGAATACCAGCATAAAAAAATCCTCCGGTTGGGCCGGAGGATGAATGTTTTTTGTAAACAGGTGTTGTTACCGTTTCCGGGTTGTTTTGCCACCCAGGCCCAGTGCGCCGAGCAGGGAGCGGACCAGTAAATTGCCGGCTGTGCGGGCCATGCTTTTCACCACAGAATTATCCATTACTTCTTCGAGTACGGATTTATCTTCCGCTGTTTTTTTGCCTTTGGCGGCCGTAGCGGGTGGGTTAGCAGCTGCTTCCTGCAGTTTGGCTGTCAGTATTTCAAACGCACTTTCACGGTCAATAGCCTGGTTGTATTTGGCCACTATGCGCGATTGGCTTACCAATTGGTTCAGCTCAGCCTCGGCCAGCACATCCATGCGAGAACGGGGAGGGCAGAGCATAACAGCTGCCAGCGGGGTAGGTATCCCTTTTTCGTTGAGCAGGGTGACCAGTGCTTCGCCAATACCAATCTGGGTAATGAGGTCTTCTGTTTTATAAAAATCGCTGAGCGGGTAGTTCTCTGCCGTTTGCTTAATCGCCTTGCGGTCGTTGGCTGTAAAGGCCCGCAGCGCATGCTGAATTTTAAGACCCAGCTGACCCAGGATCGCCGGTGGCACATCCATCGGGTTTTGGGTGCAGAAAAAGATGCCCACGCCCTTGGAGCGGATGAGTTTGATGATGGTTTCGATCTGCTCGAGCAATGCGGTGGTTGCTTCTTTAAAAATGAGGTGGGCCTCATCAATGAAGATGACCAGTTTGGGTTTGTCGGCATCGCCTACTTCGGGCAGGGTAGCATACAGCTCGGCCAGCATTTGCAGCATGAAAGTGCTGAACAGCTTGGGCTTGTCCTGCATATCGGTTACCCGCAGGATGGAGATCATGCCGCGGCCATCGTCTGCAATGCGCATGAGATCGTCTACCTCAAACGATTTTTCGCCAAAGAACAGATCGCCGCCCTGTTGTTGCAGTTCTATCACCTTGCGCAGGATGGTACCGGTAGAGGAAGTAGACAAGCTGCCGTATTCCTTTTCCAGCTCCTGCTTGCCTTCGTTAGAGGCCCATTGCAGCAATTTGGTCACATCTTTCAGGTCCAGCAGCGGCATCTGGTGATCGTCGCAGTATTTAAACAGCATGGACATTAAGCCACCCTGTGTATCATTCAACGATAAGATTTTGGAAAACAGCACCGGGCCAAATTCCGATACCGTAGCCCGCAGCCGTACCCCATGTTCATTGCTGAGGGTGAGCAGCTCGGCCGGGAATGCAGCAGCCTGGAAAGGAATGCCCAGCTTCTGGCAGCGGTCGGTGATTTTATCATTGCTGACGCCTGCTGCTGCGATACCGCTCAGGTCGCCTTTGATGTCCATGAGCAGCACGGGAATGCTGGCATCGCTGAACGATTCGGCCAGCACCTGCAGGGTTTTCGTTTTGCCTGTACCCGTAGCTCCGGCAATAAGCCCGTGGCGGTTGAGGGTTTTAAAAGGAATATGAACAGCTGCATCGGGTAGTACGTTGCCATCAAGCATAGCATTGCCCAGCAGGGCCGATTCGCCTTTGAAGGCATACCCGTTGCGGATGTATTCGGCAAATTGTGCAGTACGATCCATAGGAAAAAATGTTGGCGGTTTACAGGTCAGATATTTTCACGATGTCCTTGGCGCGGATACCGCGTTCGGTCATTTGTATGCTGCTCATTTCAATGCTGCGGTCGTGTTCCAGAAACAGCAGCCAGTTGTTTTCAATGGCTTCGTTCAGTAGTTTACGTTTCTCATTGAGCGTATCCATCGGGCGCATATCATAAGCCATTACCCAGGGCATGGAAATATGGGCCTGGCTGGGAATGAGGTCGGCGCAAAACAAAATGGTTTGACCGTTATAGTTGATCTGTGGCAGCATCATGGCTTCGGTGTGACCATTCACGTAACGTACTTTGATGTTGTCAGCAAAATCGATTCCATCCTGGCTGGCCAGGAATTGCAGTTGACCACTTTCCTGGATCGGCAAAATGTTTTCTTTCAGGAACGATGCTTTCTCCCGTTCGTTGGGATGTACCGCCCAGTTCCAGTGCAGTTCATTGCTCCAGTAGGTAGCGTTTTTAAAAGCAGGCACCAGTTTGTCGCCCTCGCGCACAATGGCGCCGCCGCAATGGTCAAAGTGCAGGTGGGTGAGGAATACATCGGTGATATCGTCGTGCGAGAAACCATGTTTTTTCAAAGAGCTGGCCACCGAATCATCGCCATGCGGAGAGTAGTGACTGAAAAATTTATCGTCCTGTTTGTTGCCCAGGCCGGTATCTACCAGGATGAGGCGGTTACCGTCTTCGATGAGCAGCGAGCGCATAGACCAGGTGCACATATTGTTGTCGTCGGCAGGGTTTACCTTGTTCCACATGCTTTTGGGCACAACGCCAAACATGGCGCCACCGTCGAGTTTAAACAGACCGGTTTCTATGGTATATAATTTCATGGGATATCCGTTTTGTCAGATCAATTTACAATTAATTTCTGCTTCCGCTGGGTGAGCAGTACGCCCAGCAAACCCAGCAGGCCAATGGCAAAGAAGAAGACCAGCGCAAAAATAGCGTTGCGCATGCTGCCGGTTGCTTCCTGTATAAAACCAAAGCTGAACATACCGATCACGATGGCCACTTTTTCAGTTACGTCATAAAAGCTGAAGAACGAAGCCGTGTCCTTGGTTTCGGGCATTACTTTGGAATAGGTAGAACGGCTCAGCGACTGGATACCGCCCATCACCAGGCCTACAGCTACCGCCAGCATATAAAACTGGGTAGCGGTGGTGGTGTAATAAGCCGAGACACAAATGCCGATCCAGATGAGCACCACGAACATGAGCACCTGGAAATTGCCGAATATGTTAGACAAGCGGGCCATCACAATAGCGCCCAAAATGGCTACCAGCTGAATAAGCAGGATGCAAACAATGAGATCCTGTGTGGACATCCGCAATACCTGGCTGCCAAACAACGTAGCGGCCAGCATCACGGTTTGCACACCCATGCTGTAAAAGAAGAAAGCAAACAGGTAGCGCTTGAGCACTTTCAGCTGTTTGATCTGCTGCCAGACATTGCCCAGCTCCTTGAAGCCTGAAGTGAGGATATTGTGCGATTTATCCTGCGGCCTGGCTGGCGCTTCCTTGAGCACACGGAAAGGAATTTGGGCAAAAGCAATCCACCACAATCCCACCAGCAGGAAGGACAGGCGGGAGGCCACGCCTTTATCGATGGTAAACACAAATACCAGGCAAACCAATTGAAGGATCACACTGCCGATGTAACCAAAGGAGAAACCCCGGGCACTCAGTTTGTCGCGGTCCTGCACTTCGGCCAGCTCGGGCAGGAAGGCATTGTAAAACACCAGGCTGCCGCAATAGCCAATGGCAGCAATGATACATCCGCCGATGCCGAGCCACAACGTGTCTTTCGTGAAAAAGAACATGCTGCAACAGGCCAGGCCACCGATGTAGCAGAAGAATTTCATGAAGCCTTTTTTATTGCTCCGGTAATCGGCTATCGACGAAAGGATAGGCGAGAGAATGGCAATCACCAGGTAGGCAAAGGCCAGCGAATAGTTGTACAGCGACGCACTCTCAATCGTGCCGCCGAAGAAACTGATCCGGTGGCTCACTGCTCCGGCACCATTGTCGGTAGTGGTGATAGAATCGTAGTAAGCCGGAAATATCGTAGAGGTGATCACCAGGTTATAGGCCGAGTTGGCCCAGTCGTACATGGCCCAGGCGTTCCATTTTTTCTTTGTTTGCTGATCCATATTAAAATGATGCTTCGGATAAAAGTACAATCATGAGTCATTTTTTTATGTGAAATAATTGGGCGCTGAAAAATTGTCCGAAAGGGTTGGTTAAATACAGGTGAAGTGTATGCTCTTATTTCACATTTTCAATAAACAGTTCACAATCAACGCCGGAGCTTCCTGGTCTGATAAAGAAAAAGATATGATGGAAGGACAGAAAAATGTGCCGGGCGGTTTTTACAGCTGCGCCAAAGTTGGTCTCTTTGCAGCAGGGGGAAATTACTTTCCCTTTGTTCAAATCTCAACCATATGTGGAAGTATTATGCGATAGGGCTGGCCAATTATACCAATTTCCGGGGCCGGTCGTGCCGGACGGAGTTCTGGAGTTTTGTAGCGGTGAATGTAGTGCTGAGCCTTGCTGTGCTGGGCGCAGCGAGTGTACTGGAGCATAACTGGCCTGTACGGGTGCTGACCTTGCTGCTGATTGTGCCGGTGATAGCAGCCGCAGTCAGGCGCATGCACGATACCGGCCGCAGTGGCTGGTATGCCATTGTACCGCTCTATAACCTGGTACTGGCTTGTCAACCGGGACAACAGCACGATAACCGTTACGGAGCCGGTCCAGACCTGCGCCGCGCTTAATCCCCGATGGATGGTCTGCTTTTTGTATGTTTGCCGCGTAATTGTAACGCATGAAGCATTGGATTCTGGCAGCAGCCCTCAGCACACTCAGTTGTACCACCTTACTGGCACAGGATAATAAATCGGAAGCCGCACAGCTCAGTACGCAAGCCCGTACCTACCTCACCGGTGGCGACTATTCCAATGCCATCCTGGTGTTTAAGCAAGCCGCTGCCAAAGATCCGCACAACCTCGATTACAAGCGCGACCTGGCTTACGCCTATTACCTCAATGGTGAACTGGGTGATGCACAAAAAGCCATCACGCCGGTGATCAATTCGGGTAAGTCGGATGCGCAGAGTTTTGTGATTGCAGGCAGCATCCTGGAAGGGATGAACAATTACGATGACGCTAAAAAAACTTATAAAAAAGGATTGCGCCAGTACCCCGAAGAGGGCGCTTTGTATAATTCACAAGGCGAAATGCTTTCCCGCAGCGGTGATAACAAATCGGCGCTCGAAAGCTGGGTAAAAGGCATTGATGTGAGCCCCAATTATCACCTCAACTATTACAACGCTGCCCGTACTTACGATATGCTGAACCAGCCTTTCTGGGCTATCCTGTATGGCGAAGTGTATGCCAACCTCGATCCGTATTCTGCTAAAACCACCGAGGCCAAAAGAATTATCCTGGAAAACTACAAACGCCTGTTCAGCAGCATCGACCAGTATTCCAAATCCAATCCGCAAAGTTTCGAAGCCCGCTGCCTGGACCTGTACCGCAGGTTATCGCCGGCCATGACGGGTGGGGTAAACGTGGAAAACCTGATCCTGATGCGCTCCCGTTTTGTGCTGGAGTGGATGCAGGTGCACCAGCAATATTTCCCCTACGGACTGTTCGAAATGCAGAACAGCCTCATGTCCAAAGGTTATTTTGATGCCTATAATGTGTGGCTGTTTGGCCTGCAGGGCGATAAAAAAGCCTATGATGCCTGGATGAAGGAAAACAGCGGCCTGATGGCAGAATTCCTGCAGTTTCAGAAGTCCAACAAGTTTAACCTGCGCGGCGGTGAAAACTACAACGGGCTTACGAAGAAGTAATACCACTTAAAATCCCAGTCCCATCCGGAAACCTACGACCATCGTGGGATAGGCACCTTCATACCGTACATCAAACAGGCTGTGGCCGTTACCGGTTTCATCGTTGTACAAAATATCATTGGGGCCGATCATTACCGGGCTGCGATCGTACCAGCGGAACCGGATACCAGCCCCTGCATAAAAATCGAGTGCAATCCTCGTCTTGCCTTTGCCCAATACAGGTTGCAGGCCAAACTTGAACGTGACGCCCGATACATTACGGGTCGTTTGCACCGGTACCCACTCCGAATAATCGCAGGCGCCATTGACACAATTGCGTCCCACTACTACTTCCTGGTCTGACTGCACCATTTTAAAAATCCCTTCTGCCGATACATAAGCCTTGGGTATTTCGCTACTGCCCAGGTACATGCGCAACTCCGGATTGACACGGAAACCACTGGTATGGCTGTTCGATTCATACGATCCTTCATACAGGTCGTTAAAGATATAACCCGCCTCCAGCTGCACGCCAAAACTGCGGGTAGCCCTGAATTCATACGCCAGCGCTACTGCCTGGTCGGGCTCCGTAACCATCGACGAAAGGTTCCATTTGATGAAATGACGAACCGGGGTATTATTATCGCCTTCTCCCGCATAAGCAGGCACCACCGCCGGCAGCAGCAGGAAACAACAGAGTAATTTGCACAGCATAAGTCTATTTGATTACGGTAATCTTTTTAATGTTCGCAGGGTTGGAAATATCGTAGTAAGCCATGCCATCCTTGAGCATCGCCAGCATGGTTTGATCCAGCGTAATGAGGTCCATCGCAAATTCGCCGGGAGTAACCTGCACGCTTTTCGGCGCTGATGGGTTGAGTACATTGTAGGTGCGGATACCCACATTGCCATCGCAGATGTACAGCATGGAATCTTTGAGGGCCAGGCCCATCGGCGCGCTAAGGTCTACCCGGGCTATTTCGTAGGGCGACATCAGGTTGCGGATATCATATACCAGCAACGCATTGAGGTTGCCGCCACAGCTGGAGCCACCGCGCACGGTTACAAAAGCAATGCTGTCATTAGCCACCACCGGATCACAGCTGCGGAGATGGCTGGCCTCTCCTAGTTTTGTGGGATTGCTGCCGTCGCTGGCATCGTAAATGTACATCGCGCTGTTGGAGCCGATGAAGAGTTTGCCATCAAACGGGTAAATGGTTTCGATGCCAAAACCCACTTTGATCAGGTTCATGTATTTGGGCTGTGCGGGATCACTGATGTCGAAGACCGTAAGGTTTTCGTTGTCGACCACGTACAGAAAATTGCCCGATATGGTAAATCGTGCCAGCGAACCGCCCTTGCCTGTGCCACTGTCTGATACAGAGTTGGCATCCTTGCTGCAGGAGTAAAACAGCACGCTGCTGATGATAGAGAGAAAGAAGAATGCTTTTTTCATGTCCGGGATTTTTTAACGGAAACATTTAGGATGACTCAACTGGGTGTACGTCCAGCCTACGATCTGGCCTTTCGATTTATCGGGGCATTCAAAGTAAATACCGGTATAAGGCGGGTAGTTCTGGTCGGTCAGTTTGTACACATTGCTGAGCCTGCTTTCGGTCACCAGGTTGTTCATATCCGAAATGTTCACCACTACCAGGTCGTTGAAGTTGTTGGCAAACAGGTGTCCGTTTCGGATCGACATTTCCGAAACGCCTTTGAGGTGTATAAACTTTACTTTTTGTGGGTTGGTAGGGTTGCTGATGTCCATCACATGAATGCCCTCGCCCACATCTACCTGGAAAGCGTAATGGGCCCAGGCATAAATTTTACCTGCATTTTTAAGGGCGGCCGGAGCAGTGCTGTAAATGTTTTTGTTATCGCCATCGGAAGCATACACCGGTTTGTAGCCTATCGCGCTTTCAGGACTTTTTTCCTGCCGGGTACAGGCGCCCAGTAAAGTGACTGCTGCCAGCAACAGCAGGGGCTGTTTCAGTGTCATAGGAGTTTGTTTTGGGTAAAAGTAGACATTTGCAATAGTAGTAATATTAATAGACAGCGAAAAACAAAAAAAGGATTGCCAAAGCGCAATCCTTATAGAAGATCCTGAGTGTAAAAGAGTGCCTGAAAAGGCTAATCTATCTGGCATTCACGGGAATATGAACCCAGGATATCAGAACCGGTGGTTTCCAGGTCGTCACATTTTTTCTCGGCGCGGGCACGATTGTCCTTAAAAGTATAAGAACCATCATTTACGGTAGTAGACGAGCTGCCGCCGGTGTACACTTTTTTACAATCACAGGTATAGTCTTTTTTGCAGGAGGCGAAGCTCATAGCTCCAAGCACAGCAACTGCCAGCATTACTTTTCTCATATCGTTTCTCATTTGTGGTTATGTTAAAGCTTTCCAAAAACGGTGCCATAACGAGTGTGTTTACTGTATATTGTTGTTATTCATTGCTTTATAAAATAAGGAGCTGTGTTTCTTGTTACGGGGTTGTTAATCATTTGCCCTGCTTTGCTGCCGGATGTCCACAGGCTGGGCGATATTATCCTTTCATTTGACCATTCGTACAAAGTTGGTAGGGCAGCATCAAACAGCCGGTTACATTTGTATCAACAATCCACCGGAAATCATCACTCATGAAACTGATTAACCATGCAACGGTAGTTGCTGCAACTATATTATTGCCCTTTGCGGCAGCGGCCCGGCCCGATCATATCACCGGTTCGGTGAAGGAATCGTCGGGCAAGTCTATTACTGCGGCCACGGTAACGCTGTTGCGCCAGGCCGATTCTTCCTGGGTTAAAACAGAACTGACCGATGCCTCCGGCGCTTTTGTATTCAATGGTGTGGTAGATGGTCAGTACCTGCTCAAAGTGACTGCCCTGGGTTATGAACCCCGCTTTCAGCAGGTGCAGCTGCAAGGCAATCAACCATCTTTGGCTACAGTAACCATGGAGCCACGAACCAGCCAGCTCAAGCAGGTAACCGTTACCGAACGAAAACCTTTTGTGGAAGCCCGCCTCGATAAAACCATCGTGAATGTGGAAGGAGCAGTAACCAGTGCAGGTAGTACCGCGCTGGAAGTACTCGAAAAATCGCCCGGCATCATGGTCGATAAAGACGGCAACATCAGTATGCGGGGCAAACAGGGAGTAGTAGTGATGATTGATGGCCGCCCGTCTTACCTGAGCGGTGCCGACCTGGCCAATTACCTGCGCAGCCTCAGTGCCGACCAGGTAGCACAACTCGAACTCATCACCCAACCTTCGGCCAAATACGATGCGGCAGGTAATGCAGGGATCATCAATATCAAAACCAAAAAAGGCAGGCAGAGCGGGCTCAACGGATCTGTATCGCTGGCGTATACCCAGGGTGTGTATCCTAAAGCTTCCAATACCATTCAGCTCAACTATAAAAAGAATAAAATCAATCTTTACGGCAGCTACAATTTCAGCCACTGGGAAGGATTCAGTCACCATGAGCTGGACCGCAACTTCCGCACGGGCGGCAACGATGTGGTGACCAGCAATTTTAACCAGAACACCAGCATGCGCAATGTGGGCAATCCGCATAGCCTGAAAGCCGGTGTGGATTATGATGTGACGCAAAAGACGACTATCGGTCTGTCGGTGAACGGGATGTTCAATACCCAGCAAAACGACAACAACAGTCTGACAAAAATTACTGATAACGTCAACCAAACTATATCCTATAACAAGGCAGAAAACAGGATCCACAATCCCTGGAGCAACGGCGGTTTTAATGCTTATATGAAACACAGCTTTAAGCAGCAGGGACCGGAACTGAGTGCTGACCTGGATTACATGCAATACCTCGCCAACAGCAACCAGCTGGCCACTAACCAACCGCTAGATGCCGGCATGGTACCAGTGGGCGTACCGTTGCAACTACGTGGAGAACTGCCTTCGGATATCCGGATTTACAGTGCCAAAGTGGATTACTCCCATCCGTTTGCCAAAACCTGGAAGTTTGAAGCCGGTGCCAAATCGAGTTACGTAACCAGCGATAACGATGCACGCTACAGTGTGATGGATCAGAACGAATGGACTTACGATAGTTCGCGAAGCAACCATTTCATTTACAACGAAAATATTAATGCGGCTTATGTGAATACCGCTACCAGTATTGGTAAGCAATGGCAGGCACAGGTAGGTTTGCGTTTAGAGAATACCAATGCCGAAGGCAAACAGCTGGCCAATAACCAGAAGTTTACCCGCACCTATACCCAGCTTTTTCCTACCGCTTATGTGAGTTACCAGCTCAATAAAAACAACCAGTTCAGCCTCAATTACGGCAGGCGCATAGACCGGCCTTCTTACCAGGATATGAACCCGTTCCGTTACTTCCTGGACCAGTATGCTTACCAGCAGGGTAATCCTTACCTGAAACCGCAGTTCAGCAACAATGTGGAGCTGGCACACGTGTTCAAAGGGGTATTGATTACCACTGCCCGGTACTCGCAAACCAGCGATATCATCAACGATATCCTGCTTCAGAACGATACCACCAAAGTAACGTTCCAAACCAAGGACAACGTAGCCAAGAGTACCAATTACGGCGTGTCGGTAAGCTTTAACTATGACCTCACCAAATGGTGGATGCTCAATGCTTTTGGCGACCTGGGCTATACCCATTACCAGGGTGTGATCAACAACGCACCGATAGATGTAGAGCAAACCACGTTTACCATCAACATCAACAACCAGTTCCGGTTCAAGAAAGGATGGAGTGCCGAGCTGAGTGGTTTTTATGTGTCGCCACAACTCGAAACCGCCATGATCTATGCGCGCCAGATGGGTATGGTGAGCGTGGGCGTAGGGAAAAAAATACTGAAAGACCGTGGCAGCCTGAAGCTGAGTGTGCGTGACCCTTTTTATACGCTTAAATTCAGCGGGTACACCCGTTTCGATAATATAGACCTCAAAGTGAATTCCCGCTGGGACAACCGCCAGGCTACCATTGCCTTTACCTACAATTTTGGTAAACAGCAGGGTCAGCAACGCAGGCGCCAGAGTGGTGCCAGTGATGAGCAGAAGCGGGTAAATATGGGAGGTCAGCAATAACAAGCGTTTTTGTGTTTTAATGTTAATAGCCTGATTAGTGAAAAAAGGCGGCCCAAAGGTGTAGGGCCGCCTTTTGATTTTCAGTGTTTTATGTATTTGGCAAGGTTGTTGGACTATTACCGGTAAATCTGAAGTGTATGAAAACGAAAGGAAAGCTGATATGGGCGGGATTGATAGTAGCTGCATTTGGATTGACCACTATTGCCCAGGCGCAGATTATTCTGCCGCCACCTCCACCATTGCCACCGCATCCCGAAGTGAGGGTAGCTGTGGTAGCGCCTCCACCGCCGCATGTGGTCATCGCACCACGTCCTAGGCCCAGGTATTATGCCCCGCCTCCACCCAGACCGGTGTATCACAAGCATTATCACAAACCCAAACACGTACCCTATGGTCACTATAAAAAAGGGTACCACAAGCCTCCACCCCGACCTCATGGTCCGAGGCACTAACCACTAACCATTCGACAATCCATATATATTGAGCGGCAACCTTTGCGGGTTGCCGCTTTTTTGATGCCGGCTTTTTTTATTTGTACATTTCAGGTATGAACGTTGTCATTGCCATCATCATCGTAGCCCTGGCTGCTGCTTTCTTTGTATCAATTCTGAAAAAGAAGAAACCGGTGCCCGATGCTTTTCCGCTTCCTTACCGGCAGGTGCTGGAGCAATATGTGCATTATTACAAAGTGCTGTCACCGGAAGATAAAGCGCGGTTTGAAGCCGATATGCTGCAATTCCTCAGCACCATCCAGATC
>Ga0247823_10001893_pt1 | contig 17268 bp, 12 predicted proteins | sample 13C_PalmiticAcid_2_FD_192426 | JGI IMG/M metagenome (GOLD analysis project Ga0247823, IMG submission 192426) | Soil microbial communities from agricultural site in Penn Yan, New York, United States - 13C_PalmiticAcid_Day30 | ecosystem: Environmental > Terrestrial > Soil > Agricultural land...
CGGGCAGCGTGTGGAACACCATGCCCCCGCACATCCACGAGCGGCGCAGCGAGATCTATTTCTATTTCGAGCTCGACGGCCCCAGCGACCGCGTCTTCCATTACATGGGCGAAGGCGAGGCGATGCGGCACATCGTCATGGCCAACGAGGAAGCGGTGATCAGCCCGCCCTGGTCGATCCACATGGGCAGCGGGACCAAAGCCTATGCCTTTATCTGGGCGATGGCCGGCGAGAACCAGGACTATACCGACATGAACGTCCTCGACATCTGCCAGCTGGCGTAACTTCTGCTCCCCTCCCGCTCGCGGGAGGGGAATCTGGTGCGAATATCGACCGAGAGGCGCGCGCAATGATCGACAGACGGATGCTGCTCGGGGGCGCGGCTGCTTCGGCGACGATGATCGCCGGCCGTGCATGGGGACAAACCGTCGCGCCGGTCCGCACCGCCGCCGGCTCATTCCAAGGCACGGTCGAGAACGGTGTGCGCGCCTTTCGCGGGATCCGTTACGGTCGGGCCGAGCGATTTCGCGCGCCGGTCCGCGTGCCCGCCCCGCAAGGTACCCAGCCCGCCGACACGTTCGGGCCGGTCTCGCCGCAATCGGGGAGCCGCTACGGACCGCAATCCGAGGACTGCCTGTTCCTCAATATCTGGACTGCCGACGCACGCGCCACTGCGCGCAAGCCGGTAATGCTCTACATCCATGGCGGCGCCTATTCCGGCGGCAGCGTCACCGATCCGCTCAACGACGGGCATGCGTTGGCGGCACGTGGCGACGTGGTGGTCGTCACCGTCAACCACCGGCTCAATGCATTCGGCTATCTCTATCTCGCGCGGCTCGACCCGCGTTTCCCCGACAGCGGCAATCTGGGCCAGCTCGATCTGGTTCTCGCGCTCCGCTGGGTACGCGACAATATCGCCGCGTTCGGCGGCGATCCGGGCAAGGTGATGGTATTCGGCCAGTCGGGCGGCGGCGCCAAGATCGCGACGATGATGGGCATGCCTGCCGCCAAGGGGCTGTTCCACCGCGCCGCGACGATGAGCGGCCAGCAGGTCACCGCTTCGGGCCCGCTCAACGCCACTGCCCGCACCCGCGCCTATCTGGGCAAGCTCGGGATCAAGGAAAGCGACCTCGGCGCGCTGCTGGCGATGCCGCAGGAGAAACTGGTCGACGGGCTTTCGGCGACCGATCCGGTGCTGGGCGGCGGAGTCTATTTCGGACCGGTGCTCGACATGAAGTGGCTGACCCGGCACCCCTTCTGGCCCGACGCCAATCCGCAGTCGAACCATATCCCGATGATCCTCGGCAATACGCATGACGAGACGCGCGCGTTCGTCGCGCCGGATTCGGCCAGGATGCGCGATCTGGGCTGGGACAACATCGCCGAGCGGATCGCGCCCGAATTGCGCATCGACATTCTCCCCGAATGGGTCGTCTCCGAATATCGGGCGAAATATCCGGACTGGACGCCCGAACAGGTCTTCTACGACGCGACCACCGCGGGGCGGAGTTGGCGGGGCCAGGTGATCGAGGCCGAGGAGCGGGCAAAGGCCGGGGCGCCGGGCTGGGTCTATCAACTCGATTTCGGCTCGCGCACCGATCCGCGGCGCGGCGCCTTTCATTCGCTGGACATCGCACTCGTGTTCGGCACGCTGGCGGCCGAAGGGTCGCAAACCGGCACCGCAGCCGACGCACGCGCGGTTTCGAAGGCGATGCAGGACAGCTTCGTCGCTTTCACCAAAAGCGGCGACCCCAATCATGCCGGCTTGCCGAACTGGCCGCGCTACGCCCTCGACAAGCGCGCGACGATGGTCTTCGATGTGCGCAGCCGCATCGAGAACGACCCGCGCAAATGGCAGCGCGAGTTGTTCGCGCGCGTGCCCTATATCCAGCCCGGCACCTGAAGCCGGGCGGCTTTCAGGAGGTTGCCGAATGAAGTTCGATCGTCGTTCCGCGTTGCTCGCCGGGCTCGCCGCGCCTCTTGCGGCAGCCGCCCAGACCGCACCGCCGAAGAGCGACAAGCCGCTGCCGGCGGGTCTGACAGATCCAGCCGAGACGATCGACCTGTGGCCCAAAGGCGTGCCGGGCAAGCCCGCGACGCTGCCGGTGGAAAAGGTAGTCGAGCGCAGCACCGATGGCGCCCTCACCGATCGTGCGGTGAGCGGAATCGCCAATCCGCGGCTCGCGGTGTTCCGTCCGCGCATCGCCAACGGCGCGTCGGTGCTGATCACGCCCGGCGGCGGCTATGTCCGGATCGTCCTCGACCATGAAGGCTATGTGCTCGGGCGCTGGCTCGCCGCGCAGGGTTTCACGGCATATGTGCTGTTCTATCGCCTGCCCGGAGACGGCTGGGCGGCGGGTCCCGATGTGGCGCTGTCCGACGCGCAACGCGCGATGCGGCTGATCCGGGCGCAGGCGATCCGTAACGGACTCGATGCCGAACGGGTGGCGGCGATCGGTTTTTCGGCGGGTGGGCACCTCTGCGCCGATCTCGCGACGCGGCACGCAGCCAAGACTTATGATCCGGTCGACGGGGCCGACAAGCTCAGCGCGCGGCCGTTCGTCGCGGCGCCGATCTATCCGGTCATCTCGATGACCGCGCCGGCCGCGCATATGGGGTCGCGCGAGCAATTGATCGGCAAGGATGCGAACCCCGCGCTAGAGGCCGCGCATTCGCCGCACCGCAACGTGACCAAAGCCACCCCGCCCTGCTTCCTCGTCCATTCCGAGGACGACGGCACGGTACCGGTGGAGAACAGCCTGTTGCTGCGTGCCGCGCTCAAGGCGGCGGGGGTGCCGGTGGAAACCCATCTCTTCACCCATGGCGGGCATGGCTATGGAATGACCAGGGCGATCGGCAAGCCTGCGGGGGTGTGGCCGGAACTGTTTCTGAGCTGGGCGCGGAGCCAGGGCTTCGCTTGACCTGCGCTCCGTTTTGAAGCGCAAACGGCGCGGGATCGCTCCCGCGCCGCTCCTGCGATAAACGTTGCGCCGGCGGTGAGGACCGCCGACCACAACTCACATCTTGAAGCGCGCACCCACCAGGAAGGTACGCCCGAAATGGTTGTACTCGTAATTCCGGCTGGCGTCCTGATCGACCCAGCGGTCGCGATACGCGTCTGTCAGATTGGTGCCTTCCAACGACAGTTCGACATTCTCGGTGATCTTGTAACGAATCGACGCGTCGACATTGGTGATCGGGTTATAGCCTTCGAAGACGTTGCCCGTCGCCGAACCCTGATCGTTGAAACCGCCGCGATAGGCGACCGAGGCACGGGCGCTGAACTTGCTGTCTTCGTAATAGAGCGTCGCGTTGAATGCGCGCTTGGACAGCTGGTACAAGGTCGTTTCGAACGGCTGATTGACGTTGCCGCCGCCCGGCACGGTCGCCGGCACGCCTTGCGCGTAGATGGCGTTCGAGTCGATGAAGCTCGCATTGACGATGCCGCCGAAGTTGCTGAGGAACCCGGGCAGGAAGCGGAACGGCGCCTGCAGCGAAAGTTCGACGCCCTTCAGATCCGCGCCGCTGCCGTTGACCGTAGTCTGGATCGTCCAGATCGGCTGCGCCTGGAGCGCGGGATTGAGGAAGCCCGGCGAGGACGAGGACAGCACCGAGGTGGGCAGCCCGGTCGACGTGAAGGTGTCGACGCGTGAACTCGCTACCGGGAAGCTGTCGATCTCCTTCTTGAAGACCGCCACCGAGAATACCGATTGCGGCGCGAAATACCATTCGAGCGCCGCGTCGTACGCGGTGGCGCGATAGGGCTCCAGATCGGGATTGCCGAAATTGACCCGGAAATTGAACCCGTCGGCGGATCCGCCGGGGGTCAGGTTGGCGAGCAGCGGCCGGGTCATCACCTTGGCCACTGCGCCGCGCAGCACGAGATTCGGCGTGAGGTCTGCGGCGATGTTGGCGGAGGGCAGCCAATCCTCATAGTCGCGTTCGACGGTGACCTGGGTGCCGCTGTTGAGCCCGGTCGAGGACTGTTCGGTGCGGACATAACGCATGCCGGCATTGGCGCGGACGTTGATGCCGAGCACCGATCCGTTGACGTCGACCTGAAGATAGCCGCCCTTGACCTGCTCGGTCACGCTGCGATTGTTGCCGGCATCGAGCAAAAGCGGGCGGTTGTAGAGTCCGGTAAAATCCGCGGCGGCATCGATATTGGGAATGAGCCAGCTGTTGGTATTGCCCTCGGGCTGGCCGGCATTGCCGAGCGTGACCAGTTCGGAAAGTGCGGGGGTGGCGCGGAAGCCATAGACCGCGGCCGGGCCGAACACCGAACTGGCCGTGCAGGTGATCTGGCGCAGCACCAGATCGAGCCCGCCATTGCCGCACACCGCGGTGTCGCGCTGATAGGCAGTCAGATCATAGTCGAAACGGCGATAGACGCCGCCGAGCTTGAGCGTGAAGCCTTCCGCGGCGTCCCATTCGGTGCGCAGCTGGGCGGTCCTGAACTTGTTGGTGGTGTTGGATGGGCGGTCGCGGATCTCGGCGAGCTGGAAATTTGCCGGATCGGTGACGCTGGTGCCGAAGGTCAGTCGGGGCGAGCGGCTGTTGGTATAATCGTATTGATAGCCTTGCGCGTCGCGATCGTCGAAGACGAAGGTGGTCTCGAACGGGATGTCGGCATCCGATTTCGAGATACCGCCGAGCAGTGTGAAGCGGAGAGTGTCGCCCAGATCCTGATCCCAGCTGGCACCTACCTGATAGAATTGCGTGTTCGATTCGCGCTTGTAATGCTCGGTGCGCACCCATGCGTCGTTGAGGGTGGCCGAGATCATGTTGTTGTCGTCGTCATAGACCGGGTTGGCGACGTTGATCGAACGTTCGTTGGACCGGAGCAATACTTCGCCCCATTTCTCTTCGCGGATTTCCTTGAACCGCGAATAGAGGGCGTCGATCGAGATCTTGGTGGCGTCGCTCGGCGCCCATTGGACGCTGCCGGTCAGGCCCAGCCGCTCGCGGTCGTGGCCGACCTCGCCGTAGCGCGGGATGCGCGGGTGAAAGGAGAGCGCGGCCTGATTGCACGCCGCGCTCGGAACATAGGTTCCGCCGGCGTTCGCGGTGGTCCAGCAATTGGTGCCGTTGACGCTGTCGAACCGCGCCTGTGCCCAGCGCACGGTATTGTTGCCGAGCTCGATCGTGTCGGTCTTCTGATACGCGGCGGAGATCGAGGCGCCGATCGTCCCGTCGGGCGATTTCCACGAGAGCAAGCCCGCAAGGCGCGGCCCCCAATTCTTGGACAGGTCGTTATAGCTGCCCTGCGCCGATGCGACGAAGGTCAGCCCGTATTTGCCGCCCAGCGGATTGCCGGTGTTGAGGTCGACCACGGCGCCGAGCGAACCCTCGTCGAGCGAGGCCTCGGCGGTTTTGTGGACCACCAGCGAGCTGAACAGCTCGGAGGCGAAGACGTTGAAGTCGAATGCGCGCTCGCGATTGGCACTGGCGCCGTCGGCCGAAGTAGTGATCGTCTCCAGCCCGTTGACGCGCACGCGGGTGAACTGCGCGCCGAGGCCGCGCACCGTGATCGCACGGCCCTCGCCGCCGTCGCGCTGAATCGAGATGCCCGGGATTCGCTGAAGCGATTCGGCGAGATTCTGGTCGGGGAATTTGGCGATGTCCTCGGCGACGATCGCGTCGACCGCCGACACCGAAGCGCGCTTCACGTTGAGCGCGGCCTCGAGCGACTGGCGGAAGCCGGTGACGACGATCTCTTCGCCTTGCTGCTCATCGGCGGGCGCGGCCTGTTCGTCGGCCGCGGCGGGCGTGGGTTCGGCGGTCTGCGCCGCTGCGTGTCCGGCCGCGAGCGCCAGCGCGACCGCTGCCGCGGACGCGCCGCTACGCCAGGTGAATCGAGAAATGCGCGCCTTCATATAAGCCTCCTTGCCTAATTCCGGGCCGCTCTCTTGGCGGTTCCGGTTTGCGCGTCGGCCAGATGGCGACGCGCTGTTTCCGCCGCGCTGCACGTTCAATGCTGTGCGCGGCACTATCGGCGTCCTTCTTCCGACCATCGGAAACCGGTGTCAACCAGCTTGATATTTTGCTGAGTCATCAACTCAAGGCGTGTTGTAGATCGGCAACAGCTAGAAAATTACCAACTCTATCCCATTATTTGGGATAAAATGGGCAATCGCTATGGCGTCATCGGGTTACCGGTGTCAAAGTCGTGGCCGCAGTTCCAGTGCCTGCGTCAGCCCCTGCCGTCGGCAACCGCGGCGAGCCAAGCCTCGAGATTGGTGTAGCCGTCGCGGTTCTTGTCGCGATTGCCGTCGGCGACGTTCGGGTCGAGGCCGTGCTTGCGCTCCCACGCATCCGGAATGCCGTCATCGTCGCCGTCGCGCGGTGCAGGAAGACTCGCGAGCGCGGGCCAGCTACCGACATCGCGCTGGCTGTCGATCTGGCGTCCGGTGCGATCCCGCACGCCCGAAACCACGCGCGCATCGACGACGTCGCGAGGCCTGGATGCGCCAGCGCTCGCCAGCACGCGTTCATAGGCCGAAGCAGCCGGATCGGATGCGACCGGCGCCACCTCGACCGGCGCTGCAAGCCGATAGCCCTCGGGCGAGACGCCGGTGACGAGGCTCCACGGATCGGCCGGGATCACGCCGTTCATGCTGTTTCCCGCGAACCACGCTTTGGCGAGGACATTGGATTCGTCGAACGCGATCGGCCTCGTCGATTGCGGGCCGGCGACATAGGCATTGTCGACGAAATTATACTGCGCGAGCGTCGCCTTGTCGGCATTGTAGCCCGATCGGGTGCCGCCCCAATTGTAGAAGACGTTGGAGCGGAAATCGAAAAAGGCACCGACTGGATCCAGGTCAGGCCCGTCATAATTCCCGGGACGCGGCATGCGCGCGGAATGGTTCGCCCAGAGATTATGGTGAAAGCTGATCCTCGCGCCACCGCCGCCACGGATCAGGCTGCCATAGCCATGATCGCCTTTGGCGTGGAGCGAATGGGTCAGCGATTCCGAGATGATCGACCATTGGACGGTGAGATCGTAAAAGCCCTGCCCGGATTCGCTGTAGCGCGCGGAGGCCGACAGCGTCTCGTCGACCGACCAGCTCGCCGAGACGTGATCGAGGATGATCCGGCGGCCCTTGGTGACGGTCACGGCATCGGATTCGGTTTTCGATTCATCGCCGAGGCGCGAACGGATGTACCGGATCACGACATCGTCGGCGCTGATCTGCAGCATGTGATCGCGCAAGGTGACCCCGTCGCCCGGCGCCGACTGGCCGGCGATCGTCACCCGGCCCTCGCGGATCACCAGCGGTTTGGCGAGCTTTATGGTACCCGAGACGCGGAACAGGATCGTCCGCGGCCCTTTGGTCTCGATCGCGGCGCGCAGGCTGCCGGGGCCGCTATCTTCGAGATTGGTGACGAACAGCACCTGCCCGCCGCGACCGCCGAGAGCGAAGCGCCCTGCCCCTTCGGCGCCGGGAAAAGCAAGTTGCTGCCCGGCACCGGGCGAAGACAGAGCAAGCAGCGCGAGTGCGAACATGGAGCCTCAAGATTTTGCGAGCTGGTCGAGCGCTCGAACAACGCGGCCGTTCACGCGGACGTTGCTGAGCGCCACGCGCTCGGTGTGGCGGATCACGCTGGGCTCGGTGACGCCGCCGAAGCTGCAATCCTTGAGGGCGATATCGGTCACCGGCGCACCGGGCAGCCCCTGACTATCCAGCACGCGGGTCGCCTTGTCGGCGCGCAGCCGCTCGATATTGATGTTGCGGAGGACCGGCGTGAAACGACCGTTGGGCCCTTCCTCATAATTGAAGTCGCAGGCGATCGCGGCGCGGCTGACCTGCCCGACATGGATGTCGCGATAGTGGAAATTCTCGAGAAGGCCGCCGCGCAGTGCGTTGTTCTTGAAGCGGATCGCGTACCAGAGATCGGGGCTGTCGAGCTGACATTTCTCGGCGAAAATCCAGCGCGCGCCGCCCGAGATCTGCGAGCCAACGGTGATCCCGCCATGCCCCTCCTTCATCCGGCAGCTGCGGATCAGGATGTTCTGCGAAGGCACGCCAAGCCGCCGGCCATCCTCGTTGCGGCCTGAATTGACGGCGATGCAATCGTCGCCGGTGTCGAAGGTGCAATCCTCGATCAGCATCATGTCGACCGATTCGGGATCGGTGCCATCGTTGTTCGGGCCGTGCCCCATGATGTCGAGCCCGCGCAGGATGACATTGCGGCAGAGCACCGGATGGACGTTCCAGAACGGCGAACGGCGGATCCGCACGCCCTCGATCAGCACATTCTCGCAGCTATAAGGCTGGATGAACGGCGGACGCAGATAATGGCCGTCGCCGAACACGCGCTTCTCGACCGGCACGCGATCCTCGGCCATCTGGAACAGCCGCGCCCGGGCCGGACGCTGGTTCGCCATCCCCTCGCGCCAGCCATATTCGACGGTGCCGCCCCATGGCCCCTTCCACGGCCACCAATGCTCGGCGCTGGCCTGCCCGTCGAGCGTGCCCGCGCCGGTGATCGCTATGTTCTTCGCCCCGTACGCATAGACCAAAGGGGAATAATTGATCAGCTCGACGCCTTCCCAGCGGGTGAAGACCATCGGATAATGCGCGGGATCGGTGCTGAAACGCAAAGTCGCGCCGGCGACCAGGTGCAGCTCGACATTGGATTTGAGGTGCACCGCACCGGTGAGAAAATCCCCCGCGGGCACCAGCACCCTGCCCCCGCCCGCCGCGGCGCAGGCCTCTATCGCCTGCGCGATGGCGGCGGTATTGAGCGTGACTCCATCGCCCTTCGCGCCGAAGCGGTCGATGTCGAAGACTCGTGGCGCGAAGACCGGCGCGCGGACGGTTCGCACGATCTCGGCGGCGCGCTGCCACGGATCGGCGAGCACATTTCCGGGCAGTAGCGTGCCCGCACCGGCGAGGCTCCCGTAACGAAGCAAATCCCGTCGCGTAGATCGAATCAGCATTGCCGCCCTCCCACTCGCTCCGACTCTGCGACCGGCTATGACACCGGTATCAAGTAAAAGGGGGGATTGGCAATGACGGACGCTCGGCGGCTGCATTTGGTGCAATCGCTGGTCCGGGTTATTCCCTTTGCAATGAAGCGCAGCTCGCAACCCACGATCAACGACGTCGCCCGCATCGCCGGCGTCTCGAAGAAGACCGTCAGCCGGGTGATCAACCAGTCGCCTTTGCTCAACGGCGATACCCGCAAGCGGGTCGAGGAAGTCATCGCGGATCTGGGCTATGTCCCCAATCCGCAGGCGCGCGCGCTGGCGCTGCGCCGCAATTTCCTGATCGGGCTGATCCACGACAATCCGAACGCCCAGATGGTGCTGAACGTCCAGCAGGGCATGCTCGAGGTGCTGCGCGACACCGAATTCGAGCTGATCGTTCACCCGGTCAATCGTGGCTCGCCGACGATGCTGGAAGATATCGGTCAGTTCCTCGAGCGGCAGCGGCCATTCGGCGTGATGATCTTGCCGCCGATTTCAGAGAACGACCAGCTCGCTGCGCTCTGCGCCGAACTGGGGGTGCGCTATGTCCGGATGGGATCGGCACCGCTCGACGAAGCGGCGCACATGGTCGCCTCGAACGACCGCGAGGCGGTGCGCGGCGCGGTCGAGCATCTGATCGAATCGGGCCATCGCCGGATCGGGCTGGTGCTCGGACCACACGGCTTCCGCTCGGCGATGGAGCGGCAAAAGGGCTATGAGGAGGCGATCGAAGCCGCCGGACTGCCGCTCCAGCGGACATTGATCGTGCAAGGCGACTATAAGTTCGAATCCGGGATGCGCGCGGCGGAGCAGCTGCTCGATCTGGCGCCTCGCCCGACCGCCGTGTTCGCATCGAACGACGAGATGGCCGCGGGCGTGCTCCATGTCGCGCGCCAGCGCGGGCTCAACGTGCCGCAGGATCTGTCGATCATCGGATTCGATGATACGCCGATCGCCTCGCATCTGTGGCCGCCGCTCACCACGGTACGCTGGCCGATCGCGACGATGGCGCGCGCCGCAGCGCTCAAGCTGGTCGGCGGCGAAGGCGGCGCAGCGAGCGAGGATGGCGAGGCGTCATTGTTCGTGTCGACGCTGATCCGCCGCGCCTCTGTCGCGCCCGCCGCGGGCTGATTGCGCTATCGGAGGGGTACGTGCATCTCCTCCGCTTTCTGCGCCTGACGCTCGACCAGGCCGTCGAACACCTTACCGACCGCATGGATCTGGTCTGCCGTTTTCTGGTCCGCGCCCATCGCGTAGGAAGCGCTGTACGCCGGACCCGATATGGGACCGCCGGTGACCTTTTGCGCATGTTCGTCATAGGCGGCCAGCGCCTTATCCAGCGCCGCCTGCCGTGCGTCGGGTGCATCGAGCGTGGCGACGCGCGCGCCGCAGGCATCCACCAATTGCCCTTGCGGATCGTAGCTGAGGGTGGGGTTCACTGCCTTGACGTCCGGTGTCGTCGGCACGTCGATCGCAGTCACTTGCCGGGCCAGATTGGGCTGGGTTGCCGCCGCGGCAGCGATGGCGCCTTCGAGGCGCGCCGCGTCCACCGCCGATAGCTGCGACTCGACGGCGGCCGCAACGGTGTTGCCGAAAGCCGGATCGACGGCCTGAAGGCCCGAAATCTGCGCACCGAGCGCCGCGGTGTCGATGCCGAGCGGGCCGGTTGCAGCGTCGGCCATGGCATTTGCCACGTCCTGAGCGCTGGGACTCGTGCCGGCCGAGGACGCGTCGCCGACGCCGCTCGTACCGCCAACGCCGCCCACGCCTCCGACGCCTCCGACGCCGTCGCTGGAATCGCTCATGCCTCTTCTCCATTGTAACCGATTACAGATCAGACGGCACTCTATGGGGATTGGGCCGGCGACTGCGCTAGTCGTTGCGACTAGCGGCATGACGCGCCCGGAGATCACCGAGGCCATAGGTCTCGAATGGCCGCCCGACATCGAAAACACGGACCACCGGTGCACAGCGGACGGCCAGCCGAAATTGCCCCCTAACGCGGCCTTAACTATGCTGCACCGCAGCGAAGGAGGTGGCGTAATGACCCCGAAGCGAGTGCGTAAGGCTGTGTTTCCCGTTGGCGGGTTAGGTACCCGTTTTCTCCCGGCGACCAAGGCGATTCCCAAGGAGATGCTTCCGGTCGTCGACAGGCCCTTGATCCAATATGCGGTCGAGGAAGCGATCGAGGCCGGCATCGAACAGATGATCTTCGTCACCGGCCGCGGCAAGGCCGCGATCGAGGACCATTTCGACATTGCGTTCGAGCTCGAGACGACGATGAGCGGGCGCGGCAAATCGCTCGACATCCTCGGCCGTACCCGTCTCAAGCCCGGCGCGGTCGCCTATGTCCGCCAGCAGGAGCCGATGGGGCTCGGTCACGCGGTGTGGTGCGCGCGCGACGTGGTCGGCGACGAGCCGTTCGCGGTGTTGCTCGCCGATGATTTCATGGTCGGCCGCCCGGGCTGCCTCAAGCAGATGATCGACGCGTACGAGCAGGTCGGCGGCAACGTGATCTGCGCCGAAACGGTGCCCGACGAGCACACGCATCGCTATGGCATCATCACCCCCGGCAGCCGCGACGGTTCGCTAACCGAAGTGAGGGGACTGGTGGAGAAGCCCGCCCCCGGCACCGCCCCGTCGAACCTGTCGGTGATCGGCCGCTACATTCTCCAGCCCGAAGTGATGGGGGTGCTGGCGAGCCAGGAAAAGGGCGCTGGCGGCGAGATCCAGCTGACCGACGCGATGTCGCGGATGATCGGCGATCAGCCGTTCCACGGCCTTACGTTCGCCGGCACGCGCTACGATTGCGGCGACAAGGCCGGCTTCCTCCACGCCAATCTGGCGATGGCGCTGGAGCGCGACGACCTTGCCGACGAAGTCGAATTGTTCGCGAGCCAGCTGCTCGCCGCCCGCCAGCCGCGCCGCGCGGCCTGAGCCAGTAATTCAAGGAGTATCGCAATGCGTATCGTGATGATCGGATCGGGCTATGTCGGACTGGTGTCCGGCGCCTGTTTCGCCGATTTCGGGCACCAGGTGATCTGCGTCGACAAGGACGAGAGCAAGATCGCGCGGCTCAACGCCGGGCAGATCCCGATCTACGAGCCCGGGCTCGACGATCTCGTCGCGCGCAACGTCGCAGCGGGGCGGCTCGCCTTCACCACTGAGCTTTCGAGCCCGGTCGAAGCGGCCGATGTGGTATTCATCGCGGTGGGCACCCCCTCGCGTCGCGGCGACGGGCATGCCGATCTTTCCTATGTTTATGCAGCGGCGGCAGAGATGGCGCCGTGTCTCAAGGGCTTCACCGTGGTGGTGACCAAGTCGACCGTGCCCGTGGGCACCGGCGACGAAGTCGAGCGGATCATCGGCGAGACCAATCCGGAGGCGCAGTTCGCGGTGGCCTCGAACCCCGAATTCCTCCGCGAGGGCGCCGCGATCGAGGACTTCAAGCGCCCCGACCGCATCGTCATCGGCATCGAGGACGAACGCGCCCGCCCGGTGATGGAGGAGGTCTATCGCCCGCTCTATCTCAACCAGGCGCCGTTGCTGTTCACCGGCCGCCGCACCAGCGAGCTGATCAAATATGCCGCGAACGCGTTCCTCGCGGTCAAGATCACCTTCATCAACGAGATCGCCGATCTGTGCGAGGCGGTGGGCGCCGATGTCCAGCAGGTCGCGCGCGGAATCGGGCTCGACAACCGCATCGGCAGCAAGTTCCTGCATGCCGGCCCGGGCTATGGCGGCTCGTGCTTCCCCAAGGACACGCTGGCGCTGGTCAAGACCGCCGAAGATTCGGGCGCGCCGATCCGCATCGTCGAGGCGACGGTGGCGGTCAACGACAGCCGCAAGCGCGCAATGGGGCGCAAGATCATCGCGGCGTGCGGCGGATCGGTGCGCGGCAAGAAGATCGCGGTGCTCGGCCTGACCTTCAAGCCGAACACCGACGACATGCGCGATGCGCCCAGCCTCGCGATCATCCAGGCGCTCGAGGACGGCGGGGCACAGGTTTCGGCGTTCGATCCCGAGGGAATGGCCGCCGCACGGCCGCTGCTGCCCAATGTCGAGTTCGCAACTTCGCCGTACGAAGCGGCCGATGGCGCGGCGGCGCTGGTGATCGTCACCGAGTGGAATGCGTTCCGCGCGCTTGATCTCGAGGCATTGCGCGCGCGGATGGAGGACGGCGTGCTCGTCGATCTGCGCAACATCTATCGCCCCGACACAGTCGAAGCCGCGGGCTTCACCTATACCGGGGTCGGCCGCGGCCTCGCCGTTGCGCCCGAAGCACTTGCGATTGCAGCGGAGTAAAGAGTTCCGCGCTCGATAGCTTTTTATCTTCAGCTCAACGCAAATAGGGCGTCCAACCATGGTTGGGCGCCCTTTTCTTTCTAAATACTCCTCAGGCGGCACAGTTGTCGGCCGTCGACACCGGGGGGTGTTTACATGCGTATCACTGTTCTGCGTCCGCTTGCGGGCGCCTTCTCTCTGTGCGCGCTCGCGGCATGCTCGAGCGAGGACTCCAGCTCTTCACAGAAACAGGCGGGAACGATTGTCGTTCCTGCAACCAGCACGACCACCGCCGTAGCCGCACCAGCGCAAGTCGGGACGATGGCGAGCGCAACCAATGCCTTTGCCAGCTTCGACTATGCCAACGGCACCAGAATTCCCGAAAAGGCGACGCTTTCGATCGGGGCGGCGGTGTTCCAACCGGGCGCCTCGGCCGCGCACGTGCCGGTCACGCTGAACCGGGCGACGCCGAACACGGTGATCGCGCGCGTGATTACCGTGAACGGATCGGGCACCAACAAGGCGATCTCGGGCTATCAGTACAAGGCGGTCGACACGGTCGTGGTGTTCCGACCCGGCGATCCGCTGCGCAAGACCGTCGCGGTGCCGATCCTCGCCGCCACCAACGGCCAGCAATTCTCCCTGAAGCTGCGCGAGGCGCCGTGGGGCGCCAATCAGGGCACGGCGAGCGCCACGGTGACGGCGAACGGCGGGGCGACGCCCACCGCGGCCGCGACCAGCGGCTTCCGCAACCCGCGGACCTTCCGCACTTATGGCACGCTCCGATACGAGATGACCAGGAGCACGATGCGCTGGTCCGACGCGGGCTGGGCCGATGCATGGTCGACCCAGCTCTCGCATGGCCGCGCCCAGGTCGCCAACGGCGAAACCGGCATCTATCTGGACGAGGCGCTCTATCCGGGCATCGAGGCGCCGCTGCGCTACACCGACGACGGGCTGGTATTCCACACGCAGAAGCTCGCCACGCCGATCAGCTATAACGGCGCGTCGTACAGCTATGGCGCGGTGGTGCTGAGCGGGCACAACACGCCGGCCACCCAAATCGGATACGGCCAATATGAATGGGTGGCGAAGATGCCGACCCGGCGCGGCGCCTGGCCGGCCTTCTGGCTAATCTCGACTTCGGGCTGGCCGCCCGAGATCGATGTCTATGAGGGCTTCGGCTACCAGAGCTATTGGGACTTCGATCGGCACATCTCGTCGACGATCCATGGCGGCAGCGGCGGCTGGCGGATGTTCCAGCGCGGCACCAACATCCAGGCCGAACAGGCTTACGGACTGTCGGGTTTCGCGCAGGGCTATCATCGCTATGCGGTCGACATCGGGCCCGAATACATCACGTGGTTCGTCGACGGGCTCGAGACGTATCAGAGCGTGAACCCGTTCCGCGGGCACCGCTGGTACCCGATCATGAACGTCGCGGTGAAGACCAGCAGCGCCTATACCGACGGCTCGGGCGACATGATCGTCAAGAGCTTCCGCGCCTGGCAGAACTGAGCGTGGAGGGAGCGGCGTAGAGTGCGTCGCTCCCGCCCGCCAGCGCATAGAGCCGTGCGACTGCCTTCACCCACTGCCCGGCCACGTCGAGCCGATTGCGTTGCCACACCAGCGCTGGCAGCGCCGCGGTGCGCAGGCCAAGCAATGCCAGCGAGCGCAATGCGAGTGTCGGCCGGCTCGCCGACTTGCGGGCGACCTTGGTATCGGTGACTCCGATCCGCCACATCCGGCGCAGCACCCACGCCTTGCGCGCGCGCTCGGCCCCGACCCATTCCGACACCCGCGCGCCCGGCGCCCAGCCGAAGCCGAAGCCGATGGCCTTGAGGCGGGTGAGAAAATCGAGGTCTTCGCCGCCGCTGCGATTGAAGGCCGGATCGAACCAGGGCGCGCCAAGCGCCTCCAGCGCGACGCGCGTCACCAGCAGATTGTTGCTGGCATAGAGCATCTCGGCTGGCCCTTCGGGGCGCTGCTCGGGGCGGAACACGAGAGTCTGCTCGGCCCAGTCGGGCGCGCCTTCGGGAAAGACCGGGAGAACCGGCCCGCCGACTACCGCCGCACCGGTACGCTGCTGCACGGTAAGCAACGCTGCGAGCCATTGCGGCTCGGGCCATTCATCGTCGTCTATCATCGCCAGCCGCTGCATCGTCGGGACGGCGAGCGCATGCGCGACGATCGCGTTGCGGACATGACAGAGGCCGGGCTGGGGAACCCGGATGACTTCCACCGGGATCGGAAAGTCCCGCGCGACAGCGGCGGCCACCACCGCCCCTTCCCCGCCCGCGTCGTTGTCCGCCACCAGCAGCATCGCGTCTTCGAGCCGGTCCAGCCGCGCGACCGCCTCGAGCAGGTGACGCAACTGCTGAGGGCGCCGGAACGTCGGCACTGCGATGATCGTCGCGGACATGCTATTCGGCCGCCTGCCGGAAGGGCAAAGGCGGCCGCGGCACGAAGCGGCGCTCGAGCTTCTTGATCGCGCGATGCCCGGGAACCTCGATCAGCAAATAGCTCGCCCAGCAGATCAGCCAGGTCGCGACGAGCAAAGCGAGGACGAACGCCCAGTCGAACCCGACCACCCCGTGGCGATGCGCAATGCCCATGACTCGCGCGAACACGTCGCGGACCAAGGGGTGCCAGAGATAGATCGAGTAGCTGATCAGCCCGAGATGGAACACGACCGGATTGGCGAGCGTCGCCCGCGCGGTCCGGCCGTTATAATAGCAAGCGATCACCAGCGGCACGAAGGCGAACGCGACCACCACGTCGCCGCGCGGGATCAGCAAGGCCGCGGCGATCAGGACGCAGCTGCCGAGGAAGCCATGCTCACCGCCTAGCAGGCGTTCGACCCTTGGATGCGCCACCAGCCGATAGGCGATCACCCCCAGCGAGAAGCCGGCGAGGCACCGCAGCACCGGCAGGATCGTGTCGCCATCGTTGACGTCGAGCGGCCCCTGCGCGCCGTGGCCGAGCGTCGCGACGACCACCAGCAAGGCTGCCGCGCCAGCCGCCTGCAGCCACGCCAGCCGCGAAAAGGCGATCAGCGCGACCAGCGGATAAGCGAGATAGGCGACGAGTTCGGTGCTCACCGACCAGCTGTTGCCGGCGAGTGCCTGCGTCCCCCAGCCCCAGCTCTGGATCATCAGCAGATTGGTGACGATGTTCGCCGGAGTCAGTGCGACCGGCTGGTCCCCCGAAACATTGACGAGGATCCGGGCGAGGAACACGAGCGCGACGACGAAATGGAGCGGCCACACCCGCGCCATCCGGTTGAGCAGGAAATCGCCATAGCTCGCCACGCTCGGGCGCTTCACCACCCGCTCGTAATAGCCGATCGAGATGACGAAGCCGCTCAAGATGAAAAACAGGTCGACCGCGAGATAGGCGCGCGAGAACAAGGTCAGATGGAATGCCGCGAACGCCGGCGAATGCGGGATGTGATAGAGCAGGACCGCAATCGCGGCCACGCCGCGCAGCCCGGTGAGTGGCGCGATTCTCATGCCGGCATTCCTTCGCCCTGGTTGCTCGCCCTGCGTGCCGGCGCGGCATCGAATGCCGCGGCCATCGCCGCCCATAGCCGCTTGCGCCGCAGATCGCTGTCGAGCGGCAGCCCGCGCGAGGGCTTGCCGTCGGGCCAGCGATATTCGGGATAGGTCGACAGCCACGAATAACGGTCGGACAGACCCCAGGTCAGCACCGAGCTGGTCGCCGGATTGTCTAGCGCGACGTCGAGAAACGCCTTGCCGACCGCGGCGACCTGCGCGTCGCGCGGCTCGATCGCCTGTGGCCCGCCGCGATCGGCGATATCCATTTCGGTGATCGCGATGCCGAGCCCCATGCCCCGCACCTCATCGAGGAAATTGGCGAAAATGCGCTCGTCGAAACGCTCCCGGAAAGGCTTGAGATGCCCCTGGATGCCGAGCGCATCGATCGGCACGCGCCGGGACAAGGCGCGTTCGAGCAGCTTCAAAATCGCCGCACGCCTGGCAGCGCAA
>Ga0247823_10001894_pt1 | contig 17262 bp, 18 predicted proteins | sample 13C_PalmiticAcid_2_FD_192426 | JGI IMG/M metagenome (GOLD analysis project Ga0247823, IMG submission 192426) | Soil microbial communities from agricultural site in Penn Yan, New York, United States - 13C_PalmiticAcid_Day30 | ecosystem: Environmental > Terrestrial > Soil > Agricultural land...
CCGCGGTGCCGCTCGATCCGAAGGATCTTTACAACCCCATCAATCGCCGTATCAGCATCATCGTGATGAAGCGTGGTGAAGCCGAAACAACGCCCGGGCTGATGCCAGTGCCTGGCATCTCCGCCGTGCCTGTGCCCGAAGCACCTGCGATGTCCCCAGCCGCGGTGCACCCAGTGCCCAGTGCGGTCACAGGCACGCCAGCAGATGCGGCGCACACTGCGGCAGTGCCCACTACGGCAACGCAGGCCGGGCGCAATCGTGTCACATCCGTCGTCCCCGCAACGCCATCCGCAGCGGTACCCGTACCGCCAGCCGGACCGGCGGTGCATGCCAAGCCCGTCATGGCGGAGGCCCGTTCATGAGTACCCATATTCTTGTCGTCGACGATTCCGCTTCCATCCGCCGCATGATCGCCGCCTGCATGGCGCACTGTGCCTATGGTGTCACCACGGCTGACGATGGCGCGGCAGCCGCCGAGCTGGCCCAGCGCGAGCGGTTCGACCTGGTGATCACAGACCAGGTCATGCCCGTGATGGACGGCCTCGCGCTGATTCGCACCTTGCGCACGCTGCCGGCATACCGGCACACGCCGATTCTCATGCTGACCACGGAGGCCGGCCCGGACAGTCGCGAGCAGGCGCGCGCTGCTGGCGCCACTGGCTTCCTGGCCAAGCCGTTTGACCCCGATGGCCTGATGCAATCGGTACAGCAGTTGCTCACATTGCATCCTCCCGTTTCTGCTTCTTCCTGTTGAGTGTCGCATGACCATCGATATCCGCCAGTTCTACGACACCTTCTTCGAAGAAGCCGACGAGTTGCTGATCGAAATGGAGCGCCAGCTGCTTGCGCTCGACCCGGCTGCGCCCGATGTGGAGGCACTGCATGCCATCTTTCGCGCCGCGCATTCCATCAAGGGCGGTGCTGCAACATTTGGCTTCCAGCACATGACCGAGCTGACGCACGTGCTGGAATCAATTCTCGATCGCGCGCGTACCGGCGCACTGGCGCTGCGCGAAGACATGGTGGATGCCTTTCTGGAAACCAAAGACGTGCTGAACGCCCAAATCGACGCCTATCGCCACGAACAGCCGATCGACACCGAGACCCTGGCCTATATGGTCGAGCGCCTGCAGCGCATTGCCGGTGAGCCTGCGACCGCCGATGTGCTCGTGCCAGTTGCGCCTGCGCCGACTCTCGCGGTGCCGGCTGCCCCTGCATCACCGCAACTTGCTACGGTTGCCGCTGCCGCTGCCACGACGGGGGCCATGCTCGACATCCGCCTCAAGGACATTGCAGACAGCGATTGCGAATTGCTCATCGCCGAACTTGGCCATCTGGGTGAAGTGCTGAACCATGCGCGTACTGGTACGGACAGCCAGGTGCGTCTGGCGACGGCCTGTTCCCCGGACGATATCGTCGCCGTGTGCTGTTTTATTATCGACGCCGAGCAGATCGCCATTACACCCGTAGCAATCGCTGTGCCGGAAGCGCAGCCGGTAGCAGCGGCCCCTGCCGCCGTTCTGGAGCCCGCGCCCGCATACACCGATGCGGCACCGGCTACGCCCACCCATGCTGCCGTCCCGACTGCCCCGGCGCGCGAACGCCCCGCCAGCCAGAGCCCGGCGCATGCCGAATCGAGCTCGATCCGCGTCGGCATCGAGAAGGTCGACCAGCTGATCAACCTCGTCGGTGAACTGGTCATCACCCAGGCCATGCTGGCACAGACTGCCACCAGTCTCGACGGCGTGGCGCACGAGCGCCTGCTGAACGGCCTGAGCCAGCTCACGCGCAATGCGCGCGACCTGCAGGAATCAGTCATGTCCATCCGCATGATGCCGATGGACTATGTTTTCAGCCGCTTCCCGCGTCTGGTGCGCGATCTCGCGCACAAGCTCGGCAAGCAGGTAGAACTAGTAACAGCCGGGCAATCGACGGAGCTGGACAAGGGGCTGATCGAACGCATCATCGATCCGCTCAACCACCTCGTGCGGAACAGCCTTGATCATGGTCTGGAAAGCCCGGACGAGCGCCGTGCCGCCGGCAAAGATCCGGTGGGTCGCCTGTTTCTCAGTGCTGCACACCAGGGTGGCAACATCGTCATCGAGGTGGGCGACGACGGGCGCGGCCTCGATCACGAGAAGATCCTGCGCAAGGCGCGCGCACAAGGCATGGCGTTGCCGGACACCCTCTCCGAGGATGACATCGCCCAATTGATCTTTGCTCCAGGATTCTCTACCGCCGATGCCGTGACCGATGTGTCCGGGCGTGGCGTTGGCATGGACGTAGTGCGCCAGAACATCAAGTCGATGGGCGGCTATGTGGAAGTACGCTCGCAGCGTGGACGGGGCACCACGATCCGCATCGTGCTGCCGCTGACGCTGGCGATTCTCGATGGTATGTCGGTCAAGGTCGGCAACGAGATCTTTATCCTGCCGCTGTCCTGTGTTTCGGAATCACTGCAGCCGCGTCAGGAAGACCTGAAGAGCGTTCCAGGGCGCGGCGCGCTGTTGCAGGTGCGTAACGAATATGTGCCGCTGGTGCCGTTGTCTGCGCGTTTCGACATCGTGCCGACGATTCCCCGGCCAGAGGATGGCATCGTCGTCATCCTCGAAGCCGAGGGCCGCAAGATCGCGCTGCAGGTGGATGAACTGGTCGGCCAGCAGCAAGTGGTGGTCAAGAACCTGGAAACCAACTACCGGCGCGTGCCGGGTATTTCGGGCGCGACCATCCTGGGTGATGGCAGCGTGGCACTGATTATCGATGTCGGCATGCTGATGCGCGAACCGCGTCAGGCTGCATTCGGCCATTCAGTTTTGCCGGAGCATGCCGTTAATTCAGACCAAGCGTCACCTAATACGCTGGAGCGCGCGCGGGCTGCCGGCGAAGCCGGACAGGGCGCGGTACGCATCGCGGCATAGCAGTTCACGGGGCATGGCAGACACCGGACCGGCCCATGCGCGGCACGGTTCGCACTGGAGCATATATGGAATTGAATCGGGAAGACGGGAGCGGCGAAGAGTTCCTGGCGTTTACGCTGGGCCACGAGGAGTATGGCATCGACATCCTCAAGGTACAGGAAATCCGTGGCTACGAGACCGTCACGCGCATTGCCAATGCACCACCGTTTATCAAGGGTGTAATCAATTTGCGCGGCATTATCGTGCCGATCGTCGACATGCGCATCAAGTTCCAGTTGGAATCGGTCGAATATAACCAGTACACCGTAGTCATCATCCTGAACCTGGTCGACCGCGTGGTGGGCATCGTGGTGGATGGTGTATCGGACGTACTGACGCTGCAAAGCCAGCAGATCCGCCCGGCGCCTGAATTTGCCGGCGCGCTCGACACACAGTACATCCGCGGCCTGGGATCCATCGATGAGCGCATGCTGATCCTGATGGATATCGAACAGTTGCTGCGCGCGCCAGATATGGCGCTGGTGGAGTCTGCAGAAATGGCCTGATGACGGCGGTGCCGCGCCAGACGGACAACATACGAGGGATAGCATGCGCAATAACCAGCCTGTGACGACGAATGAGTACAAGCTCAATCCCGATCATTACCTGATTTCCCGGACCGACCTGAAAGGGCGGATTACCTATGCCAACCGCGCCTTCATCGAGGTCAGCGGCTTCCCGGAAGATGAGCTGATCGGCGCGCCGCATAATCTTGTCCGGCATCCAGACATGCCCTCCGAAGCTTTTGCCGACTTGTGGAAGACTGTTCAGGCCGGCAAGACCTGGTCCGGCTTCGTCAAGAACCGGCGTAAGAGCGGTGATTACTACTGGGTCGCTGCGACCGTGACGCCGACACAGGTAGATGGCCAGGTGGTCGGCTATACCTCGGTGCGATCCATGGCCACGCAGGCGCAGATCGACCGTGCGACGCAGGTCTATGCCCGCTTCCGTGAAGGGCGCGCACGCGGCCTGGCAATCCGCGAGGGCGCCGTGGTGCGGCGGGGTCTGGGCGCCATCATCGATGTGTTTTCCAATCTCACCATCCAGCGTCGGATTTTCCTGTCGCAGGCCGCGCCGCTTGCGTGTTTTGGGGTGCTGGCTGCTGTGCTGTGGGGACTGGTGCACTGGCGTGGTTACACGCCAGGCGTGAACGAGATGCTGGTCTGGCTGCTGGGCACACTCGGCGTCGCCACATTTGTCAGTGCGATTGGCGGCGGGCTGCTGGCACGGCGTCTCGTCTCACCACTGCGCCAGACGCTCGACTTCGCCCTGCGGCTCGGCGCCGGCGATCTCTCGACCTCGCTGCGCGCCGGCATGCGCGATGAAGTGGGGAAGGTGATGGCCGCCATGAACACCATGCAGCGCAGTCTGATGTCGGTCGTTGGCGATATCCAGAAGGGTGCCGGGTCGGTCAGCACCGCAACGTCACAGATTGCGGCCGGTAACCTCGACCTCTCACAGCGTACCGAGCAGCAGGCGTCGTCGCTCGAACAGACCGCCTCAAGCATGGAGCAGCTCACCAGCATCGTGCGCCAGAATACCGACAATGCCCGCCAGGCCAGCGGACTGGCCGTGAATGCCTCGCAGATCGCCATGAAAGGCGGCGAGGTCGTGGGGCGCGTGGTCGGCACGATGGCGGACATCAACGACAGCAGCCGCAAGATCGTGGACATCATCGGCGTGATCGAAGGGATTGCCTTCCAGACCAACATCCTGGCGCTGAACGCGGCGGTCGAAGCAGCGCGCGCCGGTGAGCAGGGCCGAGGTTTTGCAGTGGTGGCCGGGGAAGTACGCAGCCTGGCGCAGCGCAGCGCCGATGCAGCCAAAGAGATCAAGGCCCTGATCAACGACTCGGTGTCGCGCGTTGAAAACGGCACGCAACTGGTGGATCAGGCAGGCCGCACAATGGATGAGATCGTCGAAGCGGTGAAGCGCGTGACCGACATCATGGGCGAGATCAGCGCGGCGTCGGAAGAACAGAGTTCGGGCATCGAGCAGGTCAACCAGGCGGTGACGCAGATGGACCAGGTGACGCAACAGAACGCGGCGCTGGTGGAAGAGGCGGCTGCCGCGGCCGAGTCGCTCAATGACCAGGCCGGCAAGCTGCGCGAGGCCATTTCAGTATTCCGCACACGCGGTATGGCGATGGCGGCCTGATCGCGCACGCGCATCTCTCTCTGCAATCACCCGAGTTTCAACACGGCGAGTGGCAACCCCCGGTTCGTCGCACCCGGTGTGCAGCCTGTCCTGAGGGGCAGGCTCTTTTTTTTTCCGGCATCTGCCTGTACTGGCCTGCTGAAAGTGGCTGCGCTAAAGATTTGGCGCAGCTTGCCGTTACTGAATGATGACAGCCTCTCATCCAACGGTCTGTCCGTCCGCCAGTAGGCCTGGCTGGTGGTCAGGCCGTCCACAGCGAGATATCGACAATGCAATGGTTTGATCGCCTTCCCCTCAAAGCAAAGCTGGTCGGCAGCTTTCTGATCGTGTCCGCGCTGTGCGGCATCGTTGGCGCACTCGGTGTGTTCAGCCTCGCCCGTTTGAGTGGCGAGACGGACAAGATGTATACCCGTGAGTTGCGGGGTCTGCAGGCCGTGCAGCAAGCCGATATCAGCCTGCTGTATGCCAGCCGCGCGCAGATTGCGTTGCTATCCGCCTCCACGGTCAGCGAGCGCAAGAGCGGGGTGAAGCAGATCGAAGACGGTCTGAACACCATGCAGGCCGAGATTGCGGCCAGCCGGCCATCCTGCATGGTGGGCGCAGCCGGCCGCGCTATGATCCAGGAGTTCGAGACGCTGAGCGGACCGCTGCAGCAGCGCTTTCTGGATTTCGCCAAATTGCTGACCCAGCAGCCGCTGGATGCCACCATGTTCGATGGTGCAGTGTTCGAATCGAGCGATCAGCTGCTGAAAGATACCAAGGCGCTGGAAGAAGTACTGAGCCGCATGGTGGCGCGTCGCGCCGGGTTCGCCAAGACTGCGATGGAGAATGCTGACCAGACCTACCAGACCGCACGGCTGATCATGGTATCGCTGGTTGCGGCAAGTGTGTTGCTCAGCATCGGCCTTGGCCTGTTCCTGGCGCGCGTGGTGGGCCGCCAGCTCGGCGGCGAGCCGGCTTATGCCAGTGAGATCGCCCGCCGCATCGCGGGTGGCGATCTCACGGTGCAGGTCAATGTGCGTGAGCAGGATCGTTCCAGCCTGCTGTATGCCATGCAGCAGATGCAGCAGCAGCTGAGCCAAACCGTTGGCAATATCAAACTGTCCGCCGATTCCATCGCCTCTGCCACGCAGGAAATCGCTGCGGGCAACACCGACTTGTCGCAACGCACGGAAGAACAGGCTTCATCGCTGGAGGAAACCGCCTCGAGCATGGAGCAGCTCACCAGCATCGTGCGCCAGAATGCCGACAATGCCCGCCAGGCCAGCGGCCTGGCCGTCAATGCTTCCGACATCGCCAGCAAGGGCGGAGCGGTGGTACACCAAGTGGTCGGCACGATGGCAGACATCAACGACAGCAGCCGGAAGATCGTGGACATCATCGGCGTGATCGAAGGGATTGCCTTCCAGACCAACATCCTGGCGCTGAACGCGGCGGTCGAGGCAGCGCGCGCCGGTGAGCAGGGCCGAGGTTTTGCAGTGGTGGCCGGGGAAGTACGCAGCCTGGCGCAGCGCAGCGCCGATGCAGCCAAAGAGATCAAGGCCCTGATCAACGACTCGGTGTCGCGCGTGGAAAACGGCACGCAGCTGGTGGATCAGGCAGGCCGTACGATGGATGAGATCGTCGAAGCGGTGAAGCGCGTGACCGACATCATGGGCGAGATCAGCGCGGCGTCGGAAGAACAGAGTTCGGGCATCGAGCAGGTGAACCAGGCCGTGACGCAGATGGACCAGGTGACGCAACAGAACGCGGCGCTGGTGGAAGAAGCCGCTGCTGCGGCCGAGTCGCTCAACGAGCAGTCCGCACGCCTGAAGGACGCAATCGCGGCCTTCCGTATCGACCGGCATGCCGTGACGCACACGGTGTCCGGTACGGAGACCGTATCCGGCACGCGTCAGGCCGGCAGCGCGGCACTGGCGCGCAAGGTCGTGGCCAAGGCGCAGGCCACCGCCAAGCCCGCCCCGGCGGCCATTGCTCCTGCAGCCGCGGCCGCGTCCCCGGTGCCGGCCGCGCCGCCTACTCCTGCCGCGACGACGGTCGCCGCACCCGCTGCCAAACCGCGGGCGCTGAAGCTGGCGAGTACGGCGGACGACGAGGAATGGACATCGTTCTGAACGGTGCGGGCGGGCCTGCGCGTCCACCCTGCAGGCGATGGTGTTATTGGATGGAAGGATAGGGTCATGAGCAGCGCCACGGCGTCTTCCCGGCAGACGGGCCGGGAATTTCTCTTCACGCCGCACGATTTTTCCCGCATCCGCAGCTTGATCTACCGCCGCGCCGGCATCGCATTGTCCGAGCGCAAGAGCGAAATGGTATACAGCCGGCTGGCGCGCCGCCTGCGGGCCGTCAATCATGTCAGCTTCACGGCATATCTCGATGCGCTGGAGAACGACCAGCTGCCCGGCGAGTGGGAAGCCTTCACCAACGCGTTGACCACCAACCTCACGGCCTTCTTCCGCGAGGCCCACCATTTCCCGGTACTGGCCGACCATGCGCGTACGCGGCTCGCGCGCGGCGAGCCGTATCGCGTATGGTGTTCCGCCAGCTCGACCGGCGAAGAGCCGTATTCCATTGCCATGACGCTGGCCGATGCGGTCGGTGCGACCTCCGGCGCACGCAATGCCACGATTTCCGTGCTGGCGTCCGACGTCGATACGTCCGCGCTGGCCAAGGCGCAGGGGGGCGTGTATCCGCTCGAGCGCGTCAATGCCCTTTCGCCGGCCCAGCTCAAGCAGCATTTTCTGCGCGGCACCGGCCGGCGCGCCGGGCTGGCGCGCGTGCAGCCGCAGCTGCAGGCCATGGTGACTTTCCAGCAGATCAACCTGCTGGCGGAGGAGTGGCCGCTGACGGAACGGTTCGATGCGATCTTCTGCCGCAACGTCATGATCTATTTCGACAAGCCCACGCAATCGCGCATCCTGCAGCGCTTCGAGCGTTGGCTGAAGCCGGATGGCCTGCTGTTTGCCGGACATTCGGAGAACTTCACCAGTATCTCGCAGGCATTTTCGCTGCGTGGCAAGACGGTTTATGCGCTGCGCACAACCGGCTCGGCGGGTGCATGAACGCTGTTTCCGTTGCCGCAGAGCCGTCGGATGCCGCCACCTTGCTGGCGGCCACCAGCCGTCATTTTTATTTCGACACCACTTTCCAGCGTCGTGCCGTCAAGATCCTGCCGGGTGAATTCCATGTGACCACCGACGATACGCTGCTGGTGACGGTGCTTGGTTCATGCGTCGCTGCCTGCATTCGTGACCGCGTGCGCGGCATCGGTGGCATGAACCATTTCATGTTGCCGGCACGCAAGGATGCGGGGGTGCTCTCGGCCTCCATGCGCTATGGCGCGTATGCCATGGAAATGCTGATCAACCAGTTGTATCGCGCTGGGGCACGGCGCGAGCAGCTCGAGATCAAGGTGTTTGGCGGCGCGGCCGTGCTACCTGGCATGTCGACGATCGATGTGGGCGAACGCAACAGCCGTTTCGTGCTCGACTACCTGCGCGAAGAAGGGCTGGGCGTGGCGGCCCAGGACCTCGGCGATATCCATCCGCGTAAAGTATATTTCTCGCCCGCCAGCGGCGACATCATGGTGCGCCGCCTCCGCGCCTCGGCCCTGCCCGAAGATCTGGCGCGCGAAGCCAGCTATGCGCGCCAGCTCGACAACACTGCCAGCCGGCCCGCCACGGGCGGCGGCCTGCAATTGTTCTGACGTTTCATCATGACCGATACCAGAATCAAAGTCCTGTGCATTGACGATTCGGCGCTGATCCGCAGCCTGCTGCGCGAGATTATCAACAGCCAGCCGGATATGACCGTGGTCGGCGTGGCGCCAGACCCGATCATCGCGCGCGACCTGATCAAGCAGACCAATCCCGACGTCGTCACCCTTGATGTGGAAATGCCGCGCATGGATGGTCTCGATTTCCTCGAGAAGCTGATGCGCCTGCGGCCCACGCCGGTGGTGATGATCTCCTCGCTGACCCAGCGGGGCTCCGAAGCGACCCTGCGGGCACTCGAACTCGGCGCGGTCGACTTCGTGCCCAAGCCACGCCTCGGCATGCGCGATGGCATGCTGGAATACACGGACCTGATCGCCGACAAAATCCGTATCGCCGCACGTGCCCGCCTGCGCCAGCGGCCCGCGCCCGGCTCACCTTCGCCTCCGGCAGGCCAGTCCACGGCGGCCTCCGGAGTTACGCCCGGGGCAGTTACCGCGCGTTCGTCTGGCTTCCAGTTCGGCACCACCGAGAAGCTGCTGATCGTAGGCGCATCGACGGGCGGTACCGAAGCCATCAAGGAAATGCTGCTTCCCATGCCGCCGGATTGCCCGGGCATCCTGATCGTGCAGCACATGCCAGCCGGCTTCACCCGCTCGTTTGCCCAGCGTCTCGACACCCTGTGCAGTATCCGCGTCAAGGAGGCGGTCCACGGCGAGCGGGTTTTGCCGGGCCATGCCTACATTGCACCAGGTGGTATGCACATGCGCCTCGGACGCAGCGGGGCCAACTATCTCACCGAACTCGATGACGGTCCACCCGTGAACCGGCACAAACCTTCGGTGGACGTGCTGTTCCATTCCGCGGCACATCATGCCGGGGCCAATGCCGTGGGCGTCATGCTGACGGGTATGGGCAAGGATGGTGCGACCGGTATGCTCGCCATGCGGCAGGCGGGTGCGCACAATGTGGCGCAGGATGAAGCCAGCTGCGTCGTATTCGGCATGCCGCGCGAGGCCATTGCGCAGGGGGCGGTGCACGATGTCCTTCCGCTGGAAGAGATCGCTGGGCATGTGCTGCATCTGTTGGCACGTCATGGCCGAGTCACGCGCGTCTAGCGGGTGTCTGCCGTTGCCGGCATTGTCATTCCGCGGTTGCACTCAAGTTTCTCCGAAAACCGCCGTTTAGCGGAGGAGGGCCGCCTTTCTGCTAGGCCCGTGAGGATTTGGAGACCCGCATGAGCGACAGAAGCCAGTTCAGATTTCTCATCGTCGATGATTTTCCGACGATGCGCCGCATCGTGCGCAACCTGCTCAAGGAACTGGGCTACGTCAATGCCGACGAGGCAGAGGATGGCCAGGCTGGCCTGAACAAGCTGCGCGAAGGCCGGTTCGATTTCGTCATTTCCGACTGGAACATGCCCAATATGGATGGCCTGCAGATGCTGCAGAGCATCCGCGCCGATCCCGCGCTCAGCAAGCTCCCAGTCCTGATGGTGACGGCCGAGGCCAAGAAAGAAAACATCATCGCCGCCGCGCAAGCGGGCGCCAACGGTTATGTCGTCAAACCGTTCACGGCTGCCACGCTGGAAGAGAAGCTCAGCAAGATCTTCGAGAAACTCGAAAAACTTGATAAGGCGGCATGATGGAAGGCCACACAGCTGCTACCCAGGTGAGCCCGGCAGCCGCACCCGCAATCGAGCCGGCATTCGATGCCGTGCTCGATCCAGCCGAGCGCATGCTGCAGCGCGTGGGGCACCTGACGCGCCTGCTGCGCGAAAGCATCCGCGAACTGGGCCTCGACCGCGAGGTTGAGAAAGCCGCGCATGCCATTCCCGATGCGCGTGACCGCCTCAATTACATTGCCACCATGACCGAGCAGGCCGCCACCCGCGTGCTGAATGCTGTGGATTTGGCGCGGCCCGCACAGGATGCATTGCAGGCGGAGGCCGGCGCGCTGGCCGGTGAATGGCAGCGGTGGCAGGACCGCAGCCTGGATGATGCCGCGCTGCGCGCCCTGGTGCAAAACACACATGCTTTCCTGCACACTGTGCCAGCGCGCACCACCGCGACCAACCAACAGTTGCTCGAGATCCTGATGGCGCAGGATTTCCAGGACCTGACCGGTCAGGTCATCAAAAAGGTGCTCGACATGGTGCAGTTGATCGAGCAGCAACTGATCGCGATCCTGCTTGAGCATTCGCAGGCCAGCGGCCAGCCGCTCGAGGCCGCGCCGGGCCTGCTCAATGGTCCGCAAGTGCGCCCCGAGGACAAGCCAGATGTCGTGGCGAGCCAGGATCAGGTCGACGATCTGCTGGAGAGCCTGGGTTTCTGAGGCCGGAGCCGGCGTGTTGCCACGCACGCCGGTTTGGCCCCGCCTCATCATCTACAATCGCCTCTGTGACATCTTGCGCGGGATCCACAGCCCAGGTCGCTGTCCAGGCTGTGTCTCCCTGATTTCGATGAACCGGAGCTCATGATGGAAACCCAGCAACTGCACCGTGGCCGCCTGATCGACCACATCCAGCTTGTGGTACGCGACATTGCCGCGAGCGAAGCCTTCTATTCCGCGGTCTTCAAGGTCCTGGAGATTCCCCTCAGCGGACGGGGCGATGATTACTTTTGGGCGGACGAGCTGTTCGTGTCGACGGCCACCAGCCCCGCCGCTTGCGGCAAACTCACCGGACGCCACCATCTCGCCTTCCAGGCGCGAGACGAAGCCATGGTGCAGGCCTTCTACGAAGCCGCACTGGCCAATGGGGGCACCGACAACGGTGCGCCCGGCTACCGCGACTACCACCCCGGCTATTACGGCGCCTTCGTGCTCGACCCGGACGGCAACAATATCGAGGCTGTGTATCACGGCCCGGCGGAACGCAGCGCGCCATCGGTCGTCGTGACCTTCTGAAGTCGCCCGTGCAGGCATCCTGCCGGCCATGCCGGCGCGTGCAGAGCGTCGCGCGGCGTGCCTCCGGCATCCTGCCATCATTGCAAGGAGAACACCATGCTGAATCGCACCGTATTCAACGCCATTGCGGGTCTGTCGCTGTCCTGCCTGTTCATGGCCAGCGCTTCGGCCCATCACGGCTGGGAGTGGGCGGAAAAAGAACAGATGTTGCTCCAGGGTGTGGTGAAGGCCGTTTCCCTCGCGCCGCCGCATCCACGTCTCGAAGTGGAGACCGCCAACAATGGCATGTGGCGCGTTGAACTGGGCAACCCCTCGCAGACCGAGCGCGCCGGCTTCGTGGCGGGCTCCGCCAAGCCCGGCGACGCGATCACCGCCACCGGCAACCGCGCCAGGGACCATGCCGAAAAGCGCATGAAGGCGGTGCAGATCACCGTGGGTGGCAAGACCTACGACATCTACCCCGAGCGTATCCGAAAGGGGCCGTGAGCCGTGACCTGGCTCGAATGGCTGGCGGCCACGCCGCCAGCCATGCTGTTGCAGCGGTCCGGCACGGCATACCTGCTGGTTAATGCCGCGCACATCGCATCCCTCGGCGTGCTCATTGGCACGATCGTGGCGCTCGATCTGCGCTTGCTGGGTCTGGGCCGGCAGGTGCCGATCAACACTGCCGGCTCATATCTCTCGCGGCTTGCCGCCGCCGGACTGGTGCTGGCAATCTTCACCGGCTTCTGGCTGTTCACGACGCAGCCGGAGGTCTATCTCGATAACACCGCTTTTCTGGTCAAGCTGGGATTGGTGTGCGCTGGCGTGCTGAATGCGCTGTGTCTGCATGTCCGGCCTGCATGGCAGAGGATAGTACGGGCAGGTGCACCGGCTCCGGCCAGCATGCGCCTGCAAGCGGCGACGTCCATGCTGCTCTGGTTCTTCGTCATCTTGGCGGGACGCTGGATTGGCTTTCTCTAGATGTGGCCGGTGCGATCCAGCATCTTGCGCATCCGCGCATACTCCAGCGTGACCCCATTGCGCACCGGGTAGCGCCGGTGCATCACCTCGAAGCCATAGCGCCGGAAGAACGGCTCTGCTGTCAGGCTGACGTGCGAGGTCAGTTCCGTAATGCCGTGCCGCGCGGCGTCTGCATGGATGCGTGCCATCAGCAGGGCGCCGGCGCCGTGGCGCTGGTGCTGGCCGGAAACAAAGAAGTGATCGATGTAGCCGCTTGGCTGGAGATCGGCGTAGGCAATGATCTCGCCGTCCTGCTCGACGACGAATGGTGCCAGCAGGCGCATGCGTTCCGCCCACACCACCATATCCATCTGTGCGGGCGCCCATGCCGTGCACTGCGCGGTGGTGTAGTCACGTGCACAGACCATGTGGATGGCGGAGTGGAACACGCGGAACAGCGCGGGTTCGTCGCCGGGGCGGAACAGGCGGATGCTCATGGAAACAAGGGCGGGCAGATGGGTGCAATCTATCATGGGCGGCGCCGGTCAGGTGGAGCCGCGGCATTACTCATGCCCCGGCTGCCGCATGTGCGCTGCACGTGCCTTCAGCAGATCGATGATCTCGGCCAGCCGCGCCTGCTGCACGGGCGAGTCCAGCCGCTCGAATAGTTTTTCCGCAAATTTGAGCGGCTTGTGCGGTGGCAGGCCATGCAGGGTGCCGCCGCGCTTACGCAAGGTGTCACTGAATTTATGCAGTAGGCCGACCGGCTGGCGCAAGGGGTTGGCAAAATGCTGGAGCAGGAGCCGGACCTTCTCGACATCCAGGGCGGCAATGGCATAGTGCAGCGCGGTAAAACCATGCGCATCCGGTATATCGACGGCGACCCCATGCGAGAGCAGCGTACCCAGCCGTTCCGTGGATGTTTGTCCCATCGTGCGGGCCACGGCGCTTGTCGATTCAGGGCCGATCAAGTGGCGAGCCTGGCCGCGCGCGACGGCCCGAGCCGTGGTCTCGTCGGGCAGTTCCGTGTCGCCGGCCACATCACGCAGATAGTTGCCCAGCAGGTCTCCGTGACCCTCCAGCATGCGCCCATGCCGTGCCAGGTAGCCATCCAGTAATTCCACATGACGCGCCGAATTCGCCGACCGCAGGTTATTGAGCTCGACCGTGGTGTGCACCTTGCGATGCAAGGGATCATGCATGAATACCTTGGCCTCGTCGTAGCGCAGTGAACTGCTGATCATGCCGCCCAGCAGCGGTGAGGCGAAGCGCTCATCAACCAGCATCATGAGATCCCCGGGCGTAGGCCTGAGCGCCAGGACCATCAACAGCGCTGCCGTTTGCAGCGGCGTGTTTACGTCGCGCAGCATTTGTGCGGCAAACGCATCGGCAATCTCGCGGGCGCGCGCAGCAGGAAGATTGGCGGCTTGCAGCAATTGCGTGCGCGTCGTGTGTTCCATGCGGGCGAAGAGCGCAATGGCATGATGGCGCAGGTCGGGCGTGCGGACGAGGGCAGTGAAGGTAAAGAAGGCGCGTGCCGCCGCTGCAGGCAACCCCAGTGCAACCAGCCGCCCCGGCAATGCTGGCGGGCAGTGCGCGGGATCCACGGCTTGCATCAAGCGAACGATCTGGACCAGCCATGTGGTCCTGTCGGTGCCCCATGCGGCGGTGAGCATCGCATTGATCCATACCGGGCCGTTGTCCGCAAGTCGCTGGTCCATTTCTGCCAGATACGCATGAGCACGCTGCCGGTATCCGCGTACGCACGTACCTGGAGTACGGATCTGCAACTTGAAAAAACGGAGGGCGCAACGGTACTCGCCGATCTCGTACAAGCCCCATTCATGCACCGCCCGTTGAGCTGGAGTAGGGAGCCCAATCATTGAATGATCATGCGCCGTACCGCCGCGCATGAGCGTGTGCGGCAGCGCGGGAATATGCGCGGCGGGCAGGCTTGGCCGATGGCTGACGGAGGCGCGTGTCGTGGCTGGCACCATGGTGCCGTGTCGAACGTCGTCACGATCTGACGCTGCGGCGAAAGGCGATGCATCAGCAGTTGCGGGGGAAAAGAGAGCGCTGGGCGTCTCGGGCGTACCGGTAAGGCGGGTCATGACAAGCAAGCTCGGGCGCGACCGGTTCAGTCGCGCCGCGAATGCTAGGGATTCGCACAGGCTCGGTCAATTGCGTTTGCCATGGATTTACAGTGATTTAGAGTCACGGGCACGGATGGTGCGACGGTCTGTCGGATATGTGCAATGTATCGGTATGACTGCAGCATGAATGGGAATCATGCGAGGCGCTGACGCCAGACCGATAAAAGGTGCCGAACGCAGGGCCGGCCACACTCGGCGTATTCATCCCGGCTGGATTTGACCCTGAAAAATGCGCAGCTGGAGTATGGCAATACGATCCGATAGACCAATCTACGGCATTTTGACTGACGTAACGCTTGCGAAGGACTCTTTCCAGGGCAAGATGCAGATCAACACGCTCACTGGGCTTGCCGCGTTGCGGCCGGGCAAGACTGGCGATCCGGAAATCCAAGAACATGGAGAAGAGCATGCTGTGGAACAATCGGCCGGCCTCAGTATCGCTGGCAGTCATGGCCATCAGTGCCTCGTTGTCGGGCTGTGCCGTTTCCTATGCTTCGTTCGAGCATCCCACGCGGCCCAGTGCCCGATTGCTGGCGCGTAGCAATCTTCAGGTTGTGGCGCCGACGATTGACGCCAAGGGTTGCTACCAGCAACAGGCGATCATTCCCAGTGGGCCGAATGATCCGGAAGTCTCGGTGCCTGCGGATGTCCCGTTGGTCGTTGGTATTACAGGGGCAACAGGGTTAATGGGGATGCTCAGGTGCGACGATCTGGTGCGCTTCCAGCCGCAACCCAATCGTCAATATGGCGTCTACAGCCGAGTCGGCCGTGATCCCAATGTGCCGCAGGCGGAACGTCGCTCGATCATGGGTGAATTGATCACCGCCAATACGGAGAACAACTGCCACGTCGCCGTGGTCGACGAGACTGACGGGCAGCTACCCGAGCCGGTTGCGGTGAAGCATGTCAATCCGCGCACCCGGGGGCTGCGCTGCATACGCTTCGAATAAGGGCCTGCGCGATCCTGCAGGTGCCAGCCGCGTCGCTCATGCCGGCCCATCAGCGCATGATCTTCTCCAGCGCCTTGCCCTTCGCAAGCTCATCGACCAGCTTGTCCAGATAGCGAATCTTCTGCATCAGCGGATCGCCGATGTCCTCCACCCGTACGCCGCACACCACGCCTTTGATCAACGCGCTGTTGGGATGCATGGCCGGCGCTTCGGCAAAAAAAGCCGTGAAGTCGTTGTCCTTGTCGAGCTGCTCTTGCAAGCCTGCCGGGCTGTAGCCGGTCAACCAACAGATGACCTGATCGACTTCTTCCCGGGTCCGGCTCTTCCGTTCCGCTTTCTGGACATACAGCGGATAGACCTTCGAGAACTTCATGGCAAATACGCGCTCGTTGGACGTCATGGGTCCTCCGGTCCGAGTGTCGAGACAGCTGTGTGTCTTTATGGTTGCAAGGCCCATTCTGCTGCATGTACAGCATGCAGGTATGTGGTGTCGAACAGCGGAATATCCACGTGCTTCGGCTCCACCAGCAAGGAGATTTCGGTACAACCGAGAATGATGGCCTGGGCTCCATTGTCCACGAGGCGTTGGATAACGCTCAAGTAGGCAATGCGGGATGTATCCCGGATGCGGCCACAGCAGAGTTCTTCATAGATGACGCGGTGCACGGTGGCACGATCGGGCTCATCGGGGATCAACACCTTCAGCCCGTGCTGACTCTCCAGGCGGGCACGGTAGAAATCCTGTTCCATGGTGAAGCGCGTGCCCAGCAGCCCGACAGTGAGATGCCCGGCTGCCTTGATAGCCTTGGCCGTGGGATCCGCGATGTGCAGCAGCGGAATACTCACCGACTGCACGATGTGCGACGCCACCTTGTGCATGGTGTTGGTACATAGCACCAGCCCGTCGGCACCGGCGATCTCGAGCCGCCGTGCCGCATCGGCCAGTAGCGCTCCCGCCTGGTCCCACTGGTTGGCATGCTGCAATTGCTCAATGTCGTGGAAATCCACGCTGTACAGCACCATGCGTGACGAATGCAGGCCGCCGAGGCGTTGCTGGATCGTTTCGTTGATGTGCCTGTAATACGGGACGGTAGATTCCCAGCTCATCCCGCCAATCAGGCCGAGGGTTTTCATCTCTGCTCCTTGGGGCTTGCATCGCAAGAACAATAATCTTGTCGGTACCCAGCCATGTTGCCTGGTTGGTTTGACTCATTTCCCTGTTTACCATCTTTTGATAATCCAACAGCTTGTGGTTTCGGGCAATACAGTTTCCCTGCGCCCAAACCCCCATGCCGGAGCGTGCGCCAACCAAGGCGATTAGTGAATAAGCGCGGTTTTCCCCCCTTTACTCGACGCTTGGTTTTCTGTCCGCTCCGGAATAATGCGAGCCAGGTTAATCCCCCTTGGCGCTGCCCGATGTCCGAAGAAACCGACCAGGAACGGTCAGAACCCGCCTCGCCCAAGCGCCTGGAACAGGCGCGGG
>Ga0247823_10001895_pt1 | contig 17260 bp, 16 predicted proteins | sample 13C_PalmiticAcid_2_FD_192426 | JGI IMG/M metagenome (GOLD analysis project Ga0247823, IMG submission 192426) | Soil microbial communities from agricultural site in Penn Yan, New York, United States - 13C_PalmiticAcid_Day30 | ecosystem: Environmental > Terrestrial > Soil > Agricultural land...
CGCGTTCAAGTTCTGACGCAACGCATGATCTGATCGAGAAAGCCCGGTCTGGCGACAGGCCGGGCTTTCTTGTGTCCGCAAGCAAGGGACGGAAGATGAGCAATTCGATCGACCGGCGCGCATTTCTGGGCGCGGCTGGCACATTGCCGCTGCTCGCGACCGCCGCGGCGGCGGCGCAGGAAGCGGACGGCAGCAGCGCCGCCACCGCCAGTTTCAAGCTCGCCCACCAGGAAGAAAGCCGCGCCCGCCGGATGCGCTGGTGGCATGATGCCAAGTTCGGGATGTTCATCCACTACGGCCTCTACAGCATCATCGGGCATCAGGAATGGGTGATGGAATCGGAAGGTATTCCGATCCCCGTCTATGAGCGGCTGGCGGGCAAGTTCATGCCGAAGCCCGGCGCCGCGCGCGAATGGGCGCGCCTCGCCAGGCACGCGGGGCAGAAATACATGGTGCTGACGACCAAGCATCACGAAGGCTTCTGCCTGTGGGACACGGCAACGACCGACTACAACTCGGCCAAGCAGGGAGCGAAGCGCGACATCGTGCGCGAGTTCGTCGAGGCGGCGCGCGCCGAGGGGCTGCGGGTCGGCCTCTATTTCTCGCTGATGGACTGGCATCATCCCGACGGCGCACGCTGCAAGGACGATCCCGCCGCGCGCGAACGTTTCGTCGCCTATACCCATGCGCAGATCCGCGAGCTGCTGACCCGCTACGGCAAGATCGATATCCTGTGGTATGACGTCGACTGGCCGCTGACGCCGGAGCAATGGCGGGCCGATGCGATGAACAGGACGGTGTTCGAGCTTCAGCCCGACATCATCGTCAACAACCGCAATGGGCTGGACGGCGACTTCGCGACCCCGGAGCACCGCATCACCGCCGCGGACCGCGCGTGGGAATCCTGCGCGACGATGAATTATGGCTGGGGCTATCAGCGCACCGACGAGGAGTGGAAACCGGCGCGGCGGCTGGTCAACGACCTGACGCTGTGCGTGCAGCAGGGCGGCAATTACCTGCTCAACATCGGCCCTGAAGCCGACGGATCCGTGCCAGCCGCATCGGTCGCGACGCTGGAGGAGGTCGGCGCCTGGCTGCGCACCAACGCCGCCGCGATCTATGATGCGGACGGCCGCGCGGCAGGTGCGTTCGGCAACTATACCAACTTCACCAAAGCCGGGAACAAGCTCTACATCCATGTCTATTTCTGGCCGTCGAAGAGCCCGGCGGCACAGGTGCTGGACGCGCTGCGTCCCGAGACCGTGGTCGCCGTCGGCGGCGTGCGCACCAAGATATTGTCCGCGCGGTTGCTCAAGACCGGCCAGCCGGTCGCGTTCACGCAGGATGCCATCGCGCTGCGGCTGACCGGGCTTCCCGACGAGGCGCCGGACACGCCGACCACGGTGATCGAGCTGACCTGCGAGGGGACACCCTATGTCCGCCACCACCTGATCCGTCCCGAATGGCCACGCTACGGCGTCGATATCGGGGGCACGCGGAGCAGCTAGCGGCCCGCCGGTTTCAGCCAGCGATCGGCGAAGGCGATGAAGTGGCTCCAGTCGCTTTCGGTCAGCGCATGGGGGCCGGTGCGGAGGTGATAGCCGATCCGCGAGAGAACGGGCTGATCGGGCGGCGGCATCGCCGGCAGGTCCAGTCCGCCGGCGCCGAGCAGGCGATAGACCGGGTCGGCTCCCTTTGCGGCAAGGAACTCACCCTTCGGATCGGCCCACCAGTCCGCCGTCGCACTGGCGATGTAGATGGGCCGGGGCGCGGCCAGCGCGATCAGCATATGCGCGTCGATGGGCAGTTCGCTCTCGCGCTCGGCAAAGGTCTTGAACCGCGGCGCGAACCAGTAGTTGTTCATCGCGCGGATCGTCTCTCCGAAATTGCGGCGGTAGAGCGCGGCGCCGCCCTCCCCCGAATTGTTCGAGATGACCATGGCGAAACGCTCGTCACGGGCGCCCGCCCACAAGGCAGCCTTGCCGTAGCGCGAATGGCCGAACACGATGACGCGGCGCGCGTCGACGGCGCGATCGGTCGCCAGATAGTCATAGACCCGGCTGAGCCCCCACGCCCAAGTCGCGATCGCGCCCCAATGTTGCGGGTCGGAAGGGCTGGTCCGGAAGAAGGGCTGGATGCTCTCCGCGACCTTGTTGTCGCCGTCGGGATAGAGATCCCCCGTGAAGTAGGTGGCGACGCCATAGCCCGCCCTCAGGATCGCCTCGACCGGCCATTCGGACGCATCGATGCCGCGCGAATGGAGCGTCGCGCTGCCCTTGCGGATGCCGGTCGCCGGGGTGACCCAGCCCGGGGTGATGTAGGTGGCCGGATCGGAATGGATCGCCTGATTGCCGTGGAAGTTGGGGCCGACGAACACCGGCACGGGGCCGCGCGCACGCGCCGGGAGGTAGAGCAGGACACGCATCTGCGGGCCGTCGCGCCGCCCATCGAGCAGGATCGTCACCTGCCGCCGTATCGCGAGACCGTTCAGCGCCGCGCGATCCTGTTCGTCGATAACATAACGTTGCCGCAAGGGCCGTGGCGCGGCGCCATAGATGTTCGCTTCGAACAGGCCGATCAGCTCGGTGCGCCGCTTGCGCCAGTCCTGCGCATTGAGCACGCGGCGGCCATCGGCGGCGATCAGGGGGTCGGGGAGTCGATAGTCGCCGACTTTGGCCTCGTCCGAATTGCCGTCGAGCTGCGCAGCCGCGGGCACCGCACAGGCCATGGCGGAAACCGCGCCTGCAAAGCCGGTCATCGCACGGCAGATCCGTCGCATCCCCCTACCCTTTCACACTGTATTGTCGCCGCATGCGACCAGTGTTGTCATACAGGTTTTCAAGTCATATGATAATCATATGACCGTGTACAAGGCGCGGCAAGCGAAGGGGAGAATGCCGCATGAAGCGCCGTGATTTCGTCGAAATGCTGGCAATCGCGGGCGGCATCGCTGCCTTTCCGCGCATCGCAATGGCGGCCGATCGCGTCGTGACGCTCGGCTATGACCGGACCCGGGCCGGCGCGACGATCCCGCAGGACTTTGTCGGCCTGTCGTTCGAGCGCGCGCAGCTGTCCAACCCCGGCTATTTCTCGGCGGACAACAAGGCGTTGGTCCGGCTGATCCGCGGCCTCTCGCCATCGGGGAGTATCCGGCTGGGCGGATCGTCGGGCGAGCATACCGCCTATGTCGGCGACAAGGTGGTTGCGCCGGCATTCGAGATTCACGGGCCGGAGCACAACAAGCTCAACCGCGAGGGGCTGAACGTCTCCACCGTCGCGCTGCGCAACCTGCGCGGCTTCCTCGATGCGACCGGATGGACCTGCCTCTACGGCCTCAATATGGCCCATGCCACGCCCGAACAGGCAGCGCGCGAGGCAGCGGACGTCCAGCGCATTCTGGGGCCGCGGCTGTCGGCAATCCAGATCGGCAACGAGCCCGACGTGTTCCGCAACCGCTATCGCCCGGCAAGCTGGACCGCCGCCGACTATGTTGCCGAGTGGGATCGATTCCACGCGGCAATAACCGCCGCCGCACCCGGGCTGAAATTCGCTGGCCCTGGAATCTCGAACAAGCTGGAATATCTGACTGCCTTTGCCGGCGTCGCGCGGCGCTATCCCGACGTCGTGATGCTGACCGGCCATTACTACGCGATGGGACCGGCAGGGTCGCCGGAAGCAACGCTCGACCAGCTCAAACTGCCCGAGGCAAAGACGACGACGTTCAAGCAGGTCGGCTATGCCGTGGTCGAGGATGCACGGCGCGTGTCGGGCCTGCCGTATCGCATGTCGGAGGGGAACAGCTGCTGGGACGGCGGCAAGATCGGCGTGTCCGACGTGCATGCGGCGTCGGTATGGGGCGCCAACAGGATGCTCGACTGGGCCCGGCGCGGCTGGATCGGGGTCAACTGGCACGGCGGCGGTTATGGCAATTACTCCCCGATCGTCGGCACACCGTCGAAGGGCTTTTCGCGCCGCCCGCTCTATTACGGCACCCAGTTCGCGCAACTGCTCGACGGCGCGACCTTCCTCGCGGCCACCGCGACGCCGGAAGTTCCCTATCTCGGCTATTATGCGCTGCGCCAGAATGGCCGCGACAGGATCGCACTGATCAATCAGGGAGACGCGCCGGTGACGGTCGAACTGCCCGCCTTGCCCGAAGCACGAGTGGTGACGCTGACCGGGCCGTCGGCGTCGGCGAAGGACGCGACGACCTTGACGACGGTATCGCGCAAACCCAGCCGCAAGGTGACGGTCCCGCCGGTGAGCGCCATGCTGTTCACGCTTACCCGCCCGGCACGGCGCGGCTGATGGTCGATCCGTTACGGGTATCGCGCCGTGGCGTGATGAAGGCGGGCACCGGCATCGCGCTTGCCAGCGCGGTACCGCTGCGGGCGGCCGAAGGCGTCGACGCCGATACCAACACGCTGTGGTACACCAGCCCGGCGACAGAGTGGGTTCAGGCGCTTCCGCTCGGCAATGGCCGGCTGGGGGCGATGGTGTTCGGCGGGATCGCCAACGAGCGCATCCAGCTCAACGAGGATACCTTCTTCGCCGGATCGCCCTATGACGGCACCAACCCCAAGGCGGGCGCGGGTCTGCCGCGCGTCCGCGACCTGATCTGGGCCGGAAAATACAAGGAAGCGCAGGATCTGGCCGACGAGGTGCTCGTCGCGCGCCCGCAGCGGCAGATGTCGTACCAGCCGATCGGCGACCTGATGCTGCTGTTCCAGGGAATCGAGAACAGCCAGAGCTATCGGCGCAGCCTCGACCTCGACGGGGCGGTCGCATCGACGCGGTTCAAGGTGCGGACCGTCACGCATCTGCGCGAGGCAATCGCTTCCGCACCCGACCGGGTGATCGCGATCCGGCTGTCGACGGACGCTCCGACGGGTTCGGTCAATGTCACCATTGCCCTGTCCACACCGCAGGACGCCGAGATCGCGGTGGAGGGCGACGATACGCTGGTCATGCGCGGGATCGGTCCGGCGCAGCATGGCGTGCCGGGCGGGATCCGCTTCGAGACACGCGTGCGGGTACAGCGCACCGGCGGGCGCCAGATCACCGGTCGCGACGGCATCCGCATCGAGGATGCCGAGGAGGTCGTGCTGCTGGTGGCCACGGCGACCAGCTATCGCCGGTTCGACGACATTGGCGGCGACCCGTCGGCAATCGTGCGCGCGGACATTGCCGCCGCCAGCGCCAGGGGCTGGCAAGCCTTGCTCGCCGCGCATCAGGCCGACCATCGCAAGCTGTTCCGCCGCGTCGCCCTCGACCTGGGGCGGAGCCCGGCTGCCGATCTGCCCACCGACCAGCGCATCGCGCGCTCGGGCGAACTCGACGATCCGGCGCTGGCCGCCCTCTATTATCAGTTCGGACGCTATCTGCTGATCGCGTCGTCGCGTCCCGGCACGCAGCCGGCCAATCTTCAGGGCATCTGGAACGAGCGGACCACGCCGCCATGGGAATCCAAGTGGACGCTGAACATCAATGCCGAGATGAACTACTGGCTCGCCGATGCCGCCAATCTTGGCGAGCTGGTCGAGCCGCTGCTGCGGATGACCAAGGATCTGGCAATCACCGGCCAGCGTACAGCCCGCAACGATTGGGGTGCACGCGGCTGGGTCGCCTATCACAATACCGACCTGTGGCGGCAGGCGACGGTCAATTCCTCGGCGATCTACGGCATGTGGCCGATGGGTGGCACGTGGCTGCTCAATACGCTGTGGGACCATTGGGATCACAGCCGCGACCGCGCGTTCCTGGACGAACTCTACCCGCTGATGACGTCGTCGTGCCTGTTCTATCTCGACGCGGTGGTACCGCATCCGCGCACCGGCGAGCTGGTGATGAACCCGTCCAACTCGCCGGAGAATTCGCATCGGCCGGGGGTGTCGATCTGTGCCGGTCCGGCAATGGACAGTCAGTTGCTGCGCGACTTGTTCAGGCACACCATCGCGGCGTCGGAGCTGCTCGGCAAGGATGCAGGGCTGCGCGCGGAAATCGCCGCGAAGCTGGCGAAGCTGCCCCCGGACCGGATCGGCAAAGCCGGTCAGTTGCAGGAATGGTTCGACGATTGGGACATGGACGCGCCCGAAATCAACCACCGCCATGTCAGCCACCTCTATGCGCTGTATCCCGGCGAGCAGATCACGGTGCAGCGGACACCCGAGCTTGCCGCCGCCGCGCGCCGGACACTCGAGATCCGCGGCGACGACGCGACCGGATGGGGCATCGGCTGGCGGATCAACCTGTGGGCGCGGCTGGAACAGCGCGAGCGTGCATACAAGGTGCTGAAGATGCTGCTGCAGCCCAGCCGCACCTATCCCAACATGTTCGATGCGCACCCGCCGTTCCAGATCGACGGCAATCTGGGCGGCGCGGCGGGGATCGGCCAGATGCTGATGCAAAGCCATTCGGGAACGATCCACCTGTTGCCCGCGCTGCCGCGCCTGTGGCCGAGCGGGCGCATCTCGGGCTTGCGTGCGCGGGGCAATATCGGGGTCGATCTGGCCTGGTCCGCAGGCAAGCTGACGGAAGCGATTCTGACCGCGGGCAGCGACGGCCCGATGCGGGTGCGAAACGGCACGGCTACCACCGAAGTCGCGACGCGCAAGGGCGACCGAATCCGCATCACGCCCGAAGCCGGCGGGCTGCGCGCGACGCGCCTGGCGCGATAGCCTGTCCGAGAATTTCGAGGCTCCGGTAGCGCGGCCCTAGCGGCTGCGTTCGTCCCTTCGTCACAAGATTCGTCCCACCGCACCTCTGCGATTGCCGTCCCGGAACCGCTGCGCAAGCGCTGCCCCGGCACCAGATTCACAGAGGCGCTTCATCGATGTCACCCTTCCTCAAGGCCTGTTTCGGCGGGATTGCCGTCACGCTGTTCGCGACCGCCGCCGCCGCGCAGAGCGAGGATCCCGCGCACGAACCGCAGGACAGCGCGGCGACGAGCGCCGAGGACGCCTTTGGCGCGAGCGTCGGGATCAATCAGGTGGGGCTGTACAGCCCCTATCAGACGCGGGGTTTCGACCTGATCTCGACCGGCGGGGCATTCCGCATCGACGGCTTCTATTTTCACCCCGCGGCGCTGCCGTCGGAATCGCTGGTCTCGGGATCGTCAATCCATGTCGGCATCGCGGCGACGGCGCTCGACCTGCCCCTGCCGACCGGCGTGGTCGGATATCGACTGCGCGAACCGGGTGAACGGAACTCGCTTTCCATCACCGCCGGCACGCGCGGGTTCGGCTCGCCCAGCATCGAAGCGCTTGGCAGCCTGGTCAGCGGCAACGGCGAATTCGGCCTGGTCGCACACAGCTTCGTCAGCCCGGACGAAAAATGGTCGGCCGGCCAGAATGGGTCGAGATACGATGTCGGCGGGGTCGCGCGCTGGGCTCCCGGCCCCGGAACGCGGGTGCGCATCTTCGCGGGCATCAGCGGGCAGTCTCACGACGGCGACCTCGCAGTTCTCCCGCAAGGCGAGGCGATGCCGCCCCCGCTGGAGCGCAGGCGCAACTACAGCGTGGACTGGGCGCGGTCGCGCTCGACCAGCGGGAATTTCGGCGCCCTGATCGAACATCGGTCCGGCGGCTGGATGTTCGGCGCCTCGGCGGTGCGCTCCACCCGCGATTCCCCGCGCACCGATACGACCGTGCTCGAGATCGACGGCAAGGGCCAGGTGACCAGCACCCTGTACCACACGCTCCTGGCCTACTCCCGTTCCGACTCCGCTGAAGTGAAGGCGTTCCGGACCTTTGCCCTTGCCGGTGCGCGCCATCGCATCGGGCTCGCGTTCCGGCAGCGCAATTCGGTCAGTCGCCGGGCGGATGCCATCGCCATTCCGGCCGGGAGCTTCTCGCTCTCCGACGGCCCGGTCGCCATTGCCCGGCCGGACCTGCCGCAGAATGCGCCGGCCAATCGCGACCAAGTCGACCAGAACATCCTCAGCGCCACCTATCAGCTGTCGGTCGGCGACGCCTTCGAGTTGCGACTGGGCGCTCACCGCAACCGCTATGAGAAGACCTTCCGCGACACGCGTGGGGACCGGTCGGCGCAGCTCGACAAGACCTGGCTCTACAGCGCGTCGGCGTTGTGGAACCCGGCATCGAACTGGCACATCTTCGCGAGCTATGTCTCGGGGCTCGAGGAATCGGGCATTGCGCCGGATGCCGCCGCGAACCGCGGGGAAGTACTCCCGCCCGTCGAAGCAAAGCAGTACGAGATCGGCGTTCGCTACGACCTGACGCCCCGGCTGGGACTGATCTTCGCGGGGTTCGATATCCGCAAGCCGATCTACGGCCTGCGCACCGACTCGGTCTACGCCCCCGTCGGTACTGTCCGCCATCGCGGCATCGAGGCGTCGCTCACGGGACGGCTGACACCGACGACCACGGTCGTGCTGGGGGCCAACGTCCTTCAGGCAAGGATCTCCGGCGAGCTCGTGGACGCGGGCCGGGTGAACGCGACCGCGCCGGGCGTCTCCCGTTTCAACGCCACCATCGCCATCGAACAGAAGCTCACGGCACGCTGGAGCATCGACAGTTACCTTCTCTACGAAGGCGCGCGCCGCCGCGACAGCACGAGCCGGACAGAGGCGGCTGGCGTGCCGTTCGGCTATGTCGGCGCGCGGTATGACTGGACCCTCGCTGGAACCGAGCTGTCGCTGCGCGCGCAACTCGTGAACATGTTCGACCGCAAGGGCTATTATGCGACGCCCTATGGCCCGCTTGTCCCGGTGACCGGGCAGCATTGGCGCATTCTGCTCACCACCCGGCTCTGAACTGCTATGTCGTGGGGCGGAGCCTTGGAAGGGACGTCTGAACGATGACGAACGAAGCTGGCCGCCTCTCACGATCCTGGAGCGCCTCCGGTCAGCGCCACACGGTGGCGCGGCGGCTCGTCCCGTTGCTCCTGCTCCCTGCCGGCGCCGCCTATTGCCTGCTTTCCGAGCTCCTGTTCAGCGATGAGCGGTCGGGCCTGCTCGGGAGTTTCTTCTGGGCGATTGCGACGCTTACCCCCTGGGTCGCAGGCGCAATGCTGTTCGAACTGGGCGCGCGATCGGTACGCAAGCGGTCGCACCTGATCGCGCTCGGCCTTGGCCTGGCATGCCTTGCCTATGCCGGGAGCAGCATGGCGGCGCTGTGGCTCGGTTCGGGTGCGGAGGGCGCCTTCTTCAGCCGGCTGCCCCTGCTCGGCGTGTCGCTGCTCGGCGCGGTGCTGTACCCGATCCGTGCCGCGGCGGAGCCGTCCAGCGACCTGACGCCTGCCGGCGATACTCCGCCAGTCGATCCGGGCGACATCCTGTTTGCCTGCGCGGCGGGAAACTATGTCGAACTCTATACCGAAACGCGCACGGTCATCTGGCGCCAGACCATGCGGAACGCCGAGCGGGTGCTGCGCAAAGCGGGGTTCGTGCGGGTCCACCGCTCCTATCTGGTGCCGTGGCGGAGTATCGACGTGCTGGTGCGGGATCGGAAGGCGGTGGTCGAAGTCGCGCTGCTCAATGGCCGCCGGCTTCCGGTATCCAGCCGCTACGCCAACAATCTCGCGAACCAGACCCTGCAATAGAGTGCCAGCCCCGATGCTGCCGTCAGCGCAGCGACATGGCCAAGCATGGGCCGCGTGAGTGCAGCCTGCTCACATCGCCGCACCCTTCGCGCCGTTCAACGCAATGTTTATTGCCTATCTAATCGATAGGAATAGAATGGCGAGCATGGAGTCGTCATTTGGAGAAACCGGCATGTCCATTTTCTCACCCCATGACGTGAATTCGCCGATCGTCCTGACCGTCCCCGGACTGGGCGGCTCGGGCCCCTCGCACTGGCAGAGCCTGTGGGAGGATTCGCGTCCCGATACCCGCCGGGTGGAACTCGGCATGTGGAATACCCCGCACCGCAACAGCTGGGTGACCAAGCTCGACCAGGCGATCCGCGAAGCGCAGGCGCCGGTCGTGCTCGTCGCGCATAGTCTGGGCTGCCTTGCGGTCGCCTGGTGGGCGGAGCTGGCGGGGCAACCCTATGGCTGGCCGGTGGCGGGCGCACTGCTGGTCGCGCCGGCCGATGTCGACGGCGGAGAGCATCCGGCGCTGCGCGCCTTTGCCCCTTCCCCAGCCAAGCCGCTGCCCTTCCCCTCGATCCTCGTCGCCAGCACGGACGATCCGTGGGTGAGCGTCGACCATGCCCGCAACCTTGCCGCCAATTGGGGCAGCGTGTTCGTGGACGCGGGAGCACAGGGCCATATTAACGCCGACAGCGATCTGGGCTGGTGGCATGAGGGCCAGTTATTGCTCGACCGCGTCCTCGACGCCGCGAGCGACCGGCGTGGACGGCCGCGGCGGGTGGAGCAGCACACCGTGCTGGCGGTCAACGCGACCGACGCAGCGCAACGCCATTATCTGGGCTGATCTCTCCCGTGGCGCGGTCCGGGCGTCCCCAAGCACACCCGGACCGCGCTAGCGTTTCGCCTTCGCCGCCGCGCGCAGCCCTTCCAGTTCGGTCACCCATTGCGCCGCCGTGGTCGGGCCGGCCATTTCGAGATGGGTGTGATCGGCAATCATCTCCCGCACCGATACGAAATAAAGCGCACCGGTGGGTAATTTCAGCTCCTCGATCTTCGCCGCCATCGCCGCTTCCTGTGCGGGGGTCGGCCTGGGCCGGGCCGGTTTATAGAGCAGCACGTCCCACCCCTCGCCATTGGCGTGGAGGAACAATTGCGTCGGTGGCTGCCCGCCAGCAATGTTTACCCGATCCCACACCGCCATGTCGCGAATGAACGCCTCCTGCTTGCCCGGCGCCAGGCGGAACAGTTCGAAGGCCGGCGTGGTCATCTCGACCGTCGCAGGCGGCTCCGCGGGCTTGTCCTGCGCCAGTACCGGGCTGGCCAGCACAAGCAAAGCAAGGATTGGCATGAGGCGCATCGCTTCCCTCCCGTTCATGTAGCGGGGGGCATGGTTCATACCGATTGTAGTCCCGGGCAACGGCGCAATCAGGTCAGGAGGATCGGAAACGGGTAAGCGCGCGGGAACTCAGGCGCGCGCACCGCCTTCGGCTGTCGCCTCGTTCCAGCGCAGCGCCTTGAGCACGGTATCGACGATGTGCGGGGCGTTGAGGCCCGCCTCATCATATTGCAGCTCGGGCTTGTCCTGATCCTGGAAGATATCGGGCAACCGCATGGTGCGCAGCTTGAGGCCGTTGTCGATCAGGCCTTCGTCGCTCGCCATGGTGAGGACGTGTGCGCCGAGCCCGCCGACGGCATTCTCCTCGATGGTCACCGCGACCTCATGCGTGGTGAGCAGGCGGCGGATCAGCGCTTCGTCCAACGGCTTGGCGAAGCGCAGATCGGCGACGGTGGTCGACAGCCCCTTGGCCTCGAGGGCATCGGCCGCCTTGAGCGCTTCGGCGAGGCGGGTGCCGAGCGAGAGGATCGCAACCTTCTTGCCCTCACGCACGATACGGCCCTTGCCGATCTCCAGCAGTTCCGGTTCGGGCAGCGGCACGCCGGTGCCGTTGCCCCGCGGATAGCGGACCGCGATCGGTCCGGAATCATATTCGGCGGCGGTGCGGGTCATGTGCACCAGTTCGGCCTCATCGGCCGGCGCCATCACCACGAAATTGGGCAGGGTCGCAAGATAGGTGACGTCGAAGCTGCCCGCATGCGTCGCGCCATCCGCGCCGACGAGGCCGGCGCGATCGATCGCGAAGCGGACCGGTAAGTTCTGGATGGCGACGTCGTGGACGACCTGGTCGTACGCACGCTGCAGGAAGGTCGAATAGATCGCGCAGAAGGGCCGCATGCCTTGCGCCGCGAGACCCGCGGCAAAGGTGACCGCGTGCTGTTCGGCGATGCCGACGTCGAACGCGCGGTCGGGATGCGCCTGGGCGAACTTGTCGACGCCGGTGCCCGAGGGCATCGCCGCGGTGATCGCGCAGATCCGCGAATCGGTCTCGGCAAGCCTGGCCAGCGTCTCGCCGAACACATTCTGGTAGGAGGGCGGCCCCGGCGGCGCCTTGACCTGCGTACCGGTGATCACATCGAACTTCTGGACGCCGTGATATTTGTCCGCCGCCGCCTCGGCCGGGGCGTAGCCCTTGCCCTTCTTGGTCACGACATGGATGAGCACCGGCCCTTCCCTGGCGTCGCGGACATTCTCGAGCACCGGGATCAGGTGATCGAGATTGTGACCGTCGATCGGACCGACATAATAGAAGCCCAGCTCTTCGAAGAGCGTGCCGCCGGTGACCATGCCCCGCGCGAATTCCTCGGTCTTCGACGCCGCGTTGGTCAGGCGGCGCGAGATGCGGCGAGTGAGCTTCTTCGCGAAGTTACGCAGCCCGAGATACTCGGACGAGGAGACGACGCGCGCGAGATAGGCCGACAGCCCGCCGACCGGCGGCGCGATCGACATGTCGTTGTCGTTGAGGATGACGATCAGGCGATTCCCCGCCTGCTCGGCATTGTTCATCGCCTCATAGGCCATGCCCGCGCTCATCGAGCCGTCGCCGATCACCGCGATGCCGCGGCCCGGCGTGCCCGCGAGCTTGTTCGCCACCGCGAATCCGAGCGCGGCGGAAATCGAGGTCGACGAATGCGCCGCGCCGAACGGATCATATTCGCTTTCGCTGCGCTTGGTGAAGCCGGACAGGCCGCCGCCCTGGCGCAGCGTGCGGATGCGGTCGCGGCGCCCGGTCAGGATCTTGTGCGGATAGCATTGATGCCCGACGTCCCAGACCAGTCGGTCCTGAGGCGTGTCGAACACATAATGGATCGCGACGGTCAGCTCGACCACGCCCAGTCCCGAGCCCAGATGCCCGCCGGTGGTGCCCACCGCGCTGATCGTCTCCGCGCGCAATTCGTCGGCCAGCTGACGAAGCTGGGCGGGCTTGAGCTTGCGGAGATCGTGCGGCGTGTCGACCGTGTCGAGCAACGGCGTCTTGGGAAGGTCGGCCATTTAGCGCACTTACTCCAGCGTCATGATAGTGTCCAACGCCCCTGCAACGGTAAGGGCGCGGGATCATGAGCGAAAGATGAGCAGTCGCTGAAAACGGCCGTTCAGGCGGCGCGGCGCATCGCCAGCGACTGGCCGAGACGGCGCGCCGAATCGAGATTGGCTTGCTGGCTGTCGGCATGGGTTTCGAGCAGCAGCTCATGCCGCACCACCCGTGCGCCGCAATAATCGAAGATGCCGTGATCGATCTGGGTGCGCATCGCCCCGAAATAGCCGTGGCGCGCATAGGTGCCGGCGTCCGCCCCGGCGACAGCGACCAGCACGACTTCCAGCCGGCGAAGCTTCTTGCGGTCGCCACCCGCGTCATAGCCATAGGCCCAGCCATTGGTGAAAACGCGGTCGATCCACCCCTTCATCAGCGCCGGGAAGGACCACCAATAGACCGGATAGACCAGCACCAGCCGGTCGGCACGGTCGATGCGCGCCTGTTCGGCGAGCACATCGGGCGCGGGCGTCGCGGTCTGGAGGTGGACGGCGAGATCGCGCGCGGTCTGACGCGGATCGAACCGCTCGGCGGCAAGGTCGGCGATCTCCACGCCTTCGCCCGGATCGGATTGGCGAAGCCCGCGCGCGACCGCGTCCGCGACGGCATGCGTCAGCGAATCGGGATCGGGATGGGAAATCACCACAAGGTTGCGCATCGTCGGCCTCCAACAGGGTCTGGAAAGATCGGCATCAAGCCTATATACTGATAGTAAGTTACTAATGGTAGGTTATATGTCAACCCCGCGAACCCGCATGTCGCGCGAAGGCCGGCTGGCGCAGCTGATGACGACAGCCTGGGCTATCGTCCGCGACGAGGGGAGCGATGCGCTGACGCTGGGGCATCTTGCCGAGCGCGCAGGAGTGACCAAGCCCGTGGTCTACGATCATTTCGGGACGCGCGCCGGGTTGCTCGCGGCACTGTTCCGCGATTTCGACGCGCGCCAGGCGGAGCTGATGGACGCGGCGCTCGACGCCAGCCCCGCCACGCTCGACGATCGCGCACAGGCGATGGCGAGCGCCTATGTCGATTGCGTGCTGACTCAGGGGCGCGAGATTCCGGGCGTGGTCGCCGCGCTGGAAGGATCGCCGGAGCTGGAGCAGATCATGCGCGCGTTTCGCGCGATGTTCCTCGAGAAATGCCGCGCGCTGTTCGTTCCATTCGCTCCGTCCGGCGCAATCGCCGCGCCCGCGCTATGGAGCATGATGGGGGCGGCCCATCTGCTGTCCTATGCCGCGGCCAGAGGGGATGTGACGCGGGAGGACGCAATCGCCGAACTGGCGCGGGCAATCCGCGCGATGACCGGAACCGAAGGCTAGATCAGCTGCAGTCGGCGCATTTGCCGCGGACTTCGATCACCGGGCGGACCGGCGTGAATCCCGCGTTCTTGGCGGCGGTACGCACCGACTTGGTGATCGTATCGTCGTCGATATGCGTGGTCTGACCGCACGAATCGCACACCAGGAAGATGCAGTCGTGCAGGCAATCGGGATGCGCATTGGCGACATAGGCGTTCGCGCTCTCGACCCGGCGGGCGAGGTTGGCGCTGACGAACAGGTCGAGGATGCGATAGACGCTATTGGCGGCGACGCGGCGCCCTTCGCGCTTCGACACCGCTTCGGCGATGTCATAGGCGGACGCCGGCTTTTCGAAGCCCGACAGCGCCGCGAAGATCGAGGCGCGCATGGAGGTCCATTGCTCGCCAGCCTTTTCCAGCGTCGCCTGCGCGGCCTGCGCGAGGTCGGCGCCCTGCGGCTCGTGATGGTCATGATGATGGGCGTGCATGATGCGTAATGTAGGCGCACAGCGAGCAGGCGGCAAGCTTGCCGGGTCCGGGCTCAGAGCCGGTCATACTCAGCCCTCGTTCCCTCAAAGCAGACCGGATAGTCCCCCACGCAGCCCGCCGCTTTACCGACAGCGATCATCAGCCGCCGCTTTTCGGATGGCAGGCGGACGGCGGAAAAATCCGCCAACACTACCGGCATAGGAGTCAATGCCGCGCCGCCCTCTACGAGGCGCAACAGCTCGGCTTCCTCGACCTGTCGGCCATTGAAGCTCCAGCCGCCCCCGCCGAACGCGACCAGCTCATTCGCAGGCGATGGCGTATAAGGTACCGGCGAAGGCGCAAGGTCGGTTACGCGCTCCCGGCCCGCCACCGAACCGGTCTCCGCGCACCCCGCAAGGAGCAGTATCAGCGCGCCGAGGCGCATTTTGGGGTTCAATAGGTCGCCCGGCGGTTAAGGTCGTGGCCGAGCGCAAGGATCGCGACTCCGATCACGGTCCACAGGATCTCCTGCCCGCCATGCGGCAGCGTCAGCGCGCCCGCCATCATCCCGAGACCGAACGCGCCGACCGCGGACGGCAGCATATAGCCGTGCTTCCAGATGCCGCGGCCGAGCGCGACGAGTCCGAACAGGATCGCGAGGAGCAGGCCGATTTCGTGGATCGCGGGGTGGAGGAGCGCACCCGCCGCCGAAGCGAGCGCGAGCAGCACCGTGCTGGCCAGGCAATGCGCCAGACACAGGCTCGACAGCCCGATCGCAAAGCGATCGAACCGCGAATCGACCTGTTCCCAGAATCGCGGGGCAAGCACATGGGCCATGCGCGGCATATAGAAGCGGACCGGCGAAGTTACAACATAACATACGCAGCCAAATGCGGCCCGTTTCCGGGCGTTGTGCTGGCATTTATGGTTGGCACGGCATAAACGGCGGGCGTGTCGCAGTTTACTCATACCGCCCGCCCGCGCGCGATCGCCAATTGGCTGTTCTTCGTCGCCGTCCTCATCGTGCTGATGGTGGGCGTGGGCGGTATCACCCGCCTGACCGAATCCGGCTTGTCGATCACCGAGTGGAAGCTGGTGACCGGCACCCTGCCCCCGCTGTCCGAAGCGGCGTGGCTGGCCGAGTTCGAGAAGTACAAGCGCATCCCCGAATATCAGCAGATCAATGCCGGGATGAGCCTGGAGGCGTTCAAGGGCATCTATTTCTGGGAATATCTGCACCGGCTGCTCGGGCGGCTGATCGGCGTCGCCTTTGCGCTGCCGCTCGCCTGGTTCGCGATCCGGCGCGCAATCCCGCGGGGCTATGGCCTGCGCCTTGTCGGCCTGCTGATCCTGGGCGGACTGCAGGGCGCGATCGGCTGGTGGATGGTCACTTCGGGCCTCGCCGAGCGCACCGATGTCAGCCATTTCCGGCTTGCCGCGCATCTGCTGCTGGCGTTGTTCATCCTGGCGGCTTTGGTGTGGACCGCGCTCGATCTGCGCGCGCTGGCCCGCGATCCGGGCTACCGCCCCGCGCGGCTGACCGGCGTTGCGGTGTGGACCGGCCTGATCCTGTTGATCCAGCTGGTCTATGGCGCGTTCGTCGCGGGGCTGAACGCCGGCCTCGTCACCAATCAATGGCCGCTGATGAACGGCAAGTTCTTCCCGTCGGAGGTTCTGGCGGTGCGCCCGTTCCTCGACGCGATGCTCAACGACCCGGCGATGATCCACTGGTTCCACCGCTGGTGGGCCTGGGTCACCGTCGCCGCATTGATCGTGCTGGCGCGGCGCGCCAGGGCGGCGGGCGACCGCAAGGCGTCGGTCGCGATCCACATCGCCTTCGGCACCCAGATCCTGCTCGGCATCGCCACCGTGTGGACCGGCGTGCACCTGCATGTCGCGGCGACGCACCAGGTGGTCGGCGCGCTGGTCGTCGCGGCGGCGGCGTGGGGTGCGCATTCGGTGGGACGCCGGCGGTGAGCGACATCGCCGTCGTCCATGTCACCTTTGGCGCAGCGGACGAGGCGGAGGATATCGGACGGCGCATGGTCGAGGAAGGGCTCGCCGCGTGCGTCAATCTGCTTGGGCCTTGCCATTCGATCTATCGCTGGCAAGGCAAGGTGGAGACCGCAGCCGAGCATCGCGCGCTGTTCAAGACCACCCCGCTCCTCGCCCGCGAACTGGCCGACCGGATCGCGGCGCTGCATAGCTATGACCTGCCCGTGATCGAGATCTGGCCCGTAGCCGCGGGGGATTCGGTCGCGGACTGGGTCGACGACTCCACGCGTTGATCGCGGCGCTCCTCCTCGCGGTTCAGGCCGGCAGCGCCGGGTTTGCGCCGCCGCTGGACCGTCCGCTGCGCGCCGTGACCGAAACCGCGCGAACCGACGCCGGGGTCACCCGGCGCTTCGTCAACGCCCGGCGCATCGTCTTTCGCCGGGCCGGGACCGGCTACCGCGCCGAAGTGACGATCGAATCGGGCGCGCCCGCGACCGCCGGCGACGACGATCCCGCGATC
>Ga0247823_10001899_pt1 | contig 17246 bp, 22 predicted proteins | sample 13C_PalmiticAcid_2_FD_192426 | JGI IMG/M metagenome (GOLD analysis project Ga0247823, IMG submission 192426) | Soil microbial communities from agricultural site in Penn Yan, New York, United States - 13C_PalmiticAcid_Day30 | ecosystem: Environmental > Terrestrial > Soil > Agricultural land...
GGGGAGGGGATTATTGCCGCGTTGGAGGGGGGGATGATGCAGGATTCACGGCGGCAAGCGCGATGAGGAAGGTTGGTTTGGTTTAGGACATGAATTTGTTTTGCTTGTTTGGGGTTTTGTGTGTGGCGATGAAGCCAAATGTCTATGGATGGTAATTGCGTTATGCACACCTGGGCTGGAGCTTAATGACGACGTACAGAAAGTAAACATGATACTTCGACATGATGCCACTCCAGATAATGCCACCGCGGTTGATCCTCCACACACCAAAGATGAGGTCGATGCGATTTATGGACTGACTACGAAACATCAGAACCGTCGATGCCAAGTTGGATGATGGCAAGGAAGCTGGGGAAACATACCCATCTCTCAGTGTCTAGTGTTGCGAGTGTAACCCCAGACATGATGCTCAACAAGAATTGATGTCGCCAAAGTAGCGGGCAATTCGTGTTGAACCCCCCATGCCCCTTGGTGCAGGACGCGACACAGAGCCACGTCTAAGGGCAGGGAGTACCCAATGATCCCAGTCGTTGTTCCGGTGCTAAGCCGTAATGGCCACCGCAGTATCCTCAACCACCGGCTCTTGTGTGGCGGGCGTGTTCGTCCCAGAATCTTCCTGGGGCTTTGCTTCGGCGCTGGTGTCAGACATCGGGCCGCCCGCGTGGCCGTCGCGCTCCATTATCGCCGCGAGGCGAGCAGCTCGGCCTTCCTTCTTCCGCGGAACGGGTGCTGCGGTAACGTCAGTAAATACGCAGACAAAAAACAAATCATAAATACCGACCCCTGTTGTTCTCCTGGACGTAGAACTGCCTCAACAAAGTCACAGCCTCGTCCCGCCCCCATCCTCCTTCGGCCTCGTATCCGCGTTCAACATTGCCTCCGTCGCCAGGGAGAGAAGAAGTCTCGATGGGAGAAACAACGACATTGTGCTCGGTGTAAATCTCCTCCATTGGGTTCTGCTCCTCCGCAACGATATCGGTCGTCGAGGCTGGGCGGCGCTCGAGGACTGGCCTCACAATCCCTTTGCCACCCTGGGGCGCTGGCGAAGGAGGCGCCGAGGCCATGGAATGCGGCGAGTTCTTGTGGATCCGGAACACGCCCCCGGTTCCTCCGAACTTGTCGTTGACGGCGCCAAAGTACACCTTCTTGATGCCAAGCTGACGAAGCAGCGAGGCGCACATGACGCACGGCTCGACGGTCACGTACAGAGTGCACTCCGTGATGACCGATGCGTCCACGCGGGGAGATGGGTGGAGTTTCTGCCCGTACGGATAGAGGTGGCCGTCTTTGGGGTCCACATCGCCCCAGGTGCTGGTCTCCTCCATGCCTTGTGCCTCGTTGGTCTTGTCACCAAGGGGCAGTCTGGCAGCGGGCTTCGGAGGTTCCAGGTCGGAGGAAGGGGAGTACGACAGCAGGGCGGAAATGGCCATGAGCTCGGCATGCCTGGTTCCATTGCGGGTGACATTTGTTGCGTTCATGCCTCTCGCGATGACGCGTCCCTTGTATACCAGCACGCACCCAACGGGCGTCTCGTTGGTTTTCAGGGCAAGTCTGGCCTACCAGGCGAGTTAGCAAAAGGATGACACATCACAAAAGACGGTGTGTGGACTTGCCATATCCAGCGCTTCCCTCATAAACCGGCTGTGCGTGGCCCGCTCAGCTGCCTGCTCGGACGTCTCGATCTTGGACTGGATCTGCACCGTCTCGCCGTCCAGCTCAATCGTCATCGCAGTCTCCTTCGCCACCTCCCCGGCAGTGCTGCCGTAGATGCCGTCCTGCGAGACTTGCTTGCCGCTCCCATTCTCTGCAACGTTCCTGGCCTCAGTTACCACATCTGGAACCGAGGTTGACGATGATCCGGCCGCTGCTCCATCTTCCCTGAGTTCCAAGCGGGAAAGTTTGTCGTTGAGCTGAGCATCGACCTCGGGCGGTGAAGTTGCCTTGAGTGGTGCACGGTTTCCCTTCTCAGCGAGAGGAACGCGTGGGAGGGCCGGGACTATCTTGGGAACGGACGGCTTTTGGTTCTGAGACTGCTGGGCCGCAGACGAGGACGAAGCGGGCGTCATATCGCTGTCGTTGTGGCGGTCGCCGTCGGCGGCAGCGTTGTTGTGAGATTCCCGCGAGGAGGAAGACGAGGCGAAGTCGGAGGTCGAGCAAGGGAGAGTTGGCTGGGTTTGTTGGCGGAAATTGGGAAACAGATCCACCGCTCTTAGCAAGGTGGTGAAAGGAAACAGAAAGAGCGACTGCAGAACTGCAGTGGTTCTGAGGCCGATGGCCGTGAGGGCTTTGAAGAGCGTGCCTGCCATTTTCACAACCCGGGCCCGCTCAAGCCAAACTGAAAATGAACTGGTCTAATCCCCCGCCGCAGCCGCAACCCGTCCGTCCCTCTTAAAAGGCAGGATAAGAATAATGAGTCCGTCGATGAAACGAGTTGGCCGTTCAACAGCGCACAGTCTCGCAAGGGATCGGAATAAGAATGGTGTATAAAGAAGCTTGTCCTCTCAGCACATGGCAGAGAAGCGCTCACAAGGACGTTTGGTTGTCCCGCAGTCAGGGATAGGTAATGATAGAGGTTCCGTTGAGTGTGATGATCCCCCCTCCATGCAGCATCAACAGACGTTGTCCGAACACATAGCGGGCGGACGGGAGTTTGTCAGACGGAGTGCAGACAGACGTGCTGCTCTCAAAACCCTTCAACGTGGAAAAAAGAGTGGGTCTCAGGAAAATTGTTTGTGGTTCTGTAACCTCCAGGGTCTTTGACCACCCGCTTTGTTGCATGCGCCTGACGGGCTTAAGTGCATCTGTTCAGAGGGAGACAGGGCGGCATTGCATTGTTTCGAACATGTCACGATCACAGCCAAGGGACAGCTCAAGTAAAATTTTCGATGGCCTGCGAGGACCTTCAATTGTCAAGCTGAGAAGTAAGCTAGCACTACCTTGCTCGGAACGCAGGGAGACAGAGCATCGCCCCTCAGAGGAAGCCCCTCACAGTCCACCAAGATCGTCCTCCCCCCAACCCCATACCACAAACCACGCTCTCCCTGCTCAAGACAGAGCAAGCCCTGAATACAGTATATACAACGAGAAGAGAAGAGGACGACCACATGTCTCAAAATCCATCCCTGGGTATCATAGTCAAAATGCACTCGCTAGCAACAAACCAAACCATCACAAAGACATATCTCAACACTTGCCAGAACACCGAGGCTTTATGAGAGCCTCAATGTCCGCACCGACGGCAGGCGAGGCGCAAGGCTTCTCGCCCACCGAGATGCTGTGCTCCGGAGGTCCGCTAGACTCCCCGGGACGGACTGGATCTTCGACTTGACATTGTCGACGAGGCCAGACGGCGTCGGTGGTGGCAAGGGTTTCGAGGCGACCCGTGTCGCGCTCGATGGCCCGGGGCACTGAGGTGCCAGCCGGGCCAGAGATATGCTTGTGAAGGCAAGGATGTTGACGAGGTTGACTTGACTTGCCAGGAGTGCCTGCAGAGCGCAGGCACAGAGGACAGAGACAAGACCGAACACGGCAAGCTGGAAGAAGAAGGTGAATTGCTTCACCTCTTCCCCAGCAACGTTGCGCCGAGTCGGCAGGGTTGAGAGCAGTGTGGTCGCCAGAGCCACAACGACTGCAACTCCATCGGGCTGCACCGCAAGTTGTCCATCAAGACGCACAGACGATCCGGATTCGCGGCCGGCCAGAAGCTGCCTTGCCACGGAGCTGCTTGCGCAGCTCTGGATGTGGCGTAGCGTGCCAGCGGGGGCGACGGTTCCGACGGTCCTGCGTGATTGATCGCTGACCGCCGAGGATGCTGTGGGCGTTGCACGGACTAACGACTGGCAGCTTACTGAGGCAGTCGGAAGCGAGAACCCGACGGACGAGTCAAGCATGCCAGACTGGGTAGCCTTGGCCGAGACTTGCGAGCCACGAGGTGATGAACGTGGGCCACCAGGGGGTGCCGAAGTTATCCTCCTGCTGTGAGGTGCCCTGTCCGGACTAACCGACGACTGCTCGGCGTTGGCAACCACAGTGCTGGTGGTGTCCTTGCAAGGTGCATGCTGGGACACCGGTGACTTGACTGAGGAAGTAGCAAAGCGCTCCAAGCTGTCGCTGTCGCCGCCACCAACTCTCAAACGGTTGGTTGGTTGTCTTCCGGGCGGCGAGCGGGAATCGGCTTCATCCCGGACCAGCCTGTTGTGATTCGTCATCAACCATTGGTTCGCCGTAGGCCCAGGATCATAGTACCGGGCGAGATCAACCGGCGACGCAGCGACGGAGTCATTGACAACGGCGTCTGTTGTCGTGATGTGTGGCGAGTGTTGTCCGGTGCCTGCATCGAGGCCAGGTGATTGCGGAGATTGTTGTCGGCTGCCAAGGTCCCTCATTTGGAGAACAGGGTCTTCGTCAAAGACTTCAGGGCCCGGCGAGTACAGGTTGAAGTCGACATAGTTGGTGCCATGGGTAGCGCCCGGATTGAGGTACGGGACGGTGAAGTCTTGGAGTGAAACCTCGCCCGCAACATCCAAGGAAAAGTCGGGTGCGGTGATCGGGGATGCGTTGGTGTGGGTCGAGGTGAAGGGGGTGAGGACCTGGGACGGCGAAGTGGCGCTCGAGCTTGAGCTCGGGGAGAAGAAGTTCTGCTGGTCGGTGAACGAGTCGAAAACGAAGTCGTTGAAGATGGGGTCGGCGGCAACGGGGACAGGCTCCTGGTCGAGGGTGACGAACTCGGTCCAGAATTCCTCGAAGCCCTGCGGATAGGCTGTATCGAAGGACGGAAAGGAGAGCGTCTCGGATGCGAGGGCATCTCCGGCAGCAAAGTCGGTGGGAGCGTCAACGATCGCCACGGGCGGCGACTCTTCTGCCTTCCGCGACCTCTTCGCAGGCTTCTGCTCGCTTGGTGAAGCCGACGCCTGCGAGGCGTTCCGCTTCCTGTGGCTGGGGTCGCAGCGGATCTTCTTCTTGCGGCAGGCGTCGCACGCCTTGATGATCCGCATCAGGTGGGCATGATCCCGCTGCTCCTTCGTCTTGCAACCCCGCGAAGCCGAGTTGGTGACGTCCCGGCCATCCTTGGTCAGGATGCGCATGCCGGGGTGGCTCGCAAAGTCAACCGCCTGTTGCCGTGAGCTCGAGCTGCTCGACTTCTTGGAAGCAGAGGAGCGCGAGCTTGTCCTCGCGTCAGATGCCGACGGGGCAAATGGCGCCGGGGACTGGGTCCAGGACCCCTGGTCCGACAGGACGGGAGAGTGGTTGAAGCTCGATGCGTAGCCCGAGTCGTAGAGAGCCGAGGTCGCGGGCGATGCGGTCGTTGGAGTGAAGGACCCCGAGGCAACAGGGTAGAACTTGAAGTTCTCGCCCGTCTGGCGGTAGTACTCAAAGAAGTCCATGGAAATGTGGGCCCGCTTGTCCTGGATGGACGCCGGGCCGGGGAGGAACGCGTTGATCATGTCGTCGAGTTCCGCGGTGCCAATCGCGGGGAGCCACTGCAGGGCAGCTCCGAGTGCCGGCTGGCACACGGAGAACCCGCTGAAGGCACCGACTGAGCCGTGTCGGGCCATGCCGGCCATTGGTACAGGTGCGACCGGGGTGTCGCACGGAAGCAAAAAGAGGTTGGCGTTGGGGATGGCGAAGATGTCACCAAGCGTTGCTGGGCTTGGCTCGAGTGAATTGGGACTCGGAACCGCTTGAAACGGAAGGGTGTTTCTTTGGTGATCCAACGTGAGGGGGTTCCTGCTTACGAAGCGGGATTGCTGGAGGAAGCAATTGGCCACACTCTGGCAGCTCGGATTCCGCCGAGACTGTGATGTGAGAGAGGGCTGCTGGCTGCTGGGGAAGGGCGGGGACAGGTGCAGGAGGTCGTCTCCAAGGCGAAGATCTCTCTGCTTGGGCAACTTGCAAGTGTCCAATCCAACGTGGTCGGCGCCGAAAAACAGCCTTGATAGCACTCGGGCAATTGCAACTGACAAAGTCCGGTGTTCCGATGGAGGAAGAAAGGGAGGAAAAGGCAGAAGGCGTCCGAAGGAGTCAGGCCGATATTTCACTCCAGTCTCTCATGAACCGCTGCTGGGAGCGAGACGAGACCTCCAAGGCGCAGGCGAAGGTTGTCTCCCCCAGCATTTCGGCGAGCCGAAAAAGGAATAGCGCATCCCGACTCCCCATGCGGGACGGGTACCTGAAGCTTGGTGTTTTTCTGCACAGCCACCTCTTCCTCTCACCACGGCAGCGGGTTTGAGAGTTTGGAAAACGCGGCGCGTCGCCCTCATCCATTTCCAAAATTCCAAAATTCCAGTATCTGGAGTTGTTTCCAGCGTAAGTCTTGTTGGAAAACGGCACAAATTAGCCTTTCAGACGTCCAAAGAATTGGCCCCTGGCTCTCGTTGCGTCCAGTATCCGCTACAAAATATCCCAAGCGCTCCCGTACCATATACCGCGGGACGGCGGCGGAAAAGCGGGCTGCATGGCTGCATCCACGGCGAGCGGTTTCCTGGCGGGTCATGGCCCCACGCTCCATCGTCCAAGAGGAAACGAGGAAACCTCAGTCTGACCCGAGGAGAGCGGCGTTGGATGACGCAGCATCCAATTGGCCAGAAGGGGATGAGTCAAAGGTCAATTCCACTGGCCTATCACGGAAGGTGCTGTTTGCAACAGCCCCCTTCTTGCACAGTGCTCAGTTGTGCATTGCTGCAATTGAGTTTCGCGGCACGCGTCCTTCGGTTGTCTGCTGCGTTCCTTCTCTCGAGCAGCAGATGAAACTGCCTTGGAGATCATGGAAAGTCCCCAATCGCTTCTCCAACTGGCGGCCTCACGATGCATTTCCCCCATTGCTTCGTGAAAAAAGAAAACAGAGACAAGACCCCATGTCCCGAGAAGCCTGGAGGCACTCCACAAGGTTGACAAGACATTTCCGCCTTGCGCCTCAACGCGAAGCACAGACTGGGAGACCCCTGGGCCGATCTTCAGCAGGCCGGCACAGTGCCAGTTCCCCACGGCTCTGTGCGACCCCTGCGCAATTGAGTCAACCCGCCCCTCGTCATGATGCATCGCAGGATGTTTCATTGGTGATGAAACTGCCTCGGATGACTCCTTCACTCAAGGGCTGGGACATCTTGGTTTCTCAAAAGGGCATGCAGTGGGATCGCTCGATCCCCACGTGCAGAAAGTCGGCACTGGTTGTCTTCAAACCCGCCGCACCTTAACGTTGTCGTGCTCCAATTCCCAATCGCCGATGGATGGTGGTGGCAGTGTTCCCCAGACTCATTTCAACACCTGCATGAGCCGCCTCAATATCACCCCCCCGCATCGTGATAGGCAAAATCCATGAGAGTCACACACCGTGATGGGAAATCGCCGACGAGGTGAACATGATGGTTGATTGCTCAACGGAGGCCCCTCGCGGCAACTCTCTGAAAGTCTACAAAAGCAGTGGTCCACGCGCCTGATGCTTCCCTTCCCCACAAGATCCCCAAATCCCAGATCCTTCACCAATACGCCAAACGTTTCTGTATTCCCCGTATATCCAACAACCGCCGTTTTGCTTTTGGCGGGGGCATGAGATCCTGATACTCTCAGTCGGCACAAACGTAGTGCCAAAACTCCAACGCCCAAAGACAGCCCAGGTGTAAAAGCCAACCAAACGCAAATTCCCGAGACCCTGATCCCCCCAAAAACAAAGCGCGCTCCCCAAAACGAAGAAGGGACAAAAAACCGCCATCGAAATACAGATAAATCCATGATACAAAGCGGAATGATAGCCGAACTGACCCAAACCCCGACGCCCCGCTTCTCGCTAACCTTGTGTGTTGATTTAGAACTTAAACTCGAGTTGGCAACGCCCAGTCCACTAAGCAGCGGCAATCGCAACAACAGCCGGACGAGCAATCCCAACCTGCCCAACTCTTTCTTCTTCAAGAGGAAAATGATCAAAAACACCCCGTCGATAGCGCCGCTCGTACTGTAACCTGACATGTCGAAATAGCCACGAGATAACCAAGCCCGCAGCGATGCAGGCAATGGACAGCTCGGGGATGCGGATCCGGCCGTCGGGAATGATGAAGGAGACGAGATGGGAAACGACAGGCTCGAGGCCGCTGCCGAGATGGCCCGTGGCTACCCACGTGTTGATGAGGGTATACACAAAGACTGCAAGGACCACGGCGGCGGGACAGGCATGTCGAAGGAAGGATACCTTAGGGGTACCCTTGTGGTTCGAAAATATGGTTGATAACGGCCACATGTCGGCAACGACCGTGTCGCCATGAGAACAGCAGACCACGGGACTGGGCTTCTCGCCGCAAAACTCCGGCTTCTTCCACTTGCTCGGCGCGGGTACACCGGAGGGGTTGTTATAGTATGAGCCGGTCCCGTTGCCCCACCCGTAACCTCCAGATGGCGGCATGTATGGGTTGTTGTGGCCGCCAGATGAGCCAGATGATCCAGGGAAGGGGGTCGAATAGCTGGTCAACGATGAGTGGTTCGAGGGCGACCCGCCCTGGCTTGAGACGCGAACGACAGGCAGGGACGAAGGTTTCGTGAGGCGGGGCACCTTGGCGAAGCACCAGCGTTGCCATGTGGGAGCTCCAAACCCAAAGGCGCCACACTGGGTGCAAGGGGAAGTCGCTTCAGGCAACGGTTGCAGTAGCACCTTGTGTCCGCAACTGACGCAGGAGCACATTTGCCAGGTACTGTCGAAAGAGCCGTGGCAAATCATAAAGTGCACCTTGAGTTCTTCCAGGAGGCTGAATTGTTGATCGCAAAGCCCGAGCCCGCCGGTTGACATTGAGGAGGCGGAGTCACTATGTCCCCACGAACAGGCCCATGTTTGACAGTACGGGAGGTCCTGTCTGCCGATTTCGATGTCGGTGGTTTCCGGGTCGTTCGGAAAGGGAGGGACGGGAAGGTACTCAAGGTTGGGATTGAGGGTAGGAGGTCCCGAGTTTCCAAAGAACTCCAAAATTGATGTCACATGCGGCGCAACTGGGGGTTGTTGATTTCTTGTTTGTTCCAAAGGGTCGAAATCCGCTTGAGCCTCATCCCTCACACCCTGGAACCCAGCACGGAGAACCGGGGATGGCTGGCCGATGGAATTCTGGCCGACGCCTATGCCGAAGAAATCGGCCGGGTTGCCCAAGCGCGATTGGTACGGAGAGTTGTGAGCGGGGTGGAGGGCAAGATTCACAGGTTGAACAGCCACCTGTTTGGATGCTTGGTAGGCGGCTTCGAAAAGCTTCAGATCGAGATGCGAACACTAACCAAATGGTCAGTGATAAGGGACATAAGAACCACACACAAGAACAAGCCCCTTGCAGCGCGTACCGAAACCTTCCGTCCCCGGCACTCCGGGCAAGCTCCCAGCTTGCGCATCAGAGCAGCCCTCCGCTTCTTCGGCTCGGACAGCGGCCCATGTCGGCCCTGTTTCCTGACACGCAGGTGGTCGCCAACACGCATGTTATCCATGGCGTGTCCGATAGAGTAGGTCGTGCTGGCACAGGACGGCGACGGAGACGAAGCTGTTGCTTGGGACGGCGAGGGAGGTTGGAGCAAGTTGGAGGGGCCATTTTGCATCTGGCTCAAGGATTCGGGTGTCAGGCGTTCCTCCTCTTGACGCAACTTGTTGTAGAGCTCCTGAGTCTCAGGTGTTGGTATTGGAGGTTGAATGGGTGCCCTCCGGTTCGAGGGTTGCCGGGCCATCGTGCCAACGGGCTCTTCGTCGACGCAGAATTTTCGTTTGGAGCCGCGAGGCATGGTGCATGCGAGGCCACTGAGCCTTGTGAGAGAAAGTGGTGGGAGGCAAGAAAACGCAAGGCTGTGAGGGCTGGTAGGAAGCAGAGGCCGAAGAACGAGAAGAACAGAGGGTAAGAACACAACCACGAAGCGGAAAGAACGGTGAAGAGTTGTGAAGCCAAACACACACACGAGGAGAGAAGCAAACAAGAGGAAATGCCGGACTTCGGGTCCTGGGGCACGGCAGGGTCAAGTAAGGGGAGAGGTGGTGGTCATTGGACCTCGAGTAAGGCAGAGTCGGAAGGCGGACAGCGCCCCCGCCGTCTGGGTGCGCAGCCGCGGACAAGGCCAAGCAATGACGTCCTGGGGAGCTGGTTTGCGGCACGGAATTGAGAAAAGAGGAGAGAACAGAAGAAGGCGCAAAAGCACGGGGACAATGCTTTGGCGAGTGCGGAAAGAAAAGAATTGGTGGGTGCCGGTACTAGTACCACATGTCGAGGCAGAACTGCAGTGCGAGCCTCGTGAGGACAGAACAGATAGACGATGTCGTGTTCTTGTCTAGTTGTCTTGATTCCTGTGTGTTGCGGGGGAGGCAGCCCAAGAGAAAAGGCAACCACTCTCAGTCCCGATCTGGCGTCTCGCGGAGACCTTTGTGGTAACGAAAAAACGGGTTGACACCGCTGTCACCGGCTAGTAGGCCTCGTCATCTTCGGAAATCGAGCGCATTTCCTCTTTCATTCCTCGGTCGAGGGCAAGGCGGGCGAGTAGGTCGCGCACTACAATCGGGCATTGAGGTTGAAAGGAGGACGAAGGACGGACTGGGCGGGCTACCCCGCACTGGGTGAGTTCCACGAAGAGCTGCGGAAACCCGCCCGCAACGAATATCTCGCCTTAGCGGGGGAGGGGCAGCAATCAAGCGGGGTGATTCTCCAGCAACTATTCTGTATTCCGTACCATTTCTGTAATCCGTACCTCCCTGAACTGACAGGAACTCTCTGCACTGCTCACCTCAACAATTGGCGGAAATCACGCTTGCAGGAAGCAAGCACCCGTCCGAAGAGCCACGCCCAACAACTGCCGGTCGGAATCAACTCAACGTCGCAGCATCACCGAACCCCAAGAAGGGAATCATCTGATGTCGCACCCGTGTTGTCTTGTTTGTTGAATCGGCCCGCTGCACCGTCTCACTCCTTCTGCCGTCTTTCCTCTCCCTCCCCCTGCCGCATCCGAGCCACCTAAGCCGTACCCGGGCACTGCCAGCGCTGCAGTGGCGGCGCTGCGGGGCGTATGCACACCCGGCAGCAGCTTCGCATTCGCACTGATCCAACTCCCAGCCCTACCACGGCACACCTGTGCCGCGCGTTGATCGGGGCCTGGTGAGATGCAACGTCGCCATCGGGATTTCCCTATCCACGACCGAACCAGTGGGGGTGGTAGATTAAGTGAAAATGCATCTGGATGGCGCGGTGTGTGCGTGGAATTGATTCGGGCCATAGGGCTGAAGGGAACAGGCTCGGCAGCAGCTCCCCGGTTCTAATGGTTTCATCACCTCCCGAGCCGAGACATTCCTCCAAGATTGCCCAGTCAAAGGTAAGACATACAATCCCGGGCCAGCAATTCGACGACCACATGGACGCTTCTCCACAGTAAGACATGTCCCTTTCTTTGTCTCTTCCCACCCTCCGGGAAGGCCCTACAATTACAGATTACCCTTGTCTTGGAGCGGTCAACAATCCCACACCATAGACGCTTGAAGAGGCCATGACACACAAAGGGACCCAGGACCCGTATATGCCCTTCGTGGAACCACTTCCGATTGGGAGCTCCCCATGTCCTCTGGGCAGAACCGTACATGAAAACCCCCTTGCACCGCCCACCAGCCACTTCACCCCCCACTATAGATCCAGCCAAGACTGGATGTCAACGGCCAAGGTGCCTCGGTGCTGAGTGACACGATCCCCATCTGCAACTAGACGGGCGTGCAGGATCTCGTAAAAGGACAGATGCTTCGGGCAAGGGGCACAGCGAAGGGCAAAACAGAATGTGTCAAATGCTCGCTGAGCTGTCACGGGGATCCTTTGCCCAACCGCGTGGGAAAGGGCCTCATGTGTTGTATGTGTGGGTGTTGTGCACTGGTGTCTCCCGCCCACATGGCTCAGAGATTAGGTTACGATGGGCTTACCGCCGATTTGGCCGAGTACCAAACACTCGAGGCGTGTATCCCTCCTCCTTTTTCAGATTCCGTTGCTGCCAAGAACAACATCGGGGAGGGACGAGAAGGGAAGGTCTGGATGCATACGGGAGTGAGGGATGAGAGTGTATGTCTTTCGGTACTTGTTTGGTATTATGATCAAGCTCTTCGCGAGTCCTTCTTGGCTCTGACCTAGCTCCATCTCCACTCCTCGCAAGCAACCGTATAGCTGAGCGTCTAGATTCTATGAGCACACGTAGTCTACCTCAAGCAATACAGAAGGGCAAACCCCATGTCCAAAGATTGCAACGCAGCGTAGCTGAACAACCCGTACCTCAGCTGAGAGTCCTGCCAACGGGGTATCCGTGTGATGCCAATTTCGGTTTGGAACTCAGACAGGACGGCCGCTCCCCAACAGGTCGTGCGCCTCCCTGCTCCAGGGCCCGCCCTCTTTCACCGATGTGAAGCCGGGGAACCTCATCGTCCTCTTCGGGCGCTCATTAGCGGGGGGGTCCGGCCGCGGCATCACAGCTGGCCGCATTCCCACCACCCGTACAGGAACGGGTTCCACCGGGAGGATGGATTGAGGTACCTGTCCCGCCGCGTCCGACTTCAGTGCAGCCTTACGGCCCCGGGTAGCAGGGTTCGCTATCCTGGGTCGAGCAGGCCCAGGTGCTGGCGCATCCGGAGGTTGGTTGTTGGCGCCTTCGGTTACACCGGGGACAATGTCAATATCGGCCGTGTCGTTCATTGGATGGTCAGGCTGCTCTGAAAGATTGGAGGAGTCGTTGTGTAACGGTGACGGCAGGGTAATACTGTTTGCTGCAAGTGTCCTGTTCCGGCTGGGACTTGACGGCCTGGTCGCTGTCGTCGTCGGGGCTACTTCCTTTTCGGGAGCGGCGATGCGCTCAAGGCCAGGAATCGAGCGTGCCTGCGTTGGGTGGCTATTCATACGACCTCCTTGTGGGAGGACCGCAGATGTGTGCCGCACGAGGCCGCGACGTGGCGGAGGCTCATGAGAGGGCGAGACACGAGAAGCTGCTGCTTGTTCGTCTCTTGAGTCTTTACTTCTCGGCCCACCCGCGCCGCCGTTGGGGAGTGAATTGTGCCGCTGAAGAACGGGTGGGACGGCCCGTGATAAGTTGATAGGCAGCGAAGCCAGCTGGGGCTCCCCCGTGGAACCTTCTGGCTCTTCTGGAGCTGAGAGCTCGTTGCTTGTAGGGCTCGCCACGCAGGTAACTTCAACTGCTTCTTCCAGAGCAGCCAGAGCTGGCTGGATTGGGTGCGCAATCTCGGCGACAGGCGAGCTGGAGGGCATGAAGCCAATGACCTCCCTGCTCCTAACACTCCTGCTGAGTCTTGTGAGGTGTGGGCGGACTGGGGGCCGAGAAAGCTCGTCCCTGTCATCGTCCTCCGAGTCTTCCTCCCTCTCCTTTTTCTCGGGGCGACCCGAGCCATGGTCATCCGCGTTTTTGGTATTCCGAGTCTGACGTGAGGGCCTTGGCAGGATGGGCTCGAGGGTACCAACGCCCGCCGAGATGTCTTCAGCATCAGGATCTGACGTTTCGGCGAGTTCTCTGCGGATCCGTGCAGAACCTTTGCGTCTTGATCCTACGCGGCTTCCTCGAGGGGAAGGTGATGAACCCACATCCCTTGCACTGCCTATCCTGTTGTTCGCTGGGTTCGGTGATTCCGGTTGCTCCAGTGGTTCCGCTCCACCATCACGCGGAGTGGTAGTTGCAAGACACGGTACCGAGCCCGCGTTGTCACTATCCAACTCAACTGCCTGCTGAACTGCTTGGCAATCATTCGACTGCATTGACGGAAAACCAAGGCATGCCTTCGGACTACCGGATTCGTCAGGAAAAGATGCAAACGGACCATCATGTGGAGGCTTTGCGTAAGGGCCAACAGTCTCGGGAGCGATTGCGAGTGCGGGAGTAGGCTCGGCTGCTGCTGCAGGCGGTGGCTGCTTTGGAAAACTGCCAACGGGGTTAAGGTGGCGAGTGAGTGCGTCTTGTTGTTTTGGTTTTTTACGAGCGGTCTTCTTCTCGGACAGCAACAGCAAGCCACGCTTCTGGCGGGGTTTGAGTCGCAATTCGGTTCTTTCCTCCTTTTCTGTGTCCCCAACTTCTTCGGGGCAGATTGCTGACGCCCGCGCTTCTGGCACAGGAGGTTGTTTTGCCGGTCGTACTTTTCTCTGAGACTTCGTGGGTTTCTGCTTTCCCGCGCTTGGAGTGTCGCGTTTCGAAACTGGCCGTTGCTGCTGTTCTTTAGGAAAGTAATCATCTTCCCGCAGATTGTGCCTGTCGTCTTCATCCAGGACAATCGCCTGTGAGTTGGAGGTCCCTGGTTTGGAGACGACGGTCGCTTGGACATTGGTGTCGGCCTGTTTTCGCTTCGCCACAGCAGTGGGCTGGGGATTTCGCTTAGCCGTCCCAATCTCTGACCTTACTGATGCTGTAGCCAATCCGGCAGCCACTGATGGAGGTGTATCGTTGCCATTTGAAGTTGGCAAGTGATTGCCACTGTCTGCTGAACGTCGAATGCTCTCCCGTGGGTTTGGAATCGGCTTCTCCAAAGACCGGCGGGCCATAGCGACGGACGAGGGCTCGCGCGGCCCTTGATTTTCGAGGAAAGCGCTCTGGGCAGGTTTTTGGAGCGTCCTGGAGGCAGAGGCCACAGTAACTTCTCTTAAAGAGGCCGTATGCAAGCTGTTTCCAGCAGTAAACCCCCGATCATCGCGCCGCATGAGGGATACATCCGACATGGGTTCCTCTCGTGGAGGCGACGGTTCCGGTTGCGCCCGAAGGGCCGGACCGGTTGATGGCCGGGGAGGAGCGGAGCTGGCGGGCACCGCAGACAAGGTCAAAGTCGCCCCAAACAGATTTTGAGCATAGCCCTTCTTTGTTGGCGGAGTAATGTCGCATTTTCTCCTCTTTGCCGGGCGGGTCTCAGTTGGGTCACTTGGGTTCTCGTTGATCCTCTGGCGAAGCTCGAAAGGGGATTCGGACGGCACCACAGCCCGGCCATGGTGGCCCGTCGGGGTCCCGAGGACGTGATGCAAGGGCCGATGGCGAGTCTGAAAATGGTCGTGCACACGTGCTCCAGGGAGAGGGGTGTGCGGTGATGCGGTCGACAGGGACGGGCGGATAGCCACTCGGGCTTGGCGCTGTTCCTTCTCCTTCGCCCTCTTGTCCAGCAACTCGGAGAGGTCTTGCTCCTGGCGGCCCACGCACTCGACAACCTGGACAATCACCCCACGCTCCAGCTTGATTTCTTCGCCTTCGTCGAATTCATAGTCGCGCCGCCAGTGCATGTCACCAACGAAGTGGCCGCGCTCATCGTAGACCATGACGCGCTTGTTGAAGGTGTGGTATTTGAGTCGGCCATCCTCCCATCTCTTCTGCTTCCTCTGGAGATCGCGAGTAAACAGGCAGACAAATTCGAGGACCGGAGCGCTGAGTCCACGGCTGCCCGAGTCCAGTTCCCCCGCAGACGCCGGCCCCGAGGATATCATGGACGGCATCATTGATGAATGGGCACTTTATCGACATCGCATCGGTCTTGTCGAGGCTGGTCGTGCGCTGCACACGTCGGGATCAATGGGACCGTGTTTAGTTGTTGACAAGCGGGTGGTTTGAGTCTTGGAGCATGCAGCACGTAGCGCAACAAAGCGGCACGCGAAGTGATGCCTGAAAGCGCGATTCAACAGAGCGCGCTATCACGTGACCCGCTCCGCCCCCACCTTCCGTCTTGGAGTTGCCGTGAGCCATGATTGGCCATTGCGGGGTCAGCCCCACACGGTAATCCATGCAACCGTTGGCTGCTGCCCGGTTCGCCGACGGAGCTTGTTTCGTATTTGCAACTCTCGAACCCGGAAGCCACAGCTGCTGTTGGTGCAACGTCGAAATCTCTGAAGGAGCCGGCTCCATGGCCGTCCAGGTTTGCGGCACCCCTCACTCCCTTCGCATCGAGGCCATTCCCTTTCGCACTTCCAGGGCCATGCATTCTCCCAGAATCTCAATGCAATGCACGTGTAGATTTCTGGAGGCTGTCCCGGTAAGGTTCATCGGCCAACCTGCCCGTGATACACCCCGATGCAGGTGTTCAAATCCCCCTTAGTCAATTCCTGCTGGCGCTGTTTCACTTTCCCCTTCTTATTGCCGGTGCCGAAGTGACATGGCTGTCTTTTCTCACCCTGCTCGACAGCCTAAAATTCACAAGTTCCTTGCATTGTGGTGAAGCGCATCTCGCCCCAATTGTCTTGTTCCGCCACTTTTTCCTCTTTCATCCCCATTTCCAAAACTACCAGAGCTCGATACGGATCGCATCCTGGTTTCAAGATGCAGTCAATGCAGCGACAGTTCGGCAAGCTCTGGAACAAAGGCCCCGGAGAGAACGCCAAGGTCGCTGTTCTTTTGAATGACTACGAGGACGCCGACAATGTCCTTGCGAAGGTACTCTAGCACTCAGAGCTCACACCGGGTGCTTGATCCACAGTCTTGCTGACATGGCCTCGACGCAGATCATCGACAATGCGAAGATGTGGAGGGATTCGTGGGCTGCCCTCGTCAACCACCAGCTTCAAGTCGTCACCGAATATGAAGGCCTTTACGACCCAATTGTTGGCGCCGCCGACGGTCAATCGCGTCAAGCCGTCCCGACCCCGCCGCTCCAGCTCGAGCGCACCTTCAAGCTGAAAAAGGCGTACACGGAGCTAAAGTCGGAATTGTTGGAGGAGATGATACTGATCGAGGACCACATAATGAAGCCCGCTACCGACGCCCGGAACTGCATCGCCCCGATCCGCAAGACCATAAAGAAGCGGGAGAACAAGAGGGTGGACTATGAGAAAGCCCAGGAGAGGGCACTGAAGCTCCAGCGGAAGCCAGGCCGGACGCCCAAGGAGGACGCTGCTCTGGCCAAAGCCGACGCCGACATGTCACGCGCAGCTGATGTGAGAACAGACCCGTCCACCCTCCATGTAGAGAGTTGGCCAGCGAGACTGACGAAAGACGCAGGAATTTGGCATTGCCGACGACCATCTTCGAGAGACGCTGCCACCCGTCATCAACGCGGCCTTCAATCTTGTCACGCCCTTGCTTTCGAATCTCGTTCTGCTCCAGAACCGGCTGCTGGGCCTGTACTACACGACCCTACACGGTTACTGTGAGGAGTACGGCTTCCCGTCGCCGCCTCCCCCGATGGAAGACGTGATTGCCATATGGAACGGCGCGTTTGGCCCGATCCGGAGCGAAGTCGAGTCCATCAGCTTCATCTCGCGCGGCAAGGCCATCCAGCTGCCCATGAGCGCCGGGAACGGCCTCCCCCAAAG
>Ga0247823_10001900_pt1 | contig 17243 bp, 19 predicted proteins | sample 13C_PalmiticAcid_2_FD_192426 | JGI IMG/M metagenome (GOLD analysis project Ga0247823, IMG submission 192426) | Soil microbial communities from agricultural site in Penn Yan, New York, United States - 13C_PalmiticAcid_Day30 | ecosystem: Environmental > Terrestrial > Soil > Agricultural land...
GTTGGGAGGATCAGCCGAGTCCGAAGGCGACGGCCGTCCAGTAAGTGATACCAGCAGCGGCATAGGCGAGCAGGAACAAATAGCCAACCATGAACATCGGCCATTTCCATCCATTGGTCTCGCGCCGCGTGATCGCGATCGTCGAAATGCACTGCGGCGCAAAGACGAACCAGGCGAGGAAGGCGAGCGCGGTCGCGAGGCTCCACTTGCCCTGCAGCCGCTCGCCCAGCGATTGCGCCATCGCCTCTTCGTCGTCGCCCGCGTCGATCGCGTTGGCAGTCGCCATCGCCGACACCGCGACCTCGCGCGCCGCCATCGCGGGGATCAGCGCGAGCGCGATGTCGTGGTTGAAGCCGATCGGTTTGACGACCACTTCCAGCCCGCTCGCGATGCGGCCGGCGACGCTGTATTCTACCTGGCTTTCGCCTTCGGGTGCTTGGGGGAAGGTGAGGAGCAGCCACAGCACGACGGTGGTCATCGCGATGATGGTGCCCGCGCGACGGAGGAATATCCACGCACGCTGCCACAGGCCCAGTACGATGTCGCGCCACCGCGGCATCTGGTAGCGCGGCATTTCCATCATGAAGCCGGCGTTGGTGCCCTTCGCGACGGTACGGCGCAGCGCCCAAGCGACGACGAGCGCGCCGACGATACCCGCGAGATACAGACCGAAGAGCACGAGTCCCTGCAGGCCCACACCGGTGCCGCCGACCCCGCGATTCGGGATGAAGGCGGCGATGATCAGCGCATAGACCGGCAACCGCGCCGAGCAGGTCATCAGCGGCGCGATCAGGATCGTCGTCAGCCGGTCCTTTTCGTCGGGAATCGCGCGCGTCGCCATGATGCCGGGGACCGCGCACGCAAAGCTCGACAGCAGCGGGATGAAACCGCGTCCCGACAGGCCGACCTTGCCCATCAGCCCGTCCATCAGAAAGGCGGCGCGCGTCATATAGCCCGACGCTTCGAGCAGCAGGATGAAGAGGAAGAGGATCAGAATCTGCGGCAGGAAGACGACCACCGCGCCGACGCCGGCGAGCAGCCCTTCGACCACCAGCCCGCGCAGGAAATTGTCGGGGAAGGTCGCAACAACCCATTGCTGGAGGACACCGATCCCGCCTTCGAGGAAATCGGCGGGAGCCTCTGCGGCGGCGTAGACCGCCTGGAACATGATGAACATCAGCGTGAGCAGGATGATCATCCCCGCGACCGGATGCAGCACGACATTGTCGACGCGCTGCGTCCAGCGGCGCACCGGCGTTTCGTTTACGATCGCGGCGCGCGCGATCGTGCGGGCGCGCTGGTGCAGCGATGCGTCATTCGCTTCGGCAGGCAGTGCGACCTCGCGCACGGCGTGCGACCGGATCGCACCATCGACCGCGACGAGCAATTCGGTAAGTCCGCGCTTGCGAACCGCGACCGTCGGCACGACCGGCACGCCCAGCTCTTTCGACAGGCGCGCGGCGTCGAGCGTCAACCCGTCGCGTGTCGCGAGATCCACCATGTTGAGCGCGACCACCGTGGGCAGGTTCAGCGCGAGTAACTCGAGCGCGAAGCTGAGATGATTGTCGAGGTTTGCCGCGTCGAGCACGACGATCAGCGCGTCGGGGCGCTTCTCGCCGTCCTGCCTGCCGAGGATGACGTCGCGGGTTACGGCTTCATCGAGACTCGCAGGGGTCAGGCTATAGGTACCGGGCAGGTCGATCAGCGAGATCGGGCGGCCGTCGGCAAAGCTTGCATGCCCTGCCTTCCGCTCGACGGTGACGCCCGGGTAGTTGGCGATCTTTTGCCGGGCGCCGGTGAGCGCGTTGAACAGGCTCGACTTGCCAGCGTTCGGGTTGCCGACGAGCGCGATCGAGGGAATCGCACCGGTCATGCGACGGCCTCGACTTCGATCGCCGCAGCCTGCCGCGCACGGATGATCACTTTCATGCGTCCGACGGTGAGCGCGAGTGGATCGCGCGAGAAGATGCTGCCGCGGTGGAGCGGGGTGACTTCGCATCCTTCCATCAGGCCGAATTCGCGCAGGCGCCGTCCCTCGTCCTCGGACATCGCGGTCCAGTCGATGCGGGCGATCCGCACCGCGACGCCGAGCGGCGCCCGATCCAGGACATTTTCGAGCAAAGCAGTCATTTGCGAGCGATTATCAATAACAATCGCTTCGCGCCAGTCCTTTATCGAAGCGCGTCAGCGTCCCGGGTAACGCAGGCGCCCGACGAAGCGCGCGAGGCTGGGCCGTTCGATGCTGCGCGCGGCGCGACGGTGCTTCCAGCTTTCGAAGCGCATCACCTGGTCGATGCGGCGCGCGAGGAAGGCGCGCGTATCGGCCAGACCTTCGCTCTCGTCATTCAGGAACACCGCCATCGTCGAACCGTAGACCGCACCGAGGATCGCGCGCTTGCTATAATGATTATAGTCGGTCGCGGTGTCGCCCGCGAGCCGCCACATATGGTCGGCAGCGCGCCAGCCGAGTTTCGCGGCGTGCGGCGCGTTGGTCGGCAGCGCGAGCAGAGCCAAGGCGCGACGCAGCGATTCGCGGTGGGATGCGAGCAGATCGATGCGTGTTTCGACGAGTGTCGTGATGCGCTCGCGAATCTTCAGCGTCGCGAGCTTTTCGGCGGGCCAGCGCACTTCCATCGCCGTGTCGACATCGGCGAACCAGGCATCGACCATGTCGCGGCCGCCGCCGGGAAAGGCGAGACGTGCGACATCGGCGTCGACGCCGACCTGCGCCGCCGCATCGGCGAGAGCCGCGTCACCAAAACCGTCGAACGCCGCGGACGCCGCGATCAGCGGCGCCAGCGCGGCGCGAATCTCGTCGAGGGTCGGGTCGGCGGGAAGGATCGAAGCCATAGTGTCAGATAGGCCGCGCCGCACGGTTCGGCAACCGGATCAGCACCAGCGCTGCTCCGACCATCATCCCGCCGACAATATCGATCGCCGACAGCGTCTCGCCAAAGCCGATCCAGCCGGTGAGCGCGGCGAAGGCGGGCTGGATCAGCAAGGTCAGCCCGATCACCAGCGACGAGAAGCGCGGCAGCGCCCAGATCATCAATCCCTGCCCGACAACCTGGCTTGCCAATGCGAGCAGGATGAGCGGGGTCCAGTTCTGCGGCATCACCGTTTCACCGAGCGCGAGCGCGGTGCCGAGCAGGATGGGAACGCAAACCGCCGAGGCGATGGCGAGGGCGGTCCACGGCGCGAGCGTATCGCGCACGCGCTGCATCAGGATGACATAGCCCGTGTACAGCACCCCCGCGAACAGGCTGAGCAGGTCGCCGACAAGATAGTCGGGCGACAGCTCGTAACTCTGCCCCATCAACAGCGCCGATCCGGCGAAGGCGAGGAGGATCGCCGTCGCCTGCCAGCCGCGCGGCATTTCGCGGGTCAGAAAGATCGTCCAGAGGACGAGCAGCAGGCTCGCGCAATTGCCGAACAGGGTCGCGTTGGCGACTTTCGTCTGCAGGATGCCGAAGTGCCAGGCGGCGAGGTCGAGCGCGAAGAAGACGCCGGCAGCGGTGGCGATCAGCACCGCGGGGCGGGGCGGCATCCGCCCGGCGGTCTCGCGCCACGCGAAGAGCAGCAGCAACGGCATCGCGAGCGTCATCCGCCAGAACGCCGAGGCGGTGGGCCCCACACCGTCGGCTTCGGCCATCCGCACGAGCATCGCGCCGAGCGACAGCGCGACATTGCCGCCGATCAGCGTCGCGAACGCCCAGCGGCCGGCAGCATTGCCGGCGTCGGGCGCCGCGTCGATACTATCCATCTTCGCTGTCATTTAGATTTTCTTTTGCTACGTACCATTGTGCCGGCACCGCTGCGTCCATAGCTTCGCGGGCCATAGCGACGACCGACGGGGCCGTCGCGAAGAAAGTGAAACGTGGAGGAAACATGGCCGTATCACTATTCGATCCGATCCAACTGGGCGCGATCGACGCCGCCAACCGCATCGTTATGGCGCCGCTGACGCGCGGCCGCGCGGGCACCGGCTTTGTGCCGAACGAACTCGCGCTCGAATATTATCGTCAGCGCGCTTCGGCGGGGCTGATCATCTCCGAGGCCACCGGCATTTCGCAGGAAGGCCTCGGCTGGCCGAGTGCGCCGGGCCTCTGGACCGACGCGCAGGTCGAAGGCTGGAAGCCGGTGACCGACGCCGTTCACGAGGCCGGTGGGCGCATCGTCGCCCAGCTCTGGCACATGGGCCGCGTCGTCCACTCGGTGTTCAACGACGGCAAGCCGCCGGTTTCGGCGTCGGCGACGCAGGCGCCGGGCAAGGCGCACACCCCCGTCGGCCGCCTCGAATATGAAGTCGCGCGTCCGCTCGAACTCGGCGAAATCCCGCGTGTGATCGCCGATTATGCGAAGGCCGCCGAAAATGCGAAGCGCGCCGGCTTCGACGGCGTCCAGTTGCACGGCGCGAACGGCTATCTGATCGATCAGTTCCTGCGCGACGGGTCGAATCTGCGCGACGATGATTACGGCGGCCCGGTCGAAAATCGCATCCGCCTGCTCCGCGAAGTGACCGAGGCGCTGATTTCGGTATGGGGCGCCGATCGCGTCGGCGTACGCCTGTCGCCCAATGGCGAAACGCAGGGCGTCGATGACAGCGCCCCCGGAAAGCTGTTCCCGGCCGCCGCCGCGGCGCTCGATGCGCTCGGCATCGCCTTCCTCGAACTCCGCGAGCCCGGGCCCGAGGGCACCTTCGGCCGCACCGACGTGCCCAAGCAGTCGCCCGCGATCCGCGCCGCCTTCAAGGGGCCGCTGATCCTGAACAGCGACTATGATGTCGCACTGGCCGAAGAGGCGCTTGCGAACGGTGCCGCCGACGCGATCGCCTTCGGCCGGCCGTTCATCGGCAACCCCGACCTCGTCGAGCGCATCCGGCACGGCGCCGAATGGGCCGCCGACAATCCCCAGACCTGGTATGCGCCGGGCCCCGTGGGCTATACCGACTATCCGGCGCTGCAAACGGCGTAAGATGTCGATGATCCGGGCGGTGCCGTGCCGTCCGGATTATCCCTTTTCGGCAATCGCCTTGTCGATGATCCCGGCGCCGATCGGCCCGAGAAAATTGCCGCCGAAACGGAACAGCACGAAGGCGCCGACGAAGAGGATCAGCGGCTCGACAAAGGCCGCGACGATCGCCGCGATCACCAATCCAAAGAACAGGAGCATGAAGCCGCCGGTCAGCTCGGCCTGACCCTTGGGTCCCAACTCGATCGTGCGCGGTCCCTTGGCATCCCACCATTTGGCGGTGACGATCGTCTTGCGGTCACCGGCTTGCGATGCACCGCGGCTGGCGATTCTCGCGGGCGAGGGGCTGGCGGCCGGAGCTGGCCGGTCATTCTGTTTCGGAGCCCATGGCTGCTTGTTACGCTCGGCGACAACCGCCGCCACGCGATCCCCGCCGCTATTTGCTGCTGCGATGCGCGCCGCCTTTTGCTGCTTCGGCGCCGGTCGCGCGCTCAGACCCGATTCGGCGCGTGCCGCGGCGGACAGGTCGGGGGTAGCGCCTGTCTTCGACGGTGTCTTTGCGGGCCGGATCGGCTCGACCCCCATCTTGCGGTCGTGAAGATCCATGCGCTCGGCCGCGCTCAGTGGGGTCTGTCCGGTTTCCTTGTCGATCACCACCAGCCGCCCGCCGCGCTCGACGACGGAAAAGCGGCTCGGGGGCGGGCGATCAACCAATGCCGAATTGTTCCTTCAGAGCCAGCATGGCGAGCGCGGCCTTCGCCGCTTCGCCGCCCTTATCCTTGCGCGTCTTGTCGGCGCGCGCAAGCGCCTGTTCCTCATTTTCGACCGTCAGGATGCCGTTGCCGATCGCGAGGCCGTCGAGTGTCAACGCCATGATACCGCGCGCGCTTTCGTTCGACACCACCTCGAAATGATAGGTTTCGCCGCGGATCACGACGCCGAGACCCACATAAGCGTCAAAACGCCCGGCATCGGCAGCGAGCGAAATCGCCGCGGGCACTTCGAGTGCGCCGGGGACGGTCACCGTTTCGTGGCTATGTCCGTCGGCCTCGAGCGCGCTGCGCACGCCGTCGAGCAGCATGTCGTTGAGGTGGCTGTAGAAACGGGCTTCGACGATCAGCACATGTGCCATTATGCGGCCTCTCCGGGAATGGGGCGTTCGCCGACGACCGACAGGCCATAGCCTTCGAGCCCGACGATATTGCTGTGGGTGGGGGTGAGCAGTTCCATCGCATGGACGCCAAGGTCGGCAAGGATCTGTGCGCCGATGCCATAGGTGCGAAGGTCCATGCCGCCGCTCGGCGCGGGGGTCGCGTCGGCATCGGCCGATCCGGGCAGCGGACGCATCAGCATCACGATCACGCCCGAACCGGCTTCGCCGATCGCGTCCATCGAACGCTGCAGGCGGCGCTTCTTGGGTCCGGGACGGCCCATGATGTCGTCGAAGATCGACACCGGATGCATCCTGACGAGAGTCACGCCCTCGGGGTCGACGGGACCCTTTTGCAGCACCAGATTGACGCTGCCGTCGATCTTGTTGCGATAGGATTTGAGGCGCCATTCGCCACCATAATCCGATTCGAAGGGGTCATCGGACACGCATTCGACCAGCCGGTCGCTGCGGTTGCGGTAGGCGATCAGGTCGGCGATCGTCCCGATCTTGAGCCCGTGGCGCCGCGCGAAGGGGATGAGGTCGTCGAGCCGCGCCATCGTGCCGTCGTCGTTCATGATCTCGCAGATCACGCCCGAGGGGTTGAGCCCGGCGAGCCGCGCGATGTCGACCGACGCCTCGGTGTGGCCGGCGCGTACGAGCACGCCGCCGTCGCGCGCGATCAGCGGAAAAATATGCCCCGGCGTGACGATGTCGTCGCGCGTCTTGCCGGCGTCGATCGCGACCGCGACGGTGCGAGCGCGGTCGCCCGCCGAAATGCCCGTGGTGACGCCCTCGCGCGCCTCGATCGAGGTCGTGAAGGCGGTTTCGTGCCGCGTACCGTTTTGACGGCTCATCAATTCGAGCCCGAGCGTGTCGACGCGCGCCTTGGTGAGCGTCAGGCAGATCAGGCCGCGGCCATGCGTCGCCATGAAGTTGATCGCATCGGGGGTCGCCATCTGCGCCGGAATGACGAGGTCGCCTTCATTTTCGCGGTCTTCGTCGTCGACGAGGATGAACATGCGGCCATTGCGCGCCTCGGCGATGATTTCTTCGGGGCTCGCCATCGGCGACAGGTCGCTGCCGTTCGCGAGCCAGTTTTCGAGTTTGCGCAGCGTTTCGGCGGTGGGGTTCCAGCCGGGTGAGTCGAGGTCGCGCAAGCTGTTGGCGTGAAGGCCCGCGGCACGGGCGAGACCCGAACGGGACATGGTCCCGTCGTCGACGATGGCGCGGATGCGATCGATGAGCTGTGTAGACATGATTGGCATGTCTCACATCATGATGTGATTGTCAATTCCCATATCACATTGTGCTGATCAATTGGGTCCGAATGTGGGGCCGAGGTCGCGAACCGGGCCGTCGGGCTTGGCGTCGAGCAGCGCGACGATCTGGCCCGTGCGGTCGTCGCGCTTGGCATAGGCGCGCGCCGACATACCGGCGACATGGTCGGCCTTGTCGGGGTTGGCACCGCGCTTGACGAGCAGGCGGACCATGGCGACATTCTTCGACTGCACCGCCAGGATCAGTGCGGTTTCGCCGCGCCGGTTGGTCTGGTCGACAGGCGCCTTTTCCTTGAGCAGTTCTTCGGCGCCGTCGGTGAAGTTGATCAGCGCGGCGTGCATCAGCGGGGTGACGCCTTGGCGGTCGCCGATCGACGGATCGGCGTCCTTGGCAAGCAGGAAGCGCAGCCAGCTGATGTCGCGGCGCTTGGTGACGATGATCAGCGCCGTTTGGCCCGTGTCGGGATTGCGCGTGTTGATGAACGACGGATCGTCCTTCAGCGCCTCGGTCGCTTTCGTCCCGTCGCGGTTTTCGACCGCCTGCAAAAAGGCATAGCCGCCGCGGAACTGCGCCTGCGCGGGGCTGAACAAGAGACCGGTCGCCGCGACCAGCGCGACGAGGAAAGCGGCGAGGCGAAATTCCGCGCGTCGGAACATGTCTGGGCGACCCCTGGGGCAATTTGTCCGCCGCTGATGCGACGACAATGGTTGATTTTCGGCGGCTAGCCGATCAAGGCTGGCCAGATGATGAATATCGCAAATATGGGACAAAGGTTCGTCCGTGCAAGCCTGATGATCGCTTTCGGTGCCGCGCTCGCGGGTTGCGGTGGCGGCGGCGATGCACCGCCCGCGAAACCGCCGCTCGAAGGCGCGCGCATCGGCGGCGCCTTCACCCTCACCGACCAGAATGGCAAGACCGTTCGCGATACCGATTTCGCGGGCAAATATCGCCTCGTCTATTTCGGCTACAGCTTCTGCCCAGACATCTGCCCGGTCGACCTGCAAAAGCTGATGCGCGGCCTGTCGCAGTTCGAAAAGATCGATGCGGCGCGCGGCGCGAAGATCCAGCCGCTTTTCATTACCGTCGATCCGGCGCGCGACACCCCCGAAGCCCTGAAACCCTTCGTTGCGCGCTATCATCCACGCCTGCTCGGACTCACCGGCACTCCCGAACAGATCGCGGCGGTCGCTAAAGCCTATGTTGTGACGTACAACAAGGTCGAGGGTTCTGCGCCCGACCGCTATCTGATGGCGCACAGCCAGCTCGCTTTTCTGATGGATCCCGCGGGCAAGCCGGTCGCGCTGCTGCCGCTCGACGACCCCTCGTCCGATATCGACGAAGGCGCGCCCGATAAGGTCGCCGCCGAGCTGGCGAAGTGGGTCAAATAACGATGGCGGGGGCGACATCGAAGCGCCCCTTCTGGGAAGCACCGCTCGCTACGCTCGACGCGGGGCAATGGGAAGCGCTGTGCGACGGCTGCGGCAAATGCTGCCTCCACAAGCTCGAGGACGAGGACACGGGTCGCATCTATCCGACCAACGTCGCGTGCCGCCTGATCGACCTCAAGACCGCGCGGTGCAGCGATTACAAGCATCGCCGCCGCCACGTGCCCGATTGCCTGACGCTGACCAAGGCCAAGGTCGACGACCTCGAATGGCTGCCGCAAACTTGCGCCTATCGCCTGCGCGCCGAGGGCGAGCCGCTGCCCGACTGGCATTATCTCGTATGCGGCGATCGCGATGCGGTGCACCGCGCGGGCGAGTCGATCGTCGGCTGGACCGTCGGTGAGGATGTCGCCGGTCCGCTGGAAAACCACCTTGTCGAACGTATCGTCTGACTTCGCGCCCGAGGGGCCGCATATCTGGGTCGGTGACGAGGCCTGGCCCGTGCGCGTCGTCCGGCACGCCCAGTCGCGCCGCTATCGCCTCGTTTTCGACGGCGCGCGCGGTGAATTGCGGCTGACGGTTCCGCGCCGCACCAACGAGCGCGCGGCGTTGAAATGGGCCAGCGAGCAACAGGCGTGGCTCGTCGAACAGGTCGGCAAGGCAGCGCTGCCGGTCATCGTCGGCCCCGGCGCCGCGCTCCCCTTTCTTGGTGTCGAGCGTCATGTCGACTGGACTGCGACCGCGCCGCGCGCGATCCGTCTCGAAGGTGAAAATTTGCGTGTCGGTGGTCCGGTCGAAACGGTCGGGCGGCGCGTCGAACGCTGGCTGAGGGGACAGGCGCTCGACCTGATGGAGCGCGAAAGCCGCGAAATCGCGGCGGTCGCGGGCCTGTCGGTCGGTCGCGTCGGAGTCGGCGATCCACGCAGTCGCTGGGGTAGCTGCACCTCGGGCGGCGACCTCCGTTACAGCTGGCGGCTCGTGATGGCGCCCGATCATGTTCGCCGCGCGACGGTCGCGCACGAGGTCGCGCACCTTCGGCATATGGACCATGGCCCGGCCTTCCACGCGCTCGTCGACGCGCTGCACGATGGCGATGTCTCCGTGGCGCGCGGTTGGCTGCGTCGCGAAGGACGTTCGCTCCACCGCTACCGCTTCGCCGCCTGACTAGTCGTTAGCGGTATCGGAAGGCGGTCGCTGTTGTGGCGGCCTGACGACCGGCTGCGCGGTTTTCGGCACCGTCACGATCTTGGGCTGACCGCCGTTCTTCGGCGCCGCGCCATTGTCGGCGGGCGGCGGCCGTCGCCCGGTCTGCTCCTCGATCCATTGCTGGTCGAGCACGGGTCCATCCTCGGTCGGCGGCGGTGTCGGGTCCGCTCCTTCGGGTGGGCGGCTGTCATAGGGCAGCTCGATCGGCATACCATTCTCGTCGACCAGCCCGCCTTCGCCGGGCTCGCCCATATAGGCTTCACCCTCATCCTCGAGCTGCCATTCGGGTAGAACGACTTCGGTGTCGAACTGCTCGACCGGGCGCCGGGCGACCGCAACGCGCATATAATCGGCAAAGGCTTTAGCGGGTGCGCGGCCGCCCTGCAGTCCGCCGACGGGTTTCGCATCGTCGCGCCCCATCCACACGCCGGTCGTGATCCCGCTCGAAAAGCCGAGGAACCAGCCGTCCTTGTTGCTCGACGTCGTCCCGGTCTTGCCCGCGACGGGGCGGCCGATCTGCGCCGCCTTGCCTGTCCCCGTGTTCACCGCGGTCTGGAGCAGGTCGGTGATGCCCGCGGCGACCCAATGGTCGACGAGCGTCGTCCCGCGTTCGGCGGGACGCTGATAAAGAAGGTCGCCGCTCGCGGTCGTCACCTTGGTGATGCCATAGGGCTGCACCGACACGCCGCCGCGCGACACCGCGGCGAAGGCCGCGGTCATGTCGATCACGCGCACTTCGGCGCTGCCGAGCACCATCGAGGGATGCGTGTTGACCGGCGTCGTGATCCCGAAGCGGCGCGCCATGTTGGCGACCGCCGAAAAACCGACCTCGTCGCCGAGCTTCGCCGCGACGGTGTTCACCGAATAGGCAAACGCCGATCGCAGGTCCATCGTGCCCGAGAAACGCCCCGACGAGTTGCGCGGTGACCAGCCGTTGATCGTCACCGGCTCGTCGACGACCTGGTCGCCCACCTTATAGCCCGCCTCGAGCGCTGCCATATAGACGAACAGCTTCCACGCCGACCCGGGCTGGCGCAGCGCCTGCGTCGCGCGGTTATAGTTCGACGCGACATAGTCGCGGCCGCCGACCATCGCGCGCACGGCACCGTCGCGGTCGAGCGAGACCAGCGCGCCCTGCACGCCCTTCGGGGTGTCGGCCTGGATCGCCGCGGTCGCCGCGCGCTGCATGCCGAGGTCGATGGTGGTATAGACGTCGAGGGCTTCGCTGCCCTCGTCGATCAGCATGTCGAGCTGCGGCAAGGCCCAGTCGCTGAAATAGCGCGCGCTGTTCTGTCCGGTTTCCTTCGCGAGTTGGACATTGGCGGGCTCGGCGCTGTCGGCCTGCGCGCGCGTGATGACGCCCGCGTCGACCATGACGTCGAGGACGACGCCGGCGCGCCCCAAGGCGGCCTGTGCGTCGGCAGTCGGCGAATAGCGCGATGGCGCCTTGACCAGCCCCGCAACCACCGCGGCTTCGGACAGCGACATTTCGGTCGCGCTATGGCCGAAAAAGCTGTTCGACGCGGCGTCGATGCCATAGCTGCCGCCGCCGAAATAGACCTTGTTCAGATAGAGTTCGAGGATCTGGTCCTTCGAGAATTTCCATTCGAGCGCGAGCGCGAGGATCATCTCGCGCGCCTTGCGCTTGAAATCATAGCTGTTCGACAGGAAGATGTTGCGCGCGAGCTGCTGCGTGATCGTCGACGCGCCCTGCAGGCGCCGGCCGCTGCCGCGATTCTGCAGCGCAACCGCCGCCGCACGCGCCATGCCGACGGGGTCGAGCCCCGGATGATAACGAAAACGGCGGTCCTCGACCGCGACCATCGCGTCCTGCATCACCTGCGGCGTTTCGCGCAGCGTCAGCCAGCGGCCATAATTGGGTCCGAGCGACAGGAAGACGGTGCCGTCGGCGGCACGGACGCGGATCGTCTGTCCCGCGGGGGATTTTTTGAGCTCCTCGAAGCTCGGCATGCGCTGCACCGCGATGCCGACCGCCACCGCCAGCGCGACGAGCCCGACGACCGCGAGGCCGAGGCCCCAGCGGAAGGCGCGGCGCAGCCACACGCGCCAGCGCGGCGGCTCGCCGCCGGGCGTGCCGCTGCGCTTGCTGGACGATGGCGATTTATTCGACGAAGCCTGCTGTCTTTCGCGGCGCAAAGCCGGTGTTCCTTCCCTCACTGCGCCCCTGATGCGTCAGTCCGGGAAGGAATTTTCAATCCTTGCCGGTTGACGCCTCATCCTGCCCGCGACCTTCGAAGTCAAGCGCCGCGCTGTTGATGCAATAGCGCAGCCCGGTCGGTCCGGGGCCATCGGGGAAGACATGGCCGAGGTGGCCTTCGCACTTCGCACAACGCACTTCGGTGCGGACCATGCCGTGGCTGGTATCGGTCAATTCCTTGACCGCACCGCCCTCGGCGGGCGCGGTATAGCTCGGCCAGCCCGATCCGCTGTCGAACTTGGTGCGGCTGTCGAACAAGGGTTCGCCGCAATCGGCGCAGCGGTACACGCCGTCGCCCTTGTGATCGGTATATTTGCCGGTGAAGGCGCGCTCGGTGCCGCCTTCGCGCAGCACATGGTGCGCCATCGGGTCGAGCGTCTTTTTGGTGTTCGGATCGGTCATGGAGAATCTCCTTCGGATGGGCCCTTTGTGGCGGCCATCGTGGTTGCTCATAATATCGGCGCGGCGCCGCGCGACTGCAAGGGGTGCGGTCAGCGCGGGTCGATTCGCGTCGCCTGCGATATCATTCGGACCATCCCGGGAAAAAGTGACGCCGCACGGGGAATAAACTTGGCGGTGCCCGGATTCTCAGCCATCCGCCAGACGAGGTTGGCGAGCGCGAAGGGGCGCGTCATCCGCGCGGCCAGCCGTTTCTGAAAGGCGGGCGCCGCCGCGCCGCGCCCGTCACGCCACGCCGCCACCGCGGCATCGGCGCTCGCGAGCGCGAGGCCCATGCCCTCGCCGGCGAGGCTCGGGATCACTCCCGCCTGATCGCCCAAGCGGAACAATCCTGGCGCAGTATCGCATGAGCGCCAGCCATAGGGGACATGCCCGATCGCATCGAGGCCGGACGACCAGTCGGCATGTGCCAACCGCGCGCCGAGATGCGGCATTGCATCGCCCAGCGCACGCAGCAGCGTCGAAGGATCGCCGCCCGCTTCGTCGAGCCGCGATTTGTGGACCGCAAGACAGAGGTTGCCGCTGCCATCCTCCTGCTGAACCAGCCCGGCATAACCGCGATCGAACAGGTGCAGCTCGACCGCGTCTCCGACCAGCCGGCCGAGCGCGGGGTGCGCCGGAAGCCGCAACCGTAGCCCCATTACGGGATCGGCGCGCTGCCATTCGGCAGGCTCGCGTGCGAAGCCGCGAAAGCCGTGCTTGCCCGCCGCAAGAAAGATTGCGGGAGCCGCCAGTGCCGCGCCATCGCGCGTTTGCACCACACCGCCGTCGAGCGCCGTTGCGTGAACACCGCGTTCGAGACCCGCACCCGCCGCCACGGCGGCCGCCTGCAATGCATTATCGAGCCCGCGGCGCGACACCCCCATCGCTTCGCCGGGCAGCGTGGTCTCGCTCTGCCGCTGGCCCGCGAACAGGCTGACGCGGCGGACCGCCTGCCCACCGAGCGCCGCGCGCTCGATTCCGAGTGCGTCGAGCCGCTGCAATGTCTGCCAGCTCAGGAAACCGCCGCACAGCGCATCGCCCGTTTCGCGCGCGCGTTCGAGCAGCAGCGTCGTCGCGCCTGCGCGAGCCAGCCCGATCGCCGCCGCTGACCCGGCAGGTCCGGCGCCGACGACGATCGCGTCGCTCACCGGATATGCTCGACGCAGAGCCGATACGGAAAGCTGCGGAAGATGCGGCATTCGCTCGCCGTATCGGGCAGCGCCTCGGCCAGCATCGCCCGCCATTCGGCGCGGCGAAAGCTGCGCCCGACCGACAGCTGTCCGTCGCGCCGGACGATCGGGTCGACCCACGCCAAGGTCGCGAGCAGCGGATAACCCGCGAAGGGCAGGCGCTGGCGGTGGAGATCGTTGACCAGCCAGCCGCGCGCCGCTTCGCCTTCCATGAAGCGCAGGAATTCGCTGCGCTGCCCCGGCGTCATATGGTGGGTGACGAGGCTCGAGAGGATGATGTCCCACCCCTGCCCCGCGAGCGCACGATAATCGCCGGTGATCAGCCGCGCCCGCGCGCCGAGCCGCATCGCCGCCACGGCTTCGCTCTTGCGATTGAGGTCGACGCCGACCAGGTCGAGCGCGACCCCGCGCTTGTCGCCCCAGCGTGCGATCCGCGCGAGCATGTCGCCCGCGCCGAACCCTACATCAAGGATGCGCCACGGCCGGTTGCCAACGCCGCGCGCATGCACGCGATCGAGAAAGCCGAGCGTCGGGCGCGGCGCCATCGTCAGCCCGTTGATGCGCGACAGGTCGGCGAGGACGCGGGCGTAGCGTTCGGGCGAAAGCTCGGCCGCGTCCATTTCCTCGTCGCGCTCGATCGGCACACGAAGGCTGGCGAAGGGGTTCATGACGCAGTGAAGCGGATCGCTTCGGCGGCGAGCCCGGGGCCAAAGGCGATCGCGACCCCCTCACCCGCCGCGCCGCGCGCCATCATTTCGGCGAGCACGAACAATATCGTCGCCGAGGACATGTTGCCGAAGCGCGCGAGCACCGCGCGGCTGTCGGTAAGTGCCTCGGGTGCGACCTCCAGCGCATGTTCGACCGCATCGAGCACGGACCGACCGCCGGCGTGGACCGCGAGCAGCGATGGCGCGCCGCCATCGCCGAACAGGGTGCGCTGGACGCCGGCGTCCGCGAGCGTTTCGCGCAGCCGCCCGGGGACCTCGCCCGACAAGGTCATCTCGAACCCCCTATCACCGATGTCCCAGCGGATCAGCTCCTCGCTATCATCGAGTGCAAGGCTGCGGCCTTCGCCGAGCGCGAGTCCGTGCGGCGCCGTCGACACGATCCCCGCCGCTGCGCCGTCGCTGAACTGGAGCATCGCGAGCAATGGCTCGGGCTCGTCGGCGAGGCTGAGGTGGAGCGTCGACAGCTCGACGCTGACCATCAGCACCACCGCATCGGGCTCGGAGCGCACGATATGCCGCGCGGTGCGCAGCGCGGTGACCCCGGCATAACAGCCCATGAAGCCGATCAGCACGCGCTCGACGGTTGCGGCGAGCCCCAGCCTCCGTGCGAGGATCTGGTCGATCCCGGGCGCGACGAAACCGGTGCAGCTCGCGACGACGATATGCGTGACGCGCGCCGGATCGAGCGCATCGCCGAGGTTCGCAATCGCCCGCATCGCAAGATCGGGGGCGTGCTGCGCATAAGCTGTCATGCGCGCCGAGGTCGGGGGCAGGCCGGGGACGTCGTAAAACCCGCCCTTTTCGACCGGCGACCCGCCATTTACCGTCGGCGGCAGCACCGACCAGCGATGGTCGATCCCCGACCGCGCGGTCATCCGCGTGAAGATCGCGCGCACCCGCTCGTCGGTGAGCCGCGGCGTCGCCCAGTCGATGAAGGATCGATGGATATCGTGCCCCGGCACCGCGGTGGCGAGGGCGTTGAGCCGGGGGGACGGCGGGGGTGTGGTCATCGCGCACATGTGGCCGAAAAGCGGGAAACAGGCCAGCGATTAGCGCCGCGCCGGCTTTACCGCGGCTTAACCATGTCCACGCTATCGTGGCGGGCGTGAAATTGCGTCTTTTCCTTGGCTTTGCGCTCGCTTTCGGCGCCGCACCCGCCGCGAGCGCGCAATGCTTGCTGTGTGCGAAGGACAAGGCATCTGGCACCGCGACGCGCAAGGCCGAGGTGCCGCTGCGCGTCGAGGTCGAAACCCAGCTCGATATGGGCCGCGTAGCGGTCGGCGCGATGGGCGGCGAGGTCGAGCTCGACCCCGTGTCGGGCGTCCGCCGCGTGCGCGGGAATGTCGTCGACCTCGGCGGTTTCGCGCTGACCGGCACCGTCACCGTGCGCGGCGAACCGGGCGCAGAGGTGCGTGTCATTCTTCCGCCGAGCGTCGATCTCGAAAGCGGCCACGGCCGCACCGCGCGCGTCACCGGTCTCGTCACCGATCTTTCAGCCACGCCGCGGCTCGGCGTCGACGGCCGGCTTCAGTTCCGATTCGGCGGCCGGCTCCAGATCGCCGGGCTCGACGACGGCGACTATCGCGGGCGGATCCCGGTGACGGTCGAATATCAGTAGGTCGAGCCAGCGCTCTTGCCGTCATTGCCGCAGCTATTTTCCGAAGCTATCCAAATGCAAAATGACTGCACTTGCTCCGCAGCGCTTGGAGATGCGCCATGATCCTTCCGACATTGCTCGCCATGCAAGGCTTGGGCGGGATGAGTAGCTGGCCGCCGCCTGAGGAAAACCTCCGCTTCGTTTTTGTTCGCGACGACGAAAAGCGAGATTCGGAATGGAAGGTCCGAGGCTCGGCCAACGTACCAACCGAGTGGTCAAATTCGACATTTCTCGGCATTGTCGAGCAATGTGGCGGAAAGACGTTGACCTTGGGTCCTACCTATGGGCGCCGGATCAGCGTGATAGGCGCGAGTGGTGGCGAAAATCTCGAAATTGCCCGCTGCGTGAAGGCATCGACCTCTGTCCGATTCTCCGTCTCGATCATGCATCGCGCCTACGGCGATGAGCGCGATGACAAATGGCCTTTCAAAGAACTTTGGAACCGTTGACGAACGACGAGTGGATTGTTGACTATTCGGTCGCAACGGACAGGTAGCAAGGGCCTTACCCGCGCGTCCCGAATAACGCCGTCCCGACGCGCACATGCGTCGCGCCCAGCATCACCGCGGTTTCGTAATCGCCGCTCATCCCCATCGAGCGTAGCGGTAGGCCGTTGCGTTCGGCGAGTTCGTCGAGCAGCGCGAAAAAGGGTGCGGGTTCGATATCGGCTGGGGGGATTGCCATTAGTCCGGCGATCGTCAGTCCCGCGTCCTTCGCCTCGGCGAGCAGCGCGGGAAGGTCGGCGACCGCGCAGCCGCCCTTCTGCTCCTCGTCGCCAATATTGACCTGGACGAACAGCTGCGGCTGCCTGCTTGCCCCGGCGCACGCCTTCGCTATCGCCTGCACCAGCGAGCTGCGGTCGAGCGAGTGAATCGCGTCGAACAGCGCCACCGCTTCCTCAGCCTTGTTCGATTGCAGCTGGCCGATCAGGTGGAGCACGAGGTCGGGGGTTCCGGCGCGCAGTTCGGGCCATTTCGCCGCGGCTTCCTGCACGCGGTTCTCGCCGAAGTGGCGCT
>Ga0247823_10001901_pt1 | contig 17243 bp, 13 predicted proteins | sample 13C_PalmiticAcid_2_FD_192426 | JGI IMG/M metagenome (GOLD analysis project Ga0247823, IMG submission 192426) | Soil microbial communities from agricultural site in Penn Yan, New York, United States - 13C_PalmiticAcid_Day30 | ecosystem: Environmental > Terrestrial > Soil > Agricultural land...
GAAACACAAACCCCCGCCAAAGTCAGTGACTTGGCGGGGGTTTGTGTTTCTGGGGAGATGCGGCATTCCAGCGCTGACCCGCATTCTAACGGCTTCGTGACCAGGATCGGCACTGCCGGCTGGTCGATCCCGCGGGCTTTCGCCGGTCGCGTAGCTGGCGCCGGGACGCACCTCCAGCGCTATGCCCGGCAGCTGAACGCCGTCGAGATCAACAGCAGCTTCTATCGTCCGCACCGGCCGTCGACCTATGCCCGTTGGGCGGAGGGAGTACCCGAGGATTTCCAGTTCGCAGTGAAGCTGCCCAGGACGATCACTCATCAGGTGCGGCTCGTCGAATGCGAGGGGCTGCTCGCGAGTTTCGCGGAGCAGGTGACAGGGCTCGGCGACAAGCGCGGGCCGCTGCTGGTCCAGCTCCCGCCGAGTTTCGCCTTTCCCGGCGCGCTGGCGGAGCGCTTCTTCGATTCGGTCGATCGGCTGTTGGGTGGTCCGGTAGTGATCGAGCCGCGGCACGCGAGCTGGTATGCTCCCGAGGTTGATGCAATGCTCAGCAGCCGCAGGATCGCCCAGGTGCTCGCCGATCCGCCGGTGCCGACGGCGGCGCGCGAACCTGCCGGGTGGCGCGGGCGTACCTATATCCGGCTCCACGGCGCGCCGCGGGTCTATTGGTCGGCATACGAACCCGCCGCGATCGAGGCGCTCGCCGCGCGCATTGCGGGATGGGCAGCGCAGGGCGAGGTCTGGACGATCTTCGACAACACGGCGTCAGGCGCCGCGCTGGGGAACGCGCTGGACCTCGACGCGCGGCTATCGGCGTAGCGTGGCGATCAGCACCTTCATGTTCTCGATATAGGTGCCGGTCGAGATCCCCACGACCGGATGATCGGTCTCCCAAGGCGACGTATCGGTCGCGTCGCCGACCTTGGTGCGGCTGAAGTCGCCGGCCGTGGGAGTGGCAGCGCCGTCGCCGGCATAGGGGTTGCTGGTCGCCTTGAGCTCGGTCGGCCACCAGCCCGCGGCGTTGAGCGACTTGATCAATGCCTCGGGCGAACGCTTGCCGCCGGTGGTGTTGAGATCCGAGGTCGCGACTTCCTCGACGAGGAAATAGCGCGGCAACGGCTGCGGCGTCCGCAGCGGCGAATCCTTCGTGACTTCGGCGGGATCCGAGGCGATCAGCGTGTCATATTCGCGCCGCAGCCCGGCGAGGTCGATCGCGCGGGTGGAACTGTAATGGGTGATGGTGTTGGCGGGGTCGTAATCGGCATAATATTCGCCATTGACCACGTTGGAGCCGCGACGGTGGACGTAGAGCGGGCGGTTGGTGCCGATCTCGATGAAGGTGGGAAAGGCGCGGCCGTTCCTGATCTGATTTGCGGGCAATTTGACCGATTCCAGCCAGTCGAGCGCCTCGGGGATGCGCGACAGGAACTTCTTGTCGCCGGTCAGGCGGTAGAAGCGGAACAGCTGGCGGATATTGGCGGCGGTGGTGTGCGTGACCAGAGCGGTCGGCTCATAGGTGCGCGCGCCGACGGGCCGAAGGTCGAGCGTATATTGCAGCCCCCAGCCGGCCTGCGGCTTCGCCTGCTGGGTGACCAGCATGACGTTCATCGCGCGGACGATGGCGTCATGGACGCGCGGATCGCCGCCCAGCGCCTGATACGCATAGAGCAGGAACTGGATATTCTCGCCCGCGACATCGTCGTTGAAGGTGATGAAGCTGGTGTAATCGGGCTTGCCGTGATGGCTGAAATCGCTCTTGAGCGGGAAGCGCTGGGGCCAGCCGCCGATCGGATATTGGCTGTCGATGACGAAGTTCAGCGCCTTGTCGAGAGCCGGACGGTATTTGGGGTCGTGCTTCTCGACATAGAGGCGCAGCAGGAATTGCATCGCTTCGGACGTGCCGGCGTCGTCGAAGGTGGCGTTGCCCCAATCGTGCTGGAATTCCTCGAGCCGCCATGCATTCTTGCCGATCGTGTCGTACCAGCGCCTGGTCGACGCCGCGCCGCCGAAATCGCCGAAATAATGCCAGCCGCCATTGTCCTGCTGGATCGCGATCAGCGCATTGGCGGCCTGCTCGGCGGCCGCGTAATAATAAGCGTCTCCCGTCGCGTGATATGCATCGAGATAGAGATGCCCCATCGTCGCGGTGCCGGGCGGCTGGACCCAGATCATCGTCGGATAGGCTTCCATCTCGCCCCAGCGGCGCGACACGTCGGGCAAATAGGACCAGACATAGCCGCCGTTCGTGGCGACCTTCTCGACCATGAAGCGAGTCGCGCGCTTCATCGTCGCCGCGACCTCTGCCTTGTCGGGCGCGGCAATTGCCGGAACGGCGAGGCTCGCCGCCAGAGCCCATCCCAATAACCATGCCCGCATCCGCCCGACTCCCAAGCCATTCTGTTATGGCCGAGGCTTAGCAAAGCGGAGATGACACCGGTAGCAGCTATTGCCGCCTGATGCGCAGCCTCATTGCGGCTGGAAGCGCAGCGTCACCGAGGAACGTCGAAGGTGTCGAGGATCTTGGCACCCGCCATGAACACCGCGATCGGGCAGAGCAGGAACAAGGCCTTACCTCCCCAGCCGGGGAAGCGATCGAGATAGTGCATCCCGCGCTCCACTGCGCCGGTGCCGAGGCCGTAGATGACCAGATAGGCCTCGAACTTGGTCTTGATCGTGAAGAGGCGGCGGACACGGCTGAACATGCGAATGATCAAGCAAGCACCGGGCCAAGCGCAGAAATCCGCCATTCCCGCATCAACGGAGATGGTTACCTGTCAATTAACTCGACAGTTCCGAGCGTCTCGAGCAATGCGCGGCGCGCGGCCTCGATCTGCGCGATCAGGCCAGAATCGCCGATCCGGTCCGCGGCGATCGCCTCGGGCCAATGGGCTTCGATCACCTGGGCGATCCGGTCGAGCCGGGCCTCGTCGACGAGAAAGCGAGGGTCGACCGTCGCCGGATCGGCGACCACGCGCAGCCGCAGACAGGCCGGGCCACCACCATTCGCCATCGACTGGCGGACATCGACCACCTCGACGCGGCGGATCGGGCCGTTGCCGGCGACATGCGCCGCGAGCCATCCCCACACGCTCGCCGTCTCACGCGCTTCCCCGGGGACGATCAATACGGTCTCGCCCGAGGCCAAGGTCACCAATTGGGCATTGAACAGATAGGAGGCGATGGCGTCGTCGAGGCTCACCCGCGCGGCCGGCACTTCGACGATCTCGACTTCGGGGAAGGCGACACGGAGATCGTCGTAGAAGCGCTCCTTGTCGGCAAAGGCGTGTTCGTGCGCGAACAGCACCCGGCCATTGGCGACTGCGACGACATCGTTGTGGAAGGCACCCGCGGCGATCGCTTCGTCGGACTGCCGGACGAACAGCGTCCGCGCCGGATCGAGGCCATGACGTCGCGCGATCGCGGCGCTGGCGTCGGGGTGCTGGCGGGCCGGGAAGGGGCCGCCGGGCTGGCCATAGACGAAGATCTCCACGCCGGGGGTATCATGCGCCCCGGCGAGCCGCATATGATTGGCCGCGCCTTCGTCGCCGAAGGGGGCGGGGATGGGCGCGTGGACTGCGAAAGCCGGCTCGGCGAAAGCGAGGCGGAGCTGGGCCAGCGTCTCGGGCCATTCATGGCTGCGATGGGCCAGCGTGGCGAGATTGGCGACGCTGAGGTGGCAGCGACTGTCCGCGGTGTCGGGCGCCGGCGACACTGTTGCGGCGTTTGCCGCCCACATCGCCGATGCGGAGAGCGCCTGGGCCTGGAGATGGCCGGGAGCGGCGGGATAATCGGTGGCGAGGCTCGCGAGCCAGCGATGGTCAGGCCGGGCATGCGGAAGAAGCACGCCCTGCGTAAGGCCCAACCGCAGGTTGACGCGCATCTTGGCGACACCCTGCAGCGCCGCGGCGCGCGGATGGGCAGTGAGCCCGCGATTGCGCGTCGCGGCGAGATTGCCGGGGCTCAGCCCGGCATAATTGTGGCTGGGGCCGATGATGCCGTCGAAGTTGATCTCGGTGAGGCGCCCGTCACCGCGCGACATGGAGAACCTCGTCGCCGGCCGCGATGCCGAGGGCATTCGCGCAGGTCGAATCGATCGCGACGCCGCCATCGCGCGCCTCGATCCGGCCATAGGCCACCCGGAAATCGGCGAGCCGCCCGGTCGCGAGCATCGCCGGCGCGCCGCCGTCGGCGATCGCGGCGACCGTCGCGGCCTTCGCCTCCCGTATCGTGCGGACATTGTCGGTGCGCGCGGTCATCGTCGGGCCGCCGTCGAAAATATCGACATAATTCTCGAATGCGAAACCCTCGCTTTCGAGCATCCGCATCGCCGCGCGGCCGGAGGGGTGGGGCAGGCCGATCACCGAGCGCGCGCTCTCCTGGAGCATCGCGGTATAGATAGGGTGCTTGGGCATCAGATCGGCGATGAACTGGTTGCCATGGGTGGCGTTGAATTCGTCGGCCTGCTGGAAGTTCATCCCGAAAAAGCGCCCCGCCACCCCGTCCCAGAAGGGCGAACCGGCCGCCTCGTCGATCACGCCGCGCAATTCGGCGAGGATGCGCTCGGCGAAGCGTGCCCGGTGGCGGGCGATGAACAGATAGCGGCTGCGTGCGAGCAGCATGCCCAGCCCGCCGGCGCGCTCGCCGGGATGCAGGAACAGTCCGCCAACTTCACTCGAACCCTCAAGATCATTGACCAAGCTGAGGATTTCAGCCCGAAAAGTCCGGTTCAGTTCTTGGCTGTGCTTGGTGACCGTGCCCAGCCGATAGCTGTAGAAGGGCCAATGCTGGCCGACATGGGTGAAGATCTGGCAGGTGCCGCGCACTTCGCCGGTCGCGACATTCTCGAGCACCAGGACGAACAGATCGTCGAACAGCCCGTCCTCGCTCCGCGCGAAGGCGGCGTGGCTGCGCACCAGCTTGGCACGCAACGCGTCTTTCTCGGGCGGCAGATTGGTGAAGCCGCCGCCGGTGAGCTTGGCCATCTCGTAGAGCGGCTGGAGATCTTCGTCGCGGGCCGCACGGATCCGGAACGTCATGGCCGGCCTCGCTCGGCGATGCGCAATATGGTCAGCGCCGAAAGGGCGGCGCGTTCGGGCAAGCTTTCGGGGATCAGAAATTCCTCCGCTGAGTGAATTGCACCGCCGCGTGCGCCCATCGTGTCGACCACGGGGACGCCGCATGCGGCGATGTTGTTGCCGTCGCACACGCCGCCGGTGGCTTTCCACGCGACGGGAATGCCGAGATCCGCGCCTGCTTCGCGCACTAGTTCGAACAGGCGTTCGGCACCGGGATCGATCGGCTTGGGCGGGCGATTGAAGCTGCCGTGCACCTCGACGCGGACATCGTGCGACGCCATGACGTCACTCGCCGCCCGATCGATTGCGGCCTTGGCAATGGCGATGCTCCATTCGTCGCGAGGCCGGAAATTGACGCGGAGGATGGCGAGATCAGGGACGACGTTGTTCGGCCCGCCGCCGTCGATCCGCGCGGGATTGACCGCGAGTCCCGGTGCCTTCGCTTCGGCCAGCCGCACCGCCAGCGCGGCCGCGGCGACCAACGCGTTGCGGCCCTCTTCGGGATTGCGCCCGGCATGCGCGCTACGGCCGCGGACGATCAGCGAGAAATTGCCGGTGCCGCCGCGAGCGCCGGCCAGGGTGCCGTCGGGGAGGGCCGGTTCATAGGTGAGCGCCGCGACCTTGCCGCGCGCGGCACCCTCGATCAGCCCGCGCGAGGCGAAGGAGCCGGTTTCCTCGTCCGAATTGATCACCACTTCATAGCCGAGCCGCCCGGCGAGCGGGCTCGCCTCGACTGCCTCGAGCGCGGCGAGCATCACCGCCAGCCCGCCCTTCATATCGGCGGCGCCGGGGGCGTTGAAGGTGCCGTCGTCGCGCCAGCGACCGGTCTGGAACGGGTGATCCGTGCCGAATACCGTGTCCATGTGGCCGGTCAGCAGCATCTGCACCGGAGCCTCGGGCCGCACCGCGAGATGGAGATGGCGCCCGTGCGCGATTTCTTCGACCCGCCCGTCGGAAGTGACGCTTTCGACCGGCGCGGGATCGATGAGCGCGAGATGTCCGGGGAGCGCCGAAAAGACCCCGGCGAGCGCGTCGGCGACGGTCGCCAGGCCGGCGAGATTCCGGGTGCCGCTGTTGATCGCGGTCCACGCCTGGGTGCGCACGAGCATCGGCGCCTGCGCCACATGCTCGACCGCCGCCTGCTCGATGCTGGAAAGCCCGCTCATGCATGGCTGGTAGCGCGAAATAATATTGCCGTCATCCCGGCGCGTGCTCTGGCCTCATGCAGCGAGGGCATGGCAAGGCACCTGCTATCCTCTCGAAGCCGGGAGATGGCGCCGAAGGCGACGGAGGGAGCCTCTCCCCAAGCGCGTCGCCCGCGGGCAGGCCCGCTCCGTCAGGCTGCGCCTGTCACCTCCCCGCTGCACGGGGAGGATTTCATGCTTCAAAAATCGACCACCAAGGCCGCGCGGCTGGTGGTGTCGGTGGTCTGGCGGCCGATCGGCGGGGTGCTTTCATATTGGAGCGTGTACGAGAATTGCGCCGATAGCGGCCCGAACAGCCGCGCGAGCAAGGCCGAGCGGCTCGACACCGTGCTGTTGGCCTCCTGCAGATAGGCCGACGCATTCTGGGTCACCGAGATGCTCGGCGACAGCTTCCAGCCGAAATCCACACTGCCGCGCGCGGCGAGGTTGCTTTCCTTCTTGTCGTCGATGAAGCGCGTCAATCGATATGCCGGCCCGAGCTCGACATCGAGTTTCACTGCCGGGGATCTGATCGCGCTATAGCCTGCACCCGAGGATAGCGAGACGCGATCGTAGAAGCCCGAGAAGCGGTCGCTCTCATATTGCGCGGCGCCGTACATATAGGCGCGGTCATCGAACTTCCAGTTGGGCTCGTAGGCGGCGAGATAGCGTTCGCGGGTGACGACGCTGAGGCTCTCCTGATAATCGGCCTGGAGCCGGAGCTTGTGGCGCCATTCGAGCGCCTCGCGCTTGACTTCGATCCCGGCGGTGAGCCCGACATTCTCGGTATTGCCGGTGCTGACATAGCCGCCGAGTTCGGCGCGGCCCTTGACCAGATCGAAGAAATCGGCCTCGCGGATCCTGCGATTGGCCTTTGCCAGCCGATCGTTGCGCCAATCGGCGGCGATCTTGACGACGAGGTCGGCGCTGGCGGGATCGGCGGCCTTGGCATATTTGACGATGACCGCGACATCGCCTTCGCTGCCCGAGGCGATCGCGGCGTCGAGCATCGACTTGATCGTCGCCGGGATCACGGGATCTTCGGCTGCGGTGTTGGCCAGCAGCAGCGGCAGGACGAGGAGCAGGGCACGCATTGCCGCCCTCTAGTCATATTAATAGGGCGCCAAAAGGGCGGCGCGCGACGAGCCGATCGTTATCCCCGACGAAGCGAATCGAGAGGATCCGCGAAAATCGCGACGAGCTGGCGATAGAGATCGCGCTTGAACGGCACGATGATGTCGGGAAGCTCGGCGGGCTCGGCCCAGCGCCACGCGCGGAACTCGGGCTCGGCCGTGGCGATGTTGACGTCATGATCCTCACCGAGGAAGCGGAACAGGAACCAACGCTGCCGCTGGCCACGCCATTTGCCCTTCCACACCTTGCCGATCAGATCGTCGGGCAGGTCGTAGGTCAGCTCGTCGGGAGCACTGGCGACCAGCTCCGCCTGTTCGCGCGCGACGCCGGTCTCTTCCCACAATTCGCGCCACGCGGCCTCGACCGGGTCCTCGCCCGGATCGATCCCGCCCTGCGGCATCTGCCATGCCTCGAGCGTGGAATCGAGCCGCTGCCCGACGAACACGCGGCCCTCGCGATTGACGAGCATCACGCCGGCGCAGGGGCGATAGGGAAGGGAGGCGGTGTCGGTCATCACAATTCCCGTCATCCCGGCGGACGCCGGGATCTCATGCGTTCAATCGCTTATCAGATCGAACAAATCCCGCCACTCGGGATTACCCAGCTCGATCAGATCGATTTTCCAATCGGCCCGCCATTGCTTCGGCCGCTTCTCGCGAACGATGGCATCTTCGATGCGGTCATGGGGTTCGGCGAGGACCAGGAGCGTGCAATTGTATTTGGCGCAGAGGCGTGAGCCTTTGCCCCGCGATGTCGAATGACACGTTCGGCCAGTTTCGCGCAGACGCCGGTGTAAAGCACCCGTGGGGCTTGTTTGTCATGACGTAGGTCCACCCGCCTACCACCCTCCGTCATCCCGGCTTTCGCCGGGATGACGGAGGGTGGTAGGTCAGGGACCGCGATGATTCACCTCGTCCACCATCCGGCCTATGTCGCGCCTGCGCCGGCGCGCAGCCCGTATCAGTGGAACAAGAACGGACTGGTCCGCGATCTGCTGCGCGCCGAGGGCGAGGGCTTCGTCTGGCACGCGCCCGAGGCGATGCCGCGCGCATGGCTCGAGGCGGTGCACGATCCCGATTATGTCGCGGAAGTGATCGAGGTGCGGGTGCCGTCGCACAAGGAGCGCCGCATCGGCTTTCCGGTCACGCGGGAAGTCGCCCTTCGCGCGCAGATGGTGCCCGGCGGGACGTGGTTCGCGGCGCAGCTTGCGCTGACGCACGGCTATGCCGCCAACACCGCCGGGGGCAGCCATCATGCGCTCGCCGACACCGGGGCGGGGTTCTGCGTGTTCAACGATCTCGCGCTCGCAGCGGTGCGGTTGGCCGAAGAGGGGCATCGCGTGCTGATCGTCGATTGCGACGTTCATCAGGGCGACGGCACCGCGGCGCTCACCGCAGGACGCCCCGACATCGCGACCTACTCGATCCATGCCGAGAAGAACTTTCCGGTGCGCAAGGCGCGCTCGACGGTCGACGTGCCACTCGCCGACGGCATCGGCGATGCGGAGTATCTCGCGACCCTTGCAGCGACCCTGCTTCCGTTGCTCGACGAGTTCGCACCGGACCTGATTCTCTATCAGGCCGGCGTGGATCCGCTCGCGGGCGACCGGCTCGGCCGGCTCGCACTCAGCTATCAGGGGCTGATCGACCGCGACCGCTGGATCGCGCACAGCTTCGCCAGCCGCGGAATTCCCTTCGCCAGCGCGCTCGGCGGCGGCTACGGGCTCGACGCGCTGGAGGTCTCGCGCCGTCATGTCGCCTCGATTTTGGCGCTGGGATCGACGGTGGCGAAGCAGGCGTTGCAGGCGTGACCGCATTTTCACCCTTGGGCGTATCGCAAGGGAGGCGTAGAGCACTCACAAGAAAGACAAACCGCAGGAACCCAGACCGGCCATGGCAACCGCTGCGCACGAGCTGACTCCCGAAGAGGCATCGGCCCATCCCGTCCCCGAAGCGATCGTCGTGCGCTTTGCCGGCGATTCCGGTGACGGCATGCAGCTGACCGGGGGGCAGTTCACCTTGTCGACCGCACTGGCGGGCAACGACCTCGCCACTTTCCCCGATTTTCCCGCCGAGATCCGCGCACCGCAGGGCACCTTGTTCGGCGTATCGGCCTTCCAGATCAATTTCGGCTCGGCGCGGATCGACACTGCGGGCGATCAGCCCGACGTACTCGTCGCGATGAACCCCGCGGCGCTCAAGACCAATGTCGAGGCGCTCAAGCCCGGCGGGCTGATCATCGCCGACGCAGGCGAATTCGGCCAGCGCAACCTCGACAAGGCCAAATATGCCGCCAATCCGCTAGAGGACGGCAGCCTCGACAAGTGGCAATTGCTCAAGCTCGACATCTCGGCGCTGACCGTCGAGGCGGTCAAGCCGTTCGGGCTGGGCAACAAGGAAGCGCTGCGCTGCAAGAACATGTGGACATTGGGGCTCGCGCTCTGGATGTTCGATCGCGATCGCGAGCCTCTGATCGAGTGGTTGCGCGCCAAATTCGCCAAGGCGCCCAACCTCGCCGAAGCCAATATCGCGGCGTTGAACGCGGGCCATGCCTATGGTGAGACCGCCGAGCTCGGCGCGATGGGGATTGCCCAGCGTCAGGTCGCGGCCGCCCCGTCCGAGCCCGGCCTGTACCGCACCGTCACCGGCGCCGACTCGATCTCGATGGGACTCGTCGTCGGGGCGCAGCTCGCCGGGCTGCCGATGTTCTTCGGCGGCTATCCGATCACGCCTGCGTCGGCGATTTTGCACAGCCTCGCGCGCTACAAGGAATATGGCGTCACCACCTTCCAGGCTGAGGATGAGATCGCTGCCATCGCCTCGGCGCTCGGCGCGTCCTATGCCGGATCGCTGGGAGTGACGTCCTCCTCCGGCCCCGGCATCGCACTCAAGGGCGAGGCGATGGGCCTCGCGATCATGACCGAGCTTCCTTTGGTGATCGTCAATTCGCAGCGCGGCGGCCCGTCGACGGGTCTTCCAACGAAGACCGAGCAGTCGGACCTGTATCAGGCAGTCTATGGCCGCAACGGGGACGCGCCGATGCCGGTGCTCGCTTCGCGCTCGGCCGCCGATTGCTTCGACGTCGCGATCGAGGCGGTGCGGATCGCCACCCGATACATGACTCCGGTGATGATCCTCACCGACGGCTATATCGCCAACGCCGCCGAGCCGTGGAAGGTGCCCGACATGAGCAGCTACGCGCCGTTCCCGGTCCGCTTCCACACCGAGCCGCCGGCCGAAGGCGAGAAATTCCTGCCTTATGCGCGTGACGAGAAGCTCAAGCGTCCCTGGGTCAAGCCCGGCACGCCGGGGCTGCTCCACCGCATCGGCGGGATCGAGAAGGCGCTGGGCACCGGCAATATCGATTATTCGCCGGGCAACCACCAGGCGATGACCGACATCCGCCGCGACAAGGTGCTCGGCATCGACGTGCCCGACCAGGCAATCGAGCAGGGCCCGGAGGGCGGAAAGCTCGTCGTGGTCGGCTGGGGATCGACCTTTGGCCCGATCGCCAGCGCGGTGCGCCGCGCGCGCGCCAAGGGACAGGACGTCAGCCACATCCATATCCGCCACATCTGGCCGCTGCCCAAGAATCTCGGCGTATTGCTGGCGGGTTACGAGCATATCCTCGTACCGGAAATGAACACGGGCCAGCTCAAGACATTGCTCCGCGACCAGTATCTCGTCAACGCAGTGCCGCTCAACAAGGTATCGGGCCAGCCCTTCACCATCGCCGAGATCGAAGGCGCGATCGCGCGGCACCTCACCAGCGACCGCGCCGAGGAGCTTGGCCCGGACGATACGCAACTGCCGAGCCCGGAGGCCGTAAACCCCTGAGCCCATATGGCTGCCGAAGGAAGGAAGCGATGCTAGCGACTTGCCCATATTGCAAAGCCGAGACGGCATTCGTCGCTTATGGTGGGCCGGGATCGACGGCGGCAGTTGCGTCGATATACGCATTTTTGAAGCCGATGCATCTGGCAGCCGGCGATCTCGTCGAGGCTGCCCGGAAGCGAGACTCACTGGAGTGCACGGGTTGCAAAATGCTCTCGAGCCAATGCGCCAGATGCAAAACCTTGTTCATGCACACGGGCAGCGAATCATGGTGCCCCGCATGCCACTCTAACGCGACGGCGGACGGATGAACGACCTTACCCCCATCAAGCCGAGCACGCCCAAGGATTGGGAGACCGACCAGGAGGTCCGCTGGTGCCCGGGTTGCGGCGACTATGCGATCCTCAAGGCAGTGCAGCGCACCATGCCCGAGATCGGCGCGACGCCCGAGAACACCGTGTTCGTCAGCGGCATCGGCTGCTCGTCGCGCTTTCCCTATTACATGGAAACCTATGGCTTCCACACCATCCATGGCCGCGCGCCGGCGGTGGCGACAGGGGTAAAGCTCGCCAATCCCGACCTCGACGTTTGGATCATCACCGGCGACGGCGACGCGCTGTCGATCGGCGGCAACCATACGATGCATCTGCTCAGACGGAATCTGAATTGCCAGGTCCTGCTGTTCAACAACGAGATTTACGGCCTCACCAAGGGGCAATATTCGCCGACCTCGCGCGAGGGCACGCGTTCGCCCTCGACTCCGTTCGGCTCGGTCGACCATCCCGCCAAGCCCTGCGCCTTCGCGCTCGGCAGCGGCGCGCGCTTCGTCGCGCGCGGGATCGACGTGAACAAGAACCTCCCATCGGTTCTGAAGGCCGCGCACGCGCATCAGGGCGCGGCCTTCATCGAGATCTTCCAGAATTGCATCGTCTACAATGACGACGTGTTCGAGCCGTTCACCGCCAAGCCCAACGCAGTGGCGAACCAGCTCTGGTGCGAACATGGCAAGCCGTTGCTGTTCGCAGGCGGGGCGAGGGGACTTGCGCTCGATCTCGAGCGGCTGACGCTCAAGGTGGTCGATGTCGCCGAGGGCGATTGGGAAAGCGCCGGCGTGATCGTTCATAATGTCACCAATCGCGCGATCGCGCATATGCTGGTCGAGATGCCGTTCGGACCGTTCCCGATGGCGCTGGGCGTGCTCTACGACGATCCTGCGCCCACCTTCGAAAGCGCGGTGGTCGCCCAGAACAAGGCGGCGGCCGAGGGCAAGAAGCCCGACCTCCAGAAGCTCGTCGCCAAGGGCCAGACATGGATGGTCGACAAGGCGCCGCACACGATCTGAGAAGGCACTTGCTCCTGCGCACGCCGCGTGCATGTAGGGCCTGATGAACGCATCAATGCGGGAACAGGGTCGCATGAGTCGAAGGGCGCGCACAGGCGGCCCGTTGGGGTTGTTCGCGCGCCTCTTCCATCGCCAGCTCGACCGGCTCGATCGCGGGATCGCGGAGGGCAGCCTGGAATTGCTCCTCCCCGACGGCCGCGCGCGGCTGCTCGGCGGGCGGGCCGATGGCCCCGCCGCGGTGGTCGACCTGCGCAGCTGGCGCGCCTTGCTGCGGCTGGGGCTGGAGGGATCGAGCGGCTGGTACGACGCCTGGGCGGCGGGGGAGTGGGCCAGCCCCGACGCCGTCCAGCTCTTTGCGCTGTTCAGCCGCAATCGCGCCGGGCTCGCCCGGCCGGCCCGCGCCACCGGGCCGTGGCTGCTCGCCAAGCGCGCCTGGCATTGGCTGCGGCGCAACCATCGCGGCGGATCACGCCGGAACATCGAATTTCATTACGATCTGGGCAACGATTTCTATCGGCCCTGGCTCGACCAGAGCATGACCTATTCGAGCGCATGCTTCGCCGATCCCGGACAGTCGCTCGACGACGCGCAGCAGGCAAAGCTCGCGGCGATGCTGGATCGGACCGCCACCGCGCCCGGCGAGACGATCCTCGAGATCGGCTGCGGCTGGGGCTCGTTCGCCGAACTCGCCGCACGGGCAGGGCGCCGCGTCCACGGCATCACGCTCTCGACCGAGCAAAAGGCCTGGGCCGAGGCGCGCACCGCCGGGATCGAGGGCGCCAGCTTCGCACTCACCGACTATCGTGACGTCACCGGCCATTACGACGCAGTGGTCAGCATCGAGATGGCAGAGGCAGTGGGCCGGCAATATTGGCCCGCATATCTCGCGGCGCTCGCGCGGGTGCTAAAGCCCGGCGGCCGCGCGGCGCTGCAGATCATCACGTTCGACGATGCCCTGTTCGAAGGCTATGCCGCCAATGTCGACTTCATCCAGCGCTACATCTTCCCCGGTGGGTTGCTGATCCGCGAAAGCGAGTTTCGACGTCTTGCCGTCAGCAACGGGCTCGAATGGCGCGACCAGACCGCTTTCGGGCTCGATTACGCCGAGACGCTCAAGCGCTGGCGCGAGAATTTCGAGGCTGCCGCGACTGCCCGGGCACTGCCCCCACAATTCGATGCGCGCTTCATCGCGCTGTGGCGCTATTATCTGAAATATTGCGAAGGCGGCTTCCGTGGCGGAGGCATCGACGTCGTGCAGGCGACTTTGGTGAAGGAGGGGTGATGGCCAAGGGATGGAAGCTCGCGGGCGCGCTGGCGCTCGGCTCGATCGCGATCGGGCCGGCTGCGGCACAGGATACCAGTGGCCTTCGCAAGGTCGGCGCCGTGGTGCTGTTCTGGAGCCAGGCCCAGCGCGATGCCAATTTCCCGCACATGGAGAAGATCTTTCCCGGCCATGTCGTCAAGGCCGGCGGCAAGGTCCGCGGGCTTCCAGCGGGCAAGCCGCTCGCGGTTTCGGACGCCGAGATCCAGGCTTTCATCGCCAGCCAGAACATCTCCGGCCTGATCGTCCTCCAGGACGGCAAGATCCGTCTCGAACGCTATGCCCGCGGCTATGGCCGGGCGGGACGCTGGACCAGCTTCTCGGTCGCCAAGTCGTTCACCTCGACTCTGGTCGGCGCGGCGATCAAGGACGGCTATATCAAGTCGGTCGACGAGCTGGTGACCAAGTACATCCCCGAGCTGGCGGGCAGCGGCTATGATGGCGTCACCATCGCGCAATTGCTCACCATGACGTCGGGCGTGAAGTGGAACGAGGATTATACCGACGCGAAGTCCGACGTCGCGCGGATGTTCCTCGAGGCGGTTCCCGCAGGCGCGGACCCGACGGTCCATTACATGAAGAATCTCCCGCGCGAGACCGCGCCGGGAAGCAAATGGGTCTACAAGACCGGCGAGACCAATCTGATCGGCGTGCTGGTGATGCGCGCGACGAGGAAACCGCTCGCCGATTATCTGAGCGAGAAGGTCTGGCGGCCCTTTGGGATGGAGCAGGACGCGTTCTGGATGGTCGATCCTTCCGGGCACGAGGTCAGCGGCTGCTGCCTGTCGGTGTCGTTGCGCGATTATGCCCGGATGGGCCAGCTTGCGCTCGAGGGCGGCAAGAACGTGGTGCCCGCGAACTGGTTTGCCGAATCGACACGCGCGCATGCCGATATCGGCGTGCCGGGTCGCGGCTATGGCTATCAATGGTGGACCTATCCTGAAGGTCGCTATGGCGCGCAGGGGATTTTCGGCCAGACGATCCGGATCGATCCCAGGACGCGGACGGTGATCGCGGTCTCGGCCGCGGCGGACAAGGCCAGCGATCGCGATTACGGCGTGGCGCGGACGGCGTTCCTCGACAAATTGTTCGCGGCTGCGGCGCAATAAGCACCGGGTGGCAGGTTACTCCACCCGCTCGAAATGTCCGGTCTCGAACCCCGAAACCGCTAGCTTCACGATCCGCTCCGCCACCACTTCCGGCGGCTTCACCGTCTGCGCATCCTCGCCCGGAAAGGCCCGCGCACGCATTTTCGTCCGCGTCGCGCCCGGATCGACGATCCCGACGCGCACGCCGCCGATGTGGCGAACTTCCTCGGCATAGCTCAGCAGCAGATTCTCGAACGCCGCCTTCGACGCGCCATAGGTACCCCAATAAGCCCGCGGGGTCCGGCCGACGCTCGACGTCACGCCCAGCACTCGCGCCTGCTTCGCCGCCTTCAGCAGCGGATCGAATGCCGCGAGCATCGCCGCCTGCGCCGTGACGTTCAGGGTCAGCACCTTGGCGAATTCCTTGAAATCGATCGCAGGGACCGCGCTCAGGCTGCCCAGCGAGGCGGCGTTGAGCACCAGCAGGTCGAGCGCCTTCCAGCGCTCGGACACCGCCGCCGCCAGCCGCGAGACGCTCTCATTCTCGGTCAGGTCCATCGGCGCGATCGTGGCGGAGCCGCCGCTCGCGTAGATCGCCTCCTCGACTTCCTCGAGCCCGCCGGCAGTCCGCGCGGTCAGCACGACATGCGCGCCCGCGGCGCCGAGTGCCCGTGCGGTGGCGGCACCGATGCCACGGCTGGCGCCGGTGACCAGCGCGATACGGTCGGCGAGAGGCTTGTCGGTCATTCGAACTCCGGAAGAATCAGCTCAGCCGACCCGTTCCTCCAGAAGCGCGAACTGGTCAACCGGCGCGAGCTCGTCCTGATCGGTGAGCGTGGTCGGATAGTCGCCGGTGAAGCAGGCGTCGCAATATTTGGGGTGGATGTCGGCGCGGTGCGCCTCGCCCAGCGCCTTGTACAACCCGTCGATGCTGACGAACGACAGGCTGTCGGCATGGATGAAGTCGGTCATCCCGCCGACGTCGAGCTTGGCGGCGAGCAATTTGGTGCGCTCGGGCGTGTCGACGCCGTAGAAGCAGCTATGCCGGGTCGGCGGCGAGGCGATACGCAGATGAACTTCCGCGGCGCCGGCCTCGCGCATCATCTGGACGATCTTGAGGCTGGTGGTGCCGCGCACGATCGAATCGTCGATCAGCACGACGCGCTTGCCCTTGATCAGCTCGCGATTGGCGTTGTGCTTCAGTTTGACGCCAAGGTGGCGGACCTTGTCGCCCGGCTGGATGAAGGTGCGGCCGACATAATGCGAGCGGATGATGCCCAGTTCGAACGGGATCCCGCTCTCCTGCGCATAGCCGATCGCCGCGGGCACGCCCGAATCGGGCACCGGAACGACGAGGTCGGCCTCGACCGGCGATTCGATCGCCAGCTGCGCGCCGATCGCCTTGCGAACCGAATAGACGCTGCGGTCCTCGGCGATCGAATCGGGGCGCGAGAAATAGACATATTCGAAGATGCACGGCCGGGCGGCTTGCGGCGCGAAGGGCTTGTGCGAGGTGATCTCGCTGCCCTTGACGATCACCAGCTCGCCGGGCTCGACGTCGCGGACATATTCGGCGCCGACCACGTCGAGCGCCACCGTCTCGGAAGCGAACACGATGGTGTCGTCGAGCTTGCCCATCACCAGCGGGCGGATGCCGAGCGGATCGCGGCAGGCGATCATTCCCTCGGGGGTCATCACGATCAGCGAATAGGCGCCCTCGACCTGCTTGAGCGCATCGATGAAGCGATCCATCAGCGTGCGGTAATGCGAGGTGGCGACGAGGTGGATGATCACCTCAGTGTCACTGGTCGACTGGAAGATCGCGCCACGGCGGACGAGATCGCGCCGCAGCCGCATCGCGTTCGAGATGTTGCCGTTATGCGCCACCGCGAAGCCGCCGCTCGCCAGCTCGGCATAAAGGGGCTGAACGTTGCGAATCGCTGAGCCGCCGGTGGTGGCGTAGCGGACATGGCCGCAGGCAGTGGTTCCGACCAGCGAGCGAATCACGTCATCGCGGTCGAAATTGCCCGCGACATGGCCCATCGCCCGGTGGGTGTGGAACTCGCGCCCATCCCAGCTGGTGATTCCCGCCGCCTCCTGGCCGCGGTGCTGGAGCGCATGGAGTCCCAGTGCCACGAGCGCAGCTGCGCCCTCAGCATTGGAAACACCGAAAATGCCGCACTCTTCGCGCAGCTTGTCGTCATCAAACGGGTGTGTGGTAAGCATCAGCCCTCGAGGGGGTTGGGAACTCTCGGGGGCCATATAGGCA
>Ga0247823_10001902_pt1 | contig 17240 bp, 6 predicted proteins | sample 13C_PalmiticAcid_2_FD_192426 | JGI IMG/M metagenome (GOLD analysis project Ga0247823, IMG submission 192426) | Soil microbial communities from agricultural site in Penn Yan, New York, United States - 13C_PalmiticAcid_Day30 | ecosystem: Environmental > Terrestrial > Soil > Agricultural land...
CCCGTCGGGATCGCCTCGACCTCGGCGAATTCGCCGAAGCCGAGCGCCTGTTCGCCGAGGTCGAGGCGATCCGACGGGCGACCCGGTCCAACTGCGCCTTCGCCGCAATTTCCGGGCGATCAACGCGCTCAACCAGCGCGATTATGACGGTGCCGCCGCGCGGCTCCAGAAGCCGATCCCGCCACTGACGGCCGGGGTGACGGTGTCGGGCGATGCGGTGACGCTGACGCCGCAGATCATCGCCGGAGTCAACAGCGGCGACAACGCCCGCGTCATCCGCCAGAACAATGACCGCGAGCGCCTGTCGCCGCTCGAACGCGCGCAAATCATCGATGCGCAGGCGATCCACCTGCTCGGCACGGTCGAACGGCTGCGCGGCAATGCGCAGGCTTCAAAGGCGGCACAACTCAAAGGTCTGACCGACGCAATTGCGGTGCGCGAAGGCCGGGTCACCTCGATCATTCGCCTGCGTTCGCAGATGCTCGGCGAACTCGCGCTGGCCGAAGAGGCGAGCGGCGACAAGGCCGCGGCCGACGCGCGCTTTCTCGAATCGGTGAACCTGCTCGCGGTCGAATATCCCGAAACCAACGCGCTTGCGTCCGCCCGTGCGCGCTATGCCGCCTTCCTCACCCGCGAGGGTCAGGACGACAAGGCGATAGGGATTTATCGCGAGGTCGTCACAGCGCTTGCCAGCACGCAGCGCTCGACCGCGGGCATGGCGAACATGATGGCGCCCTATTACCGGCTGCTCGCCGCACGGTCGGCGAGCGATCCCAAGGCGATCGACGATTTCTTCGTCGCCAGCCAGCTCCAGATCCGCCCGGGCGTCGCCGATACGCAAGCCGTGCTTGCGCGGGAGCTTTCCGGGGGCAGCAGCGACGGCGCGCGGCTGTTTCGTCAGGCAACGACACTCAATCGCGACCTCGAGCGCGCCCGGATCGAAGATGCACGTCTCGCCCAGCTGCCCGAATCGCCCGAAGTCAACGCGTTGCGTGCCGATATCAAGGCGCAGCTCGAAAACCTGTCGTTCCAGCAGGCCGAAACCGTCGTCGCGCTGTCGGCTTTCCCGCAATATCGCGTCGTCGCTTCGGGCAAGCTCGACCTTACCGAACTGCAGCAGGTCCTGCGCCCCGACGAAGCCTATCTGAAAATGCTCGTCGTCGGCGACGGTGTCTATGCGATGCTGATCGAGCAGGGCGGCGCACAGCTCTGGAAATCGGACATCAGCGCATCGGGCCTCGACACGGCGGTCGACACGATCCGCTCGACCATTTCGCTTGTCGAAAATGGCCGCCGCGTCACCTACCCCTTCGACGCCGCGACCTCCTACAAGCTTTATGGCCAGTTGTTCGCACCCGTCGCAGCGCGCCTGCCCTCGATCGCGCATCTGATCTTCGAGCCCGACGGCGCGATGCTGCGGTTGCCGATCAACCTCCTCATCACGGCCGACACCGGGCTGGCCGCCTATGAGCAGCGCCTGCTCGACCCCGACGCCGATCCGTTCGACATGCGCGGGATCGCCTGGCTCGGACGGACGTCGCGGCCGAGCACCGCGGTCTCGACGCTCGGCTTCCGCAACGCGCGGCAGGCCGCGCCGTCGAAAGCGACCAACCAGTATTTCGGCCTCGGCGAGAATTTGCCGGTCGGCGGACGGCTGCCCTCGCTCGGCACCCGCGGCGCCATGACGGGCGGCATCGATGGCGATTGCCTGTGGGATGTCGCGCAATGGGGGCGCCCGATCTCGGCTGACGAGCTGGTGACCGCACGCAACGCGATGGGCCGCGAGGCCGGCACCTTGCTGACCGGCGGCGCCTTCACCGACACCGCGGTAAAAAACCGCGCCGACCTTGGCGACTATCGCATCATTCATTTCGCGACGCATGGCCTCGTCACCGCGCCGCGACCCGCCTGCCCTGCGCGCCCGGCGCTGATCACCTCGTTCGGCGGGGCGGATTCGGACGGCCTGCTGACCTTCCAGGAAATTTTCGACCTCAAGATCGACGCCGACCTCGTCATCCTGTCGGCGTGCGACACCGCGGGCGCGGCGAGCGTCGCGGCGACGCGCGAAGCCGGGCTTTCGGGCGGCGGCAACGCGCTCGACGGGCTGGTGCGCAGCTTCATCGGCGCCGGCGGCCGGTCGGTCATCGCGAGCCACTGGCCCGCGCCCGACGATTTCGACGCGACCAAGCGGCTGATCGGCGGGCTATTCGCAGCCAACCAGGGGACGAGCGTTGCCGACGCGCTGTGGGGAACGCAGCTGCGCCTGATGGACGACCAGCAGACGTCGCATCCCTATTATTGGGCGGGCTTCGCGATCATCGGCGACGGCGGCCAGGCATTGCTCCACAGCGGCACGACAGCCGCCCGGAACGGCGAGGCTGCCGGCCGCGCCGCCCGCTAAATCGATGAACGCACCGGAAATCCTCATTCCCGCGGCGGAGGCGCCCGCGCAGGACGGCCAGCAGGCAGCGGCAGTGCCGCTGCGCAAGCGCGTGCGCCGGCTGGTCATGCAGCTGGGTCCGTCGCGGATGGCGGCGACGATCGTCTTTCTTCTCGTTGCCATCCTGATTGCGCGTTTCAGCTGGCAGATGCCGCTGATCGACGCCGCCGAACGCGCGCTATACGATGCGCGCGCGATGCTGATGGCGCCGCATGTCGAACAGGACAAACGCATCACCCTCGTCACCTACAATGACGAGACCTTGTTCAATACCGGCATCCGCTCGCCGCTCGACCGCACCCTGCTGGCCAATGCGCTCGGGAACCTCGACCAGATGGGCGCGACTGCGATCGGCATCGATATTGCGTTCGACTCGCCGCGTCCCGACGACGATTTGCTGAAGGCGCAATTACGCGCGATGAAGACCCCGACCTGGCTCGCCTATGCCGAACAGGCGAGCAACCCGAACACGATCTTTTACGAACAGCAGAAATTCCTCCAATCCTATATCGCCGACGTCACGACCGCGAAGACGAAGCCGACGAGCGTGCTGTTCCGCACCGACGACGACAGCGTGATCCGCAACTGGCCCGACCGGCCGAAAAATTTGCCGCCCTTGATGTCCAATGCGCTCGCCTCGGTCGATCCGGCGCACGCGAATTTCCAGGGCAATATCCGTTTCCTCGTCCCCGCGCGCGCTGCCGCGGGACAGGAAGAGCCCGTCTTTGCCAATATCCCGATCGACACCTTCGCGCTGCCGATGGATGCAGAGATGCGCGCGGGCTTCGCCGAGCTGGTCAAGGGCCGTTATATCCTGATCGGCGGCGACATCATCGACAACGACCAGTTCAATACGCCATTGAGCCGCTTTCCCGACGCGATCACCGGGCAGCATGAAACGATGATCGGGCTTGAGGTCCACGCGCATATGCTGGCGCAGCAACTCGACGGGGCATGGACCCGGCCGATCCCCGCACCGGCGCTGTGGGTGCTGGCGGTGCTGATCGTTCTCGCGGGGGGACTGACGAGCCTCATCGACCTTCGCGCCCGCTGGGTCGCGCTCGCCTTCCTCGGGCAAATGGCCTTTTTCATCGCCTTCCCTTTCTGGCTGCAGGGACGCGGGATCGACACGACGACGCTGCCGACCTTTGGCTGGGCGGTCGGCTGGCTGTTCGGCTACGCCGCGGTGGGCACCGCCGCGCGCACCGTCGGTTCGCGCCAGCGCGCTTTCGCGCAGTCGGCGCTCGGCAAATATCTGCCCGCCGACGTCGCGGCGCAGATCATGCGCGACCCCGACCAGCTGTCGCTCCACGGCGAGCGGCGCAATATCTTCTGCGTCTTCACCGACCTTGAAGGCTTTACGAAGCTCAGCCACGCGGTGACGCCGGAAACCGTCGCACGGCTGCTCAACGAATATCTCGATCGCCTGTCCGACATCGTGCTCGAACATGGCGGGACAATCGACAAATTCGTCGGTGATGCCATCGTCGCTTTCTGGGGTGCACCGATCAGCCGTCCCGACGACGGCGAACAGGCCGCCGCCGCCGCACTCGCCATGTATCAGGCGGGGGAGAAATATCGCGTAGACTTGGCGGCCGAAGACGTGCCGCCGATCGGGATGACGCGCGTGGGCCTGCACGTCGGCGACGCGATCGTCGGCAATTTCGGCGGCGAGGGGCGCATTCAGTACACCGCGCTCGGCGACAGCATGAACACCGCGTCACGGCTCGAGGCGGCGAACAAGGGACTGAAAACGGGCGTGCTGATCTCGGCCGAGGCCGGCGCGCGCTCGGGCCGCGACGACCTTGTGCCGATGGGCCGCGTCACGCTGCGCGGCCGGGCGCAGCCCGTCGATGTCTTTACCCCGCGCCCCGACCTTGCCCCGGACCAGCGCGAACGCATCGCCGCGCTGGTCGCCGCACACGGTGCGGGCGACAAAAAAACCTATGTGACCTGTGCCACAGCAATACAGGCGGATTTCGGTCAGGATGCAGCCATGATGTTTCTGATAGAACGCCTGAACGAGACAAAAGAGGGAGAAAGCTATGTCCTTTCCTGATTTCCGGACGCGCCGCCGCGGCCTTGCCGCCGCTGCGGCCATCGCCGCCATGGCCTGCGTCGGCACCGCCGCCGCCCAATCGATGGTCGTCCGCTCGACCGGCCCGTCGGCGGGCAAATATCCCGCCGGGGCCAAGCTCAAATCCGCCGACAGGCTGACCCTCGTCGCGGGCGACAAGATCGTACTGATGCAGGCCGGCAAGACGCGCACCCTTTCCGGTCCCGGCACCTTCGGCGCCACCGGCACGGTGCAGGCGAGCCAGTCATTGGGCGGCAATGTCACGCGCATGCTCGCCAAGGGTCCGACGATGCGGTCGCGCGGCGGGTTTTCGCGTGGCCCCGGCGATGAAACGCCCGCCAATGTCCGTGCGCCGAACCTCTGGCTGCTCGATTATCGCGAAGCCGGCACCTTCTGCGTCCTCGATCCGGCCATCCTGATGTTGTGGCGCCCCAATATGGAAGGCGACACCGCGCTCGAAATCGAAAGCGCCGGCAAGAAGGCGACGGTCGCGATCGTCGATGGCGCGAATTTCCGCAAATGGCCGACCGATGTGCTGCCGGTGCAATATGGCACCGACTATCGCCTGTCGGGCGGCGGCCTCGCCAAGCCGGTGACGGTGCGCTTCGCCGCGATCGAAAATGCGCCCGACACGGTCGAGGGATCGATCGACATGCTGATGGCCAAGGGCTGCTCGCCGCAGCTCAACCGCCTCGTCGACACGATGTCCGAAGCCGAAGCGGGATGAGGTGGATGGATGGAGCGGGCATTGTCCCCGCCCCGTCCGTCTGATAATTACCTGGGGAAATTCCGCCAGTCGCAGGACGGAACATTTCCTTGGGTCGATATTTGCGCTGTCGCTTTGTGGCAGGGCCAATGGAGTTGGCATCGCGATCGTCGCGGCGCCTATACACAAGGGGTGGTGATGACCGTGTCGGGGGATATGGGGATTAATGCGATTGTTCGGCCGGGACGCGCTGCGATCGGCAGCGCGCTGGCCGGTACGGCGGCGTTGGTCGTCGCGGTCCTGCCGGCCGCGGCGTGGGCGCAGGCGACCCCGCAAATCCCGACACGCGAGGAAATCCAGCGCCCCCCGCCGGTGCCTGCGGTCCAGCCCGATGAACAGGTGGTCGCGGTCGACGACGGTATCGAACGCGCGCCCTGCCCGCTCGCTAATCCCGAATTCGCCAACGTCCGCTTCACGCTGCGCGGGGTCGAATTTTCGACCGTCGAGGGCATCGACAATGCGATCCTCGGCCCGAGCTGGTCCGACCGCGTCGGGCAGGAATTGCCGATTTCGGCGGTGTGCGACATTCGCGACCGCGCCGCAACGATATTGCGATCGAAGGGCTATCTGGCGGCAGTCCGCGTGCCGCCGCAGACGATCGGCGATGGCGTCGTCCATCTTGACATATTGTCGGCGCGCATGTCGCGGATCGAGGTGCGCGGCGATGCCGGGGCGAACGAAGGCCTGCTGCAACGCTATCTGTCCCGCCTCGACGACCAGCCGGTGTTCAACATCGTCGATGCCGAGCGTTACCTGCTCCTTGCGCGCGATATTCCGGGGATGGACGCGCGGCTGACGCTGCGCCCCGGCACCGTTGCCGGCGAAGTCGTCGGCGAAGTCACCGTCACGCGTACCCCCTTCACCTTCGACTTCAACGCGCAGAATTTCGGCTCGCGCGACGTCGGGCGCTGGGGCGGCATCGCACGCGCGCGGTTCGCGGGCCTCACCGGCATGGGCGACCTGACCACGGTCAGCTTCTATGCGACCCCCGATCTCGACGAGCAAAAGGTCGTGCAAGCTTCGCACGAATTTCGCGTCGGCGGCGAGGGGCTCCGTTTCGGCGCCAGCTACACCTACGCCTGGACGCGCCCCGACATCACCGGCTTTCCGGTGAAGTCGAACACCCAGATCGTCAGCCTGTTCACCGCTTACCCGCTCGTGTTGACGCAGGCACGGCGCGTAACGCTCGGCGGCGGGCTCGATATCATCGACCAGGATATCAGCCTGACCAGCATTCCGATCAATCGGGACCGTCTGCGCGTCTTCAATATGCGTGCTGACGCGAGCTGGATCGACCCCGGCTCGATCGCCGGGCGCGGCGGTTACAGCCCCAGCGAGCCGCGCTGGTCGCTCTCTACGTCGCTCGAAGCGCGCAAGGGCGCCTCCTTCCTCGGCGCGAGCGACGATTGCGGACCCGGCGGTACGGCGTGCTTCCTTCCCGGCGCGGTCCCGCTGACGCGCGTCGAGGGGCAGCCCGACGCCTTCCTCGTCCGCGCCAACGCGCTCGCCGAGTGGCGGCCGGCCAAGCTTTTCACGCTGTCGGCGGCACCGCGCGCACAATGGGCGAACGACCCCCTGCTCGCCTATGAGGAATTTTCGGGCGGCAACTTCACCGTCGGACGCGGTTTCGACCCCGGCACGGTGATCGGCGACAGCGGCGTCGCGGTGGCGCTGGAGGCCCGCTATGGTTCGTTCGTGCCCGCCAATACCGAAAGCTTCGCCTTTCAGCCCTTCGTCTTTTTCGACGCGGCGTGGGTGTGGAACAAGGATACTGCCTTCGACGGGCTCGATCCGCAGAAGCTCTATTCGGCCGGGGGCGGCGTGCGCGTCGCTTACGGCGATCTCGCGCGGCTCGACATGACTCTCGCAGTACCGCTCAACCGCGGCGGCTTCCTCGCCAAGCGGCCCGACCCGCGGCTGCTCATATCGCTGACCACCTTATTCGGCGTGAGGGCGCGCTGATATGACCATTGCATCGAGGACAACGGATATGCGTGCCACCCCCTCCCTGTCGCCGAGCGGCTGCGGCAAGCAGCGACTGCTGACAAGCTGCGCGATCGCGGCCGGGATGATGGCGCTAGCCTATGGCGGCCCCGCACTCGCACAGGTCGCGGGGTCGGGCACGATTACGACCCTCCCTTCGGGGACGACCACGAGCACCGGTGCGAATCCCTCGACGGTCAACGTCAACGGGCCGCAAAGCATTGTCGACTGGACGCCGTCCAACACGCCTGTTGGGGGCGTGATAGACTTTCTGCCGGCGGGCAACACGCTGAGCTATATCGGCGATACGGCAGACTATGTCGTCCTCAACCGGTTTGTCGACGGGGCGGGCACCTCGATCACCGACCAGGTCGCGCTGAATGGCATAGTAAACAGCTATGTGGGGTCGGTGAGCGGCCCGCGCGGCGGCAATATCTGGTTCTATAACGCCGGCGGCATCCTGATCGGCGCGACGGGCGTGATCAATGTCGGCAGCCTTGTCCTCACCAGCAACAATATCATCACGACCGGCGGACTGTTCGGCCCCGGCGGCGAAATCCGTTTTGACGGCACGGCGGGCAGCACCTCCGCGATTACCGTCAATGGCGCGATCAATACGAATGATGGCACCAATGCGGGCAACAGCTATGTTGCGCTCGTCGCGCCGCGCATCGTGCAGGCGGGAACTGTCCGGACCGACGGTTCGGTCGCCTATGTTGCCGCCGAGGCGGTGGACATCCGCATCAACAACGGCCTGTTCGACATCAATGTCACGCGGGGCGTCGAGGGCGGCAATGCGATCACGCACACCGGCACCACCACCGGTCCGGCACATCAGCAGGGCGATACCGACCAGAGCCGTATCTATATGGTCGCCATTCCCAAGAACGACGCGGTGACAATGCTCGTCAGCGGCGCGATCGGTTATGACGATGCGCTGTCGGCGCAGGTCGACCCCGACGGCGCGGTGCGCCTGTCGGCGGGCTATAATATCACGGCCGGCGAACAGAATTCGGCGCCGGCGAATGCGACCGCCGCCAATATCGTCGTCAACGACACGCTGTTCCGCAGCAACACAGTCGCGCGCGCCAGCGGCACCTTTGTTGGCGAGGCGCTCCAGCAGGTTCCGGGATCGCCGCCGCCGCTGTCGTCGGCCGGACGCATCTTCGTCGAGGGTGACGGGACATTCAGCGGCGATGCAGGCGCAACGTTGACCGTTGGCACGGGGCAACAAGGCGGTGCCACGGGCAATCTGATCGTCCGGTCGGATGGAGCGCCCGGAGCTGCCGGCAATGTCGCGGTGAACGTCACCGGCGGTACGCTGACGACGGGCAATCTGTTGCAGATTACCTCGCTGGGGCAGCCCGCCACCGTAACCGGCGACAGCCAGGGCGGAACGGCCGGCCTGACCGTAACCGGCGGCACCGTGACATCGCCGACGATCACGGTATCGGCGCTTGCCGTTGCCGCTGACGGAACCAATGGCGACACGGGGAATGCACGCGGCGGCAATGCCAGCATTTCCGTCCGAAACGCCGGCACGACGCTGAATGCCGGTGCCGTGACCATCGACGCGTCAGCTTTCGGCTCGACCAATATCGCCCTCCCGACGGGAAGCGACGCGCAAGGCGGCACGTCCACATTGACGGTCGCCGATGGCGCAAGCTTTCGCGCGACGACCAGTGTGTCGGTCGACGCGAACGGCAGCGGCGGATTCGGCCCGATTCAGGCGGGCAACGGAACGGGCGGCGCCGCGCGCGTCGAAATCCTTGGAGCGAACACCGCGTTCGAATCGGTGAACACATCGATCGTGGCGCAGGGCAACGGGGGAAGTTTCTCCGGCCCGGATGACACGCTGAATGGCGGAGACGGAACGGGCGGGAGCGCGACTCTCGTCATAAACAGCGACAATGGCGGGATCAAATCGCCCGGAGCGCTCTCGCTTAATGCCAGCGGACGGGGCGGCGACGCGGGTGGGGAAAATTCGGCTGGCGGCGATGCGCTGGGTGGCACCGCAAGCCTGACGGCCGACGGCGGCGTCACCGCGCAATTTGCGTCGATCAGGCTCAACGCCTCGGCAGAGGCGGGAAGTGCGCTCAGCCCCGGCGGTACGACGGGCCAATCGGGTAACGCACGCGGCAACAACGTCACGCTTGGCGCAACCAATGGCTCGACGATCAACAGCAGCGGCACCATCGATCTTTTCGCGACCGGCCTCGGCGTTGCCGGCGAAAATTACGGCACCGGCACCGGCGGCAATATCAACGTAACCGCGACCGCGGGCGGCAGCGTGATCAGCGGCAACCGGGTGACCGTGCAGGCGATGGGTGGGAATACGTCCAACGCGATCGGACAAAGCGCGGGCAACGGCATCGGCGGCAATGTCGACTTCGTCGCCGACGGCGGCACCATTCGCGCCGAGGTCTATAATGTCGACGTCAGCAGCAACACCGTCAACGTCAATGGAACCGGCGGCACGGCGCAGGGCGGGACGATCGACCTTTTCGCACGCAACGGCGGACAGATTGCCGCGACGCTCGACTCGCCGAACGATTTCAACGCCAGCGCGACGACCGGCCTCAGCGCGGCCGGAACAAACGCGACCGGCGGCACAATCCAGCTGATCGCCGACGCGGGCAGCATCAACATGGCGTTGGGTGCCACGCTTTTAGCGGGTGGTGTTTCTGGCGGCGCGACCGACCCGGCGGCCGCCATTTCAGCGGGAGCCGGCGGCACGATCCTGGTTCGGACCGTCGCCGACGCGCTCAACAGCAGCGCGATCAGCCTCGGCAATTTCGACGCGTCGGCCGAGGGTCGGACCCAGGTCAATCGGGAGAGCGCGCCCGGACTCCCCGATGAAAGTTCGGGTCGCGGCGACGGCGGCGACATCGATTTCGACATCCAGGGCGGCACGCTGAACGCCGCATCGATCAACGTCTCGGCGAACGGCTATGGCGGCAATGGCGCTGGCGACCGCAGCCTCGGGACGGGTGGCACCGCGACCTTCACCCAGACGGGCGGCGCAGTCGATGTCGATGATCTGGTCATCAGCGCCGATGGCTTCGGCGGCGTCGTGCAGGGTCAGTCAGGCTTGGGCCTCGGCGGCATCGCGACGATCAACCTGCTCGGCGGCTCGATCAACGCCGCCGACATCGAGGCAACCGCCGACGGCACCGGCGGCGAGGGCTCGTTCGGTAGCGACGATGATCCGCTCAACATCATACCCGGTGGGGTCGGCGGCCTTGGCCGCGGCGGCACCGCGACGATCAACATCGAAGGATCGGTCGTGGTCGACGCAAGCGTCATTCAGGCGAGCGCGATCGGCAATGGTGGGGTCGGCGGCGAGTTTTCCAATTTCTCGAGCTTCAGCGGCGTTCCGGGGACGCCCGGCGCAGGCGGCGACGGCATCGGCGGCAACGCGAGGGTCAATGTCCGCGGCGGCACGACGACCGCGAGCAGCATGGTCGCCAACGCTTCGGGACTGGGCGGCACCGGCGGCAGCAGCTTCTTCTCGAGCAGCAGCGGTACTGCGACCGGCGTCGGTGTCGGCGGCCGCGGCGGCACCGGGCGCGGCGGCACCGCGACGACCGCGCTCGAAACGCCGATCAGCGGCGTCGGGATCGCGAACAGCATTGCGCTCGGCAACGGCGGCGCGGGCGGCACCCACAATGTTGGCGGCAACGGCGGCGACGGTTTCGGGGGTATTGCGCAGACGATCGTCACGGGTTTCGACGCCGGCGAACTCGCGGTCACGCTCGATTCGACCGGGACCGGCGGCAATGGCGCCAATGGGCGCGATGGTGCGGGCGGGAACGGCGGCAACGGAGCTGGCGGCACGTCACGGATGCTCGCCGAGGGTGCAGGCGCCAGCCTGACGGCGCTCGAAACCAATTTCATCACCGGCGGCACCGGCGGCAATGGCGGCGCGGGCGGGCTTTCCTTCGGATCCTTCCCGACCGTTGCCCCCGACGGCGGCAATGGCGGCAACGGTCAGGGCGGCACCGTCGAGGTCGCCGCGAACGAGAGCGCAGCGGTGACACTCGGCCTGGTCGCGGGCGACAGCGTCGTTCTCGGTAGCGTCGGACGCGGCGGGATCGGCGGTGCCGGCCGCAACGCCGTCGACGTCACCGACAATCAGGGGGGCAATGGCGGCAATGGCGGTGGCGGAACCGGCGGCACGGTCCGCCTGATCGCCACCGGCGGCACAATCAGTTCAAACGCCGAAGCGATCGATATCACCGCGAACGGCATTTCGGGCGAAGCCGGCATCGGCGGGATGGGTCAGGGCGGCGGCACGAACGGCGCAAACGGGGCGCCAAGCGTCACGCGCGGCGGCAGCATCGTGATCGAAACGTCGGCGGGCGCCTCCGGCCCCGGCCAGATCGACCTTGGCCCGACGAATATCAGTGCGAACGGCGACATCGCCGGGCGTATCGAACTTCGCGCAGGCGGCAATATCACGTTTGCCGGCCTCGACGCGCAGGCGCTGGGCTCTGCCGCGCCGACCAACAACGACACCGATACGGCGCTTGCAGGCATTTTCATCGCGCCCGCCGGCGGCACGATCTTCAGTCAGGGCGACGTCACGCTGACCACCGACGGCTCGGTCGGCGTCCATGCCCAGTCGAATGGCATGTTCGACGTCGACGGCATCCTGACGATCGCCGCGGGCGACCAGATCGACATAAGGCACGATTTCCGCGAAGGCACTGCGGCAACGCTACGCGCGAGCGACAGCCTGATCGCCACCGCAGCGACCAGCATCACCGCAGCGCCGGGAAGCCTGATCGGTTCCGGCGACGTGCTTTCGCTGACGGCAACCGGTCCCACCGGCATGATCGGCGTCGATCGTCTCGCCGGGAACGACATCACGCTCGGCAGCCTTGGCGCAACCAGCGTCGAGCATGCCGAGGCGGTGAACGACTTCACGGCCGCAGCAGGCAGCTTCCGGACCGGGCCGAATTCGATCATCACCGGGGGGGACATCTCGATCACCTCGCCCGGCGCTGTCGACCTCGGTAACTCGACCGCGGGCGGCTTTGTCCAGGTCCTGGGCCAGTCGATCGCCTTCAACACGATCACCGCCGGGCTCTCGGTCGGGCTTTCGGCGGACGGGACGACTGCAGGCGCCGAAGGCATCCGTGGCGGGTCGATCGCCGCAGGCGAGGACATCAATCTCTTTGCCAACAGCATCGCGCTCACCGGCAATGTCACGGGCACTGCATCCTTCTTCGCTTTCGGCACGGGCGGCGCGGTTTCGGTGAATGATGTCGATGTCGATGGCAACATCTCGATCTTCGCGGCCGACAACTTGACCGGCACCTTTATATCGGGCGGCAATGTCTTCCTGAATTCCAATGCCAATATCAACGCGTCGGCGCAGGCGAATGGCGGCTATGTCGACCGCAACGGCATCGGAGCGGAAGGCAATCTGTTCGTCATCGCGGCGGGCGATGCGACGCTCACCGACAGCGCGGCGGCGCGCATGTTCGGCGTCAACGCCGGGAGTGCCGCGTCGATCGATGGCGGCGCGGCGGGCGAGGACGTCCTCGTCATCGCGGGAACAACGGCGAATCTGACCGACGTCACGGGCGGCGACGACATCACCGTCCGCGCCGCAGGCAATATCGACGCGCTGAACGTCCGGACAACGGGCGCCGGCGCCGATACGCATATCCTCGATTTCTCGACGGCGTCGGGCAGCCCGACCTTTACCATCAGCACCGGCGAAGGATCGCAAGGCATCAATGGCGCCGACATCGTGATGGCGTCGGCCGCGGGCGCGATCGACGCCGCGGCGTTGTCCGCCGGCGACGATATCCTGCTCAATGCCGCGAACAATATCGCCGTCAATGGCGCGACGACGCTGGGCCTCGGCACGACGGGCGGTGACAGCAGCATCCGGACGCAGGGCGGCGCGACGACGCTCGGCAATGTCGACAGCTTCAGCGACATCATCGTCGATGCGGCGGGCACCGCCAATCTCGCCGGCCCGGTTGCGGCGGGCCGCGATGCCACGATCAACGCCGCGTCGGTCGTCCTTGCCACGCTGACGAAGGCAGGCGGCGCGATCGATACGCTGACCGCCGACGGCAATATCACGGTCAATTCGGCCGCGGGTATCAGCGGCGGCGGAACGCAGGCCTCTGGCGACGTCGCGCTGACGGCGGGAACGGCCATCGACGTCACCCACGTCGGCGGCGGACCGAGCGTCGCGCTCGCCGGGGCAAGCGGGGTAACCGCCGGGACCGTCTCGTCATCGGGAACGACCAGCCTCGACAGCGCTGGCGGCAATATCCGGATCGGCGGCCTTAACTCCAGCGGCACGATTGCCGCCAGCGCCAATGCGATCCGCATCGAAGGCGGCGGCAACATGCACTTCACGTCGCTGAACGCCGCAACCGGCGACGCCTATGTCCGCGGCAATGGCGATTTCTCGGTCGACAATGGCAGCGTCGCCGGAACCGCCGACTTCGCAACCAGCGGCGAGGCGATGAACATCATCGCGCTGACCGCGGCCGATGCGACTATCGCGAACAGCGGGGGCTTCCTTACGCTGGGCGCGGTCAGCGTGGCGGGCGATCTGGGCGCGTCGGCAAGGTCGAACCTGGCCGTCACCGGCGTCGTGACCGGCCAGTCGATCTCGCTCGCATCCGCCAACATCGCGATCGCCTCCGGCGCCCGCGTCGGCACGGCGGGCGTCACGCAGCAGCTGTCGATCGCGAACAATGATACGGGCAGCCAGACCTTCGTTGGCGGCACGGCGGGCCCGAACGGCCCCAACGGCTATCACATCGATGCCGACGAGCTGACACGCGTCTTTGGCACACAGATCGAGGTCTTCGCGCCCGAAGTTCAGTCCGCGGGCGGGCTCTCGGTCGGGTCATCAGCACCGCCCGACGTTGTGGTCGACAGCTTCACCATGACCGGCGGCGCCGCTGGATCGAATCTCGGCGCGAATGGCGCGCTGACGATCCGCACCCCGGGCAAGATGCGCGTGATCGGCAATGTCCAGCTTACGGGGCTGACCGACACCAACATGCTGAATCTGGTCGCGAACGATGCGCTCGAAGTGATCCTTGGCCAAGGCAGCGTCCGCCTCGTCAACGGCAGCGCTCCGGCCGGTCAGCTCAACCTCGCATCGGACGATGTCATCGTCGCGACGCAAGCCGCGATCGCCGATGTCGGGGCGGCGGGAAGCATGGACGCCATCAACGCGCGGCTCGGTGAAAATGACGGCATCGTGCTGGACGAGGGCGCCCTCTTCGCTCGCGGTATCAGGGCGAATGTGGTGGGCGGCTTCTATGTCCAGAACAGCGGAGCGGGAACCGATCTCGCGCAGCGCCGCGGACTGACGTTCGGCGCCGGCGGCATCGACGTGCTGACCCAAGGGCAATCGCGCATTGTCGTCAACGGCGTACAACTCGGCGCGAACGGGCAGATTGCCGGCCTTGAGGCGCTTCAGCTCCTTACGATCGGAGGCTCGGCGCCGGTGGCCGGCACCTATGACCGCCGCTCGACCGTCAACGGCTGCTTCATCGCCTCGCCGACGGCCTGCACGACGGTCGCCATCGATTTCGAGAACAGCTTCCCCGTTCAGGACGTCATCGACGAAGAAGTCGATGACGACGCGCACGGCGAAGGCAATAATTTCCCGCAGGCGCTGATCACGATGCGCGACATCGATCCGATGACCGGCGAGCCGCTGCTCGACGATCCGGTGACCGGCGCGGGCAACGACGATCTGTGGACGCCGCCGGCGCAGTAAACGGCCTTTTGGTTGACGCCAGCGGGCAGAGCAAGGCATGGGCGCGGTTATGACCGATGCTCATGCCTCTCCGCTCAGGCTGTTCAACAGCCTGACGCGCAGCCTCGAAACCTTCGAGCCCGTCCACCCCGGCGAGGCGCGCGTCTATAGCTGCGGCCCGACGGTCTATAACTACCCGCACATCGGCAATATGCGCGCCTATGTCTTCGCCGACACGCTCGGCCGCACGTTGTCGTACAAGGGGTACAAGCTTACCCATGTCATCAACATCACCGACGTCGGCCACCTGACCGACGACGCCGACGCCGGCGAGGACAAGCTCGAAAAGGCCGCGGCGGAGCGCGCGCAGTCGATCTGGGACATCGCGAAACACTATACCGAGGCCTATTGGGCCGACGTCAAGGCGCTGAATATCCGTCAGCCCGCGCATTGGTCGATCGCCACCGACTATGTGCCGGCGATGATCGCGTTCGCCAAGACGATCGCCGACAAGCATTGCTACGAGCTTGAGAGCGGGCTGTATTTCGACACAACAACGGTCACCGATTATGGCCGCCTCGCGCGCCACGGCACCGACGAGGGCGAAAGCCGCATCGATCCCGTCGACGGCAAACGCCACCCCGCCGACTTCGCGATCTGGCGCAAGACGCCTGCGGGCGAGACGCGCCAGATGGAATGGGATTCGCCTTGGGGCCGCGGCGCGCCGGGCTGGCACCTCGAATGCTCTGTGATGTCCGAAGCCCTGCTCGGCTTTCCGTTCGACATCCACACCGGCGGCATCGACCACCGCGAGATCCACCACCCGAACGAAATCGCGCAGAATCAGGCGCACAGCTGCTCGACCGACAGCGGCGCGCGGATGTGGATGCACAATAATTTCCTCGTCGACCGCAGCGGCAAGATGTCGAAATCAAGCGGCGAATTCCTGCGCGTCCAGCTGCTCATCGACAAGGGCTACCACCCCCTCGCCTATCGCCTGATGTGCCTGCAGGCGCATTATCGCAGCGAGCTGGAGTTCAGCTGGGACGGCCTTGGCGCCGCGCTGACGCGATTGAAGCGGTTGGTGATGGCCGCCGCCCCGGTTCGGGGCGCCACACCGACCGAAGCGACAGACCGGCGCCTTACGGACCTGTTGGCAAAGTTCGACGCAGCGATGTCGGACGACCTCAACACTGCGGTCGCGCTCACCCTGTTCGAAGAAACGGCGGCGATGAAAAAGATCGACGCGGGTCAGAAAGCTGCGGCACTCGCCGCGATGGATGCTGTGCTCGGTCTCGACCTGCTGACGACCGAACGTGCCGACCTGCGCGTCCGCCCCAAAGCCGCGACGATCGGCGAGGACGAGATCGAAGCGACGCTCACCCGCCGCAAGGAAGCGCGCGCCGCGAAGGACTTCGCCGCCTCCGACACCCTCCGCGACGAACTCGCCGCCGCCGGGGTCGAGGTGATGGACGGCGACCCGCTCGGTTGGGACTGGCGTCTCTCCAATTAGAGGCTTGTCGCCGCCCCGCGGGCTGCTAGCCTCGTTGCATGTCGCAACTGATCTGCTGGCTGCTCGTCGGTCTTGTCCACCTGATCCCGGCGCTGGCCTTGTTCCGGCCGGCGCTGATCACGCGGCTCTATGGTATCGCGCCGGACAGCCCGATCTTTTTGCTGATGCATCACCGCGCTGCGCTGTTCTTCGCGGTGCTCGTCGCCTGCGTGTGGGCCGCCTTCGATCCCGGCGGGCGCAAGCTCGCGACGCTTCTCGCTGCGATCTCGATGCTCAGCTTCCTGTTTCTGTATCTTTCATATGGGCGCCCTGCGGCGCTCGGCACCATCGCGCTCGTCGACCTCATCGGCCTCGTTCCGCTGGCATGGGCGGGCTGGCACGCATTTCAGCAGTAGGAATATCATGACCAAGACCGTCGCCGTCCTCTCGGGCCTCATCCGTCCGCTCCTCGAAAACGGCCTGCCCGACTGGGTCGAACCGCGTTTCTTCGCGTCGAAGGAAGAGGCGCTCGAACTCGCGCCGCACGCCGAAATCGGCTGGTTCGACATGTATGACAAGCGCGACATGGCGGCGATCATCACCGCCGCGACGAACCTCAAATGGCTGAACTCGATCTACGCCGGGGTCGACGGCATGCCGCTCGACCTGCTCAATCAGCGCGGAACGATCGTCACCAACGGCGCGGGCATCAACGCGATCACCATCGCCGAATAT
>Ga0247823_10001903_pt1 | contig 17236 bp, 17 predicted proteins | sample 13C_PalmiticAcid_2_FD_192426 | JGI IMG/M metagenome (GOLD analysis project Ga0247823, IMG submission 192426) | Soil microbial communities from agricultural site in Penn Yan, New York, United States - 13C_PalmiticAcid_Day30 | ecosystem: Environmental > Terrestrial > Soil > Agricultural land...
CTTGACCGAGGTCGCCGCGGGTTTGGCCTTCGCCTTGTCCGCCGGAGCGGCTTTCGTCGCACTAGCCTTGGCCGCAGCGGCCTTGTCGGCCGCCGCCTTGGTCACCGCCGCTTCACGCTCCTGCGGCGTCACCGCGGGCTCTTCGGGCATGCGGCTCGGATCGACCTTGCCCGCGGGTTCGGCGCCTTCGCTCGCCGAGAAGCTGGCATCGCCCTCGCCCTCGAACGCCTTTGCGCCGTCATTCTTGGGCGCAACCTTATAGTCGCCTTGCTGTGCTGCGATCAGTTCGCCGCTACCGCGTGCGCCGCCGTTCTGGATCCACCACAGGCCGCCCAACACGGCGCCGATCAGCAGCAAGCCGCCAAGCACCATAACGAGCAGGCGCGCGGGCGACACTTCGCCGTCGTCCTCGAACCCGTCGGCGGCCTCGAGCCAAGGCAGCCGGTCCTCGTCTTCGAGACCGAGACCCGCATCCCCCTGCTCTGCATTCCTGTCGCCGGCCATCAAACCATCTCCTCGAGCGCCTCTACCCCCATAAGGGACAGCCCGTTACGGATGACTTGCCCGATTCCGTCGGCCAAATAAAGCCGCGTCGCGGTCAATTCGGGATCATTGTCGAGAACGACCCGAAGGCCCGGATCATCGTTGCCCAGATTGTACCAGGCGTGGAACGCCGCGGCGACGTCGGCGAGATAGAAGGCGATCCGGTGCGGTTCGCGCGCCGAGGCGGCCGCCTCGACGATCCGCGGGAACTGCGCGAGCAATTTCACGAGGCCCAGTTCATGCGCGTTGAGACGCGCGGGAGCGGGCGCGGGCAGCGTGATCCCCGCATCGGCGGCTTTTTTGCGCAGCCGCGAAATGCGGGCATTGGCATATTGAAGATACCAGACCGGGTTGTCGCGTGACGCCTCGACGACCTTGGCGAAGTCGAAATCCATCTGCGCGTCGGCTTTGCGGGTCAGCATCGTGAAGCGCACAGCGTCCTTGCCGACTTCGTCAACGACATCGGCGAGCGTCACGAAATTGCCCGCGCGCTTCGACATTTTGAACGGCTCGCCATTCTTCAGCAGCCGAACCATCTGCACCAGTTTGACGTCGAAGCGGGTCTTGCCGCCGGTCAGCGCAGCAACGGCGGCCTTGATCCGTTTCACAGTGCCCGCATGGTCGGCGCCCCAGATGTCGATCAGTTCGTCCGCATTCTGGCTTTTCTGGAAATGATAGGCGAGGTCGGCGCCGAAATAGGTCCAGCTACCGTCGGACTTCTTGATCGGACGATCCTGATCGTCGCCGAACTGCGTCGAGCGGAACAGTGGCAACTCGACCGGCTCCCAATCCTCGGGCGTCTCGCCCTTCGGCGCCTCGAGCTGGCCGTCGTAGACAAGATCTTGGTCGCGCAGCCATTTCTCGGCGGCAGCGGGTTTGCCCTCGGCCTGCAATTCGGCCTCGGACGAGAAGAGGTCGTGATGAATGCCGAGCTTGGCGAGGTCGGCGCGGATCATGTCCATCATCGCGCTCACCGCCTCGGCGCGGAACAGGCCGAGCCACGCGCTTTCGGGCGCGCCGACGAAGCGGTCGCCATATTCGACCGCCAGCTTGTCCGCGACGGGCATCAGATAGTCGCCGGGATAGAGCCCCTCGGGGATCGTACCGATATCTTCGCCAAGCGCCTCGCGGTACCGCATGTGCACCGACCGTGCGAGCACATCGACCTGTGCGCCGGCATCGTTGACATAATATTCGCGGATCACCTCGTGCCCGGCATATTCGAGCAGCGCGGCGAGCGCGTCGCCGACGACGGCGCCGCGGCAATGGCCGACGTGCATCGGGCCGGTCGGGTTCGCCGAGACATATTCGACATTGACGCGCCGCCCCTGCCCGATCGTCGAGCGGCCATAATCGCCGCCCTCGCTGAAGATCAGCGCGAGTTCGTCGCGCCAGCTGTCGTCGGCAAGGCGCAGGTTGATGAAGCCGGGCCCCGCGACGCTCGCCTCGGTCACCTCGTCGAGCGCGCCGAGCTCGGCGACGAGCAGGTCGGCGAGCGCGCGCGGGTTCATGCCCGCGGGCTTCGCAAGCACCATCGCCGCGTTGGTCGCGACATCGCCGTGCGCGGGGTCGCGCGGCGGCTCGACGCTGATCGCGGAGCGATCGAGACCGCCCGGCAGGGCATCGCGTGCGGCAAGCGCGTCGAGCGCGGTATCGATATGGTCGGAAAAGCGGCTGAACAGGGTCACGGGGCTTGGCCTATCTTCGATCAGGAAAGTCTTGCGCGCGCCCTATAACAGCTGGGCGGGCGCGAAAAGCCCCGCGTCGCCGATTGGCGCGCGGGGCGAAACGATGCGTACGGCGCCAAGGCGCCGCCGCGGTCCTATCGTCGGACGTTATATTCGAGCTGGTCCTGCGTCAGCTGGAAGCCGATGAGCAGTTCGAAGCTGGAGCGCTGCACCGCGGCGCGCACTTCGGGAAGGCTGAGCGGGTCGACTGCAGCGTCCTGGTCGCCCGCCTTGCGCTTGCGGGTGATCCGTTCCTGGATGTCGGCAGGCAGCGTCGCGGCGGCGCGATCGACATAGGCCGACGCCTGCGCCCGGCCCGTGCCGCGTACCTGGCCTTCGGCAAAAGTCACGGCGACATTGCCGAGCCGTTTGGCAACGACCGCGGTCCCGCCCTGCAAGACAGTGGCGTAATAGGGCAAGGTCACCGTGCGCGCGGGGCCCGCATCGCGGCGGGTCGCGACGACGTCGAAGCTGGCGAGCTGGTAGACCTTCTCGGCAGCGTCGTTGCAAACCGGCACCACATTGGTGATCGCCGCGACGACGTCGACCGCGCGCGCATCGCGGCTCGTTGCCGGGTCGAACAGCGTGACGTCGCCGGTGTGCAGCGGCACCGCCACCGCGGGACAGGTGCTGCGCGTCGCGGTGATGCCGACGCCGCCGGCGATGTCGATTTCGTTGTCCTTTGCGCAGCCCGCCACCGTCGCCATGGCTGCCGTGCCGCACAGCACGGTCAGGAACTTACGCGACGGAAACGAAATGGACATCATGATAATCGGGCTTTCCAAACAGGTGCGCTGACAGGCGTCGGGGCGGTTGATCCCGCGTCATGCGCGCCGCTTCTTATCGGTGCGATGAACGCGGCGCAACAAAGAGAACGAAAGATGAAGCGGCTTTACCCCATATGGCTTGCTGCGCTAGAGCGCGCGCATCATGAACGCTCCCCATCCGATGACGCACCCCGGCAGCAGCGAAGCGGCAGAACTCAAGGTTTTGATCGCGGCGCCGCGCGGCTTCTGCGCCGGCGTCGATCGCGCGATCCGCATCGTCGAACTGGCGCTGCAGAAATATGGCGCACCCGTCTATGTCCGGCACGAAATCGTCCACAACCGCTATGTCGTGGACACGCTGAAGGCGCAGGGCGCGATTTTCGTCGAATCGCTCGATCAGGTTCCCGACGGTGTGCCGGTGGTGTTCAGCGCGCACGGTGTGCCCAAGGCGGTGCCGGCGAAGGCCGAAATGCGCGGGCTCGACTATATCGACGCTACCTGTCCGCTGGTATCGAAAGTGCACCGTCAGGCCGAGCGTGTATATGATGCCGGGCGGCACATCATCTTTGTCGGCCACGCCGGCCACCCCGAAGTCATCGGGACGCTGGGTCAGCTTCCCGAAGGCGCGATGACATTGGTCGAATCGGTCGACGATGTTGCGGCGCTCGCGCCCGCCGATCCCGAGATGCTGTCCTTCCTGACCCAGACAACGCTGTCGGTCGACGATACGCGCGATATCATCGCGGCGCTCCAGCACCGCTTTCCCGCGATCACCGGCCCGCGCGGGGAAGATATCTGCTACGCGACGTCGAACCGTCAGGATGCCGTGAAGGCGATCGCCGGGCAATGCGACCGCATGATCGTGATCGGCGCGCCCAACAGTTCGAACAGCCTGCGTCTGGTCGAAGTCGCCGAGCGGCTGGGCACCCCCGCGCATCTCGTCCAGCGCGGCGCCGACATCGATCCCGCCTGGCTGGAGGACATCGGCACGCTGGGCATCACCGCCGGCGCCAGCGCGCCCGAGACGCTGGTCCGCGAAGTGATCGACGCCGTCGCCTCGGTTCGCCCCATCGTCGAGGACGTCGTCGTTACTGCCGAAGAGAATATGGTGTTCAAGCTGCCGCGCGGGCTCGAACCCGCCTGATGGCCGTCTATACGCACGTCGAACCCGACGATCTTGCCGCCCTCGTCGCCCGATACGACGTTGGGACCGTTGTGTCGTGCAAGGGGATTGCCGAGGGCGTCGAGAACAGCAACTTCCTGCTCGAAACGACGGGCGGACGCTTCATTCTGACGCTCTATGAAAAACGGGTCAGCGAAGGCGACTTGCCCTTCTTTGTCGACCTGCTGAACCATCTCGCCAGCCAGAACTGTCCGGTCCCGGCGATGATCCGCGATCGAAGCGGCATCGCGATCCAGCAGATTTCGGGCCGCGCGGCGTGCGTGATCCAGTTCCTGCCCGGCATCTCGCTGACCCAGCCAACCCCCGCCCAATGCGAGGCAGCGGGCGCCGCGCTCGGCGCGATGCACCGCGCGCTGGAAGCCTATGCCGGCGCGCGCGCAAACAGCATGGGTCATGAACATTGGCGTGCCGTTGCCGCGGCGACCGGCGACCTCGATGTGGTGTTGCCGGGACTTCAATCGATCGTCGATGACGAACTGGCCTATCTAGACGCGCATTGGCCCACCGATTTGCCCGCGCATGTCATCCATGCCGATCTGTTCCCCGACAATGTGCTGATGCTCGGCGACCGGGTCACCGGCCTCATCGACTTCTATTTCGCCGCGAGCGATTTTCGCGCCTATGACCTTGTGATTACGCACGCGTCCTGGGCCTTTTCCGCCGACGGCACGCATTGCGACCCCGCACGGGCCGATGCGCTGATGCGGGGCTATGCTCGCGAGATCACATTATCGGACGCCGAAGTCGCCGCGCTGCCACTGCTCGCGCGCGGCGCATCGCTGCGCTTCCTGCTTACCCGCGCCCACGATTGGGTGCATACCCCCGCCGACGCGCTCGTCACGCGCAAGGACCCCTCACCCTTCCTCGCCCGCCTGCATCGCTATAGCGCCGCCGACGCCGCCAGCCTGTTCGCCGCCCGATGAGCGAAAGCACCGGCAAGACCGTGATCGTCGCCACCGACGGCGCGTGCAAGGGCAACCCCGGCCCCGGCGGCTGGGGTGCCGTGCTGCGCTGGGGCGACGTCGTAAAGAAACTGTCGGGCGGTGAGCCCGATACGACGAACAACCGCATGGAATTGATGGCCGCGATCGAGGCGCTCGCCGCGCTCAAGCGCAGTTGCAACGTCGAACTGTCGACCGACAGCGTCTATGTCCGCGACGGGATCACCAAGTGGGTTTTCGGCTGGCAAAAGAACGGCTGGAAAACCGCGGCGAAAAAGCCGGTTGCAAACGCCGACCTGTGGCAGCGCCTCGTCAAGGAGAATGCGCGGCACAAGGTCGAGTGGATCTGGGTCAAGGGCCATGCCGGCCACGGCGACAATGAACTTGCCGACCAGCTGGCCAGCGATGCCGCCCTGGAAATCGCGCGGGCGCGCTGAACGCGCGCATTTGCGTCAGGCGAAGCGCGCGGGCGCGAAGGGGGCGGCATCGACGCGCCCCACCTTGCCGGCGGGTTCGGGCGCGCCGAGCTGCGCCGCGAGCAGTCCGGCGATCGCCGGCGCCGTCTGAATTCCGAAACCGCCCTGCCCCGCGCACCAGATAAAGGCGGGCTCGTGCGGGTCGGCGCCAAAAACAGGCATGCGGTCGGGGGCGAAGCTGCGCAGTCCCGCCCATTTGCGCTCGACCGTCACGACCGGCCAGTCGACGACCGACTGTAACCGGTCGATCGCAAGCGCGACATCCAGTTCTTCGGGCGCCGCGTCATGGGGCATGGTGGGGGTCTCGTCATGCGGCGTTAGCCAGATGCGCCCCTCGCTCTGCCCTTTGAAATAAAATTCGCCGCCGACGTGGACGACGAGCGGCAGGTCGGCGGGAACCGGCACGCCCAGCCGGACCTGCATCACCGTACGGCGATACGGCTGGATGCCGACCGGCTTGATGCCGCATACACCCGCGACCTCGTCGGCCCATGCCCCGGCGGCGTTGACGATCAATGCGGCACGGACCCGCCCGCCCACCAGTTCGACATCCCAGCCCTCGCCGACGCGCCGAGCTCGCCGCAAGGGCGCACGCGTGACCAGCGTCGCGCCTTCGCGCTTGGCGGCGCGAAGATAGGCCGCATGCAAGCCGCCGACGTCGATGTCGCGGCACGCCGCTTCATAGGCGGCCTCGCGCCATTCATCGCGAAGCCCGGGAACCATATCGGCCACCGGCGGACCCGACATCCGCACGACGTCGACGCCCTGCGCCGCAAATTCGGCGGCGAATGCGTCGACTGCCGCCGCCTCGGACCATTGCCCCACCGTCAATGCGCCGCGCGGCGACAGGAAGCCGTGATCCGAAAATCCGGGGTCCGGGTTGTTCAGCGTCTCCAGCGATGCACGTGTCAGGGGCTGAACCCCCACCCCGCCATAGCTTTCGTGCCAGAAGGCAGCTGATCGACCGGTGGCATGATAACCCGGTGCATCCTCGGCCTCGATCAGCATGACGCGGCGCCACGGCGCGAGGGCGGCCGCCAGGCTTGCCCCGGCGATCCCCGCGCCGACAATCAGCACGTCGGTGGCAGAAGGCGGCGCGGCGGTCATGCACTGCCGCATATCGGTTGGTCCACGGAATGCAAGCCGGGCGTTCGGCGCAGCATGGTTACGCTTTGGTAAGCCATGTTGCGTAGGAGAAAACCGATGGAAGGCAGCATGATCACACTTGGCTTGATGGCCGTTCTCGGCCTGATGATGATTGCCGCGGCAATCAGCGACCTTCGATCGCGCACGATTTCCAACGAACTCAACGCGGCGATCGCGCTGCTCGCCATCCCCTTCTGGATCGCGACCGGCCTCACGCTCTGGCCCGACGTTCCGGTCCAGTTCGGCGCTGCCTTTGGCGTGTTCCTGATCTTTGCCGGGCTGTTCGCAATCGGCGGGATGGGCGGCGGCGATGTAAAGATGATCGGTGCGGTGATGCTCTGGATTCCCGTACCGCTGTTTCTGCCCATGCTCACGGTCATGGCCATCGCCGGCGGCATCCTGTCCGCCGTGATGCTTATCCATATGAAATTGCGTCCTTCGGACAAACCGGTCGAGGTTCCCTATGGCGTAGCCATCGCCGCAGCGGGCCTTTGGGCGCTTCACCAACAATATCTTAACCAGTTTCAGGTTATCGGATGACCTGAGGGAAAAGCACGACCGTCTCTGGTGGGTGCAGGAGGGCGACAAATCGTCATGGATACGCGAAAGATTATGCTGATCGTCGGCGCGCTGGTGATTGCCATCGGCGCAGCGTTCGGGGTCAACCAGATGATGCGCGGCGCTGCCGCTCCGCAAGCGCGTGCCGCCGCGGCACCGGACATCACCGGTCCGACAATCCTTGTGGCAACGCGGCAGTTGCCCGTCGGCACGATTATCGGCCCGGACAGCTTCCGCTTTCAGCCCTGGCCGAAGGAACTGGTCGAAAAGGCCTATTTCCTGAAGGACAAAACCGACGTGAACACGTTGGTCGGCACCGTCGTGCGCTATCCGATCACCGCAGGCCAGCCGTTGACGCAAGGCGCGCTGGTCCATCCTGACGATCGCGGCTTCCTTGCTGCGGCGCTTGGCCCGGGCATGCGTGCCATCACGGTCAAGGTCAGCCAGGAACAGGGCGTCGCCGGTTTCGTCTTTCCGGGTGACCGCGTCGACGTGGTGCTGACCCAGACCATCTCGGTCGAGGCGGGCAGCAGCTTTCCCGACAAGCAGATCGTCACCGCTGAAACGATTATCCGCAACGTCCGCATTTTGGCGACCGACCAGCGCTATGATGCCGAGGATGAAACCGGCAAGACCCCGGTTCGCACGTTCGGCTCGGTAACGCTCGAAGCCACGCCGGAAATCGCCGAGAAGATCGCTGTCGCGCAGGACATGGGCAAATTGTCGCTCGCCCTGCGTCCGCTGGCCGAAAGCGCCGGCGAACTCGATGCGGCGATCGCATCGGGCGACGTCAATGTGCCGGCCAAGGGCGGCTCCGCGGCAGAAAAGCGGATGCTGGCCGAGGCCGCTGCGCGTCCTGTCGCCAGCCGCTCTTCCGTGACCACGGGCGGCGACGTGTCGCGCTTCTGGATCCCGGTGCGCGGCCGCGTGTCGGCCCCGCCGCGGGCGCCGCAAGCTGCAATGGGTGATGGCGGCTCCACGCCGTCTGTGGGGGGACGCTCCGTCTCCGGTCCGGTCGTGCGCGTGACCCGCGGCGACAAGATGACCGAAGTTCCGGTTGGGGGTAAGTAAGATGAACAGCACAGCCAAATTCAAGGCGGCGGCCTTGGCCCGCACCCTGGCCATCGGCCTCGTGGCGGCCACGCTGATCGCGGCGCCTACGCAGCCCGCTCTCGCCCAGGCCGTCCAGAACGCCAGCAGCAGCATCGAGCTTTCGGTGGGCCGCGGGCGCCTGGTCAGCCTTCCCGGCTCGATGTCCGACGTCTTCGTTGCCGACGACGCCGTCGCCGACGTCCAGGTGCGGTCGAACCGCCAGCTCTATATCTTTGGCAAGAAGCCGGGTGAAACCAGCATCTACGCCACCGACGCCAGCGGCCGGGTCGTTTTTTCGACCGTCGCCCGCGTCGGCAACAATATCGAGACGATCGACCAGATGCTGTCGCTGGCCATGCCCGAAGCGAGTATTTCGGCCAACCCGATGAACGGCTTTGTGCTGCTCACCGGAACGGTCCAGTCGCCCGACGATGCGGCCGAAGCCGAACGGCTGGTGCAGGCGTTCGTCGGCGAGCAGACGAAGGTATTGTCGCGGCTGCGCACGGCGACGCCGCTGCAGGTCAATCTGCAGGTCCGCATTGCCGAAGTGAATCGCTCGCTGGTCAAGGAAATCAGCGGAAACCTGCTGACGCAGGACCGTACGGGCGGCTTTCTGAGCGGGATTTTCCGCGGGCGCCGGGCGGGGACGATCACCACCAATCCGGATGGCAGCACGTCCTATAGCTTTGATACGATCGCGGGAACGAACACGCTGGCCGGCGCAGGCCGCCTGTTCGGTCTCGACCTCATCGCCTCGCTCGACGTGGGTGAACGGTCGGGCATGGTCGCCACGCTGGCCCAGCCCAACCTGACCGCCATTTCGGGTGAGACTGCCGACTTCCTGGCGGGCGGTGAATTCCCGGTCCCGATCCCGGGCAACTTCGCCTCGACGACGATCGAGTACCGCAAATATGGCGTCAGCCTCTCCTATACGCCGACGGTCCTGTCGAATGGCCGGATCAGCCTGCGCGTTCGGCCCGAAGTATCGGAACTGTCGACCGAAGGTGCGATCGAACTGCAGGGCTTCCAGGTTCCCGCGCTGACGGTCCGCCGCGCCGAGACGACGGTCGAACTCGGTTCGGGCGAAAGCTTCATGATCGCCGGCCTGATGAACAATCGTTCGATCGGCGCGATCGACAAGATCCCCGGTCTCGGCGACGTGCCCGTGCTCGGTATGTTGTTCAAATCGGACAGCTTCCGTCGCGGCGAAACCGAACTGGTCATTGTCGTGACCCCCTATCTGGTTCAGCCGGTATCGGCGAACGAGATCAAGCTCCCGACCGACGGCTATCAGGACGCGAACGATCTGCAGCGTTTGTTGCTCAACCAGACGAGCAACGGCGTGACCGGCGGCGACCGCCCCAAACCGCGGCTCGACACCAATGTCGGCGACGCCGACCGCCCGCGGGGCAGCGGCGACGCCTCGCCCGGCTTCAGCATCAAGTGACGCGCTGGATTTCAGGAGCAAAGTGATGAAGAAAATCGCAACTTGGACGGTCCTGGCCCTGGCCACGTCGCTCGCCGGCTGCACCGGCGCCGCGTACAGCAACCACAGCCTGGAATCGGTGCACCAGCCCGTCGTGCGCAACGCCATCTATCAATTCGATGTGGCAGCCACGAATGGCGAACTCCCGCCCAGCGAACAGGGCCGCCTGCAAGGCTGGCTCGACGCAATGGGCGTCCGCTATGGGGATCGCGTCGCGATCGAGGACACGTCGGTTTATGGCGCCAGCTCGGCGCAGGCGACCGTCCGTTCGATGGTCGAACGCCGCGGATTGCTGCTCAGCACCGATGTTCCGGTGACGACGGGCGCGGTTCCCGAAGGGCATGTGCGCGTCGTCGTGACACGCGCTTCGGCATCGGTTCCGGGCTGTCCCAACTGGGACAGCAAGTTCGCGCTCAATCCGACGAATGCGACGTCGGCGAACTATGGCTGCGCAACGAACGGCAACCTTGCCGCGATGATCGCCGATCCGAACGACCTGATCAAGGGCGCCAGCAACACCCGCAGCGATCCGACGGCAGCGACGCGGGCGATCCAGACCTATCGTACGAAACCCCAGACCGGTGCCGGCGAATTGACCAAAGCACCCACCAGCGGAGGCAACTAATGAACGCTCCTTTCAAATCGTCAGGACTGCGTGACCCCTTCAATGCCTTCGTCTGCGACGACGATACGCTGGAGCTGATCCGCGCCGCGGCCAACGACATGGGCTGGCCGATCGAAAAATGTAACAAGGGTGGCCTGCGTAATGCGGTGCAGTCGCTGTCGGTTTCCGCCAGCCCGAACATCCTGTTCGTCGACATGTCGGAATCGGGCGACCCGATCAACGACATCAACGCGCTCGCCGAAGTTTGCGAACCCGGTACGGTCGTGATTGCCGCCGGCCAGGTGAACGACGTTCGCCTGTACCGCGACCTTCTGTCCAGCGGCATTCAGGACTATCTGCTGAAACCGCTGTCGCTCGAACAGGTCCGCGAATCGCTCACCATGGCACAGGCCATGCTGTCGGCGCCGAAGCATGCCGATATGCACGACGACAAGCCGCATCATATGATGGGCGTCGTCGGTGTGCGCGGCGGGGTCGGGGCGTCGCTGGTCGCGACATCGCTCGCCTGGGCGATCAGCGACCAGGCCGGGCGCCAGACCGCGCTGCTCGATCTCGACGTCCATTTCGGTACGGGCGCGCTGACGCTCGACCTCGAACCGGGCCGCGGCCTGATCGACGCGATCGACAACCCCAGCCGCATCGACGGTCTGTTTATCGAACGCGCCATGGTGCGCGCGTCGGACAAGCTCAGCCTGCTGTCGGCCGAAGCGCCGATCCATCAGCCGGTGATGACCGACGGTTCGGCCTTTTTCCAGCTGGAAGAGGAACTGCGTACCGCCTTCGAGATGACGATCGTCGACATTCCGCGGCAAGTGCTGATCCCCTTCCCGCACCTGGTGTCGGAAGCGGGCACGATCCTGCTCGTCAGCGACGTCACGCTCGCCGCGGCGCGCGACACGATCCGCCTCCTGTCCTGGTTCAAACAGAATGTCCCTGGCGCACGCGTGCTGCTCGTCGCGAACAAATATCAGACGGCGGTGGGCGAATTGTCGCGCAAGGAATTCGAATCGTCGATCGAACGCCAGATCGACATCGTCATTCCGTTCGACCCGAAACTGGTCACCCAGTCTGCAAAGCTCGGCAAATCCTATGCCGAAACCTGCAAGGGCACGAAATCGGCGCTGGTGTGGAGCAATCTGATGCGCCTGATCCTCGACGGCGCCGACGTCGAAGCCGAGGAAGCGCAGATTGCAGCAGCAAAGAGCAAATCGGGCGGCTCGCTGCTCGGCAAGCTCGGCCTGACCAAAAAGGGCGTGAAACAGGCGGCATGACGGCCCGCCTGACGGGCCGTCACCCTCCAGCGATAGAAGCGGACATCAGCTGACCATGAATCTGCCAGTCATCCTTATCGTCGCCGGGGCTTTCCTGGCCTTCGCGATCCTCGTGATCCTGCTTGGCGGGCCTTCGGCCAGCAAGGCGAAGACACGCCGGTTGGCGATGGTCAAGGACCGCCACGCAGCCTCGACCGAGGCGGTGGTGGCGGCGCAGATGCGCAAGACGATCCAATCTGGGGGGGGGCGCAAGAGCGACTCGTCGCTGGTCGCCCTGATGCCGCGCCGGGACGAGCTGGAACTGCGCATCCGGCGGACCGGGAAAAACTGGACCCTTACACAATATATGTTTGCTTCGATGATGCTGTTCGTCGTCGCAACGGGCGGCATGCTGATCGTGCGCGCACCGTTCCTGATGGCCGGGTTGATCGGGTTGTTCATCGGGCTCGGCCTGCCATATATGGTCGTCAGCGTGCTGATCAAAAGGCGTGTCACGCAGTTCAACGCCCGTTTTCCCGACGCGATCGATCTGCTGGTGCGCGGCCTGAAATCAGGCTTGCCGGTCACCGAAACCTTTCAGATCGTGAGCCAGGAACTCCCGGGTCCCGTCGGCGAGGAATTCAAGGGCATCATCGAACGCATCCGTATCGGCAACACGATGGAAACGGCGCTGCAGGAATCGGCAAACATGCTCGGCACGCCCGAGTTCCAATTCTTCTGCATCACGATCCAGATCCAGCGCGAGACGGGCGGCAACCTGGCGGAAACGCTGGCCAATCTGTCGGACGTGCTGCGCAAACGCGCCCAGATGAAGCTCAAGATTCGCGCGATGTCGTCCGAAGCGAAGGCATCCGCCTATATCGTCGGTTCATTGCCCTTCTTCGTGTTCGGCGTCGTATGGTCGGTGAACCCCAGCTATCTGGCGGGCTTTTTCGTCGAAGAACGGCTCATCATTGCGGGATTGGGCGGGCTCGTGTGGATGAGTATCGGCGCCGGCATCATGGCCAAAATGGTCAACTTCGAAATCTGAAGGGGCAGATATAGTGAACAGCAGCCTCCTTCTCTCCGCCTTCACCGGCGCGCAAAGCGGTCCGAAGATTCTCGGCATCGACGTCATATGGGTCGGCACCCTGCTGGCGGCGGTGGGCGTGTTCGCCGTGCTGCTCGCCATCTACAGCGCGCTGACCGTTCGCAATCCGATGGCCAAGCGCGTCAAGGCGCTGAACGAACGCCGCGAGCAATTGAAGGCGGGCATCACGGCCTCGACGGCCAAACGCCGCGCGCGGCTGGTCCGCAAGAACCACACCGCCGACAAGATGCGCACCTTCCTTGGCCGGCTCCAGGTGTTGCAGGAAGGCCAGGTCAAGGAGGTCCAGCAAAAGCTGGCACAAGCGGGTATCCGGTCGAAGGATTTGGCCGTGGCGGTCATTTTCGGCCGCATGGTCCTGCCGATCCTGTTCGGCGGCACCGCCCTCTTCCTGATCTATTGGATCGATATGTGGCCCGATCTCACCACCACCAAGCGCGCGCTTTATTCGATGATCGCGCTGGTGCTCGGTTACAAGGCACCCGACCTCTTTGTCGACAATATGCGCCAAAAGCGCACCGACAAGATCCGCAAAGGCCTGCCCGACGCGCTCGACCTGCTCGTCATCTGCGCCGAAGCCGGTTTGACCGTCGACTCCGCCTTTTCGCGGGTGTCGAAGGAGCTGGGCCGTGCCTATCCCGAACTTGGCGAAGAATTCGCGCTGACGTCGATCGAACTCGGCTTTTTGACCGAGCGTCGCCAAGCGTTCGAGAACTTCTCCTATCGCGTCAATCTGGAATCGGTGAAGGGCGTGGTCACGACCATGATCCAGACCGAAAGATACGGTACCCCGCTCGCCAGCGCGCTGCGCGTGCTATCGGCCGAATTCCGTAACGAACGCATGATGCGCGCCGAGGAAAAGGCCGCGCGTCTGCCCGCGATTATGACGGTGCCGTTGATCCTGTTCATCCTGCCGGTGCTGTTCATCGTCATTCTCGGCCCGGCGGCCTGTTCGCTGAGCGACGCGATGTCCGGCGGCAGCCTCGGCGCCAAATAGCCGGTACCGCCGTTGCGAAAATAAAAGAGGGCGGAAGCAATTCCGCCCTCTCCTTTTTTGTCAGCCGACGCTCTGTTCGATCGCGCCGAAGATGCTGTGGTGGCGGTCGTCGTCCATCCAGATGCGAACGGTATCGCCCTTTTGCATGAACGGCGTCTTGGGCTCGCCCTGCTGGATCGTCTCGACCGTCCGCACTTCGGCAAGGCAGCAATAACCGAGCCCGCCCGCCGCGATCGGCTTTCCGGGGCCGCCGTCGGCGTCGCGGTTCGACACCGTTCCCGACCCGATGATCGTCCCGGCGCCCAGATCGCGCGTCTTTGCCGCATGCGCGATCAGCGCGCCGAAATCGAACGTCATGTCGACGCCCGCATCGGCGCGCCCTAGCGGCTCGCCGTTGAGGTCGACCGAGAGCGTGCCGTGCAGCTTGCCTTCCTTCCAGCGATCGCCGAGCGCGTCGGGCGTGACAAACACCGGCGACATCGCGCTCGACGGTTTCGACTGGAAGAAGCCGAAGCCTTTGGCGAGTTCCGCCGGGATCAGGCCGCGCAGCGACACATCGTTGGTCAGCCCGACGAGCAGGATCGTCTCGCGCGCCGCGACCGCATCGATCCCCTTCGGCACGTCGCCCGTCACGACGACGACTTCGGCCTCCATATCGCAGCCCCAGGCGGGGTCGCCGAGCGGGATAGGGTCGCGCGGCGCCAGGAAGGCGTCGCTGCCACCCTGGTACATAAGAGGATCGTGCCAGAAGCTGTCGGGCATGTCGGCGCCGCGCGCCTGCCGCACCAGCGCGACATGGTTCACATAGGCGCTGCCGTCGGCCCATTGATAGGCGCGCGGCAGCGGCGACGCGGCATCATGTTCGTGAAAGCGTTCCTTCGGGATCGCATCATGGTTGAGATCTTCGGCCAGCGCCGCGAGCCGCGGCGCGGCATAGGCCCAATTGTCGAGCGCCGCCTGCATCGTCGCCGCGATCTGGCCGGCGTCGGCGTACCAGGCGAGATCGTCCGAAACGACGACAAGACGTCCGTCGCGGCCCTGTTTGAGCGAAGCTAGTTTCACGAAATCTCCTTTGGCTGACGATGCGGCGGAACCGACATCGCTTCAAAAGGAGCGAAAATCAGCGCGGCGTCGTGATCGAAGCGAAACAGGTAAAGCCGCTCTGCCCCGCCTGCAAGCGCCGGATATATTGGAGGTAGGCCTGCGACTGGTTGTAGGTCGTGCCGGGCAGCGTCTGCCCCCGGAACGCGCGCTTCACTTCCTCGCCCGTGAAGGGGCGCGGCGAACCCGGAAACGCGCCTTTCGTGCCCGGCGGGACCAGCTTTCCGGCGGTATCGATATATTTGCCCGCGCCCGTCGCCCCCGGGATCGGAATCTGGCAATTCATCACCGACACGGCGGTCTGCGCGAACGCGGGACGGATCGTGAGCGCGGCGGACACGCCAACGGCACCCAGCGCCAGCATCCGGCGGCGCGAAGGGATCGCTTCTTCAGTCTCCACGGGGTTTTCGGCGGGAATGTCGCTATTTTCCATGTTGCGCGCATAACCGAATGAAGCGCCAAGGAAAAGCAAAAGACAGGGCTCCTTCCTGCCCTTCCCGCTTTGAGACATTCGCGGATCGAGTGTTAATTACCGTAAACATCCTTGCGCATCATCATCGCTTCGTGCGAGGCGCAGCGGCGATGTTCGATCGCCTCTCCAGCCTGGTCATCGCTTTGACGCTGATCGCCATCGCGGCTATCTTTGCCACGCTGGCCGGTGGCGATGCACAGTCGATCGCGATCATGGTGCTTGCGGGCTTCATCGCCGCCATCACTGTCTACAGCGCACTTCCCGGCACATCGCCCGGCACACAGGGCGCGGACAGCCCGCCCGCGGTCGCGCCGCCCGTCTCCTTGCTCCGCCATCCCGATTTTGCCCATTGGGTCGATCAGGAAAAGGAACCCTTGATCGGCGCCGCCGACAATATCGTTACGATCGCCAACGACGCCGCGATCCGGCTGCTGGGGCGGCATATCGTCGGCGCCGACGTCCGCACCGCGATCCGCCATCCCGCTGCAACCGACTGGCTGTCGCAAATTGGCGAGAATGCGCAGCTCGATACGATCAACCTGATCGACTTTCCGCGCCCCGGCCAACGCTGGACGATGCGTATCGCCGCACTGTCGGGCCGCGAACAGATCATCTTCCTGTCCGACCGGTCGGCGATCGACGCCGCGGACCGGATGCGATCGGACTTTGTCGCCAATGCCAGCCACGAGCTGCGCACGCCGCTCGCCGCGATCCTCGGCTATGTCGAAACGCTGCAGGACATGAACGGCGAGACCGACGGGCCGACGCGCCATCGCTTCCTGTCGATCATCGAACGCGAGGCGCGGCGGATGCAGCAATTGGTCATCGACCTTCTGTCGATCTCGCGCGTCGAGGCCGATCGCTTTCGCCGCCCCACCACGCCCGTCGATCTTGCTGCCATCGTTAAGACCACGATCGCGCAGCTGCGTGACAGCGAACATCCGCGCGCGAAAGACGTCGTCGCGAAACTAGGCGACGGTCCGCTACCGATGCTCGGCGACGAGGCGCAGTTGGCGCAACTCGCACACAATATCATTTCGAACGCGATGAAATATGGCCATGCCGGCACCCCGGTGACGGTCGAACTGGCGCGCGAAGGCAGCCGCGTCCGGCTGTCGGTAAACGACGAGGGCGACGGCATCGCGCCCGATCATTTGCCGCGCCTGACCGAGCGATTCTATCGCGTCGACGAAGCGCGAAGCCGGTCCGTCGGGGGCACCGGGCTCGGCTTGGCGATCGTCAAACACATCAGCGAGCGCCACCAGGGGCAGCTCGATATCGACAGCGAAGTCGGCAAAGGCACGCGCGTTTCGGTTACGTTCCCGCCTCCCGCGAAGGGCTGACCAGGCGCGGTCCAACGCGCGAATCCCGGCCTATCCTTGACTTTTCATGGTTCAAGGCCCATCTTCGACAAGCTATCGTCGCCTACGACGGATTTTTTTGCCTGTTTGGCGGACACTTCCATCCTCACGCTACCTGGCGCCATCGGCACGATGCCGGTGGTAACTCCGATTCCGTGAAAGGAACGACCCCATGCCCACCGGCACCGTAAAATTCTTCAACACCGAAAAAGGTTATGGCTTCATCGCGAACGAAGATGGTTCGGGCGATAATTTCGTCCACATCACCGCCCTCGAACGCGCCGGGATGACGACGCTGAACAAGGATCAGCGCGTTTCCTATGACCTGGAAACCGACCAGCGCGGCAAGACCGCCGCCGTCAACGTCCAGCCGGCCTGATCTTTGGCCAAAGAGGAACTACTG
>Ga0247823_10001904_pt1 | contig 17230 bp, 18 predicted proteins | sample 13C_PalmiticAcid_2_FD_192426 | JGI IMG/M metagenome (GOLD analysis project Ga0247823, IMG submission 192426) | Soil microbial communities from agricultural site in Penn Yan, New York, United States - 13C_PalmiticAcid_Day30 | ecosystem: Environmental > Terrestrial > Soil > Agricultural land...
TGTAGTCGGCATGGCCGGGACGGAACTGCCGCGCGATGTCCGCGTAGTCCTTGCTGCGCTGGTCGGTGTTGCGGATCAGCAGCGCGATCGGCGTGCCGGTGGTGCGGCCTTCGTAGACGCCGCTGAGGATCTCGACCTCATCGGCCTCGCGGCGCGCGGAGGTGTGCCGCGACTTGCCGGTGGCGCGGCGCTCCAGGTCGTGGCGGAATTCCTCCGGCGCAATCTCGAGCCCCGGCGGGCAGCCGTCGATCACGCAGCCGATTGCCGGTCCGTGCGATTCGCCGAACGTGGTGACCGTGAGGAGTTTTCCGAAACTGTTGCTGCTCAAGCGCCGCTCCGCGGATGGGAACTATCGGTGCCGGGTCTTCAAGCATCGCATACCGGCCACCCTATTGTGCAGTGCGCCAACGCCGGCCGCGACGGTTGCAGGCGCAACCGCTGCGCGCGCAGCGCGGGGTCCCGGCGCGTTATTTTCGCGTGGCGGCGAGCGCGGTGATGCGCGCGTTGTGGCGGATCAGCTCCGCGCATTCGACGGCGAAGATGCCCATCTGCCCCACCTTGAATTCGATCCAGGCGAACTCGACGTCGGGCAGCAGCTTCACCAGCGCACGCTCGGACTCGCCCACTTCGCAGATCAGCAGGCCGTCCTGGCTGAGGTGCAGCGGCGCATCGCGCAGGATCTTCAGCACCAGGTCCAGGCCGTCGTCGCCTGCCCGCAGGCCGAGTTCCGGCTCGTAGGAGTATTCCTTCGGCAGCGCGTCGGTCTCGTCGTTGGTGACGTAAGGCGGATTGGTGACGATCAGGTCGTAGTGGCGGCCGGTCAGGCCGCCGAACAGGTCGGACTTGATGAAGTGCACGTTGTCGGCATGCAGGCGCGCCTTGTTCTCGGCCGACAGCGCAAGCGCGTCGTCGCTGATGTCGACGCCGTCGACCTGCCAGTCCGGGTTGTAGTGGCCCATCGCGATGGCGATGCAGCCCGAGCCCGTGCACAGGTCCAGCGCGCGGTTCACTTCGCGGCCGCCCAGCCAGGGCTCGAAGCCCGATTCGATCAGCTCGGCGATCGGTGAACGCGGCACCAGTGCGCGCGCATCGCTCTTGAAGCTCAGGCCCGCGAACCAGGCTTCGCCGGTCAGGTAGGCCACCGGAACGCGCTCATCCACGCGGCGCTCGAACAGCCCCAGGATCTTCGCTTTCTCCGCCGTCGTCAGCCGTGCCTGGCCATAGGCCGGGCCGAGATCGGGTGGCAGGTGCAGGGTGTGCAGCACCAGGTGCGAGGCTTCGTCCAGCGCATTGTCGTAGCTGTGGCCGAAGGTCAGGCCGGCGGCGTTGAAACGGCTGGCGCCGTAGCGGATCAGGTCGATGATCGTATGCAGTTCTGCGGCGACGTCGGCGGTCATGGCAAGGCTTGTGAAGACGCCGGGACGGCGAAGGCCGCCGATTATAGGGGCTGCCCCGGTATCATGGCGGCCTTCATGCCGCGCCCATGCGGCTCCGGCCCGCCGGCCGTGCCCTCCTCCTCGTGGGAATCCCACTGCATGTTCAACAAGAAGATCGGCCTCATCCTCGTCCTGGCGCTCGCCGCCGGCCTGGGCCTGCTGGCCGCACAGAAGTTCTTCGGCCCCGTCACGCCCGCCACGCAATGGCCGGCCACGCAGACGGTGACCCTGTTCCCGCAGACGCGCCCGCTGCCACCCTTTTCGCTGCGCCAGTCCGACGGCACCCAGCTGGCCGACGGCGAGCTGAAAGGCCATTGGACGCTGGTATTCCTGGGCTTCACCTTCTGCCCGGATGTCTGCCCGACCACGCTGGCCGAACTGGCCCAGGCCCAGGCCCAGTGGAAGGACCTGCCCGACTCCACCCGCCCGCGCGTGCTGTTCGTCTCCGTGGACCCGGAACGCGACACGCCCACCCGCATCGGCGAGTACGCGCATGCCTTCCATCCCGACACGATGGCCGCGACGGCGGATGTCCCGACGCTGGAGAACTTCGCCAAGTCGCTGGGCTTCGTCTTCATGAAAGTGCCCGGTGACGGGTTCGAGCAGAACCCGAACGACTACAGCATGGACCACTCCTCCGCGATCGGCGTGCTGGACCCGCAGGGACGCCTGGCCGGCCTGATCCGCCCGCCGTTCCAGCCGAAGGCGATCGCCGCGGACATGCGTGCGCTGACCGAGGCGTCGGCGAAATGAGCCTGCTGACCTCGCTGACCTACGTCCTGCCGCACCGCCTGCTGTCGTCGCTGGCGCGCCGACTGGCGTATTCGACGTCGCCCGGCACCAAGCAGTGGCTGATCGACACGGTGACGCGGAAGTTCAACGTCGACCTGGGCGAAGCCGCCGAGCCCGATCCCAAGGCGTATCCCAGCTTCAACGCCTTCTTCACCCGCGCGCTGAAGCCCGGTGCGCGCGTCGCCGACGCCGATCCGCGCGCGCTGCTGATGCCGGCCGACGGCCATATCAGCCAGTGCGGTCCCATCAAGGACGGCCGCATCTTCCAGGCCAAGGGCCAGTCGTTCACCGCCGCCGAACTGCTCGGCGATGCGGCGGCCGCGGAACCGTTCCGCAACGGCCTGTTCGCCACGGTCTACCTGTCGCCGCGCGACTACCACCGCGTGCACATGCCGTGGACCGGCACGCTGCGCGAAACCGTGCACGTGCCCGGCCGCCTCTTCAGCGTGGGCACCGATGCAGTGGCGAACGTGCCGCGCCTGTTCGCGCGCAACGAGCGCCTGGTCTGCCACTTCGACACCGACTTCGGCCCGATGGTCTCGGTGATGGTCGGCGCGCTGCTGGTGTCCGGCGTGGAGACTGTGTGGAGCGGCGAGGAAATCCCCGCCTATGGCAGCGCGATCACGCGCAAGGACTACCGCGGCAAGGGCGTCACGCTGGAGCGCTTCGCCGAGATGGCGCGGTTCAATTACGGCTCGACGGTGATCGTGCTGTTGCCGCCGGGGGTGGCGGAACTGGCGCCAAATCTGAAAGCCGAATCACCGGTGCGATTAGGTCAGGCTCTCGCCCGACTGCGGTAACAGGTAGCGTGCGCCATGCGCACGACCGCACGATGCACCACACGTGCACAAGCCCTCCAGGCATCCCATGGTCGTGCGCGCAGCGCACGCTACGTGGACCGCCCCCCAGAACCGTAGCATGCGCCATGCGCACGACTGCACGATGCATCTCTTCGGCGCACTGAGGTTCACAGACGCCATACTCGCCATCCGGCGGGCATTGTTAATGGCGCCGACAAAAAATGAATCGCATCATGGCCGCCTGTTCTCTCCGAAAGGCGACCAAGGATGGCGAGTTTTCGACGCGTATTCACGCCAGGCGCGACATGGTTCTTTACCGTCGTCGCCGCAGGACGGCGACCCCTGCTGACAGACCCGCGCGTGATCTCGGCCTTCGGCACGGCAATGCGCGAAGTTCGGCAAACGCTGCCATTCTCGATGCCGGCCTGGGTCGTTCTGCCGGACCACCTTCATGTGATCTGGACACTTCCAGAGGGCGATACGAACTATCCACGACGCTGGTCGATCATCAAGCGCAGGACATCCCAACTGGCTGAACTGCCGCCGATGGCGCGCTCCTGTTCGATGGTCGCGCGTCGCGAAAGCGGGCTATGGCAACGACGCTATTGGGAACATCTCATACGCGACACCGATGACCTGCATCGGCATGTCGACTACATCCACTTCAATCCCGTCCGGCACGGCCACGCGGATGCTCCCGCAGCGTGGCCCTATTCCAGTTTCTCCAGACATGTCCATGCGGGCGCCTATGACGGCACTTGGCGTGCAACCCGCGACATCGATACCGTCGACGCCGGCGAACCGTAGCGTGCGCTATGCGCACGACCTCAATCCTGCCTGCATCGCGATGTCGTGCGCATAGCGCACGCTACTTCCTGCAACTCTCCAGTTTCAGCTCCTGCCCCGGTCGCACCGCATACGACGGTGCTTTCAGGTTGTTGGCGCGCGCCAGTTTCTTGAGGTCGCACTGGAAGCGCTGCGAGATCCGGCCCAGCGTATCGCCCTTGGCGACGCGGTACTCGCGCGCCTGCTCTTTCCTGGGTTCCGCCGGCTTGGGTTCACCGGTGGCGACCGTGGTGGGTACGCCCGCCACCGGCGTCACGTCGCCCACCGCAACGCTGCCTGTCAGCCGCGTGCGCCGGATCGCGGCGGCGGGATCCGCATTGACCAGCGTGCGGGCCAGTTCGGCGCGCGGGCCGCTGACGCAATGACGGTTGTAGAGGCCGACGATGCGCGTATTGGCCTTCAACGTGGTGCCGGCCGGGATCCAGCTTTCCGGCTGGTAGCGCGGATTGAGGTTGCGCAGCGTGCGCATGTAACCCTCGCGCGTGCCGCCGTTGCCCAGGCAGATGGTCAGTTCGTAGATGGATGCGTCGCGCGCCAGCTTGAGCGGTGCCGGCTGCGCGTTGACCTTCGGGAACTCGAGGCCGTACTGGCGCGGGTGCAGGAACAGCCACGCCGCCGCGATCACCATCGGCACGTAGTCGCGCGTCTCGCCGGGGAACTGGCTGTAGACCACGTCGTCCCAGAAACCCAGGCCGCTGTTCTCGCGATAGACGCGGGCCGCCCGGCCTTCACCGCCGTTGTAGGCCGCGAGCGCCAGTTCGATGTTGTTGTTGAGGCCGCGCATGCGCTCGTTCATGTATTCCGCACTGGCCTGGCCGGACGCATACGGGTCGTAGCGCGTATCGAAGCCGCTCGCATCGCGGCCGAGTCCGAAGCGAGCACCGGTGTGGAACATGAACTGCATCGGGCCCGCCGCGCCCGCGCGCGAAGTCGAATGCACGCGGCCGTTCGACTCCTTGGCCATGATGCCGAACAGCAAGGCTTCCGGCAGGCCACTGCGCTCCCACGCGGGATACAGGTCCGAACGCATGTTCTGGTAATTCTCGTAGCTGTCGATCAACGCCGGGCGCATGTCGGTCAGCCAGCGGCGGATGCCGGCCTGGACCGCCGGGTTGTACTCCACCATGCGATCGAACGCGTGCCGCTGGTCGTTGAGCAACGCCGTGGTGCGGGCCGTCTCCGGCACCGGCGTGCCCGCCGGAATGGCGTGGTCGGTGCCGTCGTCCAGCGCATCGATCGCTTCGCCCTCGCTTGCATCATCTTCACCCTGCGCATCGGCATTGCCCTTGAGCAGGCGCTTGTACGTTGCCAGCAAGGTGGGCACCTGGCAGCCGCGCTGCTTGATGCAGGCATCCAGCACATCCTCCATGTCCTCCAGCGCCGCGTCACTCTCGCTGGCGCCACGCGGATCGCTGTTGGCCACCAGCACCAGGCCATCGCGGTAACGTTTTTCCGCGGCCGCCATGCGTTGTTCAAGCGCGTCGGCGGCAGCGCGGTCACGCGCGGACACCCGTTGGGCCAGTGAAACAGGCGAGACCAGCAGCAGGGAAAGGGCGGCCGCAACGGGCCAATAGCGCAGACAGGAAGGAACCGCAAACGACATCAGGTGAGCATCCAGAGTGTGAGTCGGGAGGGTAGCCCCCGCCGTGCGCCCCGGGCAAGGTCGTACGTCATGGAACGTTTCCCCCGATGCAGCATCCAGCCGCTAGAATCCGGGCATCATCACGCGAGGTTGAACATGGATCCCATCCTGCTGGGCAAGGGCGTCACGGACGACATTCCGGTCACGCTGCAACCGAAGTTCGGCAACCGGCACGGTCTGGTGGCCGGCGCGACAGGCACGGGCAAGACGGTCACGCTGATGACGCTGGCCGAGGGCTTCTCGCGCATGGGTGTACCCGTGTTCATGGCCGACGTGAAGGGCGATGTGGCCGGTCTGGCCGCTGCCGGAGACGGCAGCGAGCGTGTCATGCAGCGCGCGAAGGACATCGGCATCGCCGACTACACCCCCGGCGCTAACCCGGTCATTTTCTGGGACCTGTACGGCAAGCTGGGCCACCCTGTCCGCACCACGGTCAGCGAGATGGGTCCCACGCTGCTCTCGCGCATCCTGGAACTGAACGACACCCAGAGCGGCGTGCTGGACATCGTGTTCAAACTGGCCGACGACCGCGGCCTGTTGCTGCTCGACCTGGAAGACCTGCGTGCACTGCTGGGCCTGGTTGCCGCCGAGCGCAAGGACATCTCCACCAGTTACGGCCTGGTCAGCACGCAGTCGGTGGGTGCCATCCAGCGCGCGCTGTTGCGGCTGGAACAGGAAGGCGGCGAGATGTTCTTCGGCGAGCCGGCGCTGGAACTGGCCGACCTGATGCGCACGAACACCGACGGCCGCGGCGTGATCGGCATCCTGGCCGCGGACCAGCTGATCATGAAGCCGCGCCTGTATTCCAGCTTCCTGCTGTGGCTGCTGTCGGAGCTGTTCGAGACGCTGCCGGAAGTCGGTGACCTGGACAAGCCCAAGCTGGTCTTCGTCTTCGACGAGGCGCATCTGCTGTTCGACGATGCACCCGCCGCCCTGCAGCAGCGCATCGAACAGGTCGTGCGCCTGATCCGCTCGAAGGGCGTGGGCGTGTACTTCTGCTCGCAGTTCCCCGACGACGTGCCGGACAACATCCTGGGCCAGCTGGGCAACCGCGTGCAGCATGCATTGCGTGCCTTCACCCCGCGCGACCAGAAGGCGGTCAAGACGGCGGCGGAAACATTCGTGCCGAACCCGAAGCTGGACGTGGCCCAGGCCATCTCCAAGCTGGGCACCGGCGAAGCGCTGGTGTCCACGCTGCAGGACAAGGGAATTCCGGCACCGGTGCAGCAGACGATGGTGTCGCCACCCCGCTGCCGCATGGGGGCGATCAACGAGAGCGAGCGGCAGCAGGTGCGCAACGGCAGTCCGGTGGGCGGCAAGTACGACACCGCCATCGATCGCGAATCTGCTGCCGAGATGCTGGCCAAGCGTGCGGAATCGGCGATGGAAACCGCGAATGCGCCCGCCGCGAAGACCGAGAAGGACGACCCGGATGCCGGCGGCTTCGGCCAGACAGTGAAGGATGCGGTGTTCGGCACCAAGCGCCGCCAGGGCATGATCGAGACGATGGCCAAGCAGACCACCCGCACCATCGGCACCAAGCTGGGCAACCAGATCGTGCGCGGCATCCTGGGCAGCATCTTCGGCGGGCGACGCTGATCGCATGCGCATGAAGTGGTTTTTCGTCATGCCGGGCATCGCCCTGTCGCTGGCGGCTTCGGCCGCCAACCCGACACCGGCGACCTTCGCCGGTCCGTTCTTCGGCAGCCTGCCGTCCACCGGTTGCGTGATGCAGAACGTGCTGCTGGACCTGCGCGCCGACGGACGCTACACCCTGCAGGCGCATTGCCAGGACGACCTGCAGGCTGCGCCGACACACGCCGGCCGCTGGTCGGTGACCTGGAACGGCACCTGCGTGCAGCTCACGCCGGACGATGATCAGCCGGCGCAGGAATTCGCGATCCATGACGACGACCTGCTGGCGCTGACCGCAGGCAGCTGCATCGAACCGGTCGACGATCCGCGCGGGCGCACGCTCCGGCGCGCGGACACCGCCGGGGATCGCTGACGTGTCGCGCTGGCGCCCGCCGGGCGAGAAAAGCACCGCCCTGATCACCCGTGAGGGCCACGACCGCCTGAAGGCAGAGCTGGACGATCTATGGCGCGTCAGGCGCCCTGAAGTGGTGAAGGCGCTCGCCGCCGCCGCCGCCGAGGGGGACCGCTCGGAGAATGCGGAGTACACGTACCGGAAGAAGCAGCTCGGCGAGATCGACCGTCGCGTGCGCTATCTGAGCAAGCGGCTGGAAGCGCTGCGCGTGGTCGACACCGCACCCAGCGATCCGGAAGCCGTGTTTTTCGGCGCAACCATCAAGCTGGAGAACCTCGCCAGCGGCGAAGTCTCGCGCTACCGCATCGTCGGACCCGACGAGACCGACGCAACCCTCGGCTGGATCAGCATCGACTCGCCACTGGCACGCGCACTGCTGAAGAAGCGTGTCGATGACGAGTTCGCCGTGGAGCTACCCGGCGGCATCACCCACTTCGTGCTGGTGGATGTCAGCTACGCGGGCTGATCTTCACAGCGGTCGCGGGTAGACGCGACCATTCCGCAACGGCCGGAAGTAGTCGCCCTGCGCATAGAACGTTTCACTCTGGTCCGAGTGCCATCCCGGGATGCCGGCCAACGGCAGGGGCCGCAGCTCCGCCGGAGTGACGAGGATCGCACCGGCTGAAATCGCATCGGCCACGCGCGCGACACCGTCGACCGGATCGCCCAGCACCACCAGGCACTTGCCGACCAGCAGGCGCCCCGGCACCAGCATCTGCTCCATCAGCGCATGCCCCACCACGGCAGCCACCATGATGTCGCCGCTGCGCCAGCGCCCGGCATCCGCATGGAACAGCGCCGCCCAGTCGTGTCGGTCCCACAGATCCAGCAGCACCGGGTCACGCACCTGCACGATGACACCGGCTTCATCGAACTGGGTCAGCGCCTGCTGGGCAGGACTGCGCTCACGTGTCCCCATTCGTGCGATATGTCGGCACTGCTGCTGGTTGAGGGCGTGCTTGAGGGCCCGGTGACGCATCCAGACCATGGCATTGAACAGGTCGTGCCAGTTCTCGGCGCGCGTGGCGATGCGTCCCTGTGCGATGCGTGCTTCGTAGTGCAGCCCGTCGGCGAGCAAGGCCGCGTCCTGCATCACGAAGCGATGCCCCGACGGCGGCATTCGCGCATTGAGGGCTTCGATATCCGGCCATCGCGTGGCCGTCATCAGGTCCAGGTGCTCGCCATACCCGCCAAACAAGGGATGCCGGAAACACGTGGCATCCACCTGCTCACGCAAGGGTGCGACAAAACGACGCCGGCCATTGCCCGCGTGTGCTCCTGTCGCTGGCGCGGTCACAGCACCTTGAGATCGAGCGGCGTGCCCGCCGTTCCGGCGATGGCATCACCGATCAGGTCGTGTTCGTCGCTCTCGGTGATCTCGACGTCGACGAACTGGCCGACGCGCAAACCCAGCTCGCCGCCATTCTGGATGTGCACCAGGCCATCGATCTCCGGCGCATCGGCCTTCGAGCGCGCCACGGCGATGTCGTCTTCAATCAGGTCGACCAGGCACTGCTGCACGGTGCCGATCTTGGCCTCGAGACGGGCGGCGGAGATCTCCGCCTGCTTCTCCATGAAACGCGCCAGGCGCTCCTGCTTGACTTCTTCCGGCACCGGATCCGGCAGCAGGTTCGCGGCGGCGCCTTCGACCGGTGAATAGGCGAATGCGCCGACGCGATCCAATTGCGCTTCGTCGAGGAACTGCAGCAGTTCCTCGAATTCCTGGTCCGTTTCCCCCGGGAAGCCAACGATGAACGTCGAGCGCAGGGTGATGTCGGGGCAGATGGAACGCCAGCGCTTCACCCGCTCCAGCGTCTTGTCGACGGCGCCGGGGCGCTTCATCAGCTTGAGGATGCGCGGGCTGGCATGCTGGAACGGGATGTCCAGGTACGGCAGCACCTTGCCTTCGGCCATCAGCGGGACAACGTCGTCCACGTGCGGATAGGGATAGACGTAGTGCAGGCGTACCCAGGCATCGAGTTCGCCCAGTCCTTCGCACAGTGCCTTCATGCGCGTCTGGTACGCCTTGCCGCGCCACTCGCGCTCGGCGTACTTCACGTCGACGCCGTACGCGGAGGTGTCCTGCGACACCACCAGCAGTTCCTTCACCCCGCCTCGCACCAGGCGCTCGGCTTCGCGCAGCACATCGTCGACGGGACGCGACACCAGGTCGCCGCGCATCGACGGAATGATGCAGAAGCTGCAGCGGTGGTTGCAGCCTTCGGAGATCTTCAGGTAGGCGTAGTGCCGCGGCGTCAGCTTGATGCCGTAGTCCGGCACCAGGTCGACGAACGGATCGTGCTTCGGCGGCAGCGCCGCATGCAGTGCTTCCATGACGCTCTGGTAGTCCTGCGGGCCGCTGATCGCCAGCACATCGGGGTACTGCTCGCGGATCTGCTCCGGGCGCTTGCCCAGGCAGCCGGTGACGATGACCTTGCCGTTCTGGTTCATCGCCTCGCCGATGGCGTCGAGCGATTCGGCTACGGCGGAGTCGATGAAGCCGCAGGTGTTCACCACCACCACGTCGGCTGCGTCATAGGTCGGCACGATGTCGTATCCCTCCACGCGGAGCTGGGTGAGGATGCGTTCGGAGTCGACCAGGGCCTTCGGGCAGCCGAGGCTGACGAAGCCCACCTTGGGGTTCTGCAGGGACATGGGGAGTACGGCGGCGGCATGTACGGGGCGCGGATTATAGCCTCCGGCCACCGGCGGCCAGGGTCGCAGCGTTCAGCCAGCCCCGGCACACAGCCCTGCCGCGCGCGCCCTACACTGTCCCGTTCCCCAGGACCGGACCGCATGCATGGGCTACTGGACCCATTTCGATTCCCCGCATGGCCGCATCCATGCCTGGCGGGCCGATCCTCAGGGAACACCGCGCGGCGCGCTGGTCGTGGTGCAGGAGATCTTCGGCGTCAATCCGCATATCCGCACCGTGGCCGAAGGATTTGCGCGCGAGGGCTATGTCGCACTGGCACCGGCCTACTTCGACCCGGTCGAGCACGGCGTGGAACTGGACTACGATGCCGACGGCATCGCGCGCGGCAAGGTCCTGATCGGTGCATTGGGCCTGGAGCGCGCATCCGACATCACCCGCGCCGCGGCCGATGCGCTGGCGGGCCAGGGCGGGATCGGCAGCGTGGGCTATTGCTGGGGCGGTACGGTCGCGCTGCTCGCCGCGCTGCGGCTGGGCCTGCCGTCGGTCAGCTATTACGGCGCGCGCAACCTGCCGTTCCTGGGTGAGACCCCCCGCGCAGCGGTGATGTTCCATTTCGGCGAACAGGATGCCTCCATCCCACCGGACATGGTGCAGGCGCATCGCGACGCCCTTCCAGAGATGGCCTTGCATACCTATCCCGCCGGACACGGGTTCAACTGCGACCTGCGCGCCGACTATGATCCCGCCAGTGCCCAGAGGGCGCGCCAGCGCACGCTCGATTTCTTCAGGACCCACCTTTCATGAGCGACTTCGTCCTCGACCCGCGATTGGCCGCCGACAGTGTTTTCATCGCCGACGGCCCGCTGTCGCAAGTCCGGCTGATGGACGACATGCGTTTCCCCTGGCTGGTGCTGGTGCCGCGCGTCGCAGACGTCACCGAATGGCTGGAACTGGACGGCGGCCAGCAACGCCTGCTGCTGGCCGAGATCAATCAGGCGGGCCACCTGATCCGTGCTCAGGATGGCGTGCAGAAGCTCAACATTGGTGCACTCGGCAACATCGTGCGGCAACTGCACGTCCACCTGGTCGGACGGCATGAGGGCGATGCGGCATGGCCGGGGCCGGTGTGGGGCAGCGGCGCGGCGGTCCGGCACGCCCCCGGGGCATTGGCTGACGAGGTTGCCCGCTGGCAGCAACGGCTGCGATGAGCGCCCCCCTGATCGAACTGCTGGGTGACGATGCGCTGCTGGTGCGCTTCGGCGATGGCATCGACGGCGCCACCAACCAGCGCGTGCATGCGCTGGCCCTTCATCTGCGCCGCCTGGCACCCGCATGGCTGCGCGACCTGGTGCCGGCCTACGCCAGCCTCGGCGTGTTTTTCGACAGCGCGTACATGCCGGGCGAGGATCCCCGTGAGGTGATCGCGCAGGCCGTGGCCGGGTGGTCGGATCCGCCGTCGCCCCTCGAGAATGCGACGCCTACGCTGCACGAAATTCCGGTGTGCTACGGCGCCGGTTTCGGCGAGGACCTCGCAGCGGCCGCACGTGAACTCGGGCTGGCGGAAGCCGAGCTGATCGCGCGCCACAGCGCACCGCTCTATCGCGTCGCAATGATCGGCTTCGCGCCGGGATTCCCCTACCTGCTGGGCCTGGATCCCTCGCTCGCGCTGCCGCGACTGGCGACGCCGCGCGCACGCGTACCCGCCGGTTCCGTGGCCGTGGGCGGCGCGCAGACCGGCATCTATCCGCATGCGAGCCCCGGTGGCTGGCGCCTGCTCGGACGCACGCCACTGGTGCTGTTCGATGCGCTGCGCGATGCGCCCTCGTTGCTGCTGCCGGGTGATGAGGTCCGCTTCGTGCCGATCGATGCGCAAGCCTTCGCCGCGCTGGCGGGTGCCGCATGAGCCGCTGGGAAGTGCTGTCACCGGGTGTGCAGACCACCGTGCAGGACCAGGGCCGCACCGGCTGGCGTCACCTGGGCGTTGCGCGCGCCGGCGCGCTGGATCCGTCTGCGCTCGCACTGGCCAACCGGCTGGTCGGCAACGCGGAATCCTGCGCGGGGCTGGAGATCGTGCTGCAGGGGCCACGCCTTCACCTGCCCCGCCCCTCCCTCATCGCACTGGTGGGCGCACACGTGCAGGCCTCGTGGAATGACCTGCCTTTGCCGATGGGTCGACCGATCCATGTGCCGGCCGGAGAGCTGAAACTGGGCGCGGTACGCGACGGCGCGCGCGCCTGGCTGGCGATGACCGGCGGCATGGATGTCGCACCGACGCTGGGCAGCCGCAGCACCGACCTGCGCGGCGGCTTCGGCGGTCATGAAGGGCGCGCTTTGCGTGCTGGCGACCTGTTGCCTTCCGGCAGCGCACATGCTGCCGCTCCGCAGCCGCGGTTTCCTGCCTGGTGGATAGATCCCGACGATCCGTGGACCGTGGATCGGCACGTGCTGCGCTATGTCCCGTTGCACCACGCAGCAGCGTCGGCGCTCGGCACGCAGCGCTGGCGCGTCCATCCGAACAGCAACCGGCAGGGTCTTCGACTGGACGGGGCACCGCTTGAAGCCCAGGACGGCAGCGGCATCTCCGAGCCGGTGGCGGTGGGCACACTGCAACTTCCTCCCGACGGGCAGCCGATCCTGCTGCTCGCCGATGCACAGACGGTGGGCGGTTACCCGCGCCTGGGCCATGTGATTGCCTGCGACCTGGGCCGGGCGGCACAGCTGCGCCCCGGCGAATCCGTCCACTTCGAACCTATCGACCTGCGGCAAGCCCGCGCACTCGCGCTCGGGTACCAGCACCGGCTGGCGCGATTGCGGCTGGCCATCGCACAACGCCTGTAAGCCTGGGGTACGCTCAACGCATGCACGCAACGCGCGACATCGATTTCAACTGCGACCTGGGCGAGGACTGCGGGGATGATGCCGCGCTCCTGCCCTTCATCAGTTCGGCCAGCATCGCCTGCGGCTTCCATGCCGGGTCGCCGCTCACCATGCAGAAGACGGTGGCGCTGTGCCTGGCCAACGACGTGGCGATCGGCGCGCACCCGTCGCATGCGGACCGCGACAACTTCGGCCGCATTCCGCATGCGATCGAACCCGCCGCCGCGTATGCGCTCACCCTGTACCAGATCGCGGCACTGGATGGCTTCGTGCGTGCCGCCGGGGGACGCCTGCACCACGTCAAGCCGCATGGCGCGCTGTACAACCAGGCGGCGCAGGATGCGGCGCTCGCGGGCGCCATCGCGCAGGCCGTGTGCGACCACGATCCCGGCCTGGTGCTGTACGGACTTTCCGGCAGCGCACTCACTGCCGCCGGTGAACGACTGGGATTGAAGGTGGCGCATGAAGCCTTCGCCGAGCGCCGCTACGAATCCGATGCCAGCCTGACGCCGCGCACCCATGCCGATGCATGCCTGCCTTCCGTCGAAGCATCGGTGGCGCAGGTCACCCGGATGTTGCGGGAGGGTGCAGTGGTCTCTCGCACCGGACCTCCAGTACCCCTGCACGCCGACAGCATCTGCCTGCATGGCGACCGCGCCGACGCCGCGGCCTTCGCGCGTGCGCTGCGCGAAGCCATCGAGGCCGCGGGTTTCGCGGTCCGCACCATGGAGCGACGTGCATGAACTACTGGCCATTGCTGGGCATCGCGGTGGTGGTGGTGGGCTTCGTGCTGCGCTTCAACCCGGTGATCGTGGTGGTCGGCGCGGGCCTGGTCAGCGGCGTGGCCGCGGGCAAGTCGATCCCCGAGCTGCTGGCCTTGCTGGGGGAAAGTTTCGTCTCCAATCGCGCGCTGCTGATGTTCGCGCTGACCCTGCCCACCATCGGACTGCTGGAACGCGCCGGCTTGCGCGAGCATGCGCTGCGCTGGATCGCGCAGTTGCGGGGCTTGACGCTGTCGCGGCTGCTGGCCGGTTACCTGCTGGTGCGCCAGGGGCTGAGCATGGTGGGACTGATCGACATCGCCGGCCATGCGCAGACCGTGCGCCCGTTGCTGGCTCCCATGGCCGAATCGGCCGCGGAAAAGACCCGCGCGCCCCTGCAGCGCGAGGAAGCGCAACGCGTGCATGCGATGGCCGCGGCCACCGACAACATCGGCCGGTTCTTCGGCGAAGACGTCTTCCTGGCGTTCGGCGCGGTGCTGCTGATCCAAGGCTTCTACGCCCAGCACGGCATCGCGCTGGAGCCGCTGCAGATCGCGCTGTGGGCGCTGCCGACGGCGATTGCCGCGTTCGTCATCCACGCGGTGCGCATCGTGTTGTTCCAGCGCCGGCTGGATCGCCACGCCGTGCCGAAGGAGCGCAGCGATGCTGTCGATTGACCAGTTCTACCTGCTGCTGGCGGCCTTCCTGGCCTACGCAGGGTGGCGGAACCTCCGCCAGCACCGGTATGCGCACGCCGCGTTCTGGGGCCTGATCGCGCTGCTGTTCGCGGGTGGCGGACACGTACTGCGCGCAAGCAAGGCCGGCGACCCGCTGCCCGCGCAGCTGGCCGGTGCCGCGGTCATCGCGCTCGCGCTGCTGGCCACGCGCATGCGCCGGGAACCGCAGGATGAAGCACCCGAAGCCGAGCGCCTCGCCTCCGCGCTGCGGCTGGGACACCGCCTGTTCCTGCCCGCGCTGCTGATACCCGCGCTGACCATCCTGGTGGTGGTGGCCGGGCCGCACGTATCGCTTGGCGGAACACCGCTGTTCGCTTCCACCGGCCTCACGCTGACCGGGCTGGCATTGGCCTGCACGGTCTCCGCGCTCGCGGCGGTGGTGGTGACGCGCCAGCGTGCGTTGCAGGCCGCGGACGAAGGCCGGCGGCTGCTGGACACGTTGGGCTGGGCGGCGCTGCTGCCGCTCGTACTGGCGACCCTGGGCGGCGTATTCGCGGCCAGTGGCGTGGGCGAAGCGGTGGCATCGCTGGTCTCGATGGTGATTCCCGCCGACAGCCGCATGGCCTGCCTGCTGGCCTTCGCGCTGGGCATGGTGGTGTTCACCGTGATCATGGGCAATGCGTTTGCCGCATTCCCGGTGATGATGGCCGGCATCGGCCTGCCGCTGCTGGTGCAACGGCATGGTGCCGACCCGGCCATCCTGGGGGCAATCGGCATGCTGACGGGCTATTGCGGCACGCTGCTGACGCCGATGGCCGCCAACTTCAACATCGTGCCGGCGGTGCTGCTGGGGCTGGACGACCAGTACGGCGTGATCCGCGCGCAGGCCGCCACCGGACTGTGGCTGATGAGCACCAACGTGCTGCTGATGGCATGGCTGTGTTTCCGCTGATCCTCCGCCGCCGGGATATCCGATGATGATGACGCGCACGGTGCTGCTGACCGGCTTCCAGCCGTTCGGTGGTGAACAGGTCAATCCCAGCTGGCAGGCGGTGTCCGCGCTGCACGGCACGCGCATCGCCGGGCATCGTGTGGTGGCGCGCGAGTTGCCGGTCGCGTTCGGCGCGTCACTGAAAGCGCTGCGCGCCGCGCTCAGGGACATGCGCCCTGCGCTGGTGATCTGCGTCGGCCAGGCCGGCGGTCGCGCGCAGCTCTCGCTCGAGCGCGTGGCGATCAACATCGACGATGCACGCATTCCCGACAATACGGGCCAGCAACCGGTCGATGTGCCGGTGGTCGCGGAGGGTCCGGCCGCCTACTTTTCGACGCTACCGGTCAAAGCGATGCGCCACGCGCTGAACGCAGCGGGATTTCCAGCGGAGGTTTCGCAGACCGCCGGCACCTACGTCTGCAACCACGTGTTCTACGGACTAATGCATGCGCTGCGGCGCCAACGCATCGTCCGCGCGGGCTTCATCCACATCCCCTACTCGCCTGCCCAGGCATCCATGCATCCCGGCACACCCAGTGTGGCGGTGGAGACGGTGACCGAAGCGCTCCGTCTTGCCGTGAAGGTGGCGCTGAATACACGCATGGATGCCCGCCTTGCGGCCGGCGCGGAGCACTGACGCGACGACGTTCTATCAGTTGGCGCGGATGACGCGCGTGCCCGCGATCAGGTCGTGCAGACAGCGCTGGTCCTGGCGGAAGATCATCAGCGAATCGACCAGCACGTACAGCATTCCCAGGCACGGGATATTGGCGATGGCTTGCGTCGGCAGGTAGCGCTTCACCAACAGGTCCACCAACGAAGGCTTGTTGCCCTGCAGATCGACGATCCTGACGGACAGCAGCTTCTTGCCCCAGGTCTGGCCCGTCGCGTGCAAGGGGTAACCCTGGATGAGCACGAACACGACGAAGCCAATCACGGCCCATAGCAGCGTCGTACCAAGCGGCATCAGCCCGAGACCACCGGACCGTCCCGCTTCGAATGCCGCCTGCCAGTAGCCTCCGACAAACATCAGCGGCACGATCGCCACGAGCCCGATGCAGCCATCGATCAGCACGGCGGCCAACCGTAGCCAGCGCAAATCGGAATCCGGTGCCCCCGCGCCGTGCGGACCGGCAACATCGGCGTCGGGAGCGTGGTAGGGATCTTGCGGCATCTGCGGCGGTGTCTGCATGCTGATTCCTTTCAACGTGATCGAGAGACGCTCAGGTGCGCGGCAGCGTCACGCCCGTCTGGCCCTGGTACTTGCCGCCACGATCCCTGTAGCTGGTCTCGCAGACGTCGTCGGCATCGGACTGGAAGAACAGCATCTGCGCCACGCCTTCATTGGCGTAGATGCGCGCCGGCAGCGGCGTGGTGTTGCTGAACTCCAGCGTCACGTGGCCTTCCCACTCCGGTTCCAGCGGGGTGACGTTGACGATGATGCCGCAGCGCGCGTAGGTGCTTTTGCCCAGGCAGACCACCAGTGTGTCGCGTGGGATGCGGAAGAACTCCACCGTGCGTGCCAGCGCGAAGCTGTTGGGCGGGATGATGCACTCGTCGGCTTCGATATCCACGAAACTCTTCGGGTCGAAGTGCTTGGGGTCGACGATGGTGGAATTGATGTTGGTGAACACCTTGAATTCGCGCGAGCAGCGCACGTCATAGCCGTAGCTGGAGGTGCCGTAGCTGACGATCCGTTCGCCGT
>Ga0247823_10001905_pt1 | contig 17226 bp, 13 predicted proteins | sample 13C_PalmiticAcid_2_FD_192426 | JGI IMG/M metagenome (GOLD analysis project Ga0247823, IMG submission 192426) | Soil microbial communities from agricultural site in Penn Yan, New York, United States - 13C_PalmiticAcid_Day30 | ecosystem: Environmental > Terrestrial > Soil > Agricultural land...
GCTGGGGCGTGGGTGGGGGGGGCCCAGCACCACTGGCCGCCGTCCAGCCGCCACAGCGCCTCTTCGTGCTGCGCCGCGTGGGCGTCGGGCACGGCCACGGCGTCGCACAGCAGGGCGTCGAACAGGCCACCCGCCGGGCCCCAGCAGCCCAGCCAGCCGACCTGCAGCGGCGCCAGCCGCCGCGCCAGGGCCTGCAGCACCTCGAACTGGCCTTCGAACGGGTGCAGGCCGCCGGCGTCGATGACCACGTCGATGCGGTTGGCGGCACAGGCGCGCGCCAGTTCGGGCGGGTCCAGCGGTTCCTGGTGGATGTGGGCGGGCAGGCCGGCCATGGGCCGGTGCGCGAAGAGGAAGACCTCGGCGGCCAGGGGGTCGTGGCTGGCGAGCACGCGGCGCAGCAGGCGTTCGTGCAACTGGCCCGCGAGGTAGGCGATGCGGGGGCGCGCGCCGGGCCGGCGCGGCAGGTCGGGGCGCTGCCAGGGGTGCAGGCCCGAGCGCAGCTTGAGATCGCGGAACACGCGGCGCGCGGCCAGGGCCAGGCTGTCGCGCGTGGCGTCGGCGCAGAGCGACTGGGCGTAGAGCGTGGCGCTGGCGAGCCAGGGGTCTTCCGGAAAGTCGTGCGCGGCGGTCTGCGCCAGCCGCCGCAGGGCGTCGTGACCGTGGCGGGCCGTGCCTTCGGCGATGGCGGCCCGCAGCGCGGCGCGCCGGTCGGCGTGTGGCACCAGGGCCAGCGCGGCGGGCGCACCGGCGGTCCCGAGCGCGTGCAGGCGCAGCAAGGCCCGAACGGGCTCGGCACCGCGCTCGCGCCCGACGATCAGTTCGCGGCACAGCGCCACCGCGCGCGCATGGTCGTCGGCGGTGGACGCGGGGTCTTCGCTGAGCAGCCGCGCCCGCAGCAGCCGCCCTGCGGCGTCGTCCGGGCACAGGCGTTGCAGGGTGTCGAGCGTCTGGTGGCCCAGCGCGAAAGCACCGCTGCGCAGGCAGGCTTCGGTCAGTTCGCGCAGGGGAACGGGCTGCTCCGGCGCCAGCTCGCTGGCGTGCAGGAACGCCAGGCGGGCTGCGCCGAAGCGCCGCCCGTCCAGCAGGATCCAGCCGAGCTGGCTCAGGCTGTCGGCGTGTTCGGGTTGCCATTGCAAGGCGGTTTCGATGGCGCTCTGGGCCTCGTCCAGCCGCTGTTGCCGGTAGCGCACCTGGGCCAGCGCGCGCCAGGCCGGTGCGCTGGCCGGGTCCTGGGCCACAGCCGCCTTCGCTTGCAGGGCTGCGGAGGCGAGGTCGCCGGCGGCGGCGAACACGAACGCTGCCTGCACCCGGGCCTGGTGCTCGTCGGGCCGGAGCCGCAGCAGCTCGCGCACGGCGCCGCTGGCGGTGGCCAGGTCGCCCTGGTCCCTGGCGATCCAGCCCAGCAGGCGCAGCACCTCCGCTTCGTCGCTGCCGGCCCGTGCGGCGCGCGCGAGCGCGCGCCGCGCCAGCGCCCAGTGGCGGCGCTTCGCGTGCACCTGCGCCAGCACCAGCCAGGCGTCGGCGTGGCCGGGATGGGCGCGCAGGCTCTGCAGCAATTGCTGCCGCGCGGTCTCGATGTGCCCGAGGTCGAGCTGCACGCGGGCCATCAGGGCTTGTGCGGGCAGGCAGTCCGGCCGGCTGGCCAGGACCTGCATCAGCAGCCATTCCGCGTCCACCGGGCGCTGCCACTGCACCTGGATCTGCGCGCGCCGCAGCAGGGCGTCCCAGCGACCGAGGTCGCGGAGCTGGACTTCGTTGAAGCTGCGGTCGGCGGCTTGCAGGTCGCCGGCGCGCTGCTGCAGGGCGCCCAGCAGGTGCCAGGCGGCGGCCTGATCGGGAAAGATGTCGACCAGGCGGCGCGCCACCTCGACGGCGCGGTCCAGGTGGCCGTGTTCGCACTCCCAGTCCGCCAGGGTGGTCAGCAGTTCGGGGTCGTCGGGGTGGCGGGCGAGGCCATCGGCCAGGCAGTCGGCCGCGCGCGCGGCTTGCCCCAGCGCCACCAGGCATTGCGCGCGGGAGAGGTGCAGCTGCACCTGCTCGGCCGCGTCCCAGGGGGTGGCCGTGATGGCGGCTTCGTACGAGGCGAGTGCACTCACATGTTCACCCTGGCGCTGGCGCAGCAGACCCAGGCCGGCGTGCAGGGGGGCGTGGTCGGGCGCGTGCTCGCCAGCGGCGAGCAGCACGTCTTCGGCGGCCACCAGGTGGCCTGCATGGATCAGGAAGTGGCCGAGCGCGGCGGCTGCCTGCGGTGTCGGCGTGTCGGTGTGGACTTGCAGGGCCAGGTGCAGGGCGGCGTCGTGCTGGCCGGCACGGAAGGCCTGCCAGGCCGAGCCGAGCAGCGCGTCGGTGTCGGCGGGGTCGTCCATGCTCAAGCGCTCACACCCCGGGTCGTTCGGCCACCACGGTGAACAAGGGCACCATGCGGTCGAGCCCGGGTTGCCGTTGCTCGTGCAGGTTGACCCGCACCTCGGTGAAGCCCAGCAGGCCCAGCGCGGAGACGAAGAACTGCGGTGTGAACTGCCACCAGGTGTCGACCTGTGGCACGTCGCGGTGCGGTTTCAGTTCCGCCAGCGGCCGGGGGCCGAGCGAGGCGTCGTAGGCATCGGTCACGATCATGGTGCGGCGCGTGCGCCGGGCCACGCTCTGCAGCATGTCGAACGGGCGGCGGCAGTGCAGCAGCACGGCGGCGAGCACGCCGACGTCGAAGGGGCCGCAGTCCTCGGGCAGGGCGTAGGGATCGCCCTCGATCATGCGCACATGGGAGTGGCGCTGCTGGTGAACGTACCAGAACGAATTGCGCACGCCCTCGATGTGGTGGGCGAAGTTCTCACGCCAGGTCGGGTCGAAGCCCTCGAGCGGCACCACGTCCCACAGGTGCGACATGGGCGGCTCCAGGCAGGTGACCTGGGCCCCGGCGGCTTCCATGTGGAACGACAGGAAGCCGCTGGCCGGCCCGATCTCGAGCACCGAGCGGCCAGCGAAGTTCACACCGCCCAGGTACTGGGCGGTGTCCGGGCGCAGGTCCCATTGACCACTGACCTCCTCGCCGTCGGCGAGGGTGTAGGAGTGATAGAACATGCAGTCTTCGCGGCGCGGCTGGCGCGGCGGGATCTCGCGCACGGGGGCGGTGTCGGCTTTGCGTGGCGGTGCGGCGGTCTGGCCCGTCACGGGCTCGCGCCCGCCCGTCTGCGCGGCGTGCACTTGCAGCAGGCCCAGCAGGCGCGCCACGGTGGTGGTGGTGCCGGCCACGTGCGCCGCGCCCAGGCGCCGCGCGGCATCGCGCTCGGCGGTGGCGAAGGGATCGTGGAGGCGGCGCAGCGCGGCGGCCCACTCGGCGACGGGGGCGTGCGGCTCCAGCACCGCGCCGCCGTCACCCACCAGTTGTGGCAGCGCGCCGCGGCGGCTGGCCAGCACCGGCAGGCCGTTGAGCTGGGCCTCGACCACGGTGCGGCCGAACGATTCTTCCCACACCGAGGGCATCAGCAGCACGCGCGACTGACCGTACACCACGTGCATGGCCGTGCTCGGGCCGCGCCACTCGATGTTGCCCAGCCGTGCCGCACGGGCCTGGCAGTGGGCGCGCCAGTGGGGGTCGAGGTGCCAGCTTTCCATCACGAGGAAGGGCAGCTCGGGGCAGGCCGCCGCCAGCTCGAACATCCGCTCCACGCCCTTGATGGGCGTGGGGTTGACGAACAGCACCTTGTCGCCGGTGCCCGTCGCCAGGTAGTCCTGCGGCGAGACGACGGGTGGGATCACCGCGCAGGCCAGGCCATAGAGCTCGTGCCAGCGCTGGGCGGTGAAGTCCGAGTTGGCCAGGTACAGCAGGGACGGGTCGGCCACCAGGTGTCCGCCGAGCTGGCTGGTTTCGACGTTGTGCAGGTAGACGGCGGTGGGCCGCCCGGTGTCCAGGGCGGCCAGCACCACCGGGGTCAGGGTGGTGCCGTTCTGGACGACGATGACGTCGGCGTCGAAGCTGGCCGCGGCGGCGGCCAGATCCCGCGCCGGCCGGGGCGAGCGCAGCACCGGGTAGCCCAGGCTGTCGTCGCGCGTGGCGGGGGCGTCCGTGTCATCGGTGGGGGCCGTTCGCTGGCCGCAGAGCACGGCGGCTTCGGCGCCCATGGCACAGATCGCCAGGCACAGGTCGTGGGTGGTGGTCTGCAGGCCACCGACGATGTCGGGCAGATGGGGGTAGGTGGAAACGAACAGGACGCGCATGGCGGCAGGTAGAAGCAAAAACGGCGGCTGCGCCAAGGCGAGCCGCCGGTCCGTGGCAGGGGCGCGGCCGATCCGCGATCAGGATTGGATGGTCGTCGTCGGCAACAGCGCTGAACCCAGCAGTGAGCGCAGCGGGTTCGATGGATTGGCGTCGATGCTGCTGTCGATCAGGCTTTTCAGGCGGTCGTTGGCCAGCACCGAGCCGGGGTTGTTCGCGCCGCCGGGCGTGTTGCCGGTGCTGATCAGCTGGCCTGCAGGGGCGGGGGACGGGTTTGAAGCCGTATTGCCCGCATTCGGGCGGCTCTCCAGCCGCTGCAACATGCTGTTGAGTTCGGCGATGGGGGTGCGTTCCGGCTTGGTCGGCAGGTCGTCGCCGATGATCCCGCTGAAGAAGCCGGGCCGGGTGATGGTCTCGAAGTTGCCCTTGTTATCGCTCACGCTCATCGACTGACCGAACAGGAAGGTGCCGGACGTGCCATTGGGGCCGGTGTTGACGGCCGTGATGCCACCCAGGATCTCGACCTTGCCGTGCGCCGTCGTGACCGTGGTCGCATTGTTTTTGCTGATCTGGCCGCCCACCACGCGCACCACGCCCTTGACCAGCCCCAGGCGGATCTGGCCTTGTTTGGTGGCCGGGTCGAAGCTGAATTCGTCGATGGTGAGTTCCGAATCCGGCCCCAGGGTCAGGGCCGACTGGTCCATGAACAGCACGTGCAGCAGGCCGGTGGCGTCGGTGCGCAGGCGCTGGCCCGGCACGACGCTGCTGCCCACCACCATCAGCTCGTTGTTGCCGGTGACCTTGCCGCCGGGGGCGACGGCCGTCACCACGCCGGTGCGGGCGCCACCCGCGGCCGCGGGGCCCTGGGCCAGGGTCGCGGGCACGGTGGCGGTCGACAGTGCGGCGGCAAGCCACCAGTCCTTGGAAATCGGCGGGGTCATTTCGGGGTCCTCGGGAATGCGGTCGAAAGGGGGTGTGCGGGGCCGTGCATCGGCATCAGAAGCGGTAGCCGGCCGCCAGGTACAGCGAGGTGTTCTTGTTCTCGTTGTTGGGCAGGTTGGCGTTGGTCTTCATGTGCTCCAGCTGCACCAGCAGCGACCAGGCGTCCGACAGGGGCACGGTCTGGCCGACGCCGATGCGCCATTCGGTGTCGCGGCGCGCGGTGCCCGCATCGACCGCCGGGTCGGCCGCGTCGTAGCTGCGCCGCAGCACGCCGCCCCAGACCGAGGTGCTCCACAGGCCGCCGCTCTTGAGCGGGCTGGCGTAGCTGCGCACGTAGGTCACGCGGACTTCCTGGCTGTCGTGGTCGTAGATGCGCAACTGGGTGCGTTGCGAACGGGCGCGCAGCTCGCCGCTGAGCACGTGGCCAGGCGCGAGTTCGCGCGTCAGGCGCACGCGCAGCAGGTTGCTCGGGCCGCTGAGGTCGTCCGCGGCCGGCACGTCGATGCGGGTCGCGTAGTCGGTGTAGCGGTACTCGTAGCCAGCGTCGATGAGGGTGCGGTCGTTGAGACTGTAGGCCGCCTCCACACCCGCGCCGTGGTTGTTCAGGTAGCGGTGGCCCTGGGCCACCAGACCGGCGGCGACCAGGTAGGGCCGGATCGTCAGCGCCGGCGCACCGGTGGGCGAGGGCTTGAAGCGCACGCCGGTGGTGACTTCGAGCAAGGCCAGGTTGTACGGGGCGGTCTGGTTGGCCTGCAGCGTGCTGCCGGACGACGAGCTGAACTTGACGACCTGCGCCGTCAGCGAACTCACGATGGTGGCTTCGTTCTGCAGGCCCAGGTCGTACTGGTGGTCCAGGCGCAGGGTGGCCTGCAGGTCGGTGTCGCTGTCGGGCCGGTTGGGGTTGTTCACCAGCGCGCCGCCTGCCAGCACGGTGGCGCTGTCGCTGAGGCCGGTGGGGTTGCTCTGGGCCCGCAGGCCCAGGATCACTTGCCCGTCCAGGCGCGAGACCCGGGTGCGTTGGCCGATGTCCTTGAGCAGGGCCTCGGCCTGGCTGCGCTGGGTCGCGTCCAGGCGCGGGTCGTCGATGGCACGGCGCAGCAGGCCGGCGGCCATGTCGTACGAGCCGAGCCGGTAGTACAGGATGCCCAGGTCGAGGCGGGTGGAGGCCGGCGTGTTCGGGTCCAGCAGCTGGCGTTCGAGCGCGGCGATCGCGCCTTCGTAGTTGCCCGACTGCGCCAGCAGGCGCACGTAGCGCTCGCTGGCCGCGGCATCGGCGGGCGCGCGCATCGACTGGCGGAAGGCTTCGTCGACCTGCCGCTCCAGCGGCAGGTTGCTGGAAGCCTGTGCCCACGCGGCGGTGCCAAAAACATTCAACGTGGCGAGTGCCACGGCAGAGATACGCAGTGATCGGGTCTGCGGCACACGCATGGGGTCCAGCCTCCTGAGTTAGGGTGAAAATCGCGATCGATAATACACGTTTGGTTGCCCGCAGTTACCGTGAATAAACGGTTGATTGCTTTCATATTAGTAGCTGGCATGGAGCACGAGGAATCTTCTGGAAAACCGCTACGTTCGCCTTACGCCATGGTGTTCGGTGGGCGCAGCGAACGTGCGCGCACGGTGCTGGTCTATGGCAATTGCCAGGCCGCACCTTTGGCGCTTGCGCTCAGCGCGATCGATGACTTGAACGACGACTACCGTTTCGTCGTGGCGTTCAACCACCCCGTTCCGGGTGAGCTCACGGCGCCCTGCATTCCAGACGAAGATTTGAAAGATGTGGCATTGGTGTTGCGCCAGGTCGAGGACCGCACGAACAACCCCGCGCTGGAGGCGCTGACCTCGCGCCTGCCCGCCAACTGTCCGGTGATCCGCTACCCCACCTTCATGCTGTTCTGCGGCTGGCCTTTCGAATGCATGGAGACGCGCGAGCGGCACGATCCGGCGTATCCCGTGTTCAAACGGTATCCGTATGGCGACATGCTCGCCTTGCAGATTGCCGAGTCCGGTCTGACGGGGCCGCTGGCGGTGGCGGCTTACATGGACCTGTCGTGTCGCAAGATGCCCAACATGCAGGTGCGGCTGGAGCGCGACATCGCCCGCATGCAGCATTACGACGCCCTCAGCGACGTGCGGCTGTCCGACTACGTGCTGGATCGGTTCCGCGATGAGCACCTGTTCTGGACCAGCGGGCACGTGTCGGGCAAAGGTGTGGCCGAGCTGGCGCGCCGGGTGGCCGAACAGGCGCGCCCCGTGCTGGGCGGGAGTGCCGCACGGGCCGAGGCCTGTCTGGCTGCGGGGTCGGTGCATTGGGACATGGGCGGGCACCAGAACCCGATTCATCCGCTGGTCGCCGAAGCGCTGCAGCTGCGCTTCTGGCAGGCGGACGCCACCTACCGATGGGGAACACAGCAGTGGAACTTTTACGAGTACATCCAGCGCAACATCGAATACGACACCAGTTGGTGAGGCGCTGTCCATGAACGACGATCCGGTGGTGATCACCGCGGCGGCGCGCACGCCCATCGGTGCCTTCCAGGGCGTCTTCAAAGACACACCCGCCACCACGCTCGGGTCGATCGCCATGCAAGGCGCGCTGGCGCAGGGCAGTGTGACGGCGGCCGACATCGATGAAGTGCTGTTCGGTCACGTGGCCGTGGCCGGACTGGGTCAGGCGCCGGTGCGCCAGGCCGCGTTGCACGCAGGCCTGGCGCACGCTGTGCCATGCACGGCACTCTCCAAGGTCTGTGGGGCCAGCCTGCAGGCGCTGATGGTGGCCCACGACCTGATCCGCGTCGGCACGCTGCGCACGGCGCTGGTCGGTGGCATGGAGAACATGAGCCGTGCGCCGCTCCTGCTGGGGCGCGAGCGCGGCGCGCACCGCGCGGGCCTGCTGGATCACCTGATGTTCGACGTCATGCAGGACGCGTGCGCCGCGTCGACACCCACCGGGCTGAGCCACTTTGCGGACATGACCGCGGCCGAGCAAGGCTTCACGCGGGCTGAACTGGAAGCGCAGGCCTTGCGCTCGTTCGAGCGTGCGCGGTCGGCCCAGGAGAGCGATGCGTTCCTGCGCGAGACCGTGCCTGTGCGCTTGGCCGATGGCCGCGTCGTGGTGAACGACGAGCCGGTGAGCCAGGTGTTGCCCGAGAAGTTTGTCGAGCTCAAACCCCTGAGCGGCCCGCAGGGCATTGTCACGGCCGCCACCAGTTCGCCCTTGTCGGACGGGGCGGCCGCTCTCGTGCTCACGCGCCATTCGCACGCCAGCGCGCAAGCATGGCCGGTGCGCGCGCTGGTGCGGGGGCACGCCTCGCACGCGCAGGCCCCGCAGCAGTTCAGCACCGCGCCGGTGGGTGCGGTGCACAAGTTGCTGGCCAAAACCGGCTGGCCGATCGACACGGTCGAGCTGTGGGAGATTGGCGAAGGCTTCACCGTCGGCCTGCTGGCGGTGTGCCGGGCGCTGGGCGTGCCGCTGGACCGTGTGAATGTCCATGGCGGTGGATGCGCGCTGGGACATCCCGTGGGCGCGACCGGTGCGCGCATGGTCGTCACGCTGCTGCACGCGATGGAGCATCGCGGCGCGCGGCGCGGGGTGGCCACGCTCTGCATGGGCGGCGGCGAGGCCCTGGCCGTGGCGCTGGAGCTGCCTTCGTGAGGCGCTCCGTCCCTATACTGGCGCGCTTCCTTCCACCGTCCTTCGAGAAAACCGCCCATGCCTGAAGTCCGCGCCCTGATCGCCTCGGTGCTGCAGATCCCCGCCGATGCCCTTCACGACGACGACAGCACCGACACGGTCGATGCCTGGGACAGCCTCAAGACCGTCATGCTCGCCAGCATGATCGAGATCAACTACGACATCACGCTCGACAACAGCGACATCGAGCGGCTGACCAGCGTGAGCGCGGTGCGCGAGGTGATTGCCCGCCATGTCTAGCCTGGCGGCCGTGCGCGAACGTCTGGCCGCGGTGGCCCGGCCGCCGCTGCCCGAGCTGATGGCCTGCGCGACGGACATCGCGGCGCTCGCGGCCGAGGGCGGCACCGCGCGCCGCGTCGCGCTGGCCGCCGACCTCACGCCCGATCTGCTGCGCCAGGCCATCGCCTGCGCCATCGCCCAGGAAGGCGAGCTGGCGCGGGTGCACGCCGCGCCGTACGGCGTGATGCGCCAGGAATGCCTGGACAGCGGCTCGGCCCTGCACGCCTTCGCACCCGAGGTGGTGGTGCTGGTGCCCGACTGGCGCCAGGCCCTCGAACCTCTGCCACTGGAGACCGATGCCGAGGCGGTCGCGGCCGACACCGCGCGGCAGGTGCAGGCGTTCGAGGCGATCTGGACCGCGCTGGAAGCGCGTGGCTGCCGCATCATCCAGCACCTGTTCGTGCCCCCGTCCGTGCAATGGCGCGGCATGGCCGACCGCCGCGCGCCGGCCTCGCCCGCGCGCCGCGTGCAGGCCCTCAACGAGGCGCTGATCGACGCCGGCGAGGGCCGCGTGACCTGGCTGGAGGCCGACCGGCTCGCGGCCAGCGTCGGCCTGGCCACGTGGTCGGCACCGCGCTTCTTTCACGCCGGCAAGCTCGGCTTCGACCCGCGCTTCCTGCCGGACTACCTGCCCTGGTTCCGCGGCGCCTGGCGGGCCGCGACGGGCCGCACCCGCAAGCTGCTGGTGCTCGACCTCGACGACACCCTGTGGGGCGGCACCATCGGCGACGACGGGCTTGGCGGCATCGCCCTGGGGCCCGCGCATGGCGGCAAGGGCGAGGCCTTCGCGGCCTGGCAGCAGCACCTGGCCGGCCTGGCGCAGCGCGGCGTGGTGCTGGCGGTCTGCAGCAAGAACGCGCCCGAGATCGCCGCCACCGGTTTCGAGCACGCCGACAGCGCCTTGCGCCGCGACGACTTCGCGGCCTTCGTCTGCAGCTGGGACGACAAGGCCACCGGCCTGCGGCGCATCGCGCAGGAACTCAACCTGGGGTTGGATGCCGTGGTGTTCGTGGACGACAACCCGGCCGAGCGCGCGCTGGTGCAGCAGCTCCTGCCCGAGGTGGCGGTGGTCGACATCGGTGCCGACCCGGCGCAGTTCATCGAGCGCCTGGAGGCCGGGCACTGGTTCGACCAGCAGGCCTACACCGAGGTGGACCATGGCCGCAACGCCGCCTACGCCGCGCGGCGCGAGGCGCACGCGGTGGCGACCTCGTCGGCCGACATCGGCAGCTACCTCGCGGGCCTGGCGATGCAGGGGCGGGCCGCGCCCGCGCTGGCGGCAGACCTGCCCCGGCTGGCGCAGATGGAACTCAAGACCAACCAGTTCAATCTCACCACGCGGCGCTACACCCAGGCGCAGCTCGCGGCCCAGATGCAGCAGCCGGACCGGCTGGTGCTGGCCTTTCACCTCAAGGACCGCTTCGGCGATCATGGGCTGGTCGGTTCGCTGCTCGCGGTGCGCGAAGCCGATGCGCTGCGCATCGACAGCTGGCTGCTGAGCTGCCGCGTCTTCTCGCGCACCGCCGAGGCCTTCATCCTGCGCGAGCTGGTGCGCAGGGCCCGGGAGCAGGGCGCATCGACCCTGGTGGGCGAATACGGGGCCAGCGCGCGCAACACCGTGGTGGCCGATCTTTATGCGCGGCTGGGCTTCAAGGCCTTGTCCGATGATGGGCGGTGGTGGCAGCGCGAGCTGGCCGCACCGCTCGACGACCTGGTCTCGGCCATTGCCGAAGCCAGTCCCTGACCCCTTTTCCGGAAAGACCTCCATGAAGCAACGCCAACTGGGTCCCTTCAGCGTCAGCGCCATCGGCCTGGGCTGCATGAACATCTGCCATGCCTATGGGGCCCCCGTGTCCAGAGAGCAGGTCGAGCGCGTGCTGCTCACCGCCTTCGATGAAGGCGTGACGCACTTCGACACGGCCGCGCTCTACGGTTTCGGCGCCAGCGAAACGCACGTGGGCAACGTGCTGTCCAAGCACCGCAGCAAGTTCACGCTGGCCAGCAAGGGTGGCATGGCGGGCGTGCAGTTCGACGACGGCGTCAAGCGCGTGATCGACGGCCGGCCCGAAGCCATCCGCCGGAACTGCGAGGACAGCCTGCGCCGCCTCAAGACCGACGTGATCGACCTCTACTACCTGCACCGCTGGGACAAGCAGGTGCCGGTCGAAGACAGCGTGGGCGCGATGAGCGACCTGGTGCGCGCGGGCAAGGTGCAGGCCCTGGGCCTGTCCGAGGTGTCGGCCGCCACCATCCGCAAGGCGCAGGCGGTGCATCCGATCGCCGCGGTGCAGACCGAGTACTCGCTGTGGACGCGCAACCCCGAGATCGCGGTGCTCGACACCTGCCGCGAGTTCGGCATCACCTTCGTGGCCTTCAGCCCGGTGGCGCGCGGTTACCTGTGCGGCCCCGACCTGGACGTGAGCAGCTTCGACGCCAAGGACATCCGCCGCGCCATGCCGCGCTTCGCGCCCGATCACTTCGCCGCCAACCTCAAGCTGCTGCCCGCGTACCGCGCCATCGCTAACGAGGTCGGCTGCACGCCGGCCCAGCTCGCGCTGGCCTGGCTGCTGCACCAGGGGCCGGACGTGCTGCCCATCCCGGGCACCTCGCGCGAGGACCACCTGCGCGACAACCTGGGCGCGTCGGACGTGGCGCTGGACGCGGCCACCCTGGCCCGGCTGGACGCGCTGATCAACCAGCAGACCGTGAGCGGCAACCGCTACAACGAGCAGTCGAATCGCGAAGTCGATACCGAGGTGTATTGACCCCCCCGCCGCGCTTCGCGCGACCCCCCAGGGGGCGCTCCCTGGGACCGGCGGAGCCGGATCCTCGGGAGCCCTGGACAAAGCCCTTCGCGCCGGAGCGTGCTGAAAAATACCGATACAAAGCGATACGGCGGCGAGACGACGCCGGGCAGGGCGCCCGGCACCATGACGGTCATGTTCAACAGTCCCTTTGAAAGGACACCGTCATGAAACCCTGGATCAAACGCTCCCTGATGGCCTTCACCGGCGTGGCCATCGCCGTCGGCAGCCTGGCCGCCTGCGGCCACCGCGAGCGCGCGCCCATGAGCGCGGAGAAGATCGCCGAGGTGCGCGGCAAGGTGGTCAACCGCATCACCAGCAAGCTCGACCTCAACGCCGAACAGCAGCAGAAACTCAACGTGCTGGCCGACAAGGTGCAGGCCCAGCGCACGGCCCTGATCGGCCAGACCACCAACCCGCGCGGCGAGATGAAGGCGCTGATCGCCGGCGAGAAGTTCGACCGCGCCCGCGCCCTGAACCTGCTCGACGAGAAAACCCGCGTGGTGCAGGTGAGCAGCCCCGAGGTGATCAACGCCCTGGCCGACTTCTACGACAGCCTGAACCCGACGCAGCAGGCCGAGGTGCGCGAGCGCATGGGCAAGCGCCACGGCTGGTTCTCGCGCGGCTGAGCGGGATGACCGCCATGTCGCCCGCGTTGCAGCCGATGGTCCAGCGCCTGCGCACCCACGGTCCGGCGCTGCTGGCCAGGGTGGACGACCCGCACGACGAGCTGCTGGCGATGGTGTGGGGGCCGCGCTTCGACCGCGAGCACGCGCTCGGGCTGTGGGCGCGCCTCTCGCGCCGCCAGCCGACCGAGGCGGTGCCCACGCTGCCCGCCATCCTCTCGGTGGCCGACCGCTTCGATGGGCTGGATCAGGGCGCGCAGCAGCGGCTGCGCCGCCTCATCCAGCGCCACCGCGCCCTCGGCGCGGTGTGACAATGCCTTATGCACCGCGTTCTGCTCATTGACGACGACGAACAGCTCGGCCCGCCGCTGGCGACGTACTTCCAGCGCTTCGAGCTGGCGCTGACGCACGCGCTGCGGCCCAGCGAGGGCCTGGCGCGGCTGCGCGGCGAAGCCTTCGATGCCGCCATCCTCGACGTGATGCTGCCCGAGATGGACGGCTTCGAACTCTGCCGCACCATCCGCAAGGAAAGCGACATTCCCATCGTGATGCTCACCGCGCGCGGCGACGTGATGGACCGCGTGGTCGGCCTGGAGCTCGGCGCCGACGCCTACCTGCCCAAGCCCTTCGAGCCGCGCGAGCTGGTGGCACACATCCAGACCGTGCTGCGGCGGCGCCACGGTGGCAACGGCCCACCCGCCGCGCCCGCCCGCGCGGTGGAGCCTGGCACCCTCGTGTTCGACGGCCTCACCATCGATCCGACGCGCCGCAGCGTGTGGCGCGAAGGCGAGGTGGTGGAGCTCACCAGCACCGAGTTCGACCTGCTGCACCTGCTCGCGCGCGAGGCCGGGCGCGTGTTCAGCCGCGACGACATCCTCAACCAGCTGCGCGGCCACGAGGCCGACCTCTACACCCGGGCGGTCGACATCGTGGTGAGCCGCCTGCGCAAGAAGCTCGAACCGCTGGACTGCATCAAGACCCTGCGCAACGCGGGCTACTCGCTGGCGCTGCGGCGCATCGCGCCATGACCGCGCCACGGCCCTGGTACCGCCGCGCCGGCCATGCGCTGCGCTGCTCGCTCAAGCTGCGCATGGTGATGGTGTTCCTGCTGCTCGCGATGGCGATGTCGTTCACCTTCATCAGCGGCGTGCAGAAGGCCTTCGCGGTCGGCTGGCGCGAGGCGGCCCGCCCGCTGCTCATGGACTACGTGGACCACCTGGCGGCCGATATCGCCGCCGGTGGCAGCCCCAGCGTGGAGCGCGCGCAGGCCCTCACGAAGCGCCTGCCGCTCACCATCGACATCGCCGGGCCCCAGGTCAACTGGCGCTCGCACCCTGACCAGCAGCGCCTGCACTGGCGGCGCGACCGGGCCTGGGGGAGCGACCAGGGCGACGACCCGGACTGGCAACAACTGCTGCAGCGCACCACGGCCGACGGCCACCGCCTGGAATTCGGCGTCGATGAAGCCGTGTTCGACCGCCGCCCCAAGCTGGTGGGCTACACGCTGATCGCGCTGCTGGTGCTCACCTTGCTGGCCTTCCTGTACGTGCGCCGCCTGCTGCGCCCGCTCGACGACATCCGCCAGGGCGCCCTGCGCTTCGGCACGGGCCGCTTCGACCAGCCCATTCCCGTGCGCCACCCGCAGGGGCCGGACGAACTGGGCGAACTGGCCGCGACCATCAACACCATGGGCGAGGACATCCATCAGATGCTCGAAGCCCAGCGCGCGCTGCTGCTGGCCATCAGCCACGAACTGCGCAGCCCGCTGACCCGCGCCCGCCTGAACACCGAGCTGCTGCCCGAGGGCGCCGAGATCGCCCCGCAGCGCGAGGCCCTGCTGCGCGACCTGAGCGAGATGGCGCGCCTGATCAGCGACCTGCTGGAGAGCGAGCGCCTGGCCGGGCGGCACACGGCGCTGCACCGCGAACCCACCGACCCGGCCGCGCTGGCGCGCGAGGTGATCGACGAACTCGCCGCCACCCAGCCGGCCGCGCGCGGCATCGCGCTGCACGTCGCCGGTGAGCCGGCCGAGCTGCCGCTGGACCGCATCCGCGTGCGCCTGCTGCTGCGCAACCTGCTGGACAACGCGCTGCGCCACAGCGCCGGCGCGCCGGTGCCGGTGACCCTCTATGTGCGAGCGCCGGCGGCGGGGCAGGGCATTGAATTCGAGGTGCGTGACCACGGCCCCGGCGTGCCCGAGGACCAGCTCGCCCAACTGGGCCAGCCCTTCTTCCGCCCCGACACGGCGCGCACGCGCAGCGCCGGTGGCGTGGGCCTGGGCCTGTACCTGTGCCGGCTGGTGGCGCAGGCACATGGCGGCACGCTGGCGGTGCGCAACGCGCAACCGGGTCTGTCGGTGGTTGTGACCCTGCCAAGCGTCGCTCTGGCCGAGTGAGCCGAATCATGACGATCTTTGAACCAGTGCACGAGGGTGATCGGTTGCGTGATCCTCAATCTGCCTTGAACGCAGATCCTCGAACGAACTGCTTGACTTCCTTGACTGACTACGAGCAGTCAGTCGCACCATTTCAACTGATTGATGACGTTCCTCAAAGCGTCAGAGTGCACTTCGAGACGGCCAAGAATCTGTATCTCTACGCTTGGTTCGTGTATCGCTTCTTCCCGGTCGCAGAAAAGCACGCACTGGCTTCACTGGAGTTTGCTTTGCGTCTGCGACTCGCGGGTTTGTTTCCTTTGGAGTTCGGCACCAATGCGAGACGAGTCGTGGGCATGCGAAAGCTCTTGGAGCGCGCGAGGAAGGCGAATCTGATTTCGAACGCGGGACTTCGGGCGACCCAGCGTTGGGCACTGTTTCGAGCGCGTGAGCGCGCTTCGCTTGAGGCCACACGCAAGTTGCTTGATACAGGGGTTGAATCGGTTGAGTTTGATGCCTGGAATGTTGAGCTTCAGCCCGTAGACTTTTCTGATGACCCGTTGAGCACCTTTACAGAAACACTGCCGTCAATCCGAAACGACTATGCGCATGGGAGTGCGACGTTGCATTCGTCAGTTCTGACAACACTTGAGATCGTGTGCGACTTGGTGAATGAGTTGTATCACTCGAATCCTTCTTGACTCTTTCACATCGATTGTTGTGCTATTGATGTAAGGGCGGGATGTCACGTTGCCTATGGCTAAGCTCAAGAACCTTATGAAGCCCTTTCCCATCCGCCTCGGCCCCGCCCAGGACCTGCGCGCCGCGCTGGAAGCGGCGGTGCGCGAGCAGGGCTGCGAGGCCGCGTTCGTGATGTCCGGCATCGGCAGCCTGAGCGATGCGCGCCTGCGCTTCGCGGGCGTGGACCAGGCGCAGACGCTGGCCGGTGACAGCGAGATCCTGAGCCTGTCGGGCACGGTGGGCGTGGACGGCGCCGGCCACAGCCACTCGCACCTGCACATGGCCGTGTCCACCGCCACGGGGGCTGTGTTCGGCGGCCATGTGGTGCCGGGCTGCACGGTGCGCACGACGGCCGAGGTGCTGCTGGGCCTGCTGCCGGAATGGCGCTTCTCGCGCGAGGCCGACCCGGCCACCGGCTTCCCGGAACTGGTGGTGCGCCCGCGCGAGCCATGAAAAAAGGGAGCCTGAGGCTCCCTTTTTTCTGTCGATAGACCGCCGCTGATTACAGCGTGTCGATGAAGCTGCGCAGCTTGTCCGAGCGGCTCGGGTGCTTGAGCTTGCGCACCGCCTTGCTTTCGATTTGGCGGATGCGTTCGCGGGTCACGTCGAACTGCTTGCCCACTTCTTCCAGCGTGTGGTCGGTGGACATCTCGATGCCGAAGCGCATGCGCAGCACCTTGGCTTCGCGCGGCGTGAGGCTGTCGAGGATTTCCTTGACCACTTCGCGCAGGCCGGCCTGCATCGCGGCCTCGATGGGCGCGGTGTTGGCCTGGTCTTCGATGAAGTCGCCCAGGTGCGAATCGTCGTCGTCGCCGATGGGGGTTTCCATCGAGATCGGCTCTTTCGCGATCTTCATGATCTTGCGGATCTTGTCCTCGGGCATTTCCATCTTCTCGGCCAGGATGGACGCATCGGGCTCGAAACCGAACTCCTGCAGATGTTGCCGCGAGATGCGGTTCATCTTGTTGATGGTCTCGATCATGTGCACCGGGATGCGGATGGTGCGTGCCTGGTCGGCGATCGAGCGGGTGATGGCCTGGCGGATCCACCAGGTGGCGTAGGTCGAGAACTTGTAGCCACGGCGGTATTCGAACTTGTCCACCGCCTTCATCAGGCCGATGTTGCCTTCCTGGATCAGGTCCAGGAACTGCAGGCCGCGGTTGGTGTACTTCTTCGCGATGGAGATCACCAGGCGCAGGTTGGCCTCGATCATTTCCTTCTTCGCGTCGCGCGAGGTGGACTCGCCCTGGTTCATCCGCTTGTGGATGTCCTTGAGGTGCGCCAGCGGCACGACCACGCTGGCCTGGATGTTGATCAGGCCTTGCTGCAGCTCCTGCACCGGCGGGATGTTGCGCTCGATGACGACGCTCCAGGGCTTGCCGGCCGCAGCCTGCTTCTCGACCCACTTGAGGTTGAGCAGGTTGGGCGGAAATTCCTTGATGAAGGTTTCCTGCGGCATGCCGCACTTGTCCACGATGATGCGGCGCAGCTCGCGCTCTTTCTTGCGCACGTCGTCGACCTGGCTGCGCATGGTGCCGCAGAGCTTCTCGATCGCC
>Ga0247823_10001906_pt1 | contig 17223 bp, 9 predicted proteins | sample 13C_PalmiticAcid_2_FD_192426 | JGI IMG/M metagenome (GOLD analysis project Ga0247823, IMG submission 192426) | Soil microbial communities from agricultural site in Penn Yan, New York, United States - 13C_PalmiticAcid_Day30 | ecosystem: Environmental > Terrestrial > Soil > Agricultural land...
AGCAGCGCCTGATCCTCGTGCTGTTCGCGTCGATGCCGACGGCGTCCAGCGCCTACGTGCTGGCCGCCCGCATGGGGGGCGACGGGGCGTTCGTGGCGGGGCTCGTGTCGCTGTCGATCCTGCTCGGCATGGTGTCGATCCCGTGGTGGATAGCAGTGCTCGGCTGGGTCACCTGAGCGCCCAGTCGATGTGCTCCTGGACGAGCGGGGACGCGGCGTCGCGCGCGTCTGCCAGCGCGGCGCGGATGTCCCCGAGCGACGGATCCGCCCGCAGCGCGTTGCCGAGGCCCACCGCGAGGTTGCGCCGCCAGCGCTCGTAGCCGATGCGCCGGATGGGACCGCCTTCCGTGTTCCGGAGGAAGTCGGCCTCGGTCCAGGCCCACAGCTGGAGCAGCGTCGGGTGCAGCAGCGGCGCGCGCGGGTCGAAGTCGGGCAGGGTGCTGCGCTGCGCGTACTTGTTCCAGGGACACACCAGCTGGCAGTCGTCGCAGCCGTAGATGCGGTTGCCGATCAGGGGGCGCAGGTCCTCGGGGATCGCGCCGTCGTGTTCGATGGTCAGGTACGAGATGCAGCGGCGGGCATCCACCCGGTACGGCGCGACGATGGCCTGCGTGGGGCACACGTCGATGCAGGCCGAACACGAGCCGCAGTGCGGTGTCACGGGTTCGGACAGCGGCAGCGGCAGGTCGATGTAGATCTCGCCGAGGAAGAACATCGAGCCCGCGTCGCGGTGCAGCGTGAGGGTGTGCTTGCCGCGCCAGCCGATGCCGCTGCGCGAGGCGAGCTCCACCTCCAGCACCGGCGCCGAGTCGGTGAACACACGGTGGCCCAGCGGCCCCACGGCCTCGGCCAGGCGGTCGGCGAGCTTCTGCAGCCGGTTGCGCAACACCTTGTGGTAGTCGCGGCCCCGGGCGTACGTGGAGACGCCGGCGTTCTCCGGCCGTGCGAGGTGCGCCCACTCGACGGCCTGCCAGTCACCGTCGCGGGTGCGGGGCAGGTAGTCCATGCGCGCCGTGATGACCCGCACGGTGCCCGGCACCAGCTCGGCGGGCCGGGCGCGCTTGAGGCCGTGGGTGGCCATGTAGGCCATCGAGCCGTGGAAGCCGTGGCCGAGCCATGCCAAAAGTCCTGGTTCGGCCGAGGACAGATCCACATCCGCCACGCCGATCTGGGAAAATCCGAGCGAACGCGCCCAGCCGCGCAGCTGTTCCACCAGCGCGGCGGGGTCCCCCACCTGATCCATGTTCCGGGCGTCCGACATTTGCCGATTCTAGAAACACGCACACAGACGTGGCCCGACGAGGCCGCGTGCCAGCAGGCCGCAGCCCATCTCGCGGCCCGGCCGGCGCTTCGCCGGGCGTTCGTCGAACTGCACGGCACGCTCGGCGCCGGCAAGACCACGTTCGCACGCCACCTCCTGCAGGCGCTCGGGGTCACCGGCCGCATCAAGAGCCCCACCTACGCCGTGATGGAAGCCTACCCGCTGGACGGCTTCACGGCCTGGCACTTCGATTTCTACCGCTTCAACGACCCCCAGGAATTCGAGGACGCCGGCTTCCGCGACGTGTTCGCCAGCACCGGCCTCAAGCTCGCCGAGTGGCCCGAGAAGGCCGAGGGCCTGCTGCCCGAACCCGACCTGCGGGTGGAACTTGTGCCGCTCGACGGAGACGAACGCCGCGTGACCTTCACCGCCTGCACCCCCCTCGGCCTGGAGCTCCTGTCTTGAAGCGCCGTGCCGCGCTCCAGGCGCTCGGCAGCGTCGTGCTGTCGCTCGGCACCGCGGAACTCGCGTTCGGCGCCAGCCTCGTGGCCGTGCGCGTGTGGCCCGCCGACGAATACACCCGCGTGACGCTCGAGTCCGACACGGTGCTGTCGGTCAAGCACTTCATGGCCGACAACCCGCGCCGCCTCGTCATCGACATCGACGGCCTCGAGCTGAGCCCGAAGCTGCGCGAGCTGGTGGGCAAGGTGCATGCCGACGACCCCTACATCGCCGGCGTGCGCGTGGGCCAGAACCAGCCCCGCGTGGTGCGCCTCGTGCTGGACCTGAAGCAGGCCACCGCGCCGCAGCTCTTCACGCTGGAGCCGGCCGCGGCGTACCAGCACCGCCTCGTCTTCGACCTGCACCCGGTGCACGAGGCCGACCCGCTGCTGGCCCTCATCAACGAGAAGCAGAGCGCCGAGCAGAAGGCCGCCGAGGCCGTGCAGGACGCGCTGGGCGAGTTCATCGGCCGCGTCGGCAAGACACCCACGCCTCCGGCCACCCCGCCGGGCCCGGTGGCTCCACCCGTGCCCGCGCCGCCGGTGATCGCCGAGAAGCCGTCGCCCATGACGCAGGAGAAGATCGACCGCCTGATCATCGTCGCGCTCGACCCCGGCCACGGCGGCGAGGACCCGGGTGCCATCGGCCCGAGCGGCCTGCGCGAGAAGGACGTGGTGCTGTCGGTGGCCATGAAGCTGCGCGACAAGCTCAACGCCCAGCCCGGCATGCGGGCCATGCTCACGCGCGACGCCGACTTCTTCGTGCCGCTGCACGAGCGCGTGCGCAAGGCGCGGCGCGTGCAGGCCGACCTGTTCGTCTCGATCCACGCCGACGCCTTCCTCAACCCGCAGGCGCGGGGCGCCTCGGTGTTCGCGCTGTCCCAGGGCGGCGCCACCAGCGCGGCGGCCCGCTGGATGGCCAGCAAGGAGAACGCGTCCGACATCGTCGGCGGCGTCAACTTCAAGGCGAAGGACTCCACCGTGATGCGCGCCATGCTCGACATGAGCACGTCCGCCCAGATCAAGGACAGCATGAAACTCGGCGGCGAGGTGCTCGGCCAGATCGGCAAGGTCGGCAAGCTGCACAAGGCCAAGGTGGAGCAGGCCGGTTTCGCGGTGCTGAAGGCCCCGGACATCCCGTCCATCCTCGTCGAGACGGCGTTCATCTCGAACCCTGAGGAGGAGGCGAAGCTGCGGGACGCGGACTACCAGAACGAACTGGTCGAGGCGTTGGCCACGGGCATCAAGCGGTACTTCGCGAAGAACCCGCCATTGGCACGCACCCGGCAGCTCTGAGAAAAGCTGTCATCCCGGCGAACGCCGGGATCCACCGCGGCCGGAGCGCGCCGGCGTGTGGGGCGGGCAGTGGGGCCCGGCCTTCGCCGGGATGACATTTGGGTTAGACGGCCGCCGTCGCAGCCGCCGCCTTCCGCTTCGCCTTCCAAGCCCCGAAGAGCACCAGCAGGCCGGGAATGAAGATCGCCGCCCAGATGATCTTGTCGAGGTTTTCCTTGACCCACGGGATGTTGCCGAACACGTAGCCGGCCGTGACGATGCCGCCGACCCAGACCACCGCACCGATCACATTGAACAGCGTGAACTTGCTGCGCGTCATCTCGGCCACGCCACCCACGAACGGCACGAAGGTCCGCAGGAACGGCATGAACCGCGCGGCGATGATGGTGGCGCCGCCGTACTTCTCGTAGAACGCGTGGGCCTGCTCGAACGCCTGCTTGTTGAAGAAGCGCGAGTTCTCCCACTGGAACACCTTCGGGCCGAAGTAGCGGCCGATCGAGTAGTTGCACTGGTCGCCGAGGATGGCCGCGAGCGTCAGCAGCCCGATCGACAGCCACACGTCCATCAGCCCGGCGCCGCACAGCGCACCCACGACGAACAGCAGCGAGTCGCCCGGCAGGAAGGGCATCACGACGACGCCGGTCTCCACGAAGAGGATCAGGAACAGCAGGGCGTACACCCAGGCGCCGTACGCCGAAACGAAGTTCGCGAGGTGCACGTCGACGTGCAGGATGAAGTCGATCAGAAACGTGACAATTTCCATGGTTGCGATTATCGCGGCATGTCCGTGACGCGCCCCGGAATTCCCCCGCGATCCGGTGCCCGGGCCGGGTCGACTCCCTACAATGCCGGGATGAATGCCGTGCTCCAGCCCGCCTCCCGCCGTCCCATCCGCGAGCTCCCCGACGAACTGATCAGCCAGATCGCCGCCGGCGAGGTGGTCGAACGGCCGGCCTCGGTGGTGCGCGAGCTGGTCGACAACGCGCTCGACGCCGGTTCGCGCGAGATCACGGTGAAGCTGATCGCCGGGGGCGTGCGCTCCATCCTGATCGAGGACGACGGCCATGGCATCCCGTCCGACGAACTGCCGCTCGCGCTGCGCCGCCACGCCACCAGCAAGATCGGCTCGCTCGTCGACCTGGAGAGTGTCGCCACCATGGGCTTCCGCGGCGAGGCCCTCGCGGCCATCTCGTCGGTGGCCGAGGTCAGCATCTCGAGCCGCACCGAGGGCGCGCCCCATGCGCAGCGGCTCGACGCCCGCTCCGGCGAACTGTCGCCCGCCGCGCGTGGCGTGGGCACGAGCGTGGAGGTGCGCGAGCTGTTCTTCAACACGCCGGCACGCCGCAAGTTCCTGAAGACCGACGCCACCGAACTCGCCCACTGCGTCGACGCTGTGCGCCGCCATGCGCTGACCCGCCCCGATGTGGGTTTCGCGGTGTGGCACGAGGGCAAGCTCGTGCAGCAGTGGCGCCGTGCCGACCCCGACCAGCGTTTGAAGGACGTGATCGGCGCCGAGTTCGTCGAGCAGAGCCGCCCCGTCGACATGACGCTCGGCCCCATGCGCGTGACCGGCCGCGCCGGCGTGCCGGCCGCTGCACGGGCACGTGCCGACCAGCAGTACGTCTACGTCAACGGCCGCTACGTGCGCGACAAGCTGATCGCCCACGGCATCCGTTCGGCGTATGAAGACGTGCTGCACGGCGGCCGCCAGCCGTCGTATGCGCTCTTCATCGAGATCGCGCCGGACCGGGTCGACGTCAACGTGCACCCCACGAAGATCGAGGTGCGCTTCCGCGATTCGCGCGAGGTGCACCAGGCCATGCGCCGCGCTGTCGAAGGGGCGCTGGCCGCGCCGCAGGCCGGTGGCGCCATCGCGATGACGCCGGTGTTGCCCACGCCCGACGAAGGCACCGGCCTCGGCGTGCTCGCGGCCGAGGCCAACGAGATGTGGGCGCGTGGCACGCCGAAGCCCGTGGCCTACAACCCGCCGTCCGACGGCTTCCGTCCGCTCGGCCAGCAGGTGGGGCTCGGCCTGCAGCAGGCCGCCGTGCTGTACGCCCAGGAGGCGCCGCCCGCGTGGCGCGTGCCCGGTCCCGTCGCCGCGCCGCCGCAGGCCGCTCCCGTGGCGAACCCGCTGCCGGCGGGCGACTGGCCGCTCGGCCGCGCGCTCGCCCAGGTGGGCGGGGTGTTCGTGCTCGCCGAGAACGACCAGGGCCTCGTGATCGTCGACATGCACGCGGCGCACGAGCGCATCGTCTACGAGCGCCTGAAGTCGAGCCTCGGCGCGGCCGACATCGAGGCCCAGCCGCTGCTGATCCCGGCCACGTTCGCCGCCACCGCGGAGGAGATCGCCACCGCCGAGGCGCAGTCCGACAACCTGCGCAAGCTCGGCCTCGACATCTCCGCGCTGTCGGCCACCACCCTCGCCGTGCGCTCGCGCCCGGCCGCGCTCGACGGCGGCGACGTCGTCGAACTCGCGCGCAGCGTGCTCGCCGAACTGGGCCAGTACGACGCCAGCACGGTGATCGAACGTGCGCAGCACGAGATCCTGTCCACCATGGCCTGCCACGGCGCCGTGCGCGCGAACCGGCAACTCACGCTCGAAGAGATGAACGCCCTGTTGCGCGACATGGAACGCACCGAACGATCCGACCAGTGCAACCACGGGCGGCCCACGTGGCGGCAGCTCACGATGAAGGACCTCGATGGACTGTTCTGGCGGGGGCGCTGAATGACGACCGAGACGGCGAAACGACCGAAGACACCCCGCGCGAAAGCCGGCGACATCCTGCGCATTGACCTCGGCGACGGCAAGTACGCCATGGCGCAGGTCCTGATCTCCAAGATCAGCCTCTACCTGGTGGTCTTCGACCGGGTCGTCGACGCGGACTTCAGCCCGGACCGCATCGGCGAACTGGGGCCTATGCTGATCGGGGAAACGACCAGCGTGCCGGTGCGGAGCGGAGACTGGGTCGTCGTCGGCAAGGCCCCCGTGCCGGTGGACCATCCGCGTCCCTACGCAGTGGTCAACAACGCCTCGGGCCTCGTCGTCCACGACTTCGACAGGAACGTCGTTCGCGAGGCGACGGCGAAGGACGCGCGCTTCTACGGGTACAGGTGCTCGGCGTCGTCGCAGGCTGTGGTGGCAGAGGCCCGTGCGTCCCTGGGCCTGGATCCGGCCCGGGAAGGGTTCGAGTACCTGCACTTCGAGGAAGCGAAGCGCCGCAGCCAGGCGACCCCCGACGCTCCGTCGGCCTGAAGCCACCTCCGCCCGCGGGTCCGCGTCGAACGGCGGCCGCGATGCAGACCGAAAGAAGTCCGAATCCCCCTTCAGGTAGCTCCCCCTTCCCGTTCATTTGTTGCCAGACGTTTCGCGTAGGTGTCTGAATTTGGGCAGAGCCGGTGCGTCACGCCGTTTCGGCGAGCCCGTCCTTCGGGCGGCTGGTGACGTTAAGGCCGTGACGAAATTCTCGAAATCCCGTGCGCGCCGCCACGGCGTCTCGCGCTCGCCCACGCGAATACCGCGACACACGGGCCTCCGCAACCCCCCAACTTCCACCCCCCAGGCCCCCGAAACCCGCTGGTAGGATTTCGACACGAATGCCGCGCGGCACGAATCGCGCGGCTCACCAAAAGGGGAGTGGGGCATGAAGGGCAACGAGTTTCGTTGCGTCCGATCTGGGACGCTGTGCGCGTGGTGCAAGGCCACGCTGAAGCCGATCGCGGCGCCGTCCGGGCACGCGCTTTCCCACGCCGATCTCCTCGCTGACGCCTGCTGACGCAGCCGTCGCGATCCATCCTCCGTTTTCTCCCGTACCCATGATGCGACTTGCCTGCGCGGTGTTGCTGCTGTCCGTCGTCCGTCGCCTGCGCGACGCCGGCGTGCCGGCCCTGGCGGCCTTCCTCGGGCTCGCGTGTAGCCCGGTGCTGGCGCAGACGATCGTCGCGGCCGACATCACGGGCGACACCCGCTGGGACACCGCGGGCAGTCCGTACGTGGTGAACGGCGCCATCGCCGTCCGCGCGGGCGCGACGCTCACCATCGATGCGGGCGTGGTCGTGTCGATGGGCAGCGGCGCGGGCCTGACGGTGCAGGCCGGTGCCGTGCGCGCGAACGGCACGGCGGCGCTGCCGGTGCAGGTGCGTTCGGACAAGGTGCGGGCCGGCCAGGCCGCCGCCGCGGGCGACTGGAACCAGTGGACCTTCTCCGCAGGCACCGTGAACACGCGGCTGGAGCACGTCGTGTTCGAACACGGCCGCGGCCTCGTGGTCAACGGGTCGGCGCCCGAGTTCAACTTCCTCGACATCCGCCTGCAGCAGGGCCCGGCGATCGCGATCGACCTGGCCGCTTCGCCGTTCGGCCTGGGCAACCGCGCGAGCGGCAACGCCCTCAACGCGGTGTCCGTGGCGGCCGGCGACATCGCCGGCAACGTGCGCTGGGGCCTGCGGGGCATTCCGTACGCGGTGACCGGCGGCGCGGTGTCCGTCGGCGCCACGCCGGCGGTGACCGGTGTCTCGCCATCGACGGTCGAGGTGGGTCAGACCGTCACCGTGACGATCAGCGGCAGCCGGTTGTCGGGCGTGAGCGAAGCGACGCTCGACCGGCCCGGCCTTGCGCTGACACCGTTCAGCGGCGGGTCTTCGTCACAGGTCTTCATGCAGCTCAAGGTCGATGCCGCCGCCGTCCCCGGACGCGCGGCGTTGCGCCTGCTGGTCGACGCGGGCGAGGTCGTGCTCGCCGACGCCGTCACCGTCACGCTCCCCGTGCCCACGATCAACAGCGTCTCGCCCGCGTCCGTGACCGCGCAGTCCGGACCGCTCGAGATCACCCTGGCCGGCCGCAACTTCACCGCCGCCTCCGAGGTGCTGTTCAACGGCGCCGCGGCCGCCACGCGTTTCGTTAGCGCGACCGAACTTCGCGCGACGCTGCTGAACCAGTCTTCCGCCGCGACGCTCGCAGTCCAGGTGCGCGCGCCGGACCCGGCCAACGCCGGCCAGTACCTCCTGTCGAACCAGGGCAGCCTCGTGGTGCAGGCCGCGGTGCCGCCAGTGGTGTCGATCGAACCGGCGCCGCTCGCGCTGCCGCCGGACTCGACCAGCCGCAACATCGTGCTGCGACTGTCGAAGGCGGACTTCCGCGACCACACCCTCACCGTCTCGGTGAGCGATCCGGCGAAGCTCACGGTGACGCCGACCACCCTCGTGATTCCCGCCGGCCAGACCGTGGCGACGCTCGCCGTCGTGCCGCGCGCCGTCGGGACGGTCAGCCTCACGCTCAGCTCGGCGACGCTGGCGCAGGTGGTCGTGCCGGTGTTCATCACCTCGGACTTCCGTGGTGCGAACACGAGCTACAGCGGCCTGGTGGGTGTGGTGAACGGCGAGGTGTCCGTCGCGCCGATCACCACCGAAGGCAAGGTCTCGAACGCGCCGGTGGGTGTGGCGGTGGGCGGCACGCTCACCGGGGTCTCGCCCGCGGGCTGGGCCCGCGGCACCACGGTCCGCTTCACCGTCACCGGCAAGGGCATCCCGTCGGATGCGCAGCTGTCGCTCAACCCGTCCACCGGGGTGTCCTTCGGCGCGCAGACCGTGGCGGCCGATGGCAGCCAGCTCCAGGTGGACGTGACCGCCGCGAACGATGCGGTCGTCGGCGCCCGCCGCGTCGTGGTCAAGGACGCGGCTGGCAAGGAGTTGGTGTTCGCCAATGCGCTGCAGTCGACCGTCCAGCTCACGGCCGGCGCGCCGGCCATCGAATCGGTCACGCCGCTGATCTCGCCGCGCGGGACGCGGGTCCGCCTCGTCGTGCGCGGCCGCAACCTGCAGCAGGGCCTGCTGCGCGTGACGCCCGCCAACGGGCTGAGCATCGACACCCAGCTCGAGATCGACGCGGACGGCACGTCCATCGCCACGTGGGTCGACGTCGCCGCCGACGCCCTGGTGGGGCAGCGCCTGGTCCAGGTCGTCACGCCGTCCGGCACGACGTCGGCCGAGCCGCTCGCGTTCAACACCTGGAACCTCGCCGAGTCCGAAGCTGTTCGTGGTGACATCGGCCCGCTCGCCTCGCGCCTGGTCGGCGTGATGGTGGGAGTGGTGACCGTGGAAGACACGAACGTCACGGTGACACCGGGCTCGACCGCCGTGGGTGTGCTGAACGGCGCCGGTGTGCTCGAACTGTCGCCGCACGTGGGCGTGGTCGGCACGGACGTGGTGGTGACCGTGCGCGGCCGCTCGCTCCAGTCGATGACCGGTGCCGCGCTGGTGCCGTCGACGGGCGCGTCCCTGGTCGGCGCTCCCACCGCGAATGCGGACGGCACCGAGGCGACCTTCACGCTGCGCCTGGCCGCCAATGCGCCGCTCGGCAACCGCAAGCTGGTGCTGTCGACCGCAACGGGTGTGCTGACGACGGTGAAATGGTCCGACGACACCTTCCTCGTGTCCGCGCCGCTGCCGGAACTCGATTCCGTGGCGCCGCAGGTGCTGGTGGCAGGTACCACGGGCGTCTTGATGACGGTGCGTGGCCGCAACCTGATCAACATCACGGGCGTGCGGGCGGAGCCGGCGAACGGCATGACCTTCTCCGGACCGTTCACGGCATCGGAAGACGGCACGGAGCTGAGCTTCTTCGGCACCGCCGCGGCCGGGTCGCCTTCGGCCGACAGCACGCTGGTCATCACGTCGGTGGCGGGTGACTCGACGCTCGTGGCATCGCCGCGGAACCTGGTGCGCGTCTCCGCGACCAGCGGGCCGACCCATGCGCTCACCACCCGGCTGATCGGCGTGATGGTCGGCACGGTGGCGGAACCCGACGTGCCCGTCGGCATGCTCGCTTCGCTGCCGGTGGGCGTCGCCGTCGGCACGAACTCGACGACCCTGCCCGACGAGCCGCAGACCGGGGTGCTCGGCACCCGGCCGGTGGGCGTCGTCATCGGCGCCCACGTGGCGGCGGTCACGCCGCGCGGCGTGCTGCAAGGGGGCTCCGGAACCATCACCGTGACCGGTGCGGGCTTCGATGCGGTGACCGCCGTCGTGGCCGCGCCGTCGACCGGCCTGCTCTTCGACGCCCCGGTGGTCACCGGGGGCGGGACGGTGCTCAGCGTGGGCGTGTCCGCCGCACCGGATGCACCGACCGGCCCGCGCCACCTGCGCCTGCGGACGGCCTCGGGTGTGGTCACGACGATCTCGCCGCAGGCCGTGTTCGGCGTCGGCACGGTCCCGGTCCTCCAGTCGGTGGCGCCGATCCTGCTCGAACGGGGCAAGGGCACGACGGTGACGGTGCGCGGCACCGGGCTGTCGGCCGTGACGGGTGTGTCGTTCGCGCCGGCCTCGGGCCTGCGCGCCGTCACGACCCCCGAGTTCCTCACCGACGCGCTCGGCGACTACCTGCAATTCAACGTGCTCGTCGATCCGGACGCCACGCTCGGGAACCGCGTCCTGGTGCTCGAGGTGCCGGGTGGACAGAGCGGCACCGCACCCCTTCCCGCCAACACCTTCAACGTGGTCGCACCGCAGTGACCGGAACCCAAGCCATGAAGTTCATTCCTGTCCTGCGCCAACGCGCGCTTTCTTTCCCTTGCCAACCTGAATCGAGGAGCCCCTCCATGAACACTTCAACGCAAACGCTGAAGCGGGCCCCGGGGCGCGGTGCCCCGGTTGCCCTTCTCCTGGGCGTGCTGGCCGCAGCCAGCGCACAGGCCGCCGTCAACAGCGGCAGCACCGGCGCGGACGGCGCCTTCAACCCGACGGTCAACACCGAGGTCGTGCTGCCCGAGTCGGGCATCCTGAACTACACGACGGTGAACATCCCGACCGGGGTGACCGTCAAGTTCAAGCGCAATTCGGCGAACACGCCGGTGTTCCTCCTGGCGACGGGCAACGTGACGATCGCGGGCGTGATCGACATCGCTGGCGGCACCGCTGCGCACTCGGGCACGTACGGCAACGGCGTGCTGGGTGACGACGGGCAGCCGGGCCTCGGCGGCCCGGGTGGCTATGACGGCGGGCGTGGCGGGCGCGAGGACGCGGCGTCGCGGCCGGCGGTCATCCGCTCGGGCGCGGGCCTCGGCCCTGGCGGCGGCAAGGGCGCGATCGAAGGCGGCGATGGCTGCGGCGGCGACGGCTTCGGGTACGTCCGCTACGTCGGGGGCGCCGGTGCCTACGGACTTTCGATCCTGCGGCCGTACTCGCAATGGGGCGGCTGCGGGACCGGCGACCTCTTCTACAGCGCGAAAGCGTACGGGTCGCCGCTGCTTCAGCCGCTGCTCGGTGGCTCCGGCGGGGGCGGTGGCCTGGGAGGGACGAGCTTTGCCGGGTCCGGCGGCGGCGGCGGCGGCGGCGCGATCCTGATCGCCTCGTCCGCGACCGTGAGCGTCACCGGCACCATCAACGCGATCGGCGGCGATGGCGGCGGTGTCGCCGGGCCGGGTGTCGGTGGCCAGGGTTCGGGTGGATCCGGCGGCGCGGTGCGCATCGTTGCGACCACCATCGCCGGCAACGGTCCCATCCAGACCCACGGCGGCTGCCGGCACTACAACGGCAGTGCGCGCCAGAGCTGCAATGCGACCGGCGGCCACGAACACTTCGGCGGCAGCGTCGGCCGCATCCGCCTGGAAGGCGAAGCCGTGACCTACACGGGCACCGCGACCCCTGCCTACGTGGTCGACACCCCCGGGCCGATCTTCATCGCCGGCGCGCCCAGCATCCGCATCGCCTCCGTGGCCGGCCAGCCGGTTCCCGCGAACCCCACCGGCAACGCCGACGTCAGCCTGCCGGCGTCGACGACGACCCCGGTCGACGTGGTGTTCCAGACCACCAACGTGCCGGTCGGCAACACCGTGACGCTGCGTGTCGCGCCGGCCTACGGCGTGTCCGTGCAGGCCATCAGCCCTGCGATCGCCGGCACCACCACGTCGGGCACGGCCACGGTTTCCGTGACGCTGCCGCAAGGCCCGAGCACCCTGCAGGCCACGACCACCTACACCGTCGTCGTCGGCGGCACCACCCAGGCCGGCATGCCCGACCTCTCGCGCTTCGCGAAGAACGAAGCCGTCGAGAAGGTGGAAGTGACGGTGCCGCTGGTGGGTGAAGCCTCCGCGCGCCTCTACACCGTGAGCGGCAAGACGTTCGACGTGCCGTACGCCGCCCTGCAGGCCGCGGGCTTCCGCGGCTGACCCTCCCTCGCAGGAACCCGATCGCCCCCGCCTTCGCCCCATGACCATGATGACGAACGACTCCCGCCCGGACCGCCATTCCTCGCGTGTCCGGCAACCCGACCGCCGCGCCGGGTGGGCTCGTTCGTCGGTCGTCGGGGCGACGGTGTTCGCGCTCGTCGCGACGTCGATGCCGGTCTCGGCCGCCGAGCTGGCGATCGACGAGGGCGTGGTGGTCAAGTTCGGTGGCGACGGGCGCCTGGTCGTGCGCGACCGCCTGCTCGCCGCGAAGGGCGTGACTTTTACGAGCCAGAAGGACGATGCGGCGGGTGGCGCCATCGGTGCGGCGCCGCAGACGCCCGCGTCGGGCGACTGGACCGGCATCCGCGTGGAGAAATCCGCCGCTGCCTTCGGCGTCACGGGCTTCGGCGACCTCACGGTGCGTTACGCAGGCGCCGCCAACGGCGCGGCGCTGACGCTGCGCGGCGTGAACCCCGCGCTGCAGTACGCCCAGTTCACCGACAACACCGTGGCCCTGCGCCTCATCGACGGCGCTTCGCCCGCGATCACGGGTTCCAGCTTCCTGCGCAACGGCCTCGGCATCGAGGCGAGCGGCGGCAGCGCGCCCACGGTGGGCAGCACGCAGTTCGCGCAGAACACCGGCAACGCCATCTCGAACGGCACGTCGGGCAGCACGCTGCTGGCCACCGGCAACTGGTGGGGCCACGCCAGCGGGCCCACCGACCCGGTGGGCAACCCCGCCGGCCAGGGTGACCGCGTGTCCTCCGGGGTCAACTACGGCAACTTCCTGGCCGCCGCCCCGCTGATCGCCCCCACGGTGCGCCTCGCGCAGCCGGCGCCATACTACGAGACCCACACCGTCGCGCTCGAGATCTCGTGCGTGAACGCCACCGAATACCGCATCGCCGAAGGCTCGGCCTTCGCCGGCATCGCCTTCCAGCCGTTGTCGGGCGGCCGCGCCACCGTCAACTTCGCGCTGTCCGCGGGCGATGGCACGAAGCCCGTCTCCGTGCAGTTCCGCAACGCGAGCGGCACCGTCGCCACCGGCACGCTGACGGGCGGCGTGCTCGTCGATACCGAGGCCCCGGTGCTCGCCATCGGCAACCCGGTGGCCGGCAGCGTCATCAGCGGCCCGATCACCGTGGACGCGACGGCCACCGACGGCTCCGGCATCGAGCGCGTGCAGTTCTTCCTGAACGGCTCGCTGGTGGTGACGCGCACCACCGCGCCGTACACCTACAGCTGGGACCCGGCGAGCCTCGCCGACGGTGTCCACCACTGGCGCGTGACCGCCACCGACCGCGCCGGCCGGGTGGCCGAGCAGCTGCGCGACGTGACGCTGTCCCGCGCACCGGTGGTGCCCGACACCGAAGGTCCGCAGCTGACCACGCCCACGTCGGCGGGCGTGCCGCTCGCCAACGGCGCCACGCTGACGCGCAACACCACGTTCACGTTCCAGGCCACCGACCGCAGCGGCATCTCGCGCATCGAGCTGCTGCTCGACGGCGCGGTGGTGGGCACGGCGTCGGGCACCGGCACCTACAGCGTGTCGCTCGACCTGTCGGCCGTGGCCAACGGCGCCCACACGCTGGCGCTGCGGGCCTTCGACTCGCTCAACAACAGCAGCACCACGAGCTACAGCGTCAACGTGGCGCATGCGGTGCCCGACGCGCCAGCGCTCTCGGCGCCCGCCAACGGCAGCACGACCCGCGAGGCCGCGGCCACCGTGACCGGCACGGCGAAGGCCGGCAGCGCGGTGCGACTGCACCTCAACGGCCAGGCCGTGGGCACGGCGGTCAACGCCGGCAGCGACGGCCGCTTCAGCAGCGCCGTGACGCTCGCCCCGGGCGCGAACCAGATCCAGGCCACCGCGACGGATGCGTGGGGCACGAGCGCGCTGTCCGCGGCCGTGTCCGTCACGCTCGACGTCACGGTGCCGGCCAGCCCGGCCAACCTGTCGGCCCTGGCCCAGGTGCAAGGCAAGGTCAAGCTCGGCTGGACGCGCTCCACCGATCCGAACGTCACCGGCTACCAGCTCTACCGCGCCAGCGTGCCGTTCACGAGCGTGACCGAAGGCGTGAAGGTGCACACCGGCACGCTCGGGAACACCATCTCGGCCTACGACGACCTGCCGCTGCAGGACGGCACCTGGCACTACCGCGTGGTGTCGGTGAACGCCGCCGGCACACCGTCCGTGCCGTCGAACCAGGCACAGGCCGTCTCGGACGGCACGCTGCCCCGCGCGCTGTCGATCGCCTACGCGCCGCAGGGCAAGGTGGACGCCGCCACCGGCCGCATCGGGCAGGGCCGCGTGAACCTCGTGGTCACGCTGAACGAGCCGCTGCAGGCCACGCCGTACCTGTCGATCGTGCCGCAGGGCGGCACGCCGATCCCGGTCGACCTCGCGTCGACGGGCGCGACGACCTGGGCCGGCAGCTTCCTGGTCGACGCCAACACCGCGTCGGGCACGGCCAACGCGCTGTTCTCGGCACGTGACGTCGTGGGCAACCGCGGCACGGACATCGACGCCGGCGCCACGCTGCGCATCGACACCGAAGGGCCGGCGCTCTCGAACATCGCGATCAGCCCGTCGTCGCCCATCCGCTACGACAGCGCGCCCGCGGTGCAGGCCACCTTCACCTTCAGCAAGGCGCCGAAGGCGGGCGCGGCCCCGACGGTCAACTACCTGTTGAGCGGCCCCGTGCGCTCGGCGGTGTCCGTCGGCAGCCTGACCCAGGTCAGCCCCACCGTGTGGACCGCCAGCTTCACGCTGCCGTCCGACGCGGGCCTGGCGCAGCCGGAGATCCTGAGCTTCTCGTCGCGTGCGCTGGACGACCTCGACAACGTCTCCACCAAGGTGATCGGCTTCAACCGGTTCCAGGTGTACCAGGGCAACCTGCCGCCGCTCGCGATCCCGCTGGGCCTGACGGCCAAGGCCGAGCCGGGCGGCAAGGTGCGCCTGTCGTGGCAGGCCGTGGACGAGGCCACCAGCTACCAGGTGTACCGCCAGTCGCCGGCGCAGACCGAACTCGTGGCGCTGGTGCGCTCGGGCGGCACCGTGCACGTCGACACCACGCCGCAGGACGGCCTCTTCAAGTACGCCGTCGCCACCGTGCGCCAGTCGAACGCGCAGGAGTCCGTGTCGGGCCAGAGCGCCACGGTGGAGGTCACCACCATCGCCAACGCGCCGGGTGCGCCGCAATCGCTGCAGCTGCAGCTGACGGGGCAGGGCATCGTCGCGACGTGGCAGCCGCCACTCGCGAGCAACGTCGCGACCTACAACCTCTACCGCGCCACGGGCACGTCGATCTCGAGCATCCAGGGCCTGACGCCGCTCAAGACCGGCCTGCGCCAGCCGATCGCGCTCGACCCGACGCCGTCACCGACGCAGGGCGCGTACGTGGTCACCGCGCTCGACGCCGCCGGCAACGAATCGGCCATCTCCAACTCCGCGTACTTGAACGCGAGCCTGCTGCCGGTGTCGAACCTGCGCGTGGAGCAGCTCGGCAACGAACTGCCGGTGGTCACGTGGAACGCGCCGAACGGCAACGTCGCGGGCTACAACGTCTACGTGGGCCCGTCCGCGAACCGCATCAAGCTGACCCCGGCGCCCATCACGGCGCGCACCTTCAGCGACAGCGGCTACACGAGCGGCGAACGCCTCTACACCATCGCCACCGTCGACGCCAACGGCGTCGAGATGCCGCGCAGCCTGCTGCTGCCGAACGTGGGTGCACAGATCGCCTCCGGCCTGCCGGTGCTGCGCGGTGTGATGAACCAGCTGCAGGTGCAGGTCACCAACACCTCGTCCGCGGTGAGCAGCGCCCGCGTGGTCGTGCGCCTGCCGATCAACAAGGACGCCACGCAGTTCAAGGACCACAAGTCGGACCTGTTCTCGCTCGGCGCGAACGAGACCCGCCTGGTGCCGGTCATCGTGGGCGGCTACGCCGACCTGCCGGGCTCGGCCCAGGCGCAGGTGGGTGTCGAGATCGCGCCGGTGGAAGGTGAGCTGGTGAAGATCGCTCGCAACGAAAGCGTGACCGTGGGCGACAGCGGCATCGTCGTGGGCATGGCCACCGACGAGTTCACGCGCGGTGCCACGGGGCGTGTGCGTCTCACCATCGAGAACACGAGCCAGGTCGACCTCGAACTGCTGACCGCGACCAACAACGGCAACGGCGACTCGAGCGAACTGCGCTTCAAGGTGATCGACGGTGACGGCAACGTGCTGGCGACGCAGTCTTACCGCCAGGCGCTCGGCGCCAACGTGGTGACGCTGACGAACGGCCTCACGGTCGCCCGCATCGGCGCCGGCCAGAGTTACACGTCGGACGTCTTCCTCGTCAACGTGCCGGCCTCGAGCCCGAGCAGCATCCGCCTGAAGCTCGAGGTGGACAAGCTGCGCTACCACAGCGGTCGCGAGGACGAGGTCGTGATCGCGGGCCGTGGCGCCGAGAAGGTCATCTCGCTTGTCGACACCGCCTACTACGGCGAGGTCACGAACGTGACCCCGATCAGCTCGTTCGGCGATCAGGACGTCGTCATCACCGGCCGGGCGCTGGACCGTCGCGGCAACGCACCGCTGCCGAACACGCGCCTGAAGCTGGTGCTGAACCAGCAGGGTTTCGAGCGCATCTTCAGCGTGCTGACCGACAGTGCGGGCCAGTTCACCTACACGTTCACGCCGACGATCACCGACTCGGGCCTCTACAAGGTGAGCGCCGTGCATCCGGACGTGACCGACCGTTCCGAACAGCGCTCGTTCACGATCAACCGCGTCACGGTGGGCCCGACGCCGTACAAGCTCGACGTGCCGAAGAACTACCCGTTCAGCATTCCGTTCACGGCCCAGGCCGGTCCGGGCACGTCGGCGACGAACCTGCGCTTGGTGCTCAACGCGGCGAGCCAGCCGAGCGGCCAGCTGCCGGCCGGTGTGTCGCTGCAGCTGCCCGCGCCGGTCACGCTGAGCGAACGCCAGCGCCTGAACGTGCCGGTGCGCTTCA
>Ga0247823_10001907_pt1 | contig 17223 bp, 17 predicted proteins | sample 13C_PalmiticAcid_2_FD_192426 | JGI IMG/M metagenome (GOLD analysis project Ga0247823, IMG submission 192426) | Soil microbial communities from agricultural site in Penn Yan, New York, United States - 13C_PalmiticAcid_Day30 | ecosystem: Environmental > Terrestrial > Soil > Agricultural land...
GGCCACCGGCAATCTCGTCGTTGCCAGCTTTCGGCATGGCACGAGCCGGGCGCAAGACCCGCAGTTGCACACCCACAATGTCATCATGAACGCGACGCAGGGCGAGGATGGCTCGTGGCGGAGTCTCGAACCGCGCGCGATCTATCAGCTCCAGAAGCAGATCGGCGCCATCTACCGGCAGGAGCTGGCCTTGAAGGTTCGCGAACTCGGTTATGAAATCGCACCGGGCAAGGAGTCGATGTTCGAGATCAAAGGCGTCTCGGCGGACGTGATGGCGGCGTTCAGCACGCGAAGCGCCGAGATTGAGGCGGCGCTGGCAGAACGCGGAACTTCGCGCGAGGAAGCAAGCGCCGCTGAGAAGCAGGTCGCCGCGCTCGATACGCGGCAGGCGAAGGGGACGGCCGACCATGGCGCGCTTGTCGCCGACTGGCGCGAGACCGCCGACCGGGCAGGGTTCGATGTCGAGGCCCGGCTGGCGTCGGTGCGCGAGGCCGAGGCCAGCGCGGCGAGCGGCCTTCACCTTCCCGATCCATCGAGCGCTGATCGCGCTGTCGCCTATGCCGCCGACAGGCTTGGCGAGCGGCAATCGGTGTTCTCGGTCGCGGCGCTGCATGAGGAAGCAGGGCGGGTTGGACTTGGGAACGTCGGTTATGCCGAGATTGGCGACGCGATCGGGCGGGCGACGAAGCAGGGAGAGCTGGTCGACCGCACCTTTCTCGATCGGCGCGGCGCCGCGTTCGCCGGGTTCACAACCCGCCAGAATATCGCCGCCGAAAGGGCGTTGCTTCGGATCGAAGCGCACGGGCGCGGTGCGTTCGCACCGATCGCCTCCCAGCTTACCGCCGCCAAGGCGGTCGAGGGCGCCGCGGCAAAATCCGAGCGCTCCGGTTTCGCTTGGAACGCCGACCAGAAGGCCGCCACCAAACAGCTCCTTACGAGTCGCAATCGCATCACCGCGGTGCAGGGCTATGCCGGGACCGCGAAGACCACGACGGTACTCGCCACCTTCGCGCGCGAGGCCGAAGCACGCGGCGTGTCGGTGGTCGCGCTGGCGCCGACCGCATCGGCGGCGATGACACTCGGCGGGGCGCTCGGCACGCGCGGCGATACTGTCGCGCGCCATTTGCTTGTGCCAGAAGGCTCGGCGCCCGGCCAGCCGGTCGCATGGATCGTCGATGAGGCTTCGCTCTTGTCGGCGCGCGATACCGCGCGGCTGTTCGATTTGGCCGAGCAGCATGGTGCCCGCCTCATCCTCGTCGGCGATGTAAAGCAGCTCGGCTCGGTCGAGGCTGGAGCGGCGTTCGCGCAGCTCCAGACCGCCGGCATGGAAACCGCCATGCTCGGCGAGATTGTCCGGCAGAACAATGCGGCCACCAAAGAGGCGGTGCTCGCCTCGATCGAGGGCGATGCGAAGAAGGCGCTCGCCGCGCTCGATCGCGGAGGCGGCCAGATCGTCGAACATGCCGATCGCGCCGGCCGCTTCGCCGCTATCGCCGAGCGCTATGCCGTGCTCGACAAGGCGGCTCGGGCGCGAACGCTGGTCATCGAACCTTCGCGCGAAGGGCGCAACGCGTTGACGGCGGACATAAGGGCGGCGCTGGTCAGGTCGGGCTCGCTTTCCGGTCCCGCTGTCGCGGTCGAAAGCCTCGTCAACAAGGGACTCACCCGCGCCGAGGCACGCGACCCGCTAAGCTACGACCAGGGCGATGTCGTGCGGTTCACGCGCGACTATGCCGACAAGGGCGTCGCGCGGGGCGAAGCCTATCGTGTCGAGGCGGTCGATCCGGTGAAGGCCGCCATTGCGCTCAAGTCCGAGGATGGGCGCGAGGTCGATTGGCGGCTTCGCCAATGGGGCGCCGGCAAGGTGCAGGTGTTCGCGCCGCAGAAAATGGACCTCAGGACCGGCGACAGCATCCGCTTTACCCGCAACGATCGTGAGGCCGGACGCATCAACGGCGCGCGGGGCGAAGTGACGGCCATAGACGAACAAGCGCGAACGGCGACGGTGCTTGGGGCTCGCGGTCAGACACAGACTCTCGACCTCGATGTCGCCCGCGACCGGCATATCGCCCATGCTTATGTCGACACCGCCTTTGCCGCACAGGGGCGAACCGCCGATCATGTCATCATCCACGCCGACAGCCGCGCCGCCAATCTGGTCGACCAGAAAAGCTTCTATGTCGGCATCTCGCGCGCGAAAGAGTCGGCGACGATCGTCACCAATAATCGCGCGAAGCTGGTTTCGGCGATCAATGAACGCGCTGGCGCCCTGCAGACGGCCATCACACAGGCCGCAATGCCGGCGGCCGACGCTCACAAAGCAGCGGGCTCGGCATTATCTAAAAACCTTGCGGCATTCGGACTTTGACCTCTTCAACCGAGGTTGCGCTGATAGAGAGCATTTCCGCCTGTGGTCGCAGTTACGGCAGGAGCAGACCCCACTCGGCCCGCCACCATTCTCGGTTCTCGACTGTATCGACCACCCTGCAGTCGAGGCGGTCCAACGCCGGGTCCGAGATCATCGAGAAGGCAAAAGGAATCTTGGAAAGCCACCCAAGTGACGATTGTAACTCTTCCCAAGAGATCGAGTGCTTCAGGCCGTTCAACTCCCAGCTCAACGCGGCAGGGGCGTCGCCGACCGACCCCATAATTCCGATCAGGCCGTGACAAATCCCGTTGCGAATATCCAGCTGCCCCTGAAGCTGCAATCTGAGAGTAGCCGCTAGCAGGGAGCACAGCGTGTCGGGAGGCTGGGCCTCGACGACCGCGCCCTCCCAAGTTCCTATAACGGCTTTGATGCCGTGTGCCTTGGCCGGGAGGAATCCCAAAAGACGGACTACGTCATCGCGAGCAGACCGTTCAATCCTGGACCAGAGCAGAATCAGCGATCCTATGGCGCCGCTCATCTGATTGAATGTCACATCCAATGGCATTTCATCCCACTTGGAGACTTCATGGCAGGTCGGGCCAAGACCATAGAGGCTCAGCGTCCATCCCTTCTACCTGCGCGCTTGTTTCTGGAGCGATCGAAGGCGGAGCGGGCGGGTCAAATAGTTCGTCGAAAAAGTCGCCGAACCAGCGTTCGAACACGGCAATCTCCGCCTCAGTGACGGGAATCGGATCGGGAAAATCGTTGACCACGGTCCAAGTCGAGAGGTCATGTTTCGGCGGTCTGCCCATGTATTTTCCTCACCCATGCTTAGAGGCCAGGTGCTGAGCCTGCCCAAGTTTCAGGGTCTTTCCAACTGCTTCCCCGAAAAACGGTCTTCGGCAGAGCAGTATACCGGCTACCCGATTGTCCTTGCCAAACCACTACAGTTTCTCGAAGATTCGATGGGTATGCGAACCGATGTCGATCACCTTCCTGCCGCCAAGCAGCGCGAACTCGAGCGCGTCGTAGAGATAATCTTCGACGAGTTTCGGGGCGCGACCGAGAATGCGACTGGACCGCGCAAAGGCGCCCGCATCCTTAAGATCATCCTGTTCGGCAGCCACGCGCGGAGCGACTGGATCGACGCGCCGCTCTCGGCGAACCAATACAAATCCGACTATGACATCCTCGTCATCGTCAGCCAGAAAGAGATGACCGACCGCGCCGCCTATTGGGCAACTGCCGAGGAACGTCTCATTCGCGCTTACACGATCGAGAAAACGCTCCACACGCCGGTCAATTTTATCGTCCACAGCCTGCACGAGGTGAATGACGGGCTCTCGCACGGCCGCGTCTTCTTTATGGAGGTCGCGAAAGACGGGATCGCGCTTTACGAGGCCGATGACCGAGAGTTGGTTACGCCGAAACCAAAGACAGCGGAACAGGCGCTGGAAGCCGCCAAGGAATATTTCGACGAGTGGCTGACCAGCGCCATGGATTTTTACGATCAGGCAAAACATGCGATGGAGCGCGGGCGCGGTAAGATTGCAGCCTTTGAACTTCATCAGGCAACCGAGCGGCTGTATTCCTGCGTCCTACTAACGCTGACTCTCTACACACCCTACAATCATAACATCGCGTTCCTGCGATCGCTGGCTGAGGGGCTAGACCGCCGTCTTTACGGCATCTGGCCGGAAGACAGCCATCGCGAACGAGCAATGTTCCAGAAGCTGAAGGAAGCCTACACCAAAGCTCGCTATTCCAAGCACTACAAGATCAGCGAGGAAGAACTGACCTGGCTCGGGGCGCGCATCGAGGAACTTGGCCGCGTCGTACATCAGGTGTGCTCGGACAAGATTGCCGAGCTTGAGGGCGCGACGCGGCGATAGGCGTTTGAGTGCCGCTTGTCGGGACTCTCCAATTCTGGCATAGTCGTCGGCACGGAATGGAACGACTGGCGGCCATTCCGGGGATAATCCTGCCAGGCATCATGTAGGTCCGGCCGCGTGTCGGACGGTTGCTGATAGCCGCTCCGGCGGCACCACAGCGAACACCGCTTGCCCATCCGCGCCCAATCGCGCGGACCGCCGCGGTGCGAGCTGCAAATGACATCCCCAACGACCGACGTTTACGCGCGCGAAGTCGTGATGGCGCGCGTCGGCCATCTCATCCGGCGCAAACAGCGCGAAATCGAGCGCATCTCCCGCATTCTTCGTGGCCTCTTCGACCCTTCGCAGGTGCAGGCGCCCGGACCGGGACGCATCAAGCAGATTATCTTGATCGGTCCCTATGCGCGGCGATCTTGGTACGAAGACCGACGGACGATCGAATTTTCTGATTATGAATTCTGGGTCGTCGTCAATCATCCGCTCTTCACTGACGAGCTTTGTTGGCGGCGCGCGCGGGCGACGATTGACCGCGAACTGGGCAATCGCTGTGCGGTCGACGTCGAGATTTACTCGAAATCCGACATCCGCATCGCAAAGTCCGAACGCGACACTTTCATTCTCGACCGGATCGAGGCCGGCAGTACCCTCTATCGCGCTTCGCGGGATGCGCCGCTGCCCAGCCGCGACCATTGGGAGGGACGGCCATGACCCCCGCCCCCGGTCCGTGCGCGTCGTTCGACGAATTTTACCGCCGCGAGAATCGGCAGCTGTTCCACTTCTTCAGGCGTCGCGTGGGGCGCGGGGAAGCCTCTGACCTCACGCAAGAAGCATTCACGCGCATGTTGCGGACCGGCGCATTTGAGCGTGTCGAAAATCCTCGCGCCTACCTCTTCCGCGCTGCTCACAATCTCGTAATCGAGCGCGCACGCCAAGCAAAACGCAAGGGAACGGGGTTGTTCCCTTTTGATGAAGATCGCGATGCGCCAGCCGGCGCAGAACAGACGCTGGCCATGGAAGCATCGGATTTGCGACGGGGTTTACGGCGTGCGCTTCTCGCCATGCCCCGCCGCACGAGGCGGATATTCTTAATGCACCGGCTGCGCCGGCAAACCTACCGAGAAATCGCTGCCGAGATCGGCATCCGGGAACAGGGGGTCGAATATCATATGATGCGCGCCCTCTCGCGATGTCGGAAAGCGGTCGCGTTTCAACGGTGGTGACCGATAGAGCGAACACAAAGCGCTTTGCGCTCGATGTCTGCGTCGTGACCGCTGAGAAGGTGCGCTCGAAACCGGTCGTTTGCCATACGTATAGCGCATGGGGTCGGCTATGCCGCGGGAGATAGGCAGGCTGCAGTAAGATTGGTGAGTTCGTTCACGGCCTGCATTGCGACAGGACGATGAACTTGGATCTTGTCACCCACGACTCAGCCGTATAGTGATCGACTGGAAAGAAGGGGTCCGTGATGCGTGCAATCGATCTTTACGCTGGAATCGGAGGGTGGAGCCTTGGCCTCCGGCTCGCCGGCGTTGAGGTAGTCGCATCCTATGAATGGTGGAAACCCGCCATCAACACTCATAACGGAAACCATGGCGGCGACCTTGCTCCCGTGGACATCCGAAAGCTCGATTTCGCTGACCTGCCCGACGGGATCGACCTAGTCGTCGGCAGCCCGCCCTGCACCGAATTCTCCTATGCCAACCGCGGCGGACGTGGGAACATCGCGGAGGGGATGAAGGATCTCGTCAGGTTCTTCGAGGTGGTCGAGCACTGTCGGCCCCGTTTCTGGGCGATGGAGAATGTCCCGCGCGTTGCCGAGGTCCTCCGGCACGGCTTCGCCGATCCCGGACATCCCCTCTACCGTTTCCGGAATCTCGGAGCCGAGATCGATGTCATCGACTTCTCGGACTACGGCGCACCGCAGGCTCGACGGCGCTGCATAGCGACCAACATCCCGCTCGATACGATCAAGGCGCTGCAACCGTCGATCCCGTCGCGGACGCTCGGCGATGTCGTGGCAGCCCTTGCGGCTGGCGGCAAGGTGGTGGACCCGGTGTGGGGTACCCGTCTCCCGGCCGCAGAGCTGACCGAAACACAGACCGAGCCGCCGCTGAACGGCGAGGAACTGCGCATGAACCGGGAGGCGAAGGAATATCACCCGGTCTACAACAACATGGCGTTCCCGGACCTTCTCAATCAGCCCGCGCGGACCGTCACCGCGACCTGTACCCGCGTGTCGCGGGAGAGCATCGTAATCGAGGACCCGCGGTTGCCGGGTAGCTTCCGGCGGCTCACCATCCGCGAGCGCGCATCGCTCCAAGGTTTTCCGATCACCTACCAGTTCTTTGCAAAATCGTTCGCCGAGAAAGCGAAGATGATCGGCAACGCCATCCCTCCGACCTTCACGTATCTGCTTGCGTTGGCGGCGAGAGATCGGCTCAAGGCCGGATTCGAGGGCTTCGCAGTTGCGGGAGAGGAGCTTGCGTTGCCGCCCAAGCTTCCGGCGCCAACTCCCCCGGATCAGGAGGGGCGGACCTATCCGCCGGGCCGGAGCTTCCGAGCCGCTCTGCCTCAGCTGCGTTTCAAGAGCGGCATGCGGTTCGACCTGTCGAACGATCTGGGCACAGGATCGGCGGAATGGCGGGTGCGCTTCTTCTTCGGCCCGTCGAAGGATATCCGGGAACTTGAACTCGATGGTTCGGTCACCGATGACCTCGTCGATGGTGGCCTTTTCGGCGCCGTGCTGCAACGGTCGGCTGCGGCTTTCCGTGCGGCGGAGCAGGATCTGCTGCAGACCTCGCCCGAGGCCCTTCAGCTTGCCTGGGCGCACAAGGCCGAGGGTATCGGTCCCTATGCCGTGACCGACAGGCTGGGTGCGCTTGCCGTGTCGGTCCACGAGGCGATCGACGAGATTGTCGATCAGGGCCATCTGTCCTTGATCGAAGACTATATCGTCGCTGTTGCCGAGTCGGCGTACGAGAAGAAGCCGAACGTCAGTGTTTCCAAGCTGCGCCGCTACGCCAGCTGGATTCTTGCCGGCATCATCGTCGGGGAATGGTTCAACACGCTCGCGTGGCACCGCGACTGCCGCAAGGCGGCCTAAAGATCGACCCCGATCAGGACGAGCGGGACCGCCGGGGTGCTCCGCCCCTGTCGCACCAGATTGTTCAGATCCTTCTCGTAGAAGGTCGGCCCCGAGGACATCTCGTCGCTCAGGGTTTTCATCGGCAGAACTTCGATCCCGACCTTGATCCGGCCCATCGAGAAGAAGGTCATGTGCTTCACGAACAGATCGTGGGCGACGAACGAATATTTGCCGAACTGGACCTCGACCGCGACGCCGTCCTTCACGAAGTCGACCTGGTTGCTTGTCTTCCTCGGAATGAGCCCCGCCTTCTCGATCAGCCTCTTCTGTTCGACCGGTTCGAGCTCCGCGATCCGGCGGTTGATCTCCGGATCGGAACAGACCCAGTAGCCGACCCGCAGCTCCTTCCACGGCGGGGTGCACGCCTCGAAGCCTGCGACGAACGCTTCGTTGAGCGCCGTCGGCGAATAGACGGTGCGGCCTTGCTTGCGCACCTCCTTCGATACCTTGGTGAAGCATGAAGAGGCATCGACGCCTTCGATGACGCGTGTGATCTCATCCCAGAGATCGGGCTTGCGCGCCTCGAGATACTCTTGACCGTTCAAATGCGAATATATCTCTGCGATTCTCAAATCCGCCCCCTTTTCCGCGTCCCAGCTAATCGACCAGGGTGTCAGAGTCGATAGAACCGCTGCTATGATCGAGCGAGTATCGATTCGGGGGATGATGTGTTCGAGAAGCTGAAGGAGCGGGGGTTCGATCTCCTATATCTGTCGCATGCGCGCGCGATCCTCAGCCTCGACTTTCCGGAGGCGGGAGGCGAGTTGGAGGAGGCGCTGCTTGCGGCCTCGATCCCGATCGAGGAGATCGTGGCGGGCGGGGGTGGCGAGGCGAAGGGCACGCAACGCCTGCGCCGCGCGCTCGCGGAGCGGGGTTGGCGCAAGACGAAGTTCGAGGTCGAGAAGCACGTCAACGGCATCAAGCTGCAGAGTCAGTCGCACGAGGTTGACCATGTGCGCATCTTCGAGGGCGGCACGATAGCGCTCGAGATCGAGTGGAATAACAAGGACCCGTTCTACGATCGCGATCTGGAGAACTACAAGCGCCTCCATGCCGATGGTGCGATCTCAGTCGGCATCATCGTGACCCGCGGCCGGTCCCTTCAGGACGGGATGCGCGGACTAGTCCGCCGTTTCATGGAAGAACGCGAAATTGACGCGATCGAGGAGATGAAGGAGTGGGGCTACCGCCCCACTCTGCGCCAGCAGACCGCGGTCGCCAACCGGGTCGAGAAGCGGGGAGGGTCGTTCCGGGACGCCTTCGTCGACCTGTTCGTCGCGGACAAGTTCGGCGAAGCCACCACGCACTGGCGCAAGCTTGAGGAGCGCGTGCGGCGCGGTGTTGGCAATCCCTGCCCGCTCGTGCTGATCGGCCTCCCGGACAATATCGTGGCCTTTGGAGGCGGGCAGGAGGTGGCGGCTCTCGCACCGGCCGAGGTCGGAGCGCCGGACGCGCAGACCGGCTGAGGGCGCCACCCTGCCGGCACTAGATGAGCATCGGGCTCGCTCTGGATATTCCCAGCAGGCACAGCGAGTATGGAGTGCGAACGCTTATCGTCTGCCCCAGATCGAACCCTCCCGGCCCATGGGCAGGGTTGGACGAAGCATGTCAATTTTCGACGATTTCGATTTCGTAGAGGCGCCGGGCCTCTGAAGTCAGCGCACGATCGGGTCGAGTACCAAGCCGCTCTCCGTGCCCATCAGTCGATGATGGAGCTGGTAGGCCTCATTTTCTGTTAGCGAGGCGACGCAATCGGCTGCCAGTCGGGCGCCTTTTTCATCGCTATTATCTTCCCAGATATACCGCAGCCGCGCGGGGAACAGGGCGAGGTTGCCCGCCTTCCCCTCCGACAGGAAGATTTTGAAGAGCTCGCGGACGATTTTCTTCTGTCCATACTGCTGAGCATGCAGCGCGGGCAGCCCGATCACATAATAGCGGGCGAAATACTTCAGCAGCCGGACCTCGTCGGCCGCGTCGTCATGGATCACGACGGCTGCCGTTCCGAGATCGCCGGCGAGCGATACGGCACGCACATAATTTCCGATCAGCTGCGAGGTGAAGTTACGAAGCTGCCGACGTTGTTCGCGTGCGCCGTTGTAAACTTCCTTGGTGACCGTCGGAAACATGACGAGCTTGCGAATGATGCGTTCCAGCGCCGCCTTCATTCGGCGCGGGCCATCCGCAGGGTAGCTCGGATCTTTCTTCCACGATTTGACGACGCCGTTGATGATCGTTTCCCGAGAATCTTCGGAAATGATTTCGCTCCACGGGATTATTCCGACGCGGTGGAAATCCTCGAGGTCGTGGACCGAGTAGGCGATGTCGTCCGCCCAATCCATCAGCTCCGCCTCGGCGGTTTTGAATTCTCCCGAGCAATGCGCACGCGCCCATTTGAAGTCAGCCTCCTCCGAGGCATACGCGGACCATTTGGAGCGCTTTTTGTCGACGGACTGGTCGCGCAGCCACGGGTATTTCAGCGTTGCCGCGAGCGTTGCGCGCGTTAGATCAAGCCCAGGGTTGTCCTTGCTGTAACGTACCGCGAGCTTCGTGAGGATACGGAAGGTTTGCGCGTTGCCCTCATAGCCGTCTGGCGCCGCGTCCTCCTTATTACCTTCCACGATTGTGGGGTCGCAAACGAGGCGATCGAGTTCTGTCTCGGCCGCGTGCCCAAATGGCGGATGGCCAAGGTCATGGGCCAGACAAGCCGCTTCCACCACCTCCGGGTGCAGGCCATGCAGTTTAGCGGCTTCCGGCTGCTCACTTAGGCGGTGCTCCGCCAAGCGCCGCCCGATCTGCGCCACTTTGTATGTGTGTTGTTGTCGCGTGTGGAAGATATCCAGCTCGCCGGCGCGCACGATCTGCGTGATTCCCGCGAGACGATGAAACGCTGAACAATAGAGAATCCGATCCCGGTCGCGCGCGAACTCATCCCGCTGGTCGAGACCAGCCGCGGTTACGTCGCTATAGCATCGGCTTTTACGGGCCGTCTCTAACGACGACTCTTCTTCACCCGCCACTCAAATCCCCCCCAGGACGCGTCAGGCCGCGTTAGCGAATTCTCGCTTCACCGCGACCACCATGCCATCGCTGGCGAGGGAGATTTTGCCGCGCTCGATAGCGCGCTGAAGGGCCTCGATGATGGCGCTCATCGGGTACTCGGCGCCCAGCAGCGTGTTGATCAGTTGCTGCGGGTCAATGCCATTTTCGCCAATCGCGGCCAAGATTTCCGTGTCTTGCGGATCCTTATCTGCCATGGTTAGCCTCCGTGTTACGGTTCCCCTCTCGCGCAAATTCGTCATTAAGTGATGAACGCGTGACGGCGCGAGGCGCGTCGATTTTTATCGTCGCAAGAGCACAACTCACCTGAAAACTCGCGCCTGTCAAATCGCGCGCTCAGCGAGTTTTTCCGGAATATGCGAAAAAGGACGTTCTGAGCGTCGCTAAATAACGCCAAATTTTCGGGCTAGGTTGGCGCCAAAAAAAAATTTTTGTCGCTGTGGAGTCCATTTCCGGGCGCGTACGCGGGAGATTTGATACCATGGTCCCCCGTTTTTAAAATTGGCGCAAATTTTCTGGTCATAAAGAAGCAAAAAATCGCGCCGCCGAAAACGGCGCCTCGAAGCGTCGAAAAAGTTGGATCACTTCTTACCTGCATCAGCGATGAAAAGAAGTGCGCGGTGTCGGCTATCTTGGATGTGCAAGCACCTCTGCGCACGCATGCCGCACCGCCTGCGGCTGTTCTGAGAGCCCGTCTCTTTTAACGATCCGCCGGAGGGACGGATAAGTCCTCGTCGCTGACGATCATGTCGGCGCCGCGTTGAACGCGGCGTTGTCGATCGGCCTCCCGTCTGTCGCTGGGTTGGCCGGCCCTCCCCTCTGGGCGCGTCCCGGCGTCCCGCAAGCCGCTGCGCGGCTCCTCCTCTTCGTTGCAGCCCTTCGGGTGCGGGGCGCCTTCCTGGCCGCGCCCGGCAGGTCGTTCTCGCCGCCCACCCCCGCTCCGCCGGGGGCCTGATGGTTAGGGGGCGGGAATGGAGGATGACATGGGAAAGACCAACGAACGCTGTGATGGGGGCAAGTTCCTGTCCGCTGAATTACATGCCGCCTTGCGCGCGAATGACGAAGCGCGACGTGACGCCGTGATGACGGGAGCGGCGGAGCCGGATTTCGTGCCGGTTGCCAAATTCTTCTCTCCGGTCGGGGCTGCGACATGGCTCGCGACCGAATTGGGCGAGGATGGCGATACGCTGTTCGGGCTTGCCGATCTGGGTTTCGGTTGCCCCGAACTCGGTTCGTTCAGCCTGTCCGAACTGGCGTCGGTGCGACTGCCCTTCGGTCTCGGCATCGAGCGCGATCTGGGTTTCACCTCCGAGGTTCCGCTGTCGAGTTGGACCGCCGCTGCTCGCCGCGCGGGATCGATCATCACCGCCGAAAAGAATTTCCGCCGTGCTGCGCGTGGCGACGAGCTTCCGAAGCCCAAGGGCTGAGGCTGACGCGGACGGCGCGTTTCGCCGTCATCCATAGTCGGTCCCGCCTCGCTTCAAGACAAAACGGGACCGACGCTCACAAGGAGCAAGACCATGAAACTCGACTTTATCGACCTTGGCAAGCTGTCAATTAGCAAGACCAACATGCGTTACGCCAAGAAGGCGCCCGACGTTGCTGATATTCTGCCGACCGTCCGTGCTCGCGGCGTTCTCGTTCCACTGATCGTCCGTCCGAATTGCGCCGAGGGCGCGTTCGAAATCGTGGCAGGGGCGCGGCGCTTCACCGCGGCGACCATTGTCGCCAGCGAAAAGGGCGAAACCGAGCCGATGCCCTGTGCGATTCTCGAAGAAGGCGATGATGCGGCGGCGCTCGAAGCCTCGTTGATCGAGAATGTCGCGCGGCGCGATGCCGACGAAGTGACGCAATGGGTCACTTACACGCGGCTGGTTCGCGAGGGCCGGAGTATTGCCGATATTTCCGATACGTTTGGGATGCCCGAGGCAATGGTCAAACGCATCCTCGCGCTCGGCAATCTGTTGCCGCGCATCCGCTCGCTCTACGCGAAGGAGAAGATCAGCGCGGGGACGGTGCGGCATCTGACCATGGCGTCTAAATCGCAGCAGCGCGCATGGCTGGCGTTGTTCGATGACGCGGATGCTTATTGCCCGCAGGGCCAGCAGCTCAAAAACTGGCTGTTCGGCGGCGGCGCGATCAGTGCGGCCCATGCCCTGTTCGACGTCGAGGCGAGCGGCCTTTCGATCATTGCCGACCTGTTCGGGGACGAACGCTATTTCGTGGACAGCGATGCTTTCTGGACCGCCCAGCTTGCCGCCATCGAGGAACGCCGGTCACGCTTTCTGGACGCGGGGTGGAGCGAAGTCGTCGTCCTGCCCAAGGGCGAATATTTTCGCGAATGGGAACATCGCCACGCCGCCAAGCGCAAGGGCGGGCGTGTCTATATCGAGGTCCGCGATAGCGGCGAGGTAGATACGCACGAGGGCTATGTCACTGCCAAGGAAGCGGCGCGGCTTGAAAAGGGTGAAAAGATCGAGGCGGCGGCCAAGCTCGCTCGTCCCGAGATGACCGCGCGCATGCAGACCTATGTTGATCTTCATCGTCATGCCGCCGTGCGCGCAGAACTTACCGGTCATCCGGCAGCCGCGTTGCGCTTGATGGTTGCCCACGCCATCGCGGGGGCACCGCTCTGGAATGTGCGGGTCGAGCCGCAGTCGGCGAAGAACGACGATGTGCGCGAGAGCGTCGAGGTCAGTCGTGCCGAGGCGGTGTTCGACGAGAAGCGGCGCGCGGTGTTGGCTCTGCTCGGTTTCGATGCCGAAGAACCGACCGTGACCGGCGGTAACCCCATGTCGCTCGCGGGCCTGTTCCAGCGGCTGCTCGACTTGCCCGACCGTGCGGTGATGGACGTCATTGCCATCGTCATGGGCGAAACCTTGTTCGCGGGAAGCGCCGCGGTCGAAGCGGTGGGCCGCCATATCGGCATCGACATGACCGCATGGTGGAACGCCGATGACGCATTCTTTGACGGGCTTCGCGACAAGGAGGTGCTCGCCGCGCTGGTCGCCGAGGTTGGCGGGGCCGAGGTTGCCGCCGCCGATGCCAAGGAGAAGGGCGCGACCTTGAAGGCGATCATCCGCGACCATCTGAACGGCGCCAACGGCCGACGCAAGATCGAGAGCTGGGTGCCGAGGTGGATGAGCTTCCCACCCGCCGCCTACACCGAGCGGGGCGGGGCTGGCACCGTTGCGGCGCACCCCGAATTGGCCCCGCAGGACGACGAGGAGGAGCCGCAGCGCGCGGTCGCGTGAACATAGGGCGGCGGCATCAGGCCGCCGCCCTCAATCCTTGGGATCGAAAAAATCGCGCGTCGCGCGCCCGTTCTAGGCGCGCGACGCGATGCCCTAATCGGTCAAATAGTCGTGGCCGTACAATCAGACAGTTGATAGGGCACGGGCCGAAAAAAAGGAGATCACCCATGCCTGACGCCGCCGAGGACATGCTGCTCACACTGACCGCCGATATTGTCGCGGCGCATGTATCGAACAACAGCGTCGGTATTGCCGATCTTCCCGACCTGATCTCGCGGGTGCACTCTGCGCTCGCAGGACTTGGCCGAACGACAGAAGAGACGGTCGAGGAGCAGAAACCGGCGGTGTCAATTCGCGCATCAGTCAAGCCCGACTATCTCGTCTGTCTTGAGGACGGCAAGAAGCTTACGATGATGCGGCGCTATCTGATGACCAACTTCGGCATGACGCCGGACGACTATCGCGCGAAGTGGAAGCTGCCGAAAGACTATCCGATGGTCGCACCAAACTACGCCGAGAGGCGCAGAGTGCTCGCTAAGGAAATCGGCCTCGGGACTAAGGGGCGCGGCGGCGGTCGCAAGCCTGCTGTCAAGGCGACCAAGACCTCGGCGCCACGTGCGCGTCGCTGACGAGCAATGAGGCGTGGCCTAATATGCGCTACCAGCAATGATCGGCCGAAATCGCCCTAGCGAAACAACCGTCGACCTCGGCGGCCAAGACCCCGCTCATCAAGCTTTTTCTGGATCAGCGCGGTGAGCCGATCCCTCCAGTCATCGGAGTGAACGATTCGGTCGAAGTGGGCATCGCGGTCGCGAAGTAGTTCAAGGCGCGAGCGTTGCGAAATGGTGGGCCAGTCCTCGTAGAGGACGTATACGGCATTCCCGTATTTGAGGTTCTCAAACACTACCAGATCGTCCGCGAACTGGGCACCGAAATAGGAACCGAAGCCGCCTTGCCCGCGAATGTATGCGGTCGGGTTAAGCCTCTCGAAAAGGCGCACCCGGTCGCGAACATGCTGGTCGAAGTCCGGTGCGTTGCGGGGGTCTGCTGGTTGTCGTGCGAGCCGCTCAATCACCTCTTCTATCGTGCCCGGCGGGAAGATTTGCCAGTCAAGCGTAATGGTGGCGATGTAATCGTCTCGGGTAGCGTCGGCCGCGAAAACCCCCGTGACACCCGTATTCTCCTGAAGAACATTGAGCGACCACAGCAGCATCAGATCAAACTCGGGCTCAGTCCGCTCCAGGAATGGGGTCAGGGTGAACTTGATGGCGACATAATCGCCGCCTGCGTCTTGCAGCACCTCCGGCTCGATCAACATCCCTTGGGGTTCGAACACTTGATGCTGATATACCTCGCGATCCCACGTATGCATGTGGGTTCCGTACGTGGCGGCATCTCCAAAGTTCGGCGTCTCGAACACATAAGTTTTGGTGACCATCGGCAAGTCGGTCCGCTTCCGGTCCCACCCGTGGGCATTTCGCTCAGACCATTTTCCGGCATTCGCCTGAGGCATCACAGGCCCATCGATGGTTATAGCGCCATCCGCTGCCCGCAATCCGATGTGGCCGTACTGGCCCCGTTCGATGTCTGCGCGAGCAATTCTCTTCGTGGCCGCAACCACGATAAGATCGCCCTCGACTTCTTCGAGCGCAGTCAGAACGTTCGAGGGAACCTTGCGGTAGTTCCTCTTCCACGGAAATGCACGGTAGGCCATTTCGCATCGTCTCCCAAAAAGGAAGCGCCGCCCGGGTGAACGGGCGGCGCTGAGGCCTCATTTCTCGTGCGTAGTGGTGCTCGGGCTCCGCTTGCCGTGCGCGGAGGTTACGAACCGTCCGGAGATCGCACTGCGATACGCCCCGCCGGTGCTTCCGCTCTTGCCGCTCGCTTCGCGAACCGTGGTGCTCGGGCTGCGTTTCCCGTGTGCCGAGGTCACGTAGCGTCCACTGATTGCGCTGCGGTAGTGCCCACCGCCACTTCTACCTTTTGCCATAATCAAGGCTCCTTGTGCTCGTGGCAGGTGAGTTCGTTACTGCCATACATGATATATGGTGACTACGAGTTCGCTTGTCAAGCATTAGAAGTCAGGTTATCGCCGAACTTTCCTAACATCACCGGAGGACAGATGCCATCCCTGCTCGGCACCAAGATTAATGAACTTCGTCGGGAGCGCGGGCTCACGCTTGAACAGCTTGCGCAAGCTACCGATAGCTCAAAGAGCTATATGTGGGAGATCGAAAACAAGGATGTCGCCCGCCCATCCGCCGAAAAACTTGAGAGAATTGCGAACGCCTTAGGCGTCACATCCTCGTTCCTGATCGACGCCACGCAGATCAAGCCCACCGAGAATGTTGAAGATACCGCATTCTTTCATCGGTTTCAGAAAGCTGATCCGGATGTGAAGGCGAAGCTCAAGCGAATTTTAGACGTGCTGGACGATGAGGAGTGATCCCACCACCCCATGCGCTTGGGCCAACGCTCTCGTAACGATGTGGGGGCCACGGTTCCCCGTTGATGTGCGGCAAATTGCGCTCGAATACTCTAAGCGTTTCAGCGATCCTGTTTTGGACATCGTTGAAGCGACTGTGCCCAGCTTCGAGGGCGCACTTGCCCCGCTCAAGAAGCGTGGCGGGTGGGCGATAATGTATAACCCGCGCATCCGCTCCGCTGGACGGGTCAACTACACGCTCGGACACGAATGGGGGCATTATCTTTGCCACCGTCAGCAAGCGCCCGCTGGATTCGAATGTGGCGAGGCTGACGTGCTCGGTGGATCGCGACAGCAGGAACGCGAAGCGGATCAGTTCGCATCCTATCTGCTAATGCCGCTCACTGATTTCCGAACTCAAGTGGGAAAACAGCGCATGACGCTGGACCTGCTTAAGCACTGCGCTGACCGATACGGGGTATCACTAACTGCGGCTGCGCTAAAGTGGCTGGAGAGCACCAGCCTGTGCGCTGCCGTTGTGGTCGCAACCAACGGTTTCGTGCTTTGGGCTCGCCGGAGCGCAGCCGCAACTCGCGCTCGTATCTTTTTTCCGCCGGGGATGGAATTGCCGCCAGGATCTCTCGCCGCACAAAACAGTGAGCCATTTCCCTCATCCGACGGATGCGACCTTCCCCCGGGAGTTTGGGGGAACCGGCCAGTACGCGAAGTCGCAATCTTCGCAGATCATTATGAGATGACTATCTCTTTGCTAGTCTTCGAGGATTATGGTGTTTTGCCAGATGGCTGGGAAAGTGAGGAGATCGAAGACGCGTTCGATCGCTTTACCGGCTAACGAGTTTAATGCAGTGAAGAAATCCCGCATCCCAGCAATTAAGCAGCCCCCATCTTTCCCAGCGAACGTCGTGCTCGGAATCGAACCTCCGGACTTTTAAGTCAGGAATTGACGGGGGCTTTTCAGGGGGCCTTCGCACTAGCATCGGACTAGTTTTCTAGGTTTTTCGTCCACTTTTGCGATAATTCGATTCCCTTCACCCGCTCCAGCTTTCGCAGTGATTTAGCAG
>Ga0247823_10001912_pt1 | contig 17201 bp, 13 predicted proteins | sample 13C_PalmiticAcid_2_FD_192426 | JGI IMG/M metagenome (GOLD analysis project Ga0247823, IMG submission 192426) | Soil microbial communities from agricultural site in Penn Yan, New York, United States - 13C_PalmiticAcid_Day30 | ecosystem: Environmental > Terrestrial > Soil > Agricultural land...
TCGCCAACCGACTCGTCGGCATCCTCCACGGATGCCTCAAAACCGACACCCACTACGACGAGACCACAGCCTGGTCGCATCACACCGAGAACGTTGCTGCTTGACATCTACGCTCCTGGGATGTCTTGCGGGTCAGCAATGGCACCACGGTCGCCGAGCCGGACGCCGGGTTCGCGTCACCTCCAGTTGCGGTATCGCGCAGCTGGTAGGTGTTGACCGTTTCCTTGTACGGCTTGCCGGCCCCGTCCGTCGTCAGCGTGCGGGTCAGCAGCCCCTTGGCGTAGTGGCCGTCGGTGCGGTACTCGTCGGTCACTGCCCGGTACAGCGCCCCACCAGCGGCGGGGTCGCGGACCTCGGCGGTGACCTTGCCGAAGCCGTTGAAGTCCCGCTCGTAGCGGTCGTACTTGCCGTTCTCGTACTTGAAGGTGGTCACCGAGGTGTCCGCGCCGTCGCCCGCGAGCCCGTCGAACACGGTGGTGCGCGACAGTGCCCACTTCGATTCCGGCTGGTCGTAGGTGTTGCCGGTGCGGGTGTAGTCGAGGTCGATCTTGGCGCCGAGCGGTCGGGACACGGACTTGAGCAGGTTGGTGCGGCCGGTCTTGTTGACGGCGACCAGCAGCTCGTTGTCCCTAGTGGACTTGACGTGGTCGGCGAAACCGTCGCCGTCGACGTCGCGGAGGGCGATCTCGGCGCGGCTGATGCCGATGGAGGTGTCGACGCCGGGGTTGAAGACGATGGAGCCGGGGATGAGGCCGATCGGGAAGCCGAAGGTGAAGTAGACCCCGGCGCCGAGGTTGGCGTTCTTGTCGGTGGCGATGTCCGGGAAACTGCCCTTCAACGGGACCCTGGCGGTGAACCCGCTGCCGGTGTTGATGGCGACCTTGACCGGGTTCGCGCCGTCGGTGAACACCCGGTCGGTGAGACCGTCACCGTTGACGTCCATCAGGCTGGCGTTGGTCTTCGATGACGCGAGGGTGGCCGACACACCGCCGGCGAAGCCGTAGGAGTCCAGGTTGAAGCCGAGGTTCACACCCACGTTGCGGGTCTGGGCGTCGTTCACCGGGCCGCCGGGCCAGGGTTCCTTGGCGGCGAAGCTGTAGCCGAGGTTGAGTTGGACGTCGCCGTTGGCGTAGACCTTGTCGGGCAGGTTGTCGCCGTTGATGTCGAGCAGGTCCATGCGGGTGTCGGACTCGCCACCGCCGAGGTTGCCGCCGATGCCGAGTGACGGCATGAGCGAGCCGGTGTGCGAAGCGTGGGCGCTGGCGGAGCCACTGGGCGCGTCGGTGCCCCGGCCGGTGGGGGTGGTGCCTGCCGGGCTGCCCGCGCTGTAGGAGACGTTGCCCGCCAGCGAGTCCGACTCGCGGACCAGCCCGTTGAGGTTTCCTCGGGTGGCGCCGAGTCCGCCGACCATGTCGGAGTACTGGATCTCCTTGGCGCCGACCACGTCGGGGAATCTGTCGCCGTTGAGGTCGAGGAAGTCGACCTCGCCCGCGGTGGTGCCGATGCCGGCGGTGCCGCCGAACGGTCCGGCGGCCAGTGTGCCGGAGATCTGCGTGGAGCGGCCGCGGCGCGGCACGCCCTTCTCCCCCACGATGTCGGCGTCGTTGATCACGTCGATGGTGTCCAGGCCAAGGCGGGAGCTGCCCGCGCCGGGACCTCCGACCCAGGTGGATTCGTCGGCGCCCGCCCACACGTTCTTCGCCGGGAGCGGGGCGAACACGGCGATCCGCGGCGTGTTGATCTTCGGGTTCGCGTTGAACCCGGGGACGTCGGCTTCCTTGGGCTGCGTGGCGGGCAGGCTGTTGCGGTAGGACTGGTCCACCACGAGTTCGGACTGGGTGATCGGGCGGGTGGCACGGTCGCCGTTGGCCTGGTAGCCGATCGCACCCCAGCCGCGGTAAGGCTGGGCGAAAGCGCCCTGCGCCGCGCTGGCGTGCAGCGCCGACGGCGTCGCCGCCCAGGTCGAACCGCCGTCGTAGCTGGCCCTGACGGTCTGCCCGCCAAGCTGGGCGGGCACCGTCGGGTCCACTGTGGAGAGATCGAAGAACAGTTCGTCGCCGGTAGTCACCGGCACGGTCACTCGCGACGACGACGCCGGGTAGCCGCCCCACCAGAACAGGTCGATGGCCTTCTTCGCCAGTACCTGTCCGCCGCGCTTCTTGACCGTGAACCAGATCCTGCGGTTGCCCTGGGTGTTGAACGCCAGGCTCGGCTCCACCAGCAGCTGACCGGTCTGCGTCGCCTTGTACGACTGCTGCGGCGCGCTCAGCGTGTTGACCGGATACATGTCCATGTCGTACGGCGGGTTGATCACGATCGTCGGCCTGCCGGAGTCGTCCACCACCGACTCCACCCCGTAGGCCTGGGTGTAGTGGGCCTTGGGCACCCACCGGATCGCGGCGGCGTCGATCGGCGAGTCGGCCTTCACCTTCCACGACAGCGTTTCCCGCGCGCCGACCGTGATGTTCAGGTTGATCGGCGTGGTACCCGTGGACGCGGCGGGCAGAACCTTCTTGAACTCCTCCCGGGTCACCGAGACCGGGTTGCCCTCGTAGTCGGTCTCGGTGGTCTCGTGGGTGATCAACACCGTGACGTCGTCAGAGGTCTTGTCCTTGACCACGTCCCCGGTCAGCTGGATCTTGCCGGACAGCGGCGCGGTCACCACCGACGGACGTCCGCCCAGGGTGAAGTCCCGCGACGCGGTGAACACCGTGTTGTCCAGCCCGTTGGCGTCCGTAGACAATGCCATCCCGACGTAGCTGATCCGCGGGTCCCAGCCGACCGCGTCGTACTTTCCGTCCAAAATGGACTGCGTGCGGAAGTAGATCGGCTCGCCCTTGCGCACCGCTATCGACGACACCCCGGTCGGGGCGAACTCCAGGTAGTCGTCTGGTCCGATGCGCTGCGCCCACAGCTCGGTGTCCTTGTGCTGGATCGTCAGCCGCACCCCGTCGGCCTTGTCGTAGGCCGCGCGCTCCGGGGAGGTGTCCTGAACGAGTCTCGCGCGGCCGTCGATCCGGATCGTGCCGTCATAGGGCGCGACCCAGCGACGCACACTGTCCAACAGCGGCGAGTTGTCCACCTGCCGCTGGAACTCCGCGGTCTGGTCGCCCACGATCGACCCGGACACTGGACCAGCACCCACCGGCGCGGGCGTGTTCGCACTGTTCGCGCTGTACGCGGGCTGACCGTTGGCGTCCAGGAACCCGAACAGCACACCGCCGTTGTTCACCAGGTCGGTGATCCCGTCACCGTTCACGTCGGTGAAGTAGCGATCCGAGATCGTCGTCGTCGACACGAAGTCCAGCTGCGCCGCGACTAACGCGTAACCCTCGACACCGACCGTGCCCGACAGCGTCTTGTCCGACGAGATGCCCGGCAGGCTCGACAGCCGGACCGGGGTGTCCCCGAACTTCAGCTGCCCGGTCGGACCGGACAGGTTCGGCCGGTAGTACACGTCGCCGTTCTTGCGGAACACCTTGTCCGGCAACGAGTCACCGTTCACGTCCGCCAGCGCCAGCAGGCCCTCCGACAACCCGATGTTGCCGCCGACCTTCACCCCGACCGACCCCTGCTTGGTCGGCAACCCCGGGTTGTAGCCGACGTACAGGTGCGCACCAGCACTCACCGAGGTGTTCGCCGACACCGCACTCGCTTCACCCTCGCGGATGTTCACACCCAGGTCGTCATCGGCGACGTTCCAACCCGCCGCGGCCGCGAACGCGTTGTAGTTGCCCGCGGTGTCGCGAATGTCGTCGAAATAGTCGAAGTTGTGCGTGTTGAACAGCTGGTTGGCCTCGCTGAACTGCGATACCGACGCCAGCAACGTCTTCGCGAACGCCCCGACCCGGTAGTTCAGCTCGTACGCCCGGATCAGCTGGCCGTCCAGCTTCACCTCGACCCGGCGCAGCAGATCCGCGGTGACCTTCTTGAACCCCGCACGGGCGTCGATCAGCACATCCCCACGACGCGCCTCACTACGCTCACGGTCCCGGATAAACGTCACCGAATACTTGCCATCAGTCGAACCGCGACCTGTGTAAAGAATCTTCTGCGGGTACAGATTGCTACCCGGAACGGTCGAGTTCGCCACTCCACCATCGGCCACCTTCGCATACAGGTAGCGCATGAAGTTGTCGTTCGTGTCCCGAGTCTCCCGCAGCGCCCAATGCGCGACATTCCCCGCGGTATCGGTCAACGTGGAATTGTCGCCACCGAAGAACATCCGGACGCCACGCTTGTCGGTGACCTCCCACCAGTAATTCTTCGGGCTGTCCCCATGCCGGACGATCCGGTCGAACCGACCCTCCACCCGACTGTGGAACACCTTCTCCGCCGACCGCGCCCGCAGCTCACCCCGGTGCGCGACCGGGGTCAACTGCTCGCCGTTCAACAGGTAGGTCTCGGTCTCCAGACCCGCGTGATACCGGGGCACACCCCACCGGGTGTCCAACGTGATCGCGGGCGTCGTCACATCCCACCCGGCACCGGTCCATCCGTTGCCACCGGCGGAGTTGTAGGCCAGCGCCACATCCGGCTGCAGGCCCGCGCGACCCTTCGGCACCTCGAACGGGTACGACAGCCGGGCGTCACCCTGGTTGTTAGCGCCCGGCGCGCCGATGAGGTTCACCCCGGCGCCCGGATCAGCGGCCTTGATGTCCTTGATCTCATTGGGGTTGAACGCCGTGCCCTCCGGGTGCTCCGGCGCCTTCACCGCCGAACCGGCGTCACCGGACGTCGGCGCCGCGTCGATCGACTTCGGCGGCGTCAACACCGACACCACCAACGCCGTGATCACCGCCAGCACGGTGACGTTTCGACGAGTACGCGAAGTACGCGAAGTACGCGAAGTACGGCGAGTCAAACCAAGGCCAGTCATTCCGAATGCCCCATTCCACTCCGGCACAGCTGAATCCGAGCACCGACCTCAGCATCATGAACATAGATGTTCACAGATCGACGGACAATGACTGGACCGCGGGTCTGGCCTGAACCTGCCAACATCAAGATCGACGAGCCGTGGAGTGGACAATGCAGGCATCGTCTAATCGGGTGAAAGCGAACCGCATCCGGCGCAACGACGCCTACTGCGAATGGAATCCGTCACACCGGTTCGACGGGCAGCCACAGCTCGCAGGTGGCGGTGCTGAAGTCGTCGGCGCGTTCGAGGATCGCCACGATCGAAGGGCCTGGCCGCAGCCGCCACGGGTTGCCCGGGAACCACTCGGTCGCGGTCGCGGCCCAGGTCTCCTGCAAGGTCCGCGGGTAAGGCCCGGCGGTGCGGAAGACCGCCCACCTGCCCGCGGGCACCTCGATGGCGTCGAGGTCGTCGGGGACCGGGGTGTCCTGGGCGACGGCGACCCCGTGCAGGTAGGTCAGTTCGCTGCCCTCGGTGCTGTCCGGGTCCAGGTCGTCGCTGACTTGCAGCAGGCCCGCCGGTTCAGCGTCGCCGAGGGCCTTCAGGCGCGGATGCGCCTCCGGGGGCAGGTCGGTGATGTGCCGCTGGATGTGCGGGTTGACGCCATGGTGGATGAGCGGGACCCGAGCCGCGTATCCGATGAGCCGGAACGCGGGGCGGTCGACGATGCGGGTGTCCATGGGGATAGTCCCTTCGACGGTCAGGCGGAACCTGATCTGCTGTTGTGTGCGAAGCGGGCCTCCGTCGCGGCGGACGTCACTCGGACCGGCGCCGTGGACCGCCCGGAACGCACGTCCGAACGCCTCGGTCGAGCCGTACCCATGCCGGACGGCGATGCTCAGCAAGTCGTCATCGCCCCGGACGACGTCGGCGGCGGCGACGGTCATGCGGCGCCTGCGCACGTACTCCGACAGCGGCATGCCCGCCAACGACGAGAACATCCGGCGCAGGTGGTACTCGGTCGTGCCGAGCGCCCTGGCCAGTCCGGCGACGTCGAGTTCTTCGCCGAGGTGCTCCTCGACCAGATCGACAAGCCGGTTGAGTGCCGAGATCATGCGGCCTCCTTTCGACGTCAACTCTGGCGGACGCATTCCGGCCGCGCCCGACCGCCGCGGTCCGATCCGATCAACCGAAAGCGATTGGACGGGGTCACGCTCGGGCTTGTAGCTTTCGGTGGACCGCGACACCGCCCGAGGAGGTGAGACCCATGAACGCAGTAGCGATGTGGGTGCTCCCCCTTGCCGTCACGGTCGGGCGATCGACGTAGGTGTCGCCGGGAGCGCCTCGATGACAAGGCACTCTCGAAAGGCAACACCTATGTTCGACGTGATCATTGTCGGCTGCGGGCCGACCGGCGCGATGCTGGCCGCCGAGCTGCGGCTGCACGATGTGCGGGTACTGGTTCTGGAGAAGGAAACCGAACCCGTGTCGTTCGTCCGAATCGTCGGTCTGCACATTCGCAGCATCGAACTGATGGCGATGCGTGGACTGCTGGACCGCGTTCTCGAACACGGTAGGCGGCGTCCGGCCGCCGGATTCTTCGCCGCCATCACCAAACCCGCGCCCAAGGGCTTGGACTCCGCGCACGCCTACCTGCTGGGTATCCCGCAGCCGGTCATCGTCGACCTCCTCGAAGGTCACGCGAGCCAATTGGGCGCGCGGGTCCGCCGCGGTTGCGCGGTGGCAGGCGTCGAGCAGGACGACGAAGGTGTGACCGTCGAACTGGCCGACGGCGAATGCCTGCGTTCGCGCTATCTCGTCGGCTGCGACGGCGCGCGCAGCACGGTGCGCAAGCTGCTCGGCGTCAGCTTCCCCGGCGAGCCCGCGCGGACCGAGACGCTGATGGGCGAGATGGAAGTCGGTGTGCCGCAGGAGGAGATCGCCGCCAAGGTGGCCGAACTCCACGAGCCCCGATTCTGGCTCCGGCCCTTCGGCGAAGGCGTCTACAGCGTCCTGGTCCCCGCCGCGGGAGTCAGCGACCGCGCGGAACCACCCACCATCGAGGACTTCAAACACCAGTTGCGCGCCATCGCCGGAACCGACTTCGGCGTGCACTCCCCACGCTGGCTGTCCCGCTTCGGAGACGCCACCCGGCTGGCCGAGCACTACCGGGTGGGGCGAGTGCTGCTGGCGGGCGACGCGGCACACATCCATCCGCCCATCGGCGGACAGGGCCTCAACCTGGGCATCCAGGACGCGGTCAACCTCGGCTGGAAACTGGCCGCCCAGATCCGCGGCTGGGCGCCGCAGACCCTGCTGGACACCTACCAGGCCGAACGCCATCCGGTCGCCGAGGACGTACTGGACAACACCCGCGCCCAGGTGGAACTGCAGTCCCCCGAACCAGGCCCGCGGGCCCTGCGCAGGCTGCTCACCGACCTGATGGACTTCGACGAGGTGAACCGCCACCTCATCGAGAAGATCACCGCGATCGGCATCCGCTACGACTTCGGCGAAGGCCCCGACCTGCTCGGACGGCGCCTGCCCGACATCGACGTGAAACAAGGCCGTCTCTACGATCTGCTGAGTCGAGGCCGCGGCCTGCTGCTCGACCGCACCGAACGCCTGACCGTCGGCCGTTGGTCAGACCGGGTCGACTACCTCGGCGATCCCACCGCGGCGCTGGATTTCCCGTGCGTCCTGCTGCGCCCCGACGGCCACGTCGCCTGGATCGGCGACGACCAGCGGGTCCTGGACGACCATCTCTCCCGCTGGTTCGGGGATGTACAGCCTCAGCAGGGATCCGGGCCGCGCCACCCGTGGTCGTAGCGGTTCCTCAACTCCTCGACGAAACGGGCCACCCGGGAGTCGTCGAACGTATCCGCCTGATCGACGCGACCCCAGGCCACGGCGGCGACTCCTGAGGGCAGCGCTGGATGCGGGGCGAGCACCACATCCCCCGCGAACCGCTTGGCCAGCGCGCGCAGCCGCGACACGGTGTCCGGCGGCGTCGACGGGGCGTACAGGACACCGACATGACCGTGTTCCAAGGCATGCACGAGCAATCCGTTCGAGATGGGACTGTCGTAGATACCCGGCGCCTGGGGGAACGACAGGTGCGGCCCGGAGGTCGGCGGCGTCGAGTTGTACGTGGTGGCGGCCACCTCGACCTCGGACACATGGGGGCTGTCCATCACCGGCACCGCGACCCCGGGCAGGCACGCGGCGGCGTGCGCGGTGTCATCGGAGCCGAACGCGCGCGCCGCCAGTTGGCGCGGCAAGTCGATCAGCGCGCCCGTCAGCAGGACGGCCAGGGCGCAGCCTGCCAGCAGTTGCCTGCGCCGGTATTTGCTCCACGTCATCGCAGTTGCCCCTTCCGGTGGAGTCGTCGTTCGCGGACCGCGAGCACCGGTGGCAGCGCGTACACCGCGAAGAGGTAGGCGCACACCCCCAAAGACACCCAGAACGGCCAGGTGCCGACGGCGAGCGAGTAAACATTGGCCGCCGCCCAGCCGACCACCGCGATCAGGTACGGGACCGCGACCGACAAGAACACGCCCGCCATGGCCAGATATCCGGCGATGTGGACGGGCGCGAACCACCGCGCCACCCGCCGGTCGCGCTCACTGGCCGCGACCAGCTCCGCGTGCCGCTCCCCGTCGAGTCCGAACAGGTAGTCCCTGAGCGTCAACCGCGTGACACGGTAAAGATTGTTGCAGCGCAACGCGTTCGCCACTATCGCGTAGCCGTCGCTGCGCAACGGGATCGCCGACCACTGCCACACGATGCCCAGCACCTGGTACAGCACGACGACACCGAGGAACCGGTCCAGGACCGCGGGAATCTCCAGCAGATCCTCCCGATAGGACAGTCGGATGCCAAGCGCGGCAGCCAGTACGGTGACGTCGAAGGCCATACCCGCCAGAAACGGGCCATAGCGCCGCCGACGCGGCAGCGTCACCAGCTGCGACAGATCGGTCTCGAACACGAGATAGACGCCGCGGTGGCTGACCCGGAATCGGCCGGACACACCGACCGCGCGCCCCGCCAGCCAGTGCCAGCCCTCATGCGAGGCTCCCAGCAGGATCCCCACGGGGACGTAGGCCAGCACCGACACCATGGGGTCGGCCAGGAACCACACGTCGTCGCTGTCCGGCCGCAGATCCGCGCGGACGACCAACATCACCGCCGCCGCGAGCGCCGCCACGGCGTACCCGATCCACGCGATCCGGCCGAACAACGCCCGCGCGATCCAGTCGATGGCCCGTGGGGCGTCCGGAGCCGCGGGCCGCGTGGCCTCGCGCACCAGGCCTGCCGAGGTCAGGCCCGCGAGGAACCCGACCCCGTCGACAAGCTCACCGGCCACCGCACTCGCCCTGCGGGTCGCCTCGGCGATCGAGTCCCCGCCTTGCAAGGCCCGCACGAACACCGCTCCCGGCTCCGGCACAGCCACGTAGCGACGCAGATCAGCCCGCCCCAGCACGAATCGGTCACCGACCTGGCTGACACTCACCGCGGCGATCCGATCGCGCAGGGCGGCCTCGTCACTCATCGTCTCTCCAACTGGAATGCTGGGCCAGTGTGGACACAGGCCCAGCATTGGACTCACTGATGACCCGAACGGGTCGTTCGGGCACCGACCGCTAGGGCCTGCAGCTGGGGCACTGGTCGCCGCCCGGGCAATAGAGCGACCCGTCGCAGCGATAGCAACACCAGCAACCGTCCCAGTAGGGCCACCCCGGCATCGGAGTGCACTCACAGTCCGGCGCCGCACAGGCACCAGCGGTGTCGTGCGGCAGCAGCGAATCGAGGACGCGGTCAAGCAGCTTCAGCACGTCCACTCCCTTCGGTCGACGAAGCCGCCGGGCCGGTGCGGCGCACCGGCCCGGCATGGCGTCACGGGCAGGTGTCCGGTGAGCAGTTGTGGGTAAGGCGCACGTCCTCGATCTCCTCGATGACGATGGTCATCAGCGATCACCTCCTTCCGTTATCGACGTCACGGCCCTGACGGGCCGAGGTCTCCATCGGCCGACCACGCCACCGACCACCCGGTCGCGCGGCACCGGCCCCCAGGTCCGCGAGTCCAGGCTTCGGTCGCTGTCGCCGAGCAGGTACAGGTGGCCCGCTGGGACCACCTCGCCGGGACGACCCGGCCACGGCAGGCCACCCGCGGCGACCACCCGCTTGACCATGAGGTCGACGCGGTCGTCGCCGAGATCGACGCGTTCGCCCTCAGGGAGCCCGGCCGTGCGCACCGCCACGATCGAACCCCTCCGTGCCAAGCGCTTGTAGCGGACGACCAGGAGCCGATCGCCGTCGTCGAGGGCGGGCAGCATCGACTCCCCGCGCACGGTGAGCACGATCAGCCGGGACCGGACCGCGAGCAGCACGGCGATCACGGCGACGGCGCCTCCGAGAAACCCGATCATGATCAGTGCGCGGTGGCGGCGGCCGTCGCGAGGACGCCGACGTCGACGCCGACCCCACGGATCACACCGTCCTCGATCGCCACGTACTGCGGCACCGACCGGACACCGAAAGCGGTGGCGAGCGGACTGGCGTTCGGTTCGGTCACGATGGTGCAGCGCGCCGCCGCCTGGTCGATCAGATCGGTGGCCTCTTCCACCTCGCCGAGCACCACGGCCAGCACACGATCACGCGGAAGGTCCGCCGTCGCCAGGAAGTCGGGAAGGTGCACACGGCATGTGCCACACGTCGCGGAGAAGACGCCGATGATCCACCGGCCCTCACTCAACGCGGAGCGGTTGAGCACGACGCCGTCCTCGGTGCGCGTGGTGAAGGCGGGCACCGGGTCGCCGGGAATCGGGGTGTCCCGGCGCCGCGGCGTGGCTTCCAGGACCCCCAGCCGCGCCGTGTGGTCGCGCAGCCTGCGCAGCACGGCGCCGCTCAACAGCGTCTTGAACAGCAGCAGCACGGCCCCGAAGACAACGGTCGCAATGGCGAGCGAACTCATGACCCATCTCACTTTCGGCAGGTTGACCGGGTGGCCCCGAGGCGTCGCCGCCCCGGGGCCACCACGAATCGCGGAACTAGCAGACGTAAGTTCCGGGGCAGTACAGCGACCCGTCGCAGCGGTAGCAGCACCAGCACTGGCCGCCTGAGCGACCGACGCTCGGCGCGGCGTAGTACTGGCAGTCCGGCGCCACACAGGCACCGGCGGTGTCCTGCGGCAGCAGCGATTCGAGGACGCGGTCAAGCAGCTTCAGCACGTCCACTCCTTTCGATGGTGAGAGGGGCAACGGAATACCCGGCCCCCTTACAGATCCGAGCTTGTTCGACGGTCCTATTCGGTCACTACGCGCCGACTACGCCAGTGCGCATAGGCCGCCGCACGCCCGTGTCAATCTCCTGTCAACAACATGTCGGCACACTTCACCGGAGTCAGTTCTCACGGGGGAGAAACAGCTTGGAAGCACGGTTCGGAATTCTCGGCGCGATCGAGGTGTCACGCGGCGCGTGCCGAGTGGACGGCCTCGCGCCACGACACCGCGCGGCACTCGCGTACCTGCTGGTCAACGCGGGCCGCGTCGTCTCGATGGACGGGCTGATAGAAGCGCTATGGGGCGGCGCGGCACCGAGCACGGCGAGAACCCAGGTGCACGCGATGGTGTCGACACTGCGCCGTGAACTGGCCGCGGTGGGAGCTGCCCCACACCTGCTCACCCATTCCGCGGGATACACGATGCGATTGGACGCCGAACAACTCGATCTCGACATGTTCAATCGCGCCGTCACCGCGGCCCGCGACCACGCCGACCCTGGCACAGCGGCGGGACTATTGCGCACCGCTCTCGGGCTGTGGCGCGGTCCCGCGCTGGCCGATGTCACCGCGGCCTTCGCCGACGGGGTGCGGGCCCGACTCGACCAGGAGCGCCTCGCCGCCGTGGAACAGGTCGTCGACCTCGACCTCACCCTGGGCAGGCACCGCGAGGTCGTGGCCGAACTGACCGAGGCTTTCGCCGCCGCGCCGCATCGGGAGCGACTGTGCACCCAGCTCATGCTGGCCATGTACCGCTGCGGGCAGCAGTCGGAGGCTTTGCGGGTCGCGCGCGAGTTTCGCGCCCGACTCGCCGACGAACAGGGCCTCGACCCCGGTCGGTCGGTCACTGATCTGGAGCTCGCCGTCCTGCGGTCCGACCCGCAGCTCGATCCACCAACCGCACCGGCCCCGCCCGCACCGATCGCCGTGGCGACGTGCGGCGGGCACAACCCGCTGCCGCGCCGCGTGCCCGACTTCACCGGGCGCCACGAGACACTGACCCAGGTGGCGGCGGCGTTGACCGCCCCACGCACCACGACCGCCGTCCACGTCGTCTCCGGGATGAGCGGCGTCGGCAAGTCGACCCTGTTGAACGAGGTCACCGCCAAGGCCGCGGCCGTGTTCCCGGACGGCACCCTGTACGCGGACCTGAACGGCACCCCCGCGGGCACCGTGCTCAAACGGTTCCTCGGGGTGCTCGGCGTCACCGACGTCCCGGACGGGAGCACCGAACGCGCCGCCCTCTTCCGCACCGCGCTGGCCGACAGGAAGGTGCTGATCGTCCTCGACGACCCGGACGACGAAGCACACGTACGCCCGCTGATCCCCGCCTCGGCCCACTGCGCCGTCCTGATCGCCAGTCGCGGCGGCCTGCCAGGGCTCGACGGTGCCACCCGCACCCAACTCGACGTGTTCGACAATGACACCGCGGTGGGCCTGCTGGCCAGTATCGCCGGGCACCGCCGCGTCGCCGCCGAACCCGAGGCGGCCCGCCAACTCGCCGTGCTCTGCGGCAGGCTGCCGCTGGCACTGCGGATAGCCGGGGCCAAACTGTCCACCCGCCCCTATTGGCCGGTGTCCACTCTGGTCGACCGGCTGTCCGACGAACGCAGGCGCCTTGACGAACTGCGGGTCGGCGACCTGTCGGTACGCGGACGCCTCAGGCAAGGCTGCGACCGCCTGGATGAGGGAACGCTCAAGGCGTTCCGACACATGGGCGGCCTGCGCGACTTCGACGTCGACGACCTGGCCCGCGCACTGGCGGTCTGTCCCCGCACCGCGGACACCGTCATCGAACGCCTGGTGGACGCCGAACTGGTCGAATACGTGGGCGTCGACAAGCGAGGAACACCCCGCCACCGGCTACCGGAACTGGTCCGGCTCTACGCCGCGGAACTCGCCGAGGCGGCCGATGAGCAAGCGCTAGCCGCTCGCCGAACCCAGCCCCTTCGGCGAGCGCACAGCCGGTGAAAGCACGAAACCGCGCCACAGCCAAAACCGTGGCGCGGTTTCGTCGCGGTGGTCAGCTCACACTGGTGGGAAGCTCGTGCTCGACGGCCGCCGCGGTGAGGGCGGCGTCGGCGATCACGCCATCGCGCAGCGCGACGAACATCGGCACCGCGGACAGCGCCAGCGGACCGGTCACCTGCGACGCCAGCGGATCGAGCACGACCTGGGCCGTCGCGCGGGCCGCGTCGACCAAGTCTTGACCGGCGTCCGGCGGGCCGACCACCAACACCAGCACCTTCGCTTTCGGCAGCCTGCGCGCCAGGTCGAGGAACTCCGGCAAGTGCACCCGGCACGACGCGCACTCGGCGCCGAAGATCCCCACCAGGGCGGCACCGGTGCCGAACTCCGTCCAGTCCACCGGCGAATCGTCCACAGTGGTCAACTCGGCGGTGGGGAACGAAGCGCCCCGCTGCGGCCCCGACCTGCGCTGGGTCGGGACATCCTCCAGCACCTCAAGCCGTTCGCCATGCACGCGCAGCCTGCGGGTCACCGCGAGCGACAGCGCCAAATCCACCACCAGCAGGGCCACGGCAACGGCGATCGCCGCCAGCACAACAGGATTCATGAGTCACCTCGGGAAGTTTTGACAGCGAACAGTTCGGTGAGGTCCTGGGCGAAGACGACGAACGCCGCAGCCGTGACCGCTACGGCGACCGTCAACGCGGTTGCCCGCGGGTCCAACGTCCCGACCACGGGATGGGTGAGCCCGCCGACCGCGACAGCGGCCAACACACCGTTGCGCACGAGCGTCGACACACCGATGTCGCCACCGGAGCCGAAGCAGTTGCACGGTTGCCGTGAACCCCCACGCAGTGCGACGGCTATCGCACCGGAGAACCCGAGCAGCAGCGCCAACCCCAGCATGAATCCGAAGGGGACAGTCGACTCGACCGCCAGGAGCGCCGCCGTGCCGATCTCGGTGGCGACCACCCCGCCCGCCACAAACCGGATCATGGGCAGCCGCCTCAGGCGGGTCAGACCCGCCACCGACTCCAATGTGGATCGCCACGCGACGGCACCGCGTGACTTCATGACCGCCGCGACGAGGAAGACCACGCCGATGAGCAGTCGAGCGCCCAGCACGAAATAGTCCATGGCGGCCACCTCTCCTGTCGTCCTACCGGAAACCTCGCCTCGACGGTGCCCGCCCGCGCTATGCGTTCGCCACTCGCGAACTATCCGCGGCCGGGTAGCCGCGGCGTAGTCCACCCATCGCGGCATCGGCCACCCTGGAGGGGTGCCAGAAGAGAAACTGACCCCCGCGGTCGTGTGGCGGGACGGCCGGACAGCGGTCGCGGGCTATTGGCGAGCGACACCCGCGGGCCTGGTGGTCCTGATAGTGGTGACCGGCCTCGCGTCAGTCGTTCCGGTCGGCGCCGCGTGGCTGACCAAGGTCGTCCTCGACCGACTGGCGGGCGCCGGGTTGGCGCAGGTCGCCACCCTTGCGATCTGGCTCGGCGTGGCGGGCCTGGCCACCGCCGTGCTGCCACTCGTGTCCCGTTTCGTCGCCGCCCGGTCCAGCCGCGCGGTCGTGGTCACCTGCCTGCGCGAGCTCTACACCGCCGTCAACTCCTTCGGCGGGCTCGCGAGATTCGAGGACCCTGTCTTCCAGGACCGACTGCGGCTGGCCCAAGGATCCGGGACGAACGCGTCAGCCGGGCTCGTCGACGGCGTATTGCGACTCACGGGCGGAGCGCTGACCGCCGTCGGGTTCGTCGGCTCTCTGCTGGTCATCAGCCCGACCATGACCGGAATCGTCGTGCTCGCCGCCATCCCCGCCCTGTTCGCCCAACTCGCGCTGTCGCGCCGACGCGCGCGGGGCATGTGGCGCATCGGCGCCGCGGGCCGCCGCGAGTTCTTCTACGAACGAATGCTCTCGGGCACCGACGCGGCCAAGGAGGTCCGCCTCTTCGGCCTCGGAGAGTTCCTCCGCGACCGCATGGTCGACGAACGACGCCGAGCCGACACCGAGCGCGACGCCCAAGACCGCCGTGAATTCCTGGTCCAGGGCGCCCTCTCGGTCCTGGCCGCGATCGTCGCGGGCGGAGGACTCGTGTGGGCGGTCATCCGAGCAGGCCGCGGCGACTCGTCCGTCGGCGACGTGTCGATGTTCGTGGCCGCGGTCGCCGGAGTCCAGGCCGCACTCGCCGGGCTGATCAGCTCCTTCGCCGATACCCACCAGCAACTGCTGATGTACGGCCACTACCGCGCGGTCGTCACCGCGGAGCCGGACCTGCCGGTCGCCGTCACTCCACGCGGGCTGCCCGCCCTGCGCAACGCGATCGAACTGCGCGACGTGTGGTTTCGCTACGCCGACGACCAACCGTGGATCCTGCGCGGGGTCGACCTGACCATCCCCCACGGCCACAGTATCGGCGTCGTCGGACACAACGGCGCGGGCAAGAGCACGCTGGTGAAACTCTTGTGCCGGTTCTACGACCCGCAGCGTGGAGCGATCCTCTGGGACGGTGTGGACATCCGCGACTTCGCGATCGCGGATCTCCGGGCGCGACTGGGCGCGGTGTTCCAGGACTTCGTGAGCTACGAGATGACCGTCGCGGACAACATCGGACTCGGCGACCTCTCGGCGATGAACGACCGCGGTCGCCTCGCCGCGGCCGCGCGGACCGCGGGCGTCCACGACACCCTCGACGCGCTGCCGCTGGGCTACGACACGATGCTCAGTCGCATGTTCTTCAGCAACAGCGACCGGGACGACCCGGAGACCGGCGTCGTCCTTTCCGGCGGCCAATGGCAGCGACTCGCGCTCGCACGGGCCTTCGTCGGCACCGACCGGGATCTGCTGATCCTCGACGAACCCAGTTCGGGCCTCGACGCGGAAGCCGAACACGACGTCCACACGCGACTGACGGCGCACCGCGCTGGGCACACGAGCCTGCTCATCTCGCATCGGCTGGGCACGCTGCGGGCCGCGGACCAGATCGTGGTGTTGTCCGACGGGCGGATCAGCGAGACCGGGTCCCACGACACCCTGATGGCGGCCAAGGGCACCTACTCCCGGCTGTTCACCATCCAGGCGCGCGGGTACGTCGGCGCCACGAGTTAGTCGGTGACAGGTCTGGTTGGTACCGCTGGTCAGGGGGCGCGTTGTGCCTGTTGGAACAGCTCGACCAGGTTACCCGCGGGGTCGGCGAGCAGGATCTGACGGCCTCCTGGTCCGGCGACCACCTCACCCAGGAACGACACGCCCTCGCCGCGGAGTCGGGTGATCTCGGCGTCCAGGTCGTCGGTGATGAGGTGGATGCGGTTGCGGCCCGGCGTCGCCGCGTCCGGTGGGGTGGCGCGGGCGCCGGAGCCGGCCGGGCCGGACAGCAGCAGCCGCAGGGGCCCGCGCAGGACGTCGGCGAAGGCGGGGGCGCTGAAGTTGAGGGTGAAGCCCAGGTGGGTGGTGTAGAAGTCGATGGCGGCCTGGACGTCATCGACGATGTAGCGGACGCTGGCGTGTTCGGACACGGCGGAACCTCCTGCGAGTCTCACCAGTACATACCCACTATCGCGCGAGACTCACCGGCTCAGGGTGGTCTCGCGGTCCATGTGGGACAGCTTCTCCGGGTTGCGCACGGCGTAGAGGCCGGTGACGAGGCCGTCGTCGATGCGGACGGCCACGACGCTGTCGAACACGCCGTTGAGGCGGAGGATCACGGCCGGGTAGCCGTTGACCTGCACCGGCTGCACCGTCGCGATGTCGCCGACCTTCTTCAGCCCGGCACCCAGCAGGCGGGCGACGCGGTCGGCTCCCACGATGGGCCGCAGGACGGCCTGGACGACTCCGCCGCCGTCGCCAAGCAGGACCACGTCGGGGGCGAGGATGTCGAGGAGGCCCTGCAGGTCGCCGGTCTCGACGGCCCGCTGGAACGCGTCGAGCGCGTCGCGGGTCTCGGCTGGGGAGGCGACGCCGCGGGGGCGGCGGGCGGCGACGTGGGCACGGGCGCGGTGGGCGACCTGGCGGACCGCGGCCGGGGTCTTGTCGACCGCCTCGGCGATCTCGTCGTAGTCCAGCGCGAACACCTCACGCAGGACGAACACCGCCCG
>Ga0247823_10001913_pt1 | contig 17198 bp, 13 predicted proteins | sample 13C_PalmiticAcid_2_FD_192426 | JGI IMG/M metagenome (GOLD analysis project Ga0247823, IMG submission 192426) | Soil microbial communities from agricultural site in Penn Yan, New York, United States - 13C_PalmiticAcid_Day30 | ecosystem: Environmental > Terrestrial > Soil > Agricultural land...
CGGGGCTGATGTCCATCACGCTCGTGGACCTGCACGGCGTCTACGCGATCTTCATCGAGCACCTGGGGCTCGTGGCCGTGACCATCGAGGTGGTGCTGCTCGCCTTCGTGCTGTCGTACCAGTTCGGCCTGCTGCGGCGTGACAAGGAGGCCGCGCTCGCGCGCGCCGAGGGCAACCTGCAGCTCGCCTGCACCGACACGCTCACCGGCCTGCCCAACCGCTATGCGCTCGAACTCGAGATGTCGAGGCTGCCGCCCGAGGGCAGCCTCACCTTCGTCGACCTCGACGGCCTGAAGCACTACAACGACCACTTCGGTCACGCGAGCGGCGACGAACTCCTGCGCGCCTTCGCGCGCGACCTCGCCGAGCGCCTGGGCGAGTCGGCCACGCTGCACCGCCTCGGCGGCGACGAGTTCGCCGCCACCACCCACGACGGCGACTTCGAGCGCGTGGACCGCCTGCTGCACGAGACCATCGCCGCGCTGAAGGCCTCGGGCTTCCCGCTCAGCGGCGCCAGCAGCGGGTCGGTGCGCGTCTTCGAATGCACCCACCACGACCAGCTCAAGCACGTGGCGGACTCGCGCATGTACGAGAACAAGCGCCGCCGCCGCAAGGTGCGCGACCAGGACACCCAGATGGAGGCCGACTCCGTCTAGCTGAACCGTTTGTCAACCACGAGGGGAGGGAAGAAGACATGCCCAAAGGCATCCGCTGGTCCTTGATCTGGCCCGTGCTGGCCACGCTGGTCGTTCCGCTGCTCGTCGCCTGGTTCGTGTACCCGGGCACCCACCTGCCGCCGGGCTTCGGGGTGTTCCCGCCGGCCTTCGTCGAGCAGATGCCGCCGTTCTGGCTGCCGTACTTCCTGCTCATGCTCGTGGTGGTGCTGGTGATCCTGGCGCTGCTCCTGGTCCCGTCCTGGTTCGGGTTCAGGAAGGTGGCGCCGCCCGCCCCCGTGGCCCCCGGGCCGCTGCCGTGGTGGTTCTGGGCGGGTGCCGCCGCGGGCGGCTTCTTCCTGTGGCTGATGTTCGCCCGCTTCACGGTGTTCGGCGACCTCGTCTACTACGCGTTCTCGCCGCTCTGGTGGGGCTTCATCCTCGTGCTCGACGGGCTCGTGTACCGCCGCACCGCGGGGCGCTCGCTGCTCGCCACGCGGCCGCACACGCTGTGGATCAGCGCCCTCGTGTCCGTCGTGGGCTGGTACTACTTCGAGTTCGCGAACTACTTCGTGCTCGGCAACTGGTACTACCCGAACGGGCACATGCCGCAGCTGAGCCACGCGACGATCGTCGTGCTGTTCCTGGTCGCGTACACCACGGTGTGGCCCGCGATCTTCGAGTGGTACACCTTCCTCAACACCTTCCCGAAGCTGTCGGTGCGCTACGCCGACGGCCCGAAACTGCGCCTCCCGGGCGGCCTGCTGCTGTGGGGCGGCCTCGCCGCCATCGCGCTGATGGTGGTGTTCCCGCTGCCGCTGTTCTGGGTCGTGTGGATCGGCCCGATGGCCGTGATCGTCGGGCAGATGCTGCGCGTGGGCGTGTGGACGCCGTTCACGTCGATGGCCGAGGGCAACTGGTCGCCCGCGATCCTGGTCGCGCTGTCGTCGCTCTTCAACGGGTTCCTGTGGGAGTTCTGGAACTGGGGCAGCGCGCAGCCCGCGGGCCTCGCGCCGACGAACCCCAACTACTGGATCTACGACATCCCGTACGTCAACGTGATCCACATCTGCGCCGAGATGCCGTTGCTGGGCTACTTCGGCTACCTGCCGTTCGGGGTGCTGGTGTGGGTGGTGTTCTTGTGGGCCGGCAAGCTGTTCGGCTTCGATGCGAGCCTCGGCCTGGGGGGTGCGCCGGTGCGGTCCGCCGTGCAGCCGGCGGTGTCACCCGAGGTCGTCCGGGAAGGCTGACGGCAGAAACTGCACAGGCAAGGCAGGTTTGACCTCCGCGGACCGCGTGGCCGAAGGGAAGGGCTGGCACAGGGCTTGTATGGCCTCCGCCGGGCTCGACCCATCGACCACGATTCCCAGGGAGGGAAACCCATGACCTTGTTCCGCTTCGCGGCCGGCCTCGCCGTCGCCTGCGCCGCCACGCCCGTGTTCGCCGTGCCGCAGGCCACGGCCCGCATCGACTTCGCGGCCGTCACCTACGGGCTGGAGGACATCACGCCCGAGCACGCGACGTTCGGCATCGGCTACTGGCCGCCGACGGTGTGGGCCGACGCCTGCATCCGTCCCGGCGAAGCCGAGATCTGCGGCGACCCGGGCACCGCGTCCCTCACACGCATCGGCGGGTACCAGGAGGAGCACGTGACCACGACGCTGGCCGACGGCACCACGGGCACGGGCACCTTCTCATCGGTGGGGCTGCGCTCCGAGCTGTCCGGCACCGGCGGCACCGGCCCGAAGGGCGTCAACGCCAGCTGGTACAACACGCTCACGACCTTCGGCACCGGGCGGCTGTGGGTCGAGGCGGACTATCACCTGGAGGCTGGCGGCATCGACGGCGCCACCTGGCGTGAGACCCTGGCGTGGGCCGGCATCATCCTGTTTCCCACCGGCGCGGCCCAGTACCAGGTGGAGGCGCTGCTCGTGGCGCCGGGCGAGGGCTCGGAAACGCGCGACGGCCGCCTGCGCATCTCCTACGACTTCCACGACGGCGAGCAGATCGGTGTCTTCATGCAGGCGCACACGCACCGGCTCGCCCTCGCCGCGCCGGTGCCCGAGCCGGGCACGTGGGCGCTGATGCTCGGGGGCCTGGCCCTCGTCGCCGCACGGGCCAGGCCGTCTCGCGGGGCTCAGTCGAACACGACCGCGCGCGGGTAGAGCGTGTAGGTGCAGGGGGCCGTCGGGAGGCAGTCATTGGAGATGGCGTAGGCGATCAGCACCTTGCCGTCGGCGGCCACCGAGACGTTGTCCTCCGCCACGCTTCCGTACCGGCGCGTGAACACCTTGCGGTCCGGCTCCCAGCCCTTGCCGGGGCTGTAGCGGCGCAGCCATGTCGTGATCTCGCCCTGGTTCTGGCTGGTGAAGACGAGGGCGACGTGGCCGCCGGTGCCCTGCTTGACCACGGCGTCGGAGAGGGTCTTGCCTTCGAAGGTGACGGCCGCGGGGGGCGTCCACGTCCAGGCACGGTCGGCCAGGTTCCCGGCGGGCACCTGCGCGGTGGACATCGCGAGGACGTCGCCCTGGTCCGCCCCGGCGGACTGCAGCCAGAGGACCATCAACTGCCCGTCCGGGCCCGTGCTGGTCCAGTGTTTGCGGACCAGGCCGTGGCCCGGCAGCGAAAGCGCCGTGTCCGTCGTTGTCGTGGTCAGCGGGACCCGCGTCTCGGCGACGCGCACCACCAGCCGGCAGACGTTGTCGGTGCCGCGCACCTCGGACGTCACCACGGTGCCCCATGTGGCCGTGTGCACCTTCTCGTTGCAGCGGGTGTTCATCACGCCCGCGAGAGGGAAGGGGCTGCCGATCAGGGTTTCGCCGTCGCGCAGGCGCACCACCTCGAGCATCGGCTCCTGGTTCGGAATGAACGGTTCTGCCCAGTACAGGGCGGCCAGCGTGGCCGTGGGGTTGAACGAGAGCTGCGGCGAGTTCTGCCAGAAGACCCCGCCCGCCGAGGTCGAGTTGGCCGCGGTGTGTTTCAGCACCACGACGCTCGTGGCGGCGGAACCGTCGGCAGGCACGCGGGTGGAGGACACCCTCCATTCGGGGTCCGCCGCGGTTTGCGAGCGGGCATCCAGCAGGTGCAGCGTGCCGTCGTTCCCGAGAATGTGCCCGAGGCGCCGCTCGTCGGCGGCGGGCGCATGGCGCGGGGCGCTTCGCAGCGCCTGGCCGACGCCGGAGCCGATGGCACGTGGCGCGGAGTCCGCCACGAAAATGTTTTCTCGCGAATCGGTCACCCACAACCATCCGGCATCGTTGCCGTTCCAGCGTTCCGTGCCGATGCTGGTGCCGGGGCTGGTGAGCGTGGTCAGCGGTTCGGCGGCCGCCCAGGTGCCGTTCGCGGCCCGAGTGTAGATGCGTTCGAACTGTTCGTTGAGGGTGACGCCGTCGTTCTTGCCATGGACCGCCGTGATGCGCAGCGCGATGCGTCCGTCGTTGGCCAGGAAGGCCTGCGTGAGGCCGTGCGCGAAGGCGGCGGTCCGGCTCGGAATCTCGATCGTCGCCAGCACCTCGGTGCCGGGGGCGACCCAGGTCAATTCAGGCCCGGGCGGCGGGGGCGGCGTGGGCGCCCCTTCCACGGGGCTGCTGCCCCCGCCGCCGCCGCAGGCGGCGAGCGCCACCGCGGCAAACAGCGAGGCGAGGGAAGAAGGCGCGGGCAGGCACCCGCGCGCGCGAAGCGCGTCGGCAAACGATGGCATGGAAACTCCCTGAGCGTTGTTATGGCGGTTCGAACCGTTGGATGCGGTTCCAATCCGTTCGCGAAGTGTACCGTCGAGCGGTCTCAGGAATGAGCGGGGGATTTCAGCAGGCCGACGAGGCGGATCTCAGCGTCGCGCCCGGTTCGCAGGTCGTCTCGACCCCGGTGACCACGATGTCCACCCGGACACGGCCGTCGCCCGACGTGCACTGCCGGCGTCCCCGGGGCGGTTTTTCTGCGACGGCGTTTGCATGTTCGACCTCCCTGCCGCAGTACGCCCATGGCCGGAGCGGGCGGGGGCGCCCGACACGTGATGGCATCATCACCCCATGCCCTGGATCGACACCCACTGCCACCTCGACGCCCCCGAGTTCGACCCCGACCGCGATGCCGTCGTGGCCCGCAGCAAGGCCGCCGGCGTGGAGATGCTGGTGCTGCAGGCCGTGGGCGCGTTCGACTTCGACACGGTGCGCGAGCTGGCCCACCGGCACGGGCTGTCGTATGCCCTGGGCATCCACCCGCTGTTCGTCGACCGCGCGGACGATGGTGACCTCGCCGTGCTGGCCGACCACCTCGAGCGGCACCGCGGCGACCCGCGCCTCGTGGCCGTCGGCGAGATCGGCCTGGACCACTTCGTGCCCGGGCTCGACCAGGCGCGCGCCGAACGCTTCTTCGCGGCGCAGCTCGCCCTCGCGAAGGCGGCGGGGCTGCCCGTGATCGTGCACGTGCGGCGCTCGGCCGACACGCTGCTCAAGCACCTGCGCAAGGCCGGCGTGGCCGGCATCGCCCATGCCTTCAACGGCAGCGACCAGCAGGCGAAGGTGTTCGTCGACCTCGGTTTCCGGCTCGGCTTCGGCGGCGCGATGACCTTCGACCGGGCGCACCAGATCCGCCACCTCGCCACCACCGTGCCCGAGACCGCGCTGGTGCTCGAGACCGACGCCCCCGACATCCCGCCCCACTGGCTCTACCGCACCGCGGCCGAGCGCGCCGAAGGCGAAACCACCGGCCGCAACGAGCCCGCCGAGCTGCCCCGCATCGCCGCCACGCTGGCCGAGCTGCGCGGCTGGACGCTCGAACACACCGCCGCCGTGTGCCACGCGAACGCACTCGCCGCGCTGCCGCGGCTCGCGGCTCTGGCAGACTCCACGGCTTGATGTCCGCTCTCCCTCCGCCCCTGCTCCGCGGCCTGCCGCCGGTGATCGACGCCCGCACGCGCCTCGTCGTGCTCGGCAGCTTCCCCGGCGTGGCCTCGCTCGAGGCCGGCCAGTACTACGCCCACCCGCGCAACCAGTTCTGGCCGCTGCTCTCGGCGATCTGGGGCACGGACCTGCGCGCGCTGCCGTATGCCGAACGCCTGGCCGCGATGAACGACCACCATCTGGGCCTCTGGGACGTCTACGCCCACTGCCGCCGCGAGGGCAGCCTCGACAGCGCCATCGCGGACGCGCAGCTGAACGACCTCGCCAGCCTGCGCGTGCGGGCGCCAGGGCTCACGGCCGTGGCCCACAACGGCGGCGAGTCCGCGCGCTCGCGGCGCGTCACCGAGGCCCTCGGCGTCGACGTGGTGCGCCTGCCCTCCACCAGCCCCGCCAACGCGTCGTGGTCGTTCGACCGCAAGCTCGCCGCATGGCGCGCCGTGTTCGAGGCCCACGGCCTCGTCTGAATCCAACCTTCCCGAACCATGGCGACCCGCAAGAAGAAGATCGAAATGGCCCCCGCGACGATGTCGGAGGCCGACGGCGTGCGCTACCTGCACCTCGGCACGCCGTGGGTGCAGGGCGCGATGCGCGTGCGCAAGCCGCACGTGCTCGAACTCGAGTACATCCAGCGCATGATGGCGTGGATGCTGTTCCGCGAGGAGGCCGCCGTCACCGAGGGCCACGCGGTGCAGCTGGGCCTGGGGGCCGCGGCGATGACCCGCTTCTGCCACCGCAACCTGCGCATGAAGACCACCGCGGTGGAGCTGAACCCCACCGTGATCACCGCGTGCCGGCTCTGGTTCCACCTGCCCGAGGACGACGCGCGGCTCACCGTGCTGAACGAGGACGCCGCCGCGTTCGCCGCCGACCCGGCCCGCTCGGGCACGGTCGACGTGCTCAACGTCGACCTGTACGACCACGACGCCGCGAGCCCCGTGCTCGACGACGAGGGTTTCTACCGGAACTGCCGGGCGCTGCTGACGGATGCGGGCGTGATGACGGTGAACCTGTTCGGACGCGACGCCAGCTTCGAGCGCAGCGCATCGCGCCTGGCCACGGTGTTCGGCGCGGACGCGCTGCGCAGCCTGCGGCCCACGAAGGAGGGCAACACCATCGTGGTGGCCGGGAAGCAAAGCTTTGCAAATCTGGACCGGGACACGCTTGCCCGGCGTGCGGAAAACATTGAAACTCGGTTCGAACTGCCCGCCCGCAAGTGGCTGCGCATGATCCGGGTGCTCCCCGCCGAAACCCTTCCTCCGCCATGAACTCTGCCGTCCCGCATTCCGCCACCCGCCCCGCCAGCAGCCATCCGGCCGGGCGGCTGGAATGGCGGCGGCTCGTCCGGTGGCTGCGCGACGACGGGATCATCTCCGAGGCCGACCACGACATCCTCGAGAAACGCTTCTCCGCGGCCGACAGCAAGCAGCACCCGCTCGTGCGCCTGGGCAGCGCCGGCCTGAACCACGCGCGCACCGGCAAGACGCTCGACACCGAGATGCTCACCGAGTGGCTCGCCAAGCGCGTGGGCCTCGCCTACCAGCGCATCGACCCGCTCAAGGTGGACGTGGGCCGCGTCTCCGACGTGATGTCCATCAACTACGCCGAGCGGCGGCGTTCGCTGCCGCTGCAGGTGGCGCTCAACGAGATCGTCGTGGCCACCAGCGAGCCGTACGACGTGGCGTGGGTGCCCGAGATCGAGGCGCACACGCGCAAGGCCATCCGCCTCGTCGTCTCGAACCCGCTCGACCTCGCCAAGTTCACCACCGAGTTCTACACGCTCTCGCGGTCCGTCCGCAATGCCGTCAAGACCGGCGAGATGGCGGCCTCGGCCAGCTTCGAGCAGCTGGTCGAACTGGGCCGCAGCAACAAGCAGCTCGACGCGAACGACCAGGGGGTCGTGCAGGTGGTCGACTGGTTGTGGCAGTACGCGTTCGACCAGCGCGCGAGCGACATCCACCTCGAGCCGCGCCGCGAACTCGCCGTGATCCGCTTTCGCATCGACGGCGTGATGCACACCGTCTACCAGCTGCCCCCCGGCGTGATGAGCGCGATGATCGCGCGCGTGAAGCTGCTCGGCCGCATGGACGTGGTCGAGCGCCGCCGTCCGCTCGACGGCCGCATCAAGACGCGCAACCCGCAGGGCGACGAGGTGGAGATGCGGCTGTCCACGCTGCCCACCGCGTTCGGCGAGAAGATGGTGATGCGCATCTTCGACCCCGACACCACGGTCAAGAAGCTCGACGCGCTGGGCTTCGGCACGCACGATGCGCAGCGCTGGGAGGCCCTCACGGCCCGCGCGCACGGCATCATCCTCGTGACCGGGCCCACGGGCTCGGGCAAGACCACCACGCTCTACTCGACGCTCAGGCGGCTGGCCACCGACGAGGTGAACGTCTGCACGATCGAAGACCCGATCGAGATGATCCAGCCCGCGTTCAACCAGACGCAGGTGCAGTCCACGCTCGACCTCGGGTTCGCGGAAGGCCTGCGCGCGCTGATGCGCCAGGACCCGGACATCATCATGGTGGGCGAGATCCGCGACCTGGAAACGGCCGAGATGGCCATCCAGGCCGCGCTCACCGGCCACCTGGTATTCAGCACGCTGCACACGAACGACGCGGCCTCGGCCATCACCCGGCTCGTGGACCTCGGCGTGCCGCCGTACCTCATCGGCGCCACCGTGATCGGCGTGCTGGCGCAGCGCCTCGTGCGCACGCTGTGCGTGGCCTGCAAGCAGCCCGACGAGTCCACCACGGCTGACACGCTCAACGGGGTCGTCAAGCCCTGGACGCTGAACGGCAAGGTGCGGGCGTACAAGCCGGTGGGCTGCCTCGAGTGCCGCATGACCGGCTACCGCGGCCGCGCCGGCCTCTACGAACTGCTCGACGTCACCGACCCGGCGCGCAACAGCGTCAGCCCGGTGCCGGACATCTCGGCGCTGCGCCGCCAGGCCGTCAAGGACGGCATGCGGCCGCTGCGGCTGGCCGGGGCCATGAAAATCGCGGAAGGCGTGACCACCATCGAGGAAGTGTTGCGGTCCACGCCCCTCTGGGAAGGTTGAAGGAAGGCTGAACGGCGGTCTGGAACCCGCATGGGATGTGGGTTTCCGCTACGTGTAAACCACACACGTGCACTGGGAGGTGCTGCCTAGAATCCGTGTGAATCGCACACATCACGAGATGAGGGGTACCTTTGTGAAGATCAAGAGTCAGCGTGATTTTTTCTCCGGTCTGATGTTCCTGGTGGTGGGCCTGGCCTTCGCCTGGGGCGCCACTGACTACAGCATGGGTTCGGGCGCCCGTCCCGGGCCCGGCTACTTCCCCATGATGCTGAGCGTCCTGATGGCCATCATCGGCGCCATCGTGATCTTCACGTCGCTCACCATCGAGGTCGAAGGAGGTGACCCGATCGGCGACATCGCCTGGCGCCCGCTGCTGGTCGTCGTGGCCGCCATCTTGCTGTTCGCGGTGGCGCTGCCCCGCCTCGGGCTCATCATCACCACGCCGCTGCTGATCATCGTGGTCAGCTTCGCGAGCACCGAGTTCAAGTGGCCGGGCGTGTTGATCGCCAGCGTGGTGCTGGACGTCTTCTCCTGGCTCGTGTTCGTCAAGGGCCTGAGCCTGACGATCCCGCTCTGGCCCGCCTTCATGACGGCCGCCTGATCGTCCGCACGACCTCCATCGCACACGAAAGAAGTCCATGGATCTGTTGAACAACCTGGCGCTCGGTTTCGGCGTGGCATTCACGCTGAACAACCTGATGTACGCCTTCTTCGGCTGCGTGCTCGGCACCCTGATCGGCGTGCTGCCGGGCCTCGGCCCCGTCGCCACCATCGCGATGCTGCTGCCGTCGATCTACTCGCTCGACGCGACGCCCGCGCTCATCATGCTCGCTGGCATCTACTACGGCGCGCAGTACGGCGGTTCCACCACCGCCATCCTGATCAACGTGCCGGGCGAGTCGAGCTCGGTGGTGACCGCCATCGACGGCTACCAGATGGCGCGCCAGGGGCGCGCGGGCTCGGCGCTCGCGGCCGCGGGCCTCGGCTCGTTCTTCGCGGGCTGTGTCGGCACCATCATCATCGCCGCCTTCGCGCCGCCGCTGACCGAACTCGCGTTCAAGTTCGGCCCGGCCGAATACTTCTCGCTGATGGTGCTCGGCCTGATCGGCTCCGTCGTGCTGGCCTCCGGCTCGCTGCTCAAGGCCATCGCGATGATCATCCTGGGCCTGCTGCTCGCCCAGATCAACACGGACGTGATCTCCGGCGTGCCGCGCTATTCGGAACTGCCGTTCACCGGCTACTCGTTCCCTGAACTCACCGACGGCATCCAGTTCGTCGTGATCGCGATGGGCCTCTTCGGCTTCGGCGAGATCATCGCCAACCTCGGCATGCCCGAGGAACACCGCGAGGTCTTCACGAAGGAAGTGAAGGGCCTGTGGCCCACCAAGAAGGACTTCCAGGAAGCCTGGCCTGCGGTGCTGCGGGGAACGGCCCTCGGCTCCATCCTCGGCGTGCTGCCGGGTGGCGGCGCACTGCTGGCCTCGTTCGCGGCCTACACGGTCGAGAAGAAGGTCGCGGGCGCGAGCGGCCGCTTCGGCAAGGGTGACATCCGCGGCGTCGCGGGTCCCGAGTCGGCGAACAACGCCGGCGCACAGACCTCGTTCATCCCGATGCTGACCCTCGGCATCCCCCCGAACGCCGTGATGGCGCTGATGGTGGGCGCCATGACCATCAAGGGCATCCAGCCCGGTCCGCAGGTGATGTCGAGCAACCCGGAACTGTTCTGGGGCCTGATCGCCTCGATGTGGGTGGGCAACGCAATGCTCGTGATCTTGAACCTGCCGCTCATCGGCGTCTGGATCAAGCTGCTGACCGTGCCGTACCGGTTCCTGTTCCCGGCCATCACGCTGTTCTGCTGCATCGGCACCTACACGCTGAACAACAACAACTTCGACGTGTACGTCACGGCCATCTTCGCGGTGGTGGGCTACCTGTTCTACAAGCTCAAGTGCGAACCGGCGCCGCTGCTGCTCGGCTTCATCCTGGGCCCGATGATGGAAGAGAACCTGCGCCGTGCGCTGCTGCTGTCCCGCGGCGACTGGAGCACCTTCGCCACGCGACCGTTGTCGGCGGGCCTGCTGATTGCCGCGGCGCTGATGATCGTGGTCGTGCTGCTGCCGTCGATCAAGAACAAGCGGGAAGTCGCGTTCCAGGACGCCGACTGACCGGGTTCCGCTTCACCTCCGACAAGGCCGCCTCCGGGCGGCCTTGTTCTTCCTGCGTTCCATGAGGTCCAGAACATGACTGCCCCCGCCACCCCCTTCGACTGGCGCGCCGGCTATCCCAGCCAGCGCCTGCCGGTGTTCGGCCGCAACGTCGTTTCCACGTCGCACCCGCTCGGGGCCCAGGCCGGCCTGCGCGTGCTGATGCAGGGCGGCAACGCGGTGGATGCGGCCATCGCCTCGGCGGCCGTGATGACCATCGTCGAGCCCGTGAGCAACGGCCTCGGGTCCGATGCGTTCTGCATCGTGTGGGACGGGCAGCGGCTGCACGGCCTCAACGCCTCGGGCCGCGCGCCCGCCGCGTGGACCCCCGACTACTTCCGCCGCAAGTACGGCGACGCCGCCACGCCGCCGCAGCGCGGCTGGGACAGTGTGTCGGTGCCCGGCGCGGTGGCCGGCTGGGTCGCCTTGAGCGAACGTTTCGGCAAACTGCCCTTCGCCGACCTGATGGCCCCCGCCATCGAGATCGCCGAACGCGGGTACGCGGTGCCGGTGGTGGTGCAGCAGAAGTGGGCCGCCGCCGCACCGCTGCTGAAGGACCAGCCCGGCTATGCCGCCGCCTTCCTGCCGAAGGGGCGGGCTCCCGAGATCGGCGAGCGCTTCCGCTTCCCCGATGCGGCCCGCACGCTGGACCTGATCGGGCGGACGAAGGGGCAGGCGCTGTACGGCGGCGAGATCGCCGAGGCGGCCGCCCGGCATGCGCGTGAGCACGGCGGGGCCATCACCGCCGCCGATTTCGCGGGCTTCCGACCCGAATGGGTCGACCCCGTGGGCCTCGACTACGCCGGCCACACGCTGCACGAGATCCCGCCGAACGGGCAGGGCATCGCCGCGCAGATCGCGCTCGGCATCCTCGCCCACTTCGACCTCGGGTCGCTGCCGGTGGACGGGGTCGAGTCGCAGCACCTGCAGATCGAGGCGATGAAGCTCGCGTTCGCCGACGTGTACCGCTTCGTCTCCGAGCCCGCGAGCATGACCGTGACCACCGAGCAGCTGCTCGACCCGGCCTACCTGGCCGACCGCGCCACCCTGATCGACCGGCAGAAGGCACAGGACTTCGGTGCCGGTAACCCGGTGAAGGGTGGCACGATTTACCTGACCACGGCGGACGAGCAGGGGATGATGGTCAGCTTCATCCAGAGCAACTTCATGGGCTTCGGTTCGGGCGTGGTGGTGCCGGGGTACGGCCTGTCGATGCAGAACCGCGGACACGCGTTCAGCCTCGACGCGGCGAGCCCCAACGTCGTGGCGCCGGGCAAGCGGCCGTTCCACACGATCATCCCCGGGTTCCTGAGCCGCGACGGCGCGCCCGTGATGTCGTTCGGTGTGATGGGCGCGAGCCTGCAGCCGCAGGGCCACGTGCAGACGCTCGTGCGGATGCTGAACCACCGGCAGAACCCGCAGGCCGCCTGCGACGCGCCGCGCTGGCGCTACAACCACGGCCTGGAACTGAACGTCGAGGCCACGATGCGGCCCGACACGGTGGCGGGTCTTTCGGCCCTCGGCCATCGCCTGGCCGTCATCAACGACAGCTACCAGGACTTCGGCGCCGGCCAGTTCATCTGGCGGCTCGGCGACCCCGCGGCGGAAGGCTATCTCGCCGCCAGTGATTCACGCCGGGACGGGCTCGCGGCCGCATACTAGGCCCCTCGGAAAGGACCGGTTCCACCGGCCTTTCCACCGGTTCGGGCACATCGATTGCTCCATGGGCCCGAGTCCCGTGGGCACCCGTGCCGTGGCGGGGCGATTTGTCGCCAACTGACCGCCGTTGCCTTGATGCCTTCGATCGACCACACCCGGGATTTCGGGCCCAGCACGATGCCCACGATGTCCGAACTCGACCGCGACCTCCTGCACCCCGGGGCGCAGGTGGGCGGTTGCGTGATCGTGGAGCCCCTCGGGCAGGACGAGAACGGCATCCTGTACCTCGCCGACGACCCGCTGCTGCAGCGGCACGTGCTGGTCCGCGAGCATTTCCCGCGCGGCCTCGCGGCGCGCGGCGCCGGCGGCGAGGTGGTGCTGGCCCACGGCACCGACGCCAGCGCCCGCGCCATGGCGCTGTCGGCCTTCCTGCGGGGCGCCCGCTGGCTCACGCGCTTCGACCACCCGGCCATCGGCCGCGCCTTGCGCGTGTGGGAGGAACACGGCACGGCCTACACGCTGATGCCCGCGTACGAGGGCGAGTCGCTCGCGGCGTCGCTGCAGCGGGTGGGCGTGACCGACGAGGGCTGGCTGCGCCGGCTGCTCGTGGCCCTGTGCGACGCTGTCGGCGTGCTGCACGCGGGCGGGGTGTACCACCTGGGCCTCGCGCCGGAGACCATCTGGCTGATGCCCGATGGGCGGCCGATGCTGCTCGACCTGTCCACCGTGGCGCCGGCCAGCCAGCGCGTGGTGATCGACAGCGTCGACCGGCAGTACACGCCCATCGAACTCTTCGCCCACGGCAGTCACCTGCCCGTGGGGCCCTGGAGCGACATCTACAGCCTGGGCGCCATCGCCCACCTCGCGCTGGTGGGGCGCCCGCCGGTGTCCGCGGCCGTGCTCGGCCCCGACGACGTGCATGCGCCGCTGTCCGAGGGCCTGTCCCGCCGCCCGCCGGGCCGGCTGCACGGGGCCATGCCGTCTGCCGCCTTCCTGGCCGCCATCGACCGGGCGCTGGCCGTGCGGCCCGAGACCCGGCCGCAGGACCTGGGCGCGCTGCGGGCGCTGCTCGACCTCACGGGGGCCGCTCCGGTGCCGCAGTCGCCCGCGCCGGCGCCGGCGCCTCGCCAGGACGCGCCCCGGCCACGGCCGGAACCGCCCGTGCTGACCACGGAGGCGAAGCCCGAGTCCCCGCCGGCAAGGACGGCGGTTCGCGAGCCCACGGTCGACGAGCCCGACGCCCAGGCCGATGCCGCCGCGGCCGCCGCGATCGCGATGGCCATGTCCTCGCTCCCGTGGACCAAGGAGGACGACGAGGCCCGCCGGAAGGAGCCGTCCGGCTTCGGCCCGTCCACCTTCGGCACCTCGACCTTCGGGCCGCTGCCCGGCCGTCCCGTGCCGCGGGAGCCCGGTCTCGGACCCCAGAGCTGGACCCTGCCGGGCCCCTCGGGCCGCCGCCGGCCCGCGGCCCGCAAGCGCCGCGAGCCCACGCGGGCGATCGCGGCGGTGTTCGGCCTCGTCGTGTGCCTCGGCATGGCGGGCTGGTACGTCGCCGAGAACCCCGCACAGATCACCGGCTGGCTGGACCCCACCCGCTCGGAAACCACCGCGTCGGCCCAGACCCCCGCGGAGGCGGCGCCCGCGGCCGTGCTCGCGCCGCGGCCGGCGCGCGAACCCATCGAGCGGGTGCTGACGGAGCAACCGCCGGCTGCCGGACCTGCCCCTGCACCCGCGCCCGTGCCCGTGCCGCCCCCGGCCCCACCGGTGGCCGCCGCGCCCGAACCGGCTCCGCCGCCCCCTGCACGCGAGGCGCGAACGACCGCGAAGGCCACGCCCGCGCGCAAGGCCGCCGCGGCCGAGGCCGACCTCGATCCGCCGGCACCCAACAACCCCCGCACCGCTTGCGGCAGCCGCACGAACTTCGCGCTCTTCCGTTGCATGGAGACCCAGTGCGGCACCGCGCGCTTCAGCCGCCATCCGCAGTGCGTGGAGTTCAGGCAGCAAGGCGAGTAACCCGAGGCCTGCACGGGCCGCGCCGCCTTCCTAGAATGCGCGGATGCATTCCTCTCCCGCAGCCGCCCAGGCGCCCGCGAATGCCTCGCAGCGCGCCATGTGGCCGGGTGTGCTGCTGGCGGCGCTCGGCGCCATCGCGTTCTCGGGCAAGGCCATCATCGTCAAGCTGGCGTACCGCCATGACGTCGACGCGGTCACGCTCATCATGTACCGCATGCTGTTCGCGCTGCCGCTGTTCCTGTGCCTCGCCTGGTGGGCGGGGCGGGGCAAGCCCGCGCTGACGGCGCGCGACTGGCGCATCGTCGCGTTCCTCGGGCTCACGGGCTACTACCTCGCGAGCTTCCTCGACTTCGCGGGCCTCGCGTACATCACCGCGAGCTTCGAGCGCCTCATCCTGTACCTCAACCCCACGATCGTGCTCGCGCTCGGCGTGGTGCTGTTCAAGAAGAAGGTCAACCGCAAGCAGCTCGTGTCCCTCGCGATCAGCTATGCCGGCGTGCTGCTGGTGTTCGGCCACGAGGTCACGGCGCTCGGCGCCGACGCGGCCCTGGGGGCGCTGCTCGTGTTCCTGAGCGCGGTGAGCTACGCGCTGTACCTCGCCTTCAGTGGCGAGGAAGTGCGCCGGCTGGGCGCGCTGCGCCTCGCCGGCCTCGCCACCACGGTGGCGTGCGTGCTGTGCCTCGTGCAGTTCGTGGTGCTGCGGCCGATGTCCGCGGCGCTCGTGGCGCCCGAGGTGATCTGGCTGTCCGTGCTGAACGCCACCGTGTGCACGTTCGCGCCGGTGCTGATGGTCATGATGGCCATCGAGCGCATCGGTGCGGGCGCGGCGGCGCAGATCGGCATGATCGGCCCGCTGTCCACGATCCTGATGGGCATCGTGATCCTCGGCGAGCCCTTCACGGGCTGGGTCGCCGCGGGCACGGTGCTGGTGATGGGTGGCATCTGGATGCTGACGCGTGCGCGCGTCGGCTGAATTCAATCGAGAGGAGAACGAGATGGACCTGGGGATCGAAGGCAAGTGGGCGCTGGTGTGTGCCGCCAGCAAGGGCTTGGGCAAGGGCTGCGCGGAAGCGCTGGTGCGTGAGGGCGCGAACGTCGTGATCACGGCGCGTGGCGTCGAGGCGCTCGAGGCCACGGCCGCGGAGCTGCGCGCGCTCGGCGGCGGCGAGGTGCGCACGGTCGCGGGCGACATCACGACGGCCGAGGGCCGTGCCGCGGCGCTGGCCGCGTGCCCGCAGGTCGACATCCTCGTGAACAACGCCGGCGGCCCGCCGCCCGGCGACTTCCGCAACTGGGACCGCGACACCTGGATCAAGGCGCTGGACGCCAACATGCTGACCCCGATCGAGCTGATCCGCTCGACCATCGACGCCATGGCCGCCCGCGGCTACGGCCGCGTGGTCAACATCACCTCGGGCGCGGTGAAGGCGCCGTCGGGCGTGCTGGGCCTGTCCAACGGCGCGCGCAGCGGCCTCACGGGCTTCGTGGCGGGCCTCGCGCGCAGCCCCATCGCGGCGCGCAACGTCACCATCAACGGGCTGCTGCCCGGCGCGTTCGACACCGACCGCCTGCGGACCACCCTGAAGGCCGGCGCGAAGGCGATGGGCCAGAACGAGGAGGCCGCCGCCGACGCGCGCCGCCGCACGATCCCGTCGCAGCGCTTCGGCACGCCGGCGGAGTTCGGCGCGATCTGCGCGTTCCTGTGCAGCCAGCATGCGGGGTATCTGACGGGGCAGAACATCCTGGTCGATGGCGGGAGCTATCCGGGGACGTTCTGAGCGATCTCATCCCGGCGAACGCCCACTGCTGTCCGGGAAAAAGCGAGGCGACCTCCAAACACTCGTCATCCCGGCGAACGCCGGGACCCACTGCGGGGGTTGAGCGTGTGTGGGTTCGAGCGATTTGGCGTGGTGTTTTCTCTTTGGGTGAGGCCGCGCCGGGTCTCGGCCCGGCAGCCGAGTTCCTTTCTTGGCGCCAAGAAAGGAACCAAAGAAGCGCCCCCGGAGGAGGCGGTCCCGCGCGGCTGCGCCGCCCGGGACTGCGCTGCGGTGCTCGCGGCTTGGGGGCGAGCCCACAACTCGCCCTGCGGGCTCAAACAAGTGGGCTCGACCGCCGCTGCGCGGCGGCAACCCCCAAGCCGCTGCGCTCCTCGCCGCCTCCTACGGGGGAACTCCGCACGGCTCGCTTCGCATCGTGCTGGAGGGGGCGCACATCGCCGGTTGCGATGTGCAGCCATGGTCGAGTTCGAGGCGGGCGAGCTGATGCTGCCGATCAAGTCGCTGGAGGCTCGATTGCGCTGGATGGCAGTGTTCATCGAGAAACTCCGCAGCCGCGCAGATTTTCCCCGGACAGCAATGGGCGAACGCCGGGATCCACTGCGGTCGCAGCGCCAAGCCTTTGCCCGCCTCACACAGGGGGCGTTCGGCGCAGCGTGGGCCCCGGCGTCCGCCGGGGTGACCGGTGGGTGGTCAGCCGACCGTGCGGAGGGAGAGGATGCGCTCCGTGTACCGCGCGATCTGGTCGATCTCGAGGTTCACCCGGCTGCCCGCCTTCAGCTGGCCCAGCGTGGTGTGTTCCAGGGTGTGGGGGATCAGGTTGATGCTGAACTCGCAGCCGGTGGCGCGGTCTTCGGTGCGGTTCACGGTGAGGCTCACCCCGTTGACGGTGATGGAGCCCTTGTAGACGAGGTAGCGGGCGAGGTCGGTCG
>Ga0247823_10001914_pt1 | contig 17191 bp, 12 predicted proteins | sample 13C_PalmiticAcid_2_FD_192426 | JGI IMG/M metagenome (GOLD analysis project Ga0247823, IMG submission 192426) | Soil microbial communities from agricultural site in Penn Yan, New York, United States - 13C_PalmiticAcid_Day30 | ecosystem: Environmental > Terrestrial > Soil > Agricultural land...
GATCATGGGGGACGCACGTGTTGGCACGGCGGAAGGGCTGCTCTGGATGAGCTCGTAGTCGGATGGGCCGAGGGTTTGGGCGAGGTAGGCGATGACGGCGAGGCATTCGGCGTCAATGGACGGGAGCCCGAATGCCGGGCCCCAGACATGGAGTTGAAGGACCATGGCGTGCCGAGGGCAAACAGATTTGGAGTGATTCTCTCTCTGCCGCTTTGCAAAAGTAACGTTACCGGTGATCAATTTCCAATGCTGGCGAGGGATGGCCAAATGTCTGCTCGTACCGATTCTCGCATCGATCGATCGAGGCAAAGACGGCGGGACGTGTTTCAAAATCGCACGTCCTCACGTGGCGATAAACACACGAACGGCGATAACCAAAAACTTAGTCAGTCCAACTTGGGCAATTTTCCAGAACGCCGCTGACGGAATGCCAGATGAGATCAGTGGGGCAGCGCTTCCCGCCGCTGCCGCCCCGCGCCCATTCCCCACCACCCTCCTGGGGATTCGCACGACAACCCAATCACGGCGGGGATTCTGTGGTGGAGCGAAGGGCCATCGCAAAACCCTCTCGATTGCAATTCACCATCGCAACTCCAGCGCTGCGTCATGAACGGTCCCCACCGTTCACGAGCAATCTGTTTCAGCGACCCCGACATGATGACGAAATGATCCCAGGGACGTTGCGCAGGCACGGAGCGGGGTTTCGGTTCTGGGACGGAGATGTCTCCCAGCTCTGGCGCTTGGGCCAAAACACCCTCAGCTCCCAAAGGAGCAATGGTTCCTTGCGGCCCCTGTCTGCGTGCTTGGCATCGCCGCTCCTGTTGGCTCTCGGACAGGTCCGATCCCGATCGCGATGGAGACGAGGGGTAGTAGGGTGGGATGATGTGTTTTCCCACATCGACCGGCAATAGTGTGTTCAAGTCCACAGTAGTGTAGGTTGTTACCTAGCGGTGTACAGTACATCGAGGCCCGAGGGCCAAACAACATCCCGTTTGCCGGCCGCGGTGTCCTCGCTGGCTTCCATCGAATCGATCGGACGGGATGACGGCCTGGCGACGTGGGACTCTGTTTCACCCGGATGGACCGCAAATCACCAACACCCCGAGCCCGTCATTAATTGATCCAAAGCTGTTTGAGACAAAACCTGTTGATCTCCCGTCCCATCTCTGCGCGAAGCCCAGATGGGGGGCACGGGCTTGGCTCTCGGCCGGCTTGCCGTCAGTCATTTCCGCCTCAGACACTCGATCCCGAACCCATGATTGCAACCCTCTTTCGATGCCGAGGGCGCGTCGACCAGCGTCGCAGCAGAGTGGAACCCGGGTCGCAAATGCAACGCGAGCCCCAAACCCCCACGACAAAATCAGGGTCGCAGTGCAGCCCATGATCTGATGGAGGGGATGGCAGACGGGTTTCAACCGGGGGGCAATCTGGGTCTCATGGTCACAGGGTCACATTCACAGTCTGGAAGTATGCGGTTTCAACTCATTATCGTGTTGGTATTATTGCCTAATGCCAGGTCTTTCTGGTGCAAATGAGAGCCCAACTCTGCCCTGTTCCGAACCCCGTCCTGCCCCGTTTGCTCAACTCCGGGTCGGCGGATGCAACGCTCCAAACCCGCCCCGTGTCCGAACCCTTCTCTTCTCACAAGAAATCCCGTCGTCCTCATAAAACTCTGCCTCCTCGCGGGGGTGTCCACGACGTGGTATCATGTGACGCCGGTGCCAAAACAAAAATGCTCGTTGTTGTACAGTGAAACCCGTCCCTTTCTAATGTCCCAGATGTGCCGAAAATGTCGTAACACTTGATATCGATGTCGTCGCTCAAAACAGAAAAAGGAAAAAAAAGGAAAACAAAAAGCCGTTGATTAAATGTCCGTATGCCCAGGTGGTGGTACAAGGGGGTGGGTGAATGCGCCCGTATGCTATGCGCCGCAATAGAGGGAGTTGAAGGTGAAGATGGAAACGTGTCGACTTCCAGAGCCGGCTGCCGGGATGCATCCGTGAGAGGTGGTGTGGTGGAAGACGGCTCGGTTGGCGATGCCAGTCGGAGGGGCGGTGGATGGTGGTGCCAGGAAACTCGGCCGATGCGGACACAGCATGCTGCAAGCTGGCGGAACGGGAAGCTTCTCGCTGGGGCGGCCAATCAGACGAGCGAAGCCCCTGGGTGCAGCGTGGCAGGTGAATGGCTGTGTCGGGGCTGGCGGAGGGGCTGCATCCCCAAATATGCGGCTTCGAAGCATGCAAAGGCACGATGGCGTGCAGCTCAGGAATGCTGCTTCCGAAACCAATGCGGATGACACGGGCGCTGGAGCCCTCAGGCTGTTGGCGTAGCCTCGCGTGGGCGACCACAGAGCCATCCTAGAGTGCGGCGCGCGACCATCTCTTCGGAGAGATGCGCGAGACCTGGTGACCAAATGATGAAACATGCGACATGTCGAATCCCGGAGGGGGGGTCGCATCAACGAGCGACCCTTAACCCCTCTTAGGGAGAGGCGGGAGTGGCCTGCTCGGCGGCGGGCCGGGGCAGGGAGGAAGTTGAGACGGACGCTGCGAGGGCATCATGGTGCAAGACGACTCGAAAGTTGAGGAAGCCAGCTTGACGGTTGGTGGGGGTGAGATGGCAGAGCCGGTGGTGGTTTGGTGGTGAGTGGGTTGGAGTGGTTGGTGCTTGACCGGGTGGGTGAGAGCAGTCGCGAGTATTAAGTAGTCGGAGAGAGAAGGCTTGGTTTCTCTTGGTGTTCTAATGCGTGGTCGTGTTGGTCTGTCGATGGTTCGAGAGGTCGAAACCACGGCAGGGTGGGAGGGCGGACGCTGCCTTATGTAGGTAGCCGGCGACTGACAACTTCCAAATTGCCCTTTCCAAGCCCAGGCAAGAAAGGAGCGAGTTCACAGACAGGGCTGCCCAGGACTTGTGGAGACCCCCAGGTACCGTCCGTTCCTGGACGGCCGAAGTCCTCGGTACGCGAGTCGCCCAGCGGGTACTTTCAAGCCCCTGTCCGGCGCACGCGTGACTGCCTGGAGCCGCCCGCCAAGCTCAAGTCGTGCCAGCACAGAGTCATGTACCTCGACTCATTGTGGAGCACCAAGTTGCGGTGACGCAGCCAGGCTTGGCGGCAGCCCAGAAGTCGCCAGGTTCTCGATGACCGCCGCAGAGAAATGAAACGCTGCATCAGCGCCGGGATGACTCCCTGTCGTTAATACCGCCCTGTGCCCCCTGGTCCGGGAGACACGACAAGTACAGTACATGCCACATGTGCGGGCCTTCACGGCGATGACGCCTTGAAATTTCGCTGAAAGAGCGGTCGACCTGGCTCCATCGCCGAACTGCAAAAAAAAAAAAAAAAACGGCCGCCTCGTCGGCTGGTCGGCCCATCTGTCGACCGCCCGCGTTCAACAAACGGCTGCCTTCTTCCAGGCGTCACCCGATGTCGCGCAGCGGCCTGCGGGATTAGCAGCCGCCGTCGCCGGGTTGGGCATCTCTACGTCTGTCCTCAGTCCTTCAGTTGGGCGCAGGAACAAGACCCGCATTCGGCAAGTGTTGAAAACCCCCCAGGGCTGGCGCTGGCGAGCGCAAACGGAAGCGCCCGTCGCGCCGTGCTGGCTCGGGGGTTGCAGCGCCCAGCTGGGCCCGTCTGTTGCGTCCGAAAGGGGCGGCGCACAGCGAGCTGAGGGCGATCGTGGACAATGCAAATTTAGCACCAGTGTGGGGACATTGGGACTCGGAGCGAAGCCTTGTGCAAGGCTCGGACCCCACAGCCAATTTCAACAGCCCGACAAATTTCTCAATGGTGAGAGAGTTGTGCGCTGAAAAAATATTTACACTTGGGGTTTCCAGGGGAAGCCTGGCTGCTGGTGATTGCAGATGCCCCAGCCAGGGGCGGCGGTCAACGCCAGAAAATTCTCAGGGGTCCTGACAATTTCCTACGGTGGCGGTGTGTGTGTTGTGTTTACAGCACTTGTAAGGGGGATGTCCGAAAGCGTCTCTCTATTGGAGTCTCTGTGGGCACCTCTGTCCTTTGTTGAGCTCTGCTGTTTCAGAACACAACCTCTGGGTTGAGACAAGGAGGGCAGCTTGAATCGGGGGAAATCTTGTGTCTGAGCAGCCGATGCAGGTCCCTCCGTGGTCAGCCGGCCCCTTCTGCGACCCCTTCTTTCCGGAAACAAACCCCTGTCCCAGACCCTCGAGGCCTCGTATCCCCCTCAAAGAGACCGCGAAACTGCCACGTCTTGAATGTGGCTTGGAACAATTGAATGCGACGCACACTTCTTCTGGCATCCGGACGACAGATCACAGCTGCGCTGGTGGTTGCAAAGACCCCGATCGCACCATCCCTTTGTTCCTGGACTTCGCGGGGAAAGCCAATCAGGTCGGTTGGGACGGCGCTGCTCCGCATGCGCCTTTGCTTTTCCTGAATCGCCCTGATCCGGGGCAGGCCAAGACCGCGACTCTGGGCCCAAATGTGGAATTGCCTCCTTTTTTTGTGCTCTTTGACCCGGCCACGCCGACTCTACCGCGCGCGCGCGGCTGCGCACAACCTGGGACCTTGGGCAGCTGTTCCGAAGGGCGGCATCCAGCCCGACCCTGCGCCTGCGACAAACCTCAGCTCCGTTTGACCGGACCCGGTCGCTTGTCACTGAGTGCATACCGCCTTGTTGTTGTTGACGGCCGCCTGCTCGGCCGCAACTCCGCGGCCTCCAGGTCCAGGGCCTGGCTCAGGAACGGGCTCGGGAAGCGCGGCCATGATTGGATACCCGAAAGCCACGGTGTGTGCAACCGCTCACACAGACACACAGACATACAGACCTTGGTACCTGACCTGAGCCCCACGGTCAGGCACCGCAGGGCTCCCTTCTCCGTTTCCCCGCACTCTTGGGGTTGGTTGCAAGAAGGTCATCAGACGGACCTGTGACGAAATGCCTACAAGGCAACATGCCGGTGAGGGCCGACAACGTGGGTTGATGCTGCCTTGTTGAGGCTGCAGTAGCGCTGGTTCCCTCATTCGGGATCCCGCAGTTGGGAACCCCGCTCCCGCCCACGTTTCGGGAAGCTGCCAAACGCATTCCATGACTCACATGGCGCAGGGCAGCATGCAAGGCGATGTGCTGGCCTTTCCCAGGTTGCGACTGGCAGTTGCTGGGGTGTGTGGATGGAGATCAGGCAAGATGTCGGGTGTAAGCAAGGGTGATTGTGAATTCCGGAGGATTTGTGATGAGTCCTGTCCGAGACCCAACGGAGCCAAGGCAAAGTCACAACCTCACACCATCAACAGAGCGGCCGCAACGGCGACAATACGCACCAACAACGGCCGTACCGATACACGCCGGCATTTGCAAAACAGCGGCCCATTTCCTTCGCCTGCCAAACCCACACACAGCAAACCCCTCAACTTGAGACACCGGGGTCCAGCGTCTACAGTGTCCATGCATCGCGTAGACGCCGCGCACCGGCGGCAGCGCAGTGATAGCAGAAAGCTTAGCCAGCCGCCGTCCCATCAGCGCTTAACGTGATACTGCCGCGCTTGCAACTCTACAGCGCCGTGATACTGTCTCTAAAGTGCAGCGCGCGGAGCGGCTACTCAAACATGTCGTCTCAACCCGAGACGCCGTATTTTTGGCATCACTTACACGGCATCGCGGGGCATCTCGTTGCCGAGCCCGATCTTGTTTGCATATTGGCGGCGAGGGCGGGTGCTGAAGGTGGCACAGCACAGCCAAAAATGGAGTGTTGGGTTGCAAAGAGACAGCCGACAACCGACGGTCGCACAAGGTCACAACTGAAGGGCGCAGTTTCCCAACATAATTAGCCGCTGTATAGGCAAGGTATGCGCGCATGGCGTGTGTGTGTCTCTCTCTGTGTTTGCGTGTTAATCGACAACGTCAGCAAACAAATAATGCGCGGTCAGTAAGTAATCTAGCGCGGAATCCTTTGTAAGTGACGAGGTGTGGGTGAGTGAGCACCACAATCAAACTCGATGATATCGTCTCGCCCCCAACGGATACCGTTCCCGAAAGGATCGAGGCACCAAAAGAGAAATCTCACTCAGCAACTCCCTCCTTCGGAGATTATTTCTTTGCTGAACAAGATAACGTTAGGGCTCACCGAGGTCAGTGCATCCCCCAAGGGCCCCAAGGCCCCCAAAACGGACACTCACCGCCAGCAAACGGTCACCCACAAACCGTTCCCAACCACCAGGACGGAGCGCGCGCCCACCTTGCTCACCGACAAGACCCGGCAGCTTGGATCATCGCCCATCGGACCCGCCCAAGCCACAGAAACCGTTCGTCATCAGACGTTGCCCAAGGTCCTTGCATGAAGCGTGTAATCAGCGCGCCGGCCAGCCAGGGAAAGAGATCCCATCTCTTCCGATCCTGGGATGCTCCCCGTCCATCACCTGAACAAAACTTCCCGAGCAGCGAGCGGTGAGGCCGGAGGGCCGTTGCGACCAAGGTAATCTGCGCCGGCAGCCAAGGATAATTGCCCGATCATGGAGGGTGGGTGGTGGTGGTGTAAGAGAAGCGGTCATCTGACCCCAGAGAAAGCCCGAAGAATCCCGTTCCGTCCAATCCCACATGCCACACACTCCTCTTCCCCATCCTGTCTCGGGTTCTGTGTCTCGTCTGCTTGGCACCAACATGCATCAGGGCAGGACCGTTTGTCCGGCGAGCCCGTCTCGCGACGGGGTTGGTCCAGCCTCGGTGAGCAGGCAGATCCCGGCTATGCCAGGCTTCCAGAAGGTCCGGGAAGCCTGTCAACGCTGGAGTCTCGCTCCGGCGCCATCACACACCGCCGGCTGACCGCCCCGTTAGCACGGAAAACTAGAAGCTTTTCCCCTTGGCTCCGAATGTCGCGGGTCGGAGCGAGACACCGCTTGAGGAAAGGAAAAAAAAAACTGAAGCGGGCGCTAGCATATCGCCGAAGCCAGCATATCCGTGACATCGTGAAATTTGTTGGTGGTCCAGCGGGCAAACTGCCGGCGAAATGGAGGCGGTGTCCCTCCCACGTGTGCTGTGTAAGCCCCTCCCGCCAAACAACCTCACTGATAACGAATGTGATAGCTCACAACACATGCCAACAAACGAAGCTGACGAAAAGGCCGGGCCAGGGTGGGCGCCCAATTCCGGCTGAAAGATGATTCGATATCCACGCTGCCGGGCTCAACGCCATCTGCACGATTGACAGCCAGCCTTACGGGCTTCTTTGGGACACCACCACATTCGCCTGGGCTGCTGCGTCACACTGGTCCTGCAGTCAGCAGGCACAGCCCGCCAGCTCGGCGGGCGGTGCACGCACCACACCACACCTCTGGGAACAAGATCCCATCCCCACGCCAACGCTTATCTCTCTCTCTCCACGGTCCACTTCCGCTGACTTCGGTTCGGATGGCCAGGGCAGCGATTTCGTCATCCCGTTTATCGTTCCTTCATCCGAACACATGGCAAAAAAAAGCCTGCGGCAGGGCCCGGGAAAATCGGTTGTCGAGGTCCGTGGCAGGTCCACACCCGACTTCCGGACCATGTTTCCTTGGAAGAAAAAAGGACAACACCAAAGAAAAAAAAGAATCCGTAATCCGGAAATGAAGGTGGATCTCCGCGCACTCACGCGGACAGCAAAAAGACCCAACACCGCGGGCATCGGAACACAGGTCTGGGCAAAGAAAAAAAGAAAAAAAAGAAAGAATTTGCTAGCTGCCGTTACCCGTTCGTTCTCCGTCGATCACCGCTCCCCAGGCACTCCAGCCCAGGGATGCCAGCACCTCGCCCGGCTGTTCGGCGCATTGTTCGGGGGGGTGCTTGTCAGCGAACAGACCATCCCGCTCCTGGCCCAATGGCAGGCTGGCAACGCCGATTGAAAAAGCCTGAAACCAGGGGAATCAAGAGCCGAGGTCCCCACGCCACGCTGAGCTGAACCGGGGGGGGAACGAATGGTCGATGGGATGGTTTTTGGGCAATCCCTGCACCACGTGGGAAAGCAAGCTCAATGGCGCACCGCACCGACCCCTGGCCCGCCCGATCTCGCATGCACAAAGCAATGGAAAAGCCCCCCAGCCCCAGTTCGGACGGAACGTGCTGCTGCGCGCTGCGCGCCGCGCGCTGGGCTGGGCTGCCCTGCCGCTGCTGAGGACAGCTGCTTGGTCGCGAAATTGCATGCTGAATAAATCAGGGTCTGGAACCATGCGGCATTCTCCACGAGGCGGCGTCGAGTCCTCCGCTGCGCTGCGGGAGAAAGGGGCCGCCCTGCAGACCACCCTCGGAGGGCACAAACAAACGACGCCAATGATGCTCTGCATAATTGTGTTCTGCCGGAGAAAGGAGGCTGGAAAACGTCGACGCAACTTGTCGCAAACTTGAACGGAAAAGGGGGGACGAGCTCTCTGCTATTTCGGGCAATGCCATGCCAATGCCAGGGACGGCGCCCTGCATTTGGTGCGGCCCACCCCGTGGTCAGGCGACGCACGGATGCAATCGCTTACAAAAAGGGTTGTCGACCCTGGGCCTCCTTTTCCGAAAACCTCGTGGCTGCGCGCCATGGGTTTGTTCGATAACGTTTGTCCGTGTCAGGGCCAAAGAGGGAAAGCCGAGCCGGTCCGGACCACCAACTCCATGGTCGTCACCCCTCCGTCATCCAGCCGAAGAGGCCATGTTTCGGGAGAACTGTGGTCGATACGTGGGGGCGCATTGGGGGCATTTCGGTGCTCTGTAATCCGGAGGCCCAGCGAAAGCGGCCTGGATGTACTGTACTTTCGACCCCGGCAAACAACCAGCAACTCTTAATTCTGGGTGTTAATGATCGCCGCATGCTATTCCTGGCCACCGGGAATTGGGTGGGCGCACAGCCCAGCTGGGAGGCTTCAGCTGCAAGTTTGCCTTTGGTTGCCTTATCAATCCAGTCTCAAAACCCGCCGAGTACGAGGGCTGCATGGCCGAGCATGGCCTCGTGGCAGCATGGTCTGATGAAAGCCGCGTGGCGTCTGATATATCGAACCTGATCTGCGAGGGCCGACAACCGAGGGAGGCCGCATCAGCAGAGCACGGCCGGCTGACCTCGTCCATGGTGTACCAAATCCTGTCGCCGCACATTGATGAAGCGATCCCGGAGCGGCTCGGTGCAGAGGAACGGGTGTACCTGGCAGTAGCGTCCGCATAGTTTCGCCGTTTTGGTGGTAGCGCTCCCGCTTCACGGGACCGTGACGCCATGCGTTGGCCCTTTTGCGCGCAAGATCGGCACTTTTTGTCATGACTTCTCTTCGCACACAGTCGGCGACTCGAGGTTGATGTGACGGGCGCTGGAAGGTGTGATAGCGCCACGACGGTTTGGGCCAAAACCCGGGGCCCCGCGATGCCACGACATTCGGGCCAACACGACCCCCGGTGTTTCCTCCAGACCCTGACCGGGCTGAACGCCACCGCTTTCAAATCAAGTTGTGGGCTGATCACCAGACTCCGACGCCGACACCGACTGCCAGAGCCATCCGTTTCACCAGGTTAGCGAGGCTGGTGCAAGATGATTGACCTGGGCGATTGGCGGGGGTGGGACTGCTTCCGGCCAGCCTCCGGGCCTCAGAAATGGTGATCGCAGCATGCCCATCTCCCGATGGGGAACGTTATTGCCAAGCGAGCAAGTGAAACAGGTGTTGCGGGGTATTTCCGGGTTGCGAGTTTGACCTGGCGGCTCATGTTTCCTGTCTCTATGACATCAAGCGCTTATTGATCGGACCATTTGCACGAGAGCCAAGGGGCGGTGCGGCGACAATCATTCGGCACATCCTCCGCCCCCGCGTCGGCCGCCGGCAGCCGGGGCCCGTTTCACAGCGTGTCCACTTCCCCAGCGGCCGCCTCGGGGAGCTGGGTAGATGCGATCCAGTTCTCCATCATGGCCTGGCCACCAGGCCGGCCGGTCTGGGATTTATTGCTGGACGGCACGGCTGAAGTGCCGCCTCTGCCCCCGCCGTCGACCCGCCGCTTGACGACCAGGCACAGCACCCGTCCGTAGATGGCGAAGCCCTCGTAAGAGATATCCATAGCCATCTTCTTCTTGTCGTCACGCTCTGCAGTGTCACCCTTGTCGGCCGCCTTGTCCTTGCGGCGCTTGGGTGGCGGCTGGTTAATCCCGGCATCACTCCCCTCACTCTCGCCGTCATCCACAAACAGGTTGTCGGCCGACGAGTCTGAATCAATCACTTCCACTTCCCCCCCATCATCGGAGCTTCTCTCCGCTTCCTGCCCCTGCTCGCGGGGGCGTCGTCGCTTTGGCCTCCGATTGGCGGATTCCGAGTCTGCTCCTGTTTCATCTCTCATGGGAATGTCGGTCAGGTTGATAACATCCTGATCTTCGTCCTCCTCGCGGAGGATCGGTGCGTCACCACCCGCCACTCCCTGCGGGTACTGGTCTTCCACGTCAATGGGCTCGTCCTGGGATGCGCCCATCAGCTTGGACGAGTTGGACGTGAGCCGGGTCTGGATCTTGTCGCGAAACAGCTTCCTCTTGTGGAGGAGCGAGTGCCGCGTGTCGGTCTCGGTTAGGAAGATCGACACCTCGAAGTCATCTAGGGGCTGCTCAGCATGATTGACCGCGAGCTGGCAAACTTGGCAGGCGGTGCGAGACCAAGGCGGGCGTCACGGTGTTGTTACCCACCTTCGACGACGACATCTTTGATGCTCCGTTTCTTGCTCTTCTTCTTGCTCCGCTCGCGCTCCTGCTCCTCGCGGAGCTTGGGCAAGACCAGGGGCCGCACGCTCTCGATGACCTTGGGCAGGATGGGGTCTCGCGGATTGAGCAGCCAGGATTGTGCGAGTGCGGGGTTGTCCAGGTAAATGCGGCATTCGAGGACTGAGTATTTGGTGATCCTGAGGTAGCGGCGGATGGGTGCCATGTTGACTTTGAGAGTGAAGTCGAACGCCCATGAAACGTTGACATGAATGAAGAGGAGATGTCGTCGGTCCTTGTTGCCTTGCGGTGAGAGCGAAGGTGGGGCCGTCAGCCTTGCAGGGAAGGCACGTAGGGCTGAAGTGACGTCGCTGGGCACTTACAAAGAAGGAACCGCTGCATTGCGTGGAAGGCACCACTTGGAGGGTATGTTACTGAATTTGATTGTCAAACAGTGTTCAAGTTGCCGCAAATCTTTTGGTTGGTTCCAACCCAGGGCTCAACGACGATTGCTCCCTTCTCCTGATACACGAGTCGGTATCAACTTGAGTCCTACACTGGCACTATGGAGCTACCACTTGTTGCACAAGTTTGGAATCGCGAAGATGGGTCTAGAAAACTTAAATGCAAAATAAATCAAGTGGCAGGATATCACGCTGCAGGAGACAAAACAGAGAGCCAGGTTCGTTTGTGAGTCATGATAGGATGTTCGGGTTCACACAAGAAAGAATTCAACAAGTGGTTCGAACCTACCTGGCTGACGCCTCCTTCAATACTGCAATGTTGTCAAGTTCTTGTGACATCCTCACACACATGTCTCGGAGCATCGCGTTTTGCGAATAAAAATAATATGATACTGCTGCTTTAGCTGATGCCCCGGGCTGATCGGCTCGAGTGATCCGGGCCTCGTCTGCTTCACATACGGATCCCCCATAATTACGTTGTCGAGGAGAATACTCATGGTTTGTGCATTGAGATATGATATTACAGCCTCTCAACTTCAAACCCACCACCATCACTGCAGAACTTCCTATATCTGCCGGATTTCCTTGCCCGCCATCTCAGGCCTCTCGACCTCCCACTCGTCCCTCAGCACCGCAAACATCAAGTCGCACACCAGCAGGCTCAACCCTAACCCCCAGACCAGCGTGATGGCGTAGAAGAAGTTGGCGTTCCCGCTGCCGGCGTAGATCCACAAATAATAGAACGCCGGACCGAGGCAGCTGGCGTACAGGACGACGGCGGCACTGACAAACGTGTAGCGCATCAGAGGGAAGACGTGGCGGTACAGCGGCACGAGGGCCAGGAACAGCGACGTGTCGCTGATGCTCGGGTAGGGCTTAAAGATGTTGAAGATGCCGAGCAGCAGGGTCAGCACGACGAGGGGCTGGCGGCGGATGCGCACCGTCAGGCCCGCCACGTAGCTTGACAGGTGCAGCCAGAAGACGCCGAGGAAGAAGGAGCGGAACGAGTCGAACATCTCGATGAAGAAGTACCACCACAGGCCGACGTTGGGCGTCAGGTCCGAGAGCGTCAGCTGCACGCCGTAGGTCGAGGGCAGGAACTCCCAGGAGCCGGTGAGGAGGTAGGACAGCTGGAAGAGCACCGACAGCACGCCGGTGACGGTCGCTGTGCAGGTGCCGGCAAATTGGAGCGTGGACTTGATGGCGCGCTCGGGGCGCTGTCTGTCGTAGCAGAGGAGGACCAAGGGGGGGAGCAGCAGCAGCGGGTACATGGAGAGGTAGCTGGCGAAAGACAGGGCGACCATGGCGCCGAAGGGCGCGCCGGACACGGCCTTGGCGACAGCGTGGAGGATGGCGCAGGTCGTAAAGACGCTGGTCGAACGCCCGATGCATGTTGCTACGGTGAACGGGTTGAAGAGGAAGCTACGCGGTGTCAGGATCGCGCGACGGAACAGGAGGCAGATCCACCTACAGGGCAGCAATGACGAAGCCGCTCCAGCGCTTCTCCCGACGCGGAGAGGTGAACAGGGCGGATGACCCTGACTCACCCGAGTCGGCAATCCTCCACAGCGCGTTGGCGCTCAGTAAATCCACCGCGATGTAAAGGAGGTAGGTGAAGATCGGCAGCGACGCGGAGCTCGGGAGCAGCGAGAAGAGCGGGAGGAAAAGGGGCGCCTGGTGGTAGACGCCGCCGTCGTACGGAGAGACATTGTGGTTGTAGAGAAAGAGGCCTTCCTGCACTGCAGAAAATCAGCATCAGACAAACACAGAGACGGCGCCTGCAGGAGAGGGCTTACAGCGTTTGAAGCTTGTGACGGGAGTCGAGATCTCGACGCGGCCGGTAAGCAGATCGGGGATTCCGGGGAACAGTGTGAAGATGGCAAGCCGCAGGACGGCAGCGCCGGCATACAAGCCTGCCGTCCGCCCCGGGGTTACCTTGGCGCCATCCATCGCTCAGTGGGCTGTGGGCGGGACATGGGGAGGCGTGAAGATGGCAATTCGAGATGCGTCTGGAGTCGTGTCCGTGTCGACGATTAAGTGGGGATCTTCCAGGAGTCGGGCAGGGCTCCACCATTTTGGCAGCAGGCGCAGTCTTGGCAGGGACGCCAATCTTATCAGCGGCGGCGGTGGCCACTGGCACAAAAAAAGTTACTGGATAAAATTTCCAAACTGCAGCGATCAACAGCGCCCCGCCGAACTTTGCGAGAGAGGAGAAAGGCTTGGAGAGTATCACCAAAACACCCCAATTCCACCACCATGCCCAAGATCAAGAAGAAGGGCCAGGCGGGCCAGGCGCGCAACTACATCACGCGCACCAAGGCGGTGAAGAAGCTGCAGCTCAGCCTGCCCGACTTCCGCAAGCTGTGCATCTGGAAGGGCATCTACCCGCGCGAGCCCCGGAGCCGCAAGAAGGCGTCCAAGTCGGCCACCGCCTCGACCACCTTCTACTACACGAAGGACATCCAGTACCTGCTGCACGAGCCGCTGCTGCAGAAGTTCCGCGATCAGAAGGTGCTCGAGAAGAAGATCTCGCGCGCCCTCGGCCGCGGCGATGTCTCGGACGCCGCGCGCCTCGAGCGCAATGCCGCCCGCCCCGACAAGACGGGCAAGCCGCGCTACACGCTCAACCACATCATCCGCGAGCGCTACCCGACCTTCATCGACGCCCTGCGCGACCTGGACGACTGCCTGTCCATGCTCTTCCTCTTCGCCAACCTCCCCTCCACCTCGGCCGTGCCCGCCAAGATGATCGCCCGCTGCGAGCGCCTGTGCCTCGAGTTCCAGCACTACCTCATCGTCTCCAACAGCCTCCGCAAGTCGTTCCTGTCCATCAAGGGGATATACTACCAAGCCAACATCCAGGGCGAGGACATCCTGTGGCTGGTGCCCTACAAGTTCAACCAGCGTGTCGTCGGCGACGTCGACTTCCGCATCATGGGCACCTTTGTCGAGTTCTACATGACCCTGCTGGGCTTTGTCAACTACCGGCTGTACACGACCGTCGGCCTCAAGTACCCGCCCAAGTTCGACCAGCTCAAGGACGACCAGGGTGCGGAGCTCGGCGCCTTTGCGCTCGAGGGTGTCAACATTGCGACTGGCGATGAGACCAAGGCCATCACAAACGGCGAGTCGGAGCACGGCCCGGACCCCAAGGTCCAGGCCGAGGTGGACAAGCTCGTCCAGCAGCTGCGCGACGAGTCTAGCGACAAGACCGAGGAGGCGGAGGATGCCGATGGCGAGGAGAAGCCCAGCGATGCGATTGACAAGTTCGAGCCCGTCGCCCCTGGTGGTGATGTGCTGTTGCAGCCTTCGTACAGCAGTAGCGACCCGTCGCAGCTATTTTCCAAGTTCACCTTCTTCCTCTCGCGCGAGACGCCCCGGCAGTCGCTCGAGTTCATTCTCCGCGCGTTCGGCTGCAAGAGGATAGGCTGGGACTCTGTCCTCGGCGAGGGCGCCTTTACAACCGACGAGTCCGACCCGTCCATCACACACCAGATCGTCGACCGGCCGGTGATCCAGGCCGCTATGAGCGGTGAGGGTGACGGCGAAGACAACCAGACGGCACAGAAGCTCGGGCCCAACGCCCGGTATCCCGGGCGGGTGTACGTACAGCCGCAGTGGGTGTGGGACAGCGTCAACGACGAGGAGCTCAAGAGCCCCGAGCTCTACGCCCCCGGCGCTGCGCTGCCCCCTCATCTCAGTCCCTTCGTCCAGCCCACCCAAGGGCAGTACGATCCGACCATCCCTCTGGAGGAGCAGCAGACCGAGGGCGAGGCCATCGCTGCCCAGCGCGAGGATGGCAACCAGGAGGACGGCGAGGAGTCCGAGGTCGAGAACGACATGGACATTGCCTCGGACGATGAGGACGAGGAGGGAGATGGTGACTCTGACGAGGTCGAGGAGGAGGAGGAGGAGGCGGAAGGGTCCGAGGACGAGGACGAATCGGCGACGCTGCAGCGCCAGATTGAGCTCGAGGCCGAGCTCTCAGGCAAGTCGGTGCAGGGCAAGAAGAAGGTGGACGCCAAGACCAAGGCCAAGCTGGAGGAGAAGAAGGCGCTCGAGCGCCGGCAGAAGCAGGAGGCCGAGGACCTGGAGCGGGCCAAGGGCATGCTCAGCAAGAAGAAGCGCAAGCTGTTTGAGCAGATGCAGTACACCAACAACAAGAAGAGCGCCGAGGACTTGAAGCTGCGGGAGAAGCGTCGGAGGCTGGAGAAGGAGAAGAAAAGGGCATAGATAGCGTTGATGGCTTAGTGTGTTTTGTTTGCGGTCCAGGTCAATATAATGATACCAACAAAAGTTTGAGGGACCGAGTTGACTTTGCCTGGGACAATGAATGCAGCTCGAGGATCACCCATAGCTCAACCTTGAGTTGAAAGACTCTGGGCTCGGCCAAACATCTGGCATGGCCCCTATTCCCTTAGACTTCACAGTTCACAAGAACAATCTCCAAGATGATATTCTTCAAGCGCGAAGATTTGGCTCAGATACAGAATACGGTAACTTACGGCCCCAATACACGAGCCCACCGATAAGCAGCGGGCTGCTGTTGTGGGGCAGAACTTTTTCTTATCGACCTTGCTCTCCCCAAAATTTATCTTCGGATTGTTTCGTCGCGAGCAAGACAGCGCCAGCAACACGCAGTTGTCGAATTGGTCAATCATGGACATCCTCAAAGTGCTCTCACGGGGCATCAAGCACAACCCAAAAAACAAACCCCAAGCCGCGGGCGCCGCGACACAGCTCCCCTCGGCCGGCGCCCTCCCCCACCCGCAGCTCTTCCACGACCCCGTCAGCTCTCGCAGCAAGAAGCGCAAGAGGAGGCGAGATGGCCAAGGAGACGAGGCAAAGGCCCAAGACGATACGGACCTGAGCGACGTGGATTACTTCGCCCTGAAGAAGCCCGCCACAGAAGCCGCCCCGACCGACGCCGAACAGGATGCACCCAAGAAGCGCAAGATCAAGCTGCTAGACGAGGACGAATGCCGCCAGATCCTGCGTTCGCACCGCCTGAAGTTTACGATCCTCTCGGGCCCGCGTCAAGAAGAGGCGAAGGAGGAAGAGCCCGCCTCCGAGAAGAAGAAGAAGAAGCAAAAGAAGGACAAGAAGGACGCAGACACCAAGGAGAAGAAGGAGAAGGACGACCACAAGAAGCAGATCTTCCCGCAGCCTCTCACCTCTTTCGGCGAGCTCCAACACACGTACGACGTCTCCCCACAGCTGGCGGCCAACATCTCCGCCCAGGGCTTCCGCGTCCCGACCGAGGTGCAGCTGGCTAGCCTGCCACTGCTGTTGCGCCCCGCCACGGCGCTGAAGAAGGCCAAGAGCGCGGATGTCCCCAGCACCGAGAACGGGGTCGACTTCCTTGCTGTTGCCCCGACTGGCAGCGGCAAGACGATCACGTTCCTCATCCCGGCGATTGACGGCGTCTTGCGGCGGCGGGCCGAGGAGGGGAGGGAGAGCGATGCGCATGTTGTCGAGGCGGTCGTTGTTGCGCCGACGAGGGAGCTGGCGAGCCAGATTGTGAATGAGGGTCGCAAGTTGGCGATTGGCACCGGGGTGCGGGTGGTGCTGATGAAAAGGACGCTGCGGCTTGCCGCAGAGGAGGTCAAGAGCGAGAAGACCAAAGAAGAGGAGGAGAACAGTGAGGAGGAGGATGGGAGCGAAGATGAGGATAGTGAGGACTCGGAAGGGGAGAAGACTGGCAAGGAGGGAGACGCCAAGCCGCCGGCGAGGGTGGATATCCTGGTGACGACGCCCAAGATCCTGCTCAACTTCCTGGCTGGCAAGTCCGGCGTCCGCAGGATCCTGCCCACAGTCCGGTCCCTGGTCCTCGACGAAGCCGACGTCCTCCTCGACCCCATCTTCCGCAAGCAAACCATGGGCATCTGGCGCGCCTGCACCCACCCCGACGTCAGCCTGACCTGCTGGTCCGCCACGATGGCTTCCAACGTCGAGGCCCTCCTCACCAAGCAGCTGGAGAAGCGCGCCAAACACGCCGCCACCACCTCGCGCCCTCTCATCCGCCTCGTCGTCGGCCTCAAGGACACCGCGGTCCCCAACATCACACACAAACTCATCTACAC
>Ga0247823_10001915_pt1 | contig 17183 bp, 17 predicted proteins | sample 13C_PalmiticAcid_2_FD_192426 | JGI IMG/M metagenome (GOLD analysis project Ga0247823, IMG submission 192426) | Soil microbial communities from agricultural site in Penn Yan, New York, United States - 13C_PalmiticAcid_Day30 | ecosystem: Environmental > Terrestrial > Soil > Agricultural land...
AGCACGAATTGGATCAGTCTTGCAGACATAATAAAACTCCCTGTCTGAATTTTTTACATAAATTCAAAGGAACCTGTCAACAAATGGGTAAAAAGGGCGGAAAAGCGCCTTTCCGGGATAGGGAATCGGTGTAGTCTAACTCCATATAAAAATCTCAGGAGGTCCTCATGACTGCGCAGTGGGTTTATCGTTTCGGTGCCGACAAAACAGAAGGCAACGCCAAGATGAAAGAGCTTCTGGGGGGCAAGGGCGCGAACCTTGCTGAGATGTCTTCGCTGGGGCTTCCTGTCCCGCCCGGTTTCACCGTCACGACCGAGGTCTGCACTTATTACTACGCCAACAAGAAAACCTATCCGCAGGAACTGAAAGATCAGGTCAATGCGGCGCTTGCTTCGCTAGAGAAGCAGATGGGCCATAAATTCGGTGATAAAGAAAATCCATTATTGCTGTCTGTGCGTTCCGGTGCGCGCGTGTCGATGCCGGGCATGATGGATACTGTTCTTAACCTTGGCCTGAATGATGACACGGTGGCAGGGCTTGCCAAAAAATCCGGTAATGAACGTTTCGCTTATGACAGCTATCGCCGCTTTATCCAGATGTATGGTGATGTGGTACTCGAGGTTCCGCACCATGAATTCGAAGATATTCTGGAACAGCACAAACGCGACCAAGGTGTCACGCAGGATACTGAGCTGACAGCAGAGACGCTGAAGGATGTCGTAAGAGATTATAAGGCGCTGGTGCAAAAGGAACTCAAAAAACCGTTCCCGATGGATGTGCATGAGCAGCTTTGGGGTGCTGTCGGTGCCGTGTTTGCATCATGGCTGACACCGCGTGCGGTCACATACCGTAACATTCATACGATCCCCGAAAGCTGGGGCACCGCTGTCAACGTACAGTGCATGGTGTTCGGTAATATGGGTGATGATTGCGCGACAGGGGTTGCGTTCACCCGTGATCCATCAACGGGCGAGAATTACTTCTACGGTGAATATCTTGTGAATGCACAGGGTGAAGATGTTGTGGCTGGCATTCGTACCCCGCAATCTCTGACTGTGAAGGGTAAGGAAAAAGAGCAAAGTACGCTTCCAGCTATGGAAGAAGTGATGCCCGCTGTATTCAAACAACTCTGTGATGTGCGTGTGACGCTTGAGGGACATTACCGCGACATGCAGGATATTGAATTCACGGTCCAGAGCAGCAAGCTTTACATGCTGCAGACCCGTTCCGGTAAACGCACCACAGCAGCGGCGCTCAAGATTGCCGTCGATATGGTGAATGAAGAGCTGATCAGCAAAGAAGAGGGTCTGCTGCGTATAGAGCCGCAGGCGATTGACCAGCTGCTGCACCCGACACTGGACCCGATGGCGCATAAGCGCGTCTTGGCCAAGGGCTTGCCCGCATCACCGGGTGCCGCCAGCGGTGAAGTCGTATTCAATTCTGATGAAGCGGAAATCAAAGCCAAGGACGGCAAGGCGGTTATCCTTTGCCGTCGTGAAACCAGCCCTGAAGATATTCACGGTATGCATGCGGCCAAGGGTATTCTGACCAGCCGTGGCGGTATGACATCGCATGCGGCGGTGGTCGCACGTGGCATGGGCCGTGCGTGCGTGGCGGGAGCCGGGGCGATTGCCATGGATTACGAACGCGGCATCATGATTATTGGTGATGTTACGGTTCGTGCCGGTGAGATGGTCACAATTGATGGCAGCACGGGCGAGGTGATGCTGGGCGTTGTACCGACCATTCAGCCGAAACTATCTGATGATTTTGATGCTGTAATGGCTTGGGCTGATGAAGTGCGCACCATGGGTGTGCGTGCCAATGCCGAAACGCCGAAAGATGCGAAGACCGCGCATGGTTTTGGTGCTGAAGGCATTGGTCTTTGCCGTACAGAGCATATGTTCTTTGAACCATCACGCATTCAACATGTACGCGAGATGATCTTCGCGAATAACGAGGGTGATCGCCGTATAGCGCTAACCAAGTTATTACCGGAACAGCGCAGTGATTTCGTACAGCTATTCAAGATCATGGAGGGCTTGCCGGTCACAATACGTTTGCTTGACCCGCCGCTGCATGAGTTCCTGCCGCAGACCGATGCGGATGTGGCTGAATTTGCCAAGCTTGCGAAGCTGGATCCGGAGAAAGTTTACCGCCGTCTGGCTGAACTTCATGAATCAAATCCGATGCTCGGGCATCGTGGTTGCCGACTGGGTGTGACCTATCCTGAAATCTATGAGATGCAGGTGCGGGCGATTATTGAGGCCGCTATCGAGGTGTCAGTAACGCCGGAGATTATGATCCCGCTGGTGGCGACACAGGCTGAATTCAAACTGATGAAAGCGGTTGCTGATAAAACAGCAGCGGCTGTATTTGCTGAAAAGGGTAAGAAGGTTGAGTATCTGGTGGGCACCATGATCGAGTTGCCCCGTGCGGCCCTGATTGCCGACAAGATTGCCGAAGATGCTGCCTTCTTCAGTTTTGGTACAAATGACCTGACGCAGACGACATTGGGCCTGAGCCGTGATGACGCGGCGCATTTCCTGCCGGATTATATCCGCCATGGTATTTTTGCCCGTGATCCTTTTGCAACGCTGGATACCGAAGGCGTAGGCCAACTGATTAATATTGGTGTGGAACGCGGACGCCGCACAAACGTTGGTTTGAAGATAGGTATTTGTGGCGAGCATGGCGGTGATCCGGCATCAATTGCCTTTTGTCAAAGCGTAGGTTTAAATTATGTGTCATGCTCTCCTTATCGGGTGCCGATTGCCAGATTGGCGGCGGCACAAGCAGCAATTAGATTGAAGGGGGCAAAGTCCGGATCGGATAGCACGCCCCGCAAAAGAGAGGCAGCATGACGGAACCTCATAACTCAAAGTCGCACGAAGAACTGACCCCCGCTGAGAAGAAGACATTCGATATGTATCACTTCTTCAGCCGGTGGGACATGATGCTGGCCGCAGCCGTTATCGTGCTGCTGATCTTGGCAGGATTGTTCTTTGTGCTGACAGGACAGAAAACCGCTTAAGACGGTTGTTGCGACAACAGGTTTTTGTTGCGGTCGATCACTTCATCAGCCTGACGGATCAGATTTGTTGTCTTATCTGAATCTTCTTTCAGCAGCAGATAGAGATAGCTTGGGATGCCCAGTGGCGGGAACATCAGCAACAGAATGCCTGATGCCATCATTTTTTCCGGGCGTTTCTTGTAATCAATATCTTTTTTTGAGAATTCAGAGGTCAGGCTTCTGAGTGTCGTCTCCATGGTATCGAGTTCATTATTCACAATGCCGCGTGCCTTTTCAGGTACGAGTTGCATCATTTCCTCGTATCCCTCTTGCATCACTTTTTGTGTTTTGCGGGTTTCGTTGAGGGCCAGTGCCATGACTAGGGCTGGCACTGTCATGATCAGCGGCACTGATGCGCTGAGGCCGAGCAGGAACGGGGCACCCAGTGTCACCATGGCGGCTGTGGCCATTGACCAGGATTTATATTGTTTTTGCTTGGCGGCTTTTTTGAATGTCTGCGCGATGTCGAACGCACCTTGCAGGGCGCGCTGCTCGAATTCGTCGGTGACTTTTGATGCTGTGTCTTGTGCCGTCATTTATGCCCCTATCCGTTAATGGCAGGGAATTAACATAGTCACCGCAAAAGGTGCAAGCTTTTATAGGTTCAGGGGACGAATTGGGCCGTCTTTCAGGGATTCCAGCGCCTCATCCTTCAGCAGTGCCATGCCCAGGTCACCGCAGGAGGCCCGCATTTCTCCGGCGAGATGGCCATCAGGCTTAAGGATATCGCTGCCGGGGGGCAGGGCATCGCCCTTGATATGGACGGGGACCAGATGCTTTTTGGCGATGCCCAGATTATGCATGCGGGCCGTGATTTCCTGACCGATGTAACACCCTTTGGTGAAGGATACGCCGTTAAGGTCGTCAATCCGGCTTTCTATCAGGGTGGATTTCTCGACCTCCATATCGCGGCTGCCGTCCGGCACGCCCAAGGTAATGCGCAGGCGGTCCCATGTTGCGAAGGGTTGCTCTTCCACATCGGGTTTGGTGAATGTACGGTGGCCCAGTTGTTCATGACGTGGGTCCGATGGTTGATCACTGCCGACCACCACATAAACAGACTTATTATCCTCCAGCGTGAGATCAACCTTTGAACGCAGGCGATACATCGTCAGTTTTTTCAGGAAGGCTTCTGCGCGCGCGCCGCCCTCGCATTCAATCAGGTAATCGTCATCATCACGTGTGATGAAAAAGTCGAACAGGAATTTCCCCTGCGGTGTCAGCAGGCAGGCATAAAGGGAGGGCTGTGTGTTCAGCAGATCCAGATCATTGCTGATAATGTTTTGTAGCAGTTCGTGTGCCTGTGGGCCACCAGCGCGAATGACGGCGCGGTTTGGCAGCTGAACAAAGTAGGGCTTGGTTAATCCGGTCATATAACGTATTTATTCCTTATGAAGGTCCTTTTTATCACATCCAGCCGCCTTGGCGATGCGGTTTTATCAACCGGATTGCTGGACCATATTATCCGTACATATCCGGGGGCGCAGATTACTGTGGCTTGCGGGCCGCTGGCGACCACGATCTTCGAAGGTGTTCCGGGCCTTGAGCGCATCATTCCCCTGAAGAAGAAAAAGCATAACCGCCATTGGATTGAGCTATGGCAGCAAGTTTGGCCGGTCAAGTGGGACCTGGTCGTTGATTTGCGCAATAGTGCGGTATCGCGCCTGATCCGGGCAAAGCAACGTTTCATATTTTCATCGCACATCGATCAGTCCCGTCACAAGGTGGAGCAGAACGCTGCCGTAATGAAGCTTGATTATGTGCCATCACCGACGATCTGGCCCACCGATGCCCAGAAAGAACGGGCGTATGAATTTATTCCGCCGGGCGGGCCTGTGCTGGGTGTAGGGCCGACAGCCAACTGGGCAGGCAAAACATGGCCGACAGAAAGATTTACGGCGCTGATATCCGAGCTTACGCATCATGATGGTATCTTGCCGTTTGCACGTGTGGCCGTGTTTGCTGCACCGGGTGAAGAGGCGGCGGCATACGAAGTTTTAAATGCCATTCCCGAAGGTGCACAGATTGATGTGATCGCCAAGGCTGATCCGGGGACTGTGGCGGCAGCACTCAGTCACTGTGCGTTGTATATCGGTAATGATTCAGGCCTTATGCATTGTGCGGCGGCAGCGGGCGTGCCGACCTTTGGTTTATTTGGTCCCAGCTGGCCGCACATTTATCGCCCTTGGGGTGCGCATACGGCTTATGCGGCAACGCCTGAGAATTATGATGAACTGATTGATTTTCCCGGCTACGACAACAAGACCGTAGGGTCGTTGATGTTATCATTGCCCGTCGAGCGTGTCGTGCAGGCGGTGCAGGAGTTCTGGCATAAACGTTATCTCTAAAGAAAAATCCCCGCCGAGGCGGGGATTTCTTATTCTGTTGTTTGCAACCTACTGGTTCAGATTCTCGTAGGGGCCTTCGACAACCACTTCCGGTGTGTACTCACCGGTCTTTTCGCGGTGTGCTTGCTGATTGATTGCTTCGATGTAATCAGCGCGTGCCTTTTTGCCAATGTCGTAAGGCATGTGATCAATACGTTCCCAGCCTTTGGACATCATGCATGTTTCGAAATCATGGTAGTCGCTGTGTTCTGCGTAGAGGTAACCATCGCGCTCAGGTGTTTCCCACTGTGCGAGTGAACCTTGCGGCGTTGTCGGGTCCGGTACTACACCGCCAACTTTTTCACCTGGAATATTTGTGCGCAGGAAGCCGAGGCGATCCAGTTCACGCAGTTCTGTTACGCAACGTGCGATGTCGCGGTTCAGCATTTGTTGTGCTTTCGGACCGCGTTGGAAAATAGCTTCGCTGGTGCTGGTGCGCTGCCAGTAATCGGCTTTGTTCATCAGCTGAGATTTTGTCGGGGTGGAAGAGCAAGCTGCCAATGTCATGACGGCTGCGCCTGCCAGAACCAGAGACGAAAATTTATGAGAAACCATCAAGAACCACCCGCGGGAGAATCTGTTAATAACAACGTGTTAAAACATAGCAAGAGCGGGCCATAGTCTCAATCTAGAATTGGACGGCTTTTGTAAAACTATCCACATTTTTCAGAATCACGGGGTTGCGGACCACCAGTTTTCTAGCACCATGCCGTAAAGCGGGATGGTGTCGGGGTGTTTCAGCTTGTTTTTATAGGCGACGTTATCAAAGCCCGCATAGTTCAGCGGCACCATGTAGTAACCATTCATCAAAGCCCGGTCGAGGTTTTTGACGTTTGTGACGAGTTCTTCGCGGGTCGTGGCCGTCGGGATGGCACGGGCGAGTTCATCAATTTTGGGGTCACAGATACCGGCATAGTTGGAGCGTGCCTTTTGCTGGGCCGCGTCGCAGCCGTAATAGATCATCTGTTCCGTACCGGGGGAGAGCGATGATTGCCAGTAATGCACGACCATATCGTAATCATATTCGATCAGGCGGCTGGAGAAGGCATTGGAGTCGAGTGCGCGTATTTGCGGTTCGATACCTAGGCGCTTTAGGTTACGTACAAAAGCGATAGCGACTTTCTCATCATTCGGTGTGCCGGTCAGGACTTCGAAGGTCATCGCAGCTTTGGTGGTTTGATTGACGCGTTTACCGTTGACGACAATCCATCCGTCGTCTTTCAGCAGTTGATCGGCCTTGCGCAGTTGTGCGCGTGAATCCTCGGGTGTTTTATGTGATGGCGGCACCCAGTCACCCGCAGCCAGTTCCGAGTTCGGATAGAAGCTGTCGATGCGCTTGTGCTGGCCATGATACAGGTTGGTATTGATCCAGTCGAAATCGAGTGCCACAGATAATGCTTCGCGCACTTTAATATTATCGAATGGCGCGCGGCGCGTGTTGAAGATCAGGGCGCGCACTTGTTCCGGGCGTTCATGTTTAATGCTCTCCAGTTTGATCTCACCGCTTTTTACAGTGGGGAAGTTATAAGCTGTGGCCCATTTTCCGGCATCGCGCTCACGGCGCATGTCAAAGGCGCCGGCCTTAAACGCTTCGAATGCCACGGTGTCATCACGGAAATAATCGAACACCATCTTGTCGAAGTTATACTGGCCCTTGTTGATGAACAGGTCCTTGCCCCAGTAATTAGGGTCACGCACATAAGTGATTTTGTTGCCGGGGTCGATGCTGGCGATTTTATAAGGGCCATTGCTGACGGGCGGTTCCATCAATGATGCGGTGAAATCGCGTTTTTCCCACCATGCTTTGGAGAGGACGGGCATTAGCGTCAGGATCATCACGGTTTCGCGATCGTAACCTTCGCCGAGCGCGAAATGCACAGTCAGGTCGTCACGCTTCTCTACGGACTTCACCAGCTTGTAAACGTTACGGGTGTTGCCGCGTCCATGCTCTTTCAATGTATTGAATGTGAAGATGACGTCATCAGCCGTGATGGGGGTGCCATCCGAAAAGCGTGCCTTGGGGTTCAGGAAGAATGTAATCGATGAACGGTCAGCCGGAACATCCACTTTCTCGGCGATCAACGGGTACATGGTGAACGGTTCATCCCATGCGCGTTGCATCAGTTTGTCGTAGATCAGGCTGACGCCCTGGGCGACGTTGGCGGATTTAAGGTTGTATGGATTGAGATTGTCGAATGTGCCTGTGGCGGATTGTACAAAGGTACCTTGCTTGGGAGCGTCTTTGTTTACATAGTCCAAATGGTCGGCGCTGGCGTCGTATTTCGGCGTGCCGGTCATGGCCAAGCCATAAAGAATTTCGGCGCGCACGGGGGATGTAGCTGCCAAAAGCAAAAGGAAAGAGTAGAATGCTGCTCTGATCATGACTGAATCTGTACCAGACCCTCTGATGGCTTCCAACCCTGATAACGATTTCATCAGACGAATAAGGCTGATTGAGGGCGATATTACGCGCCAATCAGGCATCGATGCGATTGCGACATCTGTGGATATTACGCTGGATACGAAGCGGAGCTTGAACCGCGCGATTATAGAGATCGCAGGGCAGGCGCTGGATGATTCAATCCTTGACCATATTTACCGCCCGCAAGTCGGCGATGTTTATGTTCTGCCGGGGTATAACTTACCTGTTCAGCATGTGCTGGTGGCGGTGACGCCGATCTGGAAGGCCGGGTTCGAGGGCGAGGACCGCGATCTGCTGCGTTGTTATCGCGGCATCATGGAAATGGCCGAGCGGATGAAATTGAAATCGCTGGCGCTTCCCGCGTTGGGGACAGGCAAACATAAATTCCCGGTAGCGCGGGCCGCACGTCTGGCGCTGCAAGGTATAAATGACCGCATACCGCAGGAGTTAGATGAATTGCGGATCGTGTGTAATCGGGCAGATGTTTATAAGGCGTTTGCCGACAGGCTGGCGATTATCGCGCAGGAGACCTAGAACATGCCCTGATAATGACGTGCGGTCATTTCAGTGATCTCATCTTCCGAGAAATCAAAGTTCTGTCCCAGTTCCTCAATGATGACCTGACGCATCAAAACGTTGAGATCTTCGGATGTTTCACACCACAGATCAAGAAGAGGACGACGGAAGAGGATCAGAATATCTTCGTCATTGGCGACTTTCTTCATCACACCCGGAGAGATTTCGCTACCGCTGCGGAACATGCATACGAGTTCGAAAGGATCTTCGAGATCCAGTTCTGACTCGATGGTCTCATCGGCGATTTCTTCGATACGAACAGCGATATCTTCGCTGAGTTCAAGAATTTCCTCGGGAAGGTTTTCCAGTACGGATTTTGCAATGGCTTCGAGATCCTCCGTTGAGGGAGGAGCTGAAAAGCTCATTATAATGTCCGTACGTTCCACGGCGCTTGACCTCATATATCAATACCATGTCAGATGAGAGTAAGTGATTCGTTACAATCTACGATGAAATACGAGGTACCACAATGCCCCAGAAACTTGAGATGGCCGATGTGAACGATCGTTTGCGTGCACTGCCGCAATGGAAACTGGCTGATGATGGCCTGTCGATGAGCAAGACTTTCAAATTGAAGGACTTTAACGAGGCATGGGGCTTTATGTCGCGGGTGGCTGTCTTGGCCGAGAAAATGAACCACCACCCGGAATGGTTCAATGTCTATAACCGGGTCGAGGTCACACTCAACACCCATGACGCAGGCGGTCTGACGGAGCTGGATTTCCGCATGGCCACGGCCATGGACCAGTACGCTGCCTAAGTCGTTCTGGGGTTCCTTATATAAGAGCTTGCATTTGCGGCTCCCGATCAGTTATACGGAATATACATAAAACAATAATCCCGAACGAACCTTAATTGTAAGGGCTGACAGGTTTCGCGTGTTGCTACAGAACCAGACATCATCGCTGACAAAGGATAGCCTTTTTCAACTGATTGCCATGAGCCCGTCGGCTATGGGGCGTCAGGCGGTTCTAAATGCCTTCGGCCCGGATGATGAGACCAAAGCCCGCGTTGAAGATTTGCTCACCGTGCTTGTTGCTGAAAACAAAGTCATTTCCGATTCCGATCGCAATTACCGTGCGGCGACCCCGTGGGCGGATGTTGCCTGTGCTGAAATCGGTCCTATTGCTTATGACCGCCGCCTGTCGATTCCTGTTAAGCTTCTGAATGTGCCGGATGATTTGAACGTGACCGTCACGATGTCTCGTGATGAGCTTAATCGTAAAAGACTTAAAACAGGCGACCGTATTATCGTCGGTTTGTCACGTCATAATCGTAACCCTATGGCATTGCGCGCGCGTTTCATAGATCACGCAGATGAAAGTAAGCCATTCTATCTGACGGGGACATTCAACCAAAATGCGCACAGCTTTACGCCGCTAGATCGCAGCATCAAAAGCCAGTTCAAAATTGCTAATGAACCGGAACCTAGTTCTGTACCGCGCCAGTTCTTGGTTGAGTTGCCCGCACATTTTGATCTGCGCGATCCGGTGATCAATGTGGTGGAAGATCAAGCCCGCGATACCGTCACGGGCGAGGCGATCAGCTGGATTATCATTAACAAGCATGAAATCGCGCATACTCATCCGGAAGATGTTCTGCGTGATGCACAACGTATTAACCGCCGTAAGCTTGATACAACGGACCGTGTTGATCTGACGCATCTTGATTTTGTGACCGTCGATCCACTGGGGGCGCCTGATCTGGATGATGCTTTTGCTGTCGAAGAGCATGCTGATGGTTACTTCTTGTATACGGGCATTGCTGATGTACCGGCGCTTGTTCAGTATAATTCAGCGGTGGACCGTGAAGCTTATACGCGCGGGCTAACTTATTACCTGAGTGACCATACCGCACATATGTTACCGGATGTTTTGAGCACCAAGAAGGCTTCGTTGTTGCCACAGGAAGATAGGCTGGCAATTGTGGTCAAACAATCACTTGGGTGGGACTGCAGGCTGAAAGACTTTGAGGTTTTGCCCGCAATCATACGTTCGCGTGATCAGTTCTCGTATGGCCAGTTCTATGATTTGCTGGAGCGTGAAGATCCCCGCTTCAAAGGCATTGCTACTATTCATGATACACGTCGCCGCAAGGGTATGAACGCGCACTTGGATGCGTTCATGAAAGACAAGGCTGATGGGTATGTGACGAAATCTATCATTGAGACATTGATGGTGCAGTCAAATTCATTGATGGCGCAGTTCCTGAAGGCGAAGGGAGTGCCGTTTATCTCGCGTAACTTTGAACAGTTCTCTTCGCTAGAGGCGCAAAAATCGGGCATGGTTTCACGTGCCTATTATTCATCTTTCCATGCGGGGCATTCTAATCTGGGGCTGACAGATTATGCGCATGCGACCTCACCGATCCGCCGTTATGCGGATATTGTCGTGCTGCGTGCTATCCATACCGCATTGGGCCGTACTGATACGGGCCTGCATGCTGAAGAAATTGCCAACATGGACAAGATCGCGGCGCATTTGAATGATCGCCGCCGTATTGAACGCGATGTGTCCCATGATGAAAAGAAATATCACGGTATTCGTGACTTGCTGCGTTTGCAGGCGGCCCCCATTCGCGTCGGTATTCACGAAATCGGTGATGACTACATCGAGGTGACCGTTGTCCAGACGGGCGTGCGCCAGCGTATTTTGGCGACAGCACTGTCAGTAAATCAATGGCGTCTGGCAGATCACCAACTGGTGTTGGTCAATGATCAGGGGCAGGAACTACGTCGTTACAAGCGCGGTGATAGTATCCTTGGACAGCTTTATGATGTGGACCCCGTGCAGGCGCGCTGGAAGGTTCAGCTTATCTCACCTGAACAACATGCCCGCAAATTCGGCCCACCTGCCGCCAAAGTTTCCTAGATCTTAGCGTTCGTCGTGAGCTGGGCGGGATCCATCTTGATCTCGATCAGGGCAACGCGACCTGCATTTCGGGCTTTTTCCCAGATGGAGGGGAAATCTTCAGCCTTTTCCACGCGGGCGGCAAATGCCCCATAGCTCTCAGCCAGTTTCACGAAATCAGGATTGGTCAGCGCGGTGGCGCTGATGCGGCCCGGGTAATGCTTTTCCTGATGCATGCGGATGGTCCCGTACATACCGTTGTTGCAGACCATGATGATCGGTGTTGCGCCATGATGTATAGCCGTGGCCAGTTCCTGACCTGTCATCATGAAGCCGCCGTCTCCGCAAAGGCCGAGGACGACTTTGTCCGGGGCAGCCATCGAGGCGCCAATCGCAGAGGGTACGGCATAGCCCATGGCTCCATTAATCGGGGCCAGCAGGCGACCGGGACGGCCATATTGTAGATAGCGTTGTGCCCAGCCGCTGAAATTGCCAGCATCTGTTGTGACAATCGCATCTTCGGGCAAATTATCACGCAGCCATGCATAAATTGTGGTCAGGTTGGCACCTCGCCAGCGTGGCTGATCGCCTGTATTAATGCTGGTCCATGTCTGGTATTGCGCGCGCAATTCATCACGCCAGCCTGCCCAGAGGCGGCCATCAAGGCCATGCGCCACGCTCACGAGTGCATTTGCGACTTCGTTCAGATCAGCAGTCAGGCCCAGTGTCGGTTGATATACTTTGCCAAGTTCATCGACGCTTTGGTGAATATGGATGAGTTTTTGTTTCGGTACGGGCACATCAAACAGCGTGTAGCCCTGTGTGCAAATTTCATCGAGACGTGCGCCCACGACCAGAACGAGGTCGGATTCTTTGACCTTCTCAACCAGTTTCGGGTTAGGGCCTGTGCCCAGCTCGCCGACATAGCATTTGTGTTTATGGTTAAAGAGATCCTGACGACGGAATGATGCTGTTACGGGCAACTGCGCGGCGCTGGCGAAGCTGGCAAAATCCTCGATACCTTTAGCGGTCCAGCCGCTGCCGCCGATAATGACCATCGGCTGGCGCGCATCCTGCAGCAGGGTCTTGATCTGCGCGAGGGCTTCCTTGGTCAGTGTTGCGGGTACGGGCTTTGCCGGGGCAGGGATGGCGGCTTTGGCAACTTCTGTCAGCATGTCCTCGGGTAAGCCGATCACGACTGGGCCGGGGCGACCTGTGGTGGCAACGGCATAAGCACGGGCAATGATCTCTGGCACGCGTGCGGCGTCATCAATCTCTGTCGCCCATTTGGCGAGACCACCAAACACTTCGCGTACATCGATTTCCTGGAATGCTTCGCGGCCCTTGTCGGCGCGGCCCACCTGACCCATAAACAGGATCATCGGTGTTGAATCCTGCATGGCGGTGTGAACGCCGATGGAGGCATTGCAGGCACCGGGACCACGTGTGACAAAACAGATGCCGGGTTCACCCGTGAGCTTGCCCCAGCTTTCTGCCATGAACGCAGCGCCGCCTTCCTGACGGCAAGTTGTGACCTGTACATCAGGATGATCTAATAAGGCGTCCAGCACCGCGAGATAGCTTTCACCTGCCACGCAAGAGATCCGACGTGTGCCGTGAGCAACCAGTGTGCGTACCAGTAGTTGCGCACCGGTGCCTTCTGAGACAACGCTTGCGGCAATGACATTGGATGTTTTTGAACTGGTTGCGCCCATAATACTGGCCCCTGTTATGGTTATTTGGAATGCGCACAGTATCGCACGACAGTGCGCCTCAAAAAAGCCCCGTTTTTTTGTTGTTTTGCAGCATTAATCATGAGATTCTGAGGGCCTCAGAGAAGTGGGCTGAGTTTATGGTCTATCAATTTAAATCCGTATCTATTTTAGTTGTCGATGATATGAAGCCGATGGTTTCACTGGTGTCATCGTTATTAAAGATTTTTGGTTTCAACAGCATCTATACCGCGACTGACCCGGAAGATGCTTTTGTACAATTTTGCCGTTACAAACCCGATATCATTCTGACCGACTGGCTCATGCAGCCCTATGACGGTATCGAACTTATTCGCAAGATCAGGCGCGATCCGCGTTCACCGAACAGATTTGTGCCTGTGATCATGATGACGGGCTATAGCCATCGTGCCCGTGTTGAGAAGGCGCGTGATGTCGGAGTTACAGAATTTCTAGTGAAGCCGTTTACGGCCAAAGACCTGTATGCCCGCATTGAACAGTTGATCGAACGTCCGCGTAAATTTGTGGATGCCGGCGATGGCACCTTCTTTGGCCCTGATCGCCGTCGCCGTCGCAACGATAATTATGATGGCCCGCTGCGTCGTGAAGAAGAAAGCAGTGGTACGTTCGAGATTGATTTGGATCCGAATGAAACAGAACGCATTCTGAAAGACTTGCAGGACCATGTGCGCAAAGTGGGGCCCGATCTTCATGCTGATAAGCCCGGTCATAAAAAGCCATGACGCAGAAAACACCGAAAAAGAAGGCGAAGTTTCATACGCCGCAGAATTCACTGCGCCTGAAAGCAGGTTATGGCGGTGTCGATCCCAAGGTGATGGACCGTGCCGAAGATTTCATCAAGGTCAATGAATACGACTTCACCGAGAAGGCCAAAGAAATTCTTGAACGTCTTGATAATGCCGTGGAAGGAGTGAAGCGCGACGATCATCGTTCCAAGGAAGGCATCAACCGTATGGTGGCACCCATCATGGAGCTAAAAGCCAATGGCGCGATGTTCAAGTTCGCCTTGCTCACGGATGTTGCCGATATCGTCCTCGATTTCCTTGAGAATACCGATTATCTGAACGACGATGCCTTTGAAATCGTTGATATTCACCGCCGGACATTCCGGATTATCATCAATAGCCAGTTGCGCGGCACAGGCGGCAAACAGGGGGATATCCTGATTGACGAGTTGAATGGCGCTTGCAACCGCTATCATAAAAAGCACAATGGTGTTGCTGAGTAACCTTCTGTTAATAATTGGCGGATTAGAATTATAAGGTAGAGGTTCAAATGGATATTTCCGCAGGCATAGCGGCGCAAGCCGCGATGACAAGACAAGCGATGGCCATGTCCATGGTTAAGCAAGCTGCAGATATGGAGAAACAGCTTGTTGCCATTCTGGATGCGGCGATCAGCAGCGTTCCTGTTTCATCGTCTCGGGGTTCCGCCCTCAACATGCAGGCGTGATGCCGTAGGGATATGATTCCCAGTAAAATAACATCCCCCGCTTCGTGCGGGGGATTTGTTTTTACCGCTTTGAAATTTGATCGCAGGCGGCGTTAGCCAGCGGTTTGCAGTGCTCACGTACATTTAAGTACGCTACGCCCCGCAAACCTTGTCTGCCTGGCCTGCAAACAAATTTCAGGCGCGGCAATTATATTCTTTTGGAAGAGACTTCGCCGAGTTGCGAGAGGTTTTCCTCGATGTCGCCCAGATAGGGGAATGAGGGTTGCGCGCCCTTGTTCATACAGGTGAGGGATCCTGCAACAGCGGCACGCTTCATGGATTCCACCAGTGATAGCCCCGCATGCAAAGCTGCGGCCAGTGTCCCGCAATAGGCATCACCAGCCCCGGTTTTATCGACGAAGTTTTCAAGCTTCAATGCGGGAACATGGATTTCCTGGCCATCCGGTGTAACCGCAAATGACCCGCGGTCACCCATGGTAACGATGCAGGTTAAATTGCCCATTTTGGACAATGCGAGGGCAATTTTGCCTTCGTGATCTTCAGCCGGTATCCCCATTTTTTCGGCAATCTGGCGTGCCTCGATCTGATTGACGACAAGGTAATCGAGTTTCTTCAGTACCTCTTCAGGGATGAAGATGGCGGGGGCCAGATTGAGCATCGTTGTAGCGCCCAACTGGCTGGCGCGATCAATGATCTTCCAATTTTCTTCCGGCAGAATTTCATTCTGCATCATCACCATGTTGCGTTTACCCAGAATGTCATCAGGGATTTGATCATGCACAACATCGGCATTAGCGCCGAGTGCAACGAGGATCTGGTTCTCGCCGTCCTTGTCACGCGCGATCACAGCGCAGCCTGTATCTTGTTCTGATTGCGCGATGCCTGATGTCATCACACCGGCACGTCGCAAGTTGTTCAGTACGCGTGCGCCCATGCCGTCATTACCGACGCGACCGATCATCGCGACCTTTGCGCCAGAACGTGCAGCGGCCAATGCCTGATTGGCACCTTTGCCGCCGGGCGACATCTCGTAAGCGGGGGATATGACAGTTTCGCCCGGGTGCGGAAGGTGTTTGACGGACATGAAGATGTCCATATTGATCGAACCGAAAACGATAATCATTCTCAACTAGCTCCTTATTCGGGCTATATACTTATTCTAGCATACAAAATGCTGAAAATTGATGAAAGTCATGGTGCACTTTTACCCGCAAACTTATTGTATCTACAGGCGGGATTAGTTAGTGTCCGCTGGTAATAATCTTACTTTGATGCCCCAAGAGTATGCCCATGGATTACGAAAGCCACTTTCAGAACCGTATTGATGCCTTGAAAGCCGAAGGGCGCTACCGCGTGTTTGCAACACTCGAGCGTTTGGCAGGACAATTTCCACGCGCAATCTACCACGCAGAAGATGGTTCCTCGCGTGAGGTTGTTGTGTGGTGCAGCAATGATTACCTGGGTATGGGTCAGAATGCGCGCGTGATTGATGCGATGAAAAACGCGATTGATCGTTCAGGGTCCGGCGCGGGCGGCACCCGCAATATTTCCGGCACGACCATTTATCACGTTGAGCTGGAAGAGACGATTGCCCGTCTGCACAACAAAGAAGCCGGTCTGGTTTTTACATCCGGTTTCGTGGCCAACGAAGGTGCCCTCAGTACACTCACAAAATTACTGCCGAACTGTATTATCTACTCCGATGAAATGAACCACGCCTCAATGATCGAAGGCATTCGTCATGGCGGTGCGGAAAAACGCATCTTCCGTCACAACGATGTGGCGCAACTGGAAGAGATGCTGAAAAGCGATGACCCATCACGTCCGAAGATCATCGCGTTTGAATCCGTTTATTCCATGGAAGGCGATATTGCACCGATTGGTGTGATTGCCGATCTTGCTGAAAAATACAATGCGCTGACATATCTTGATGAAGTGCATGGCGTGGGCCTTTACGGTCACCGTGGTGCAGGCGTCGCCGAAGAGATGGGCGTCATGGACCGCATCGATATCATCGAAGGGACATTCGGCAAGGCTTATGGTCTGGTTGGCGGTTATGTCGCTGGCAAGAAGGCCACCGTTGATGCCATTCGTTCTTTCTCGGCCGGCTTCATTTTCACCACGTCATTGCCGCCGGCGGTATTGGCGGGGGCCAAGGCCAGCATCGAACATCTGATGGTGTCTGATATTGAACGCCAGCGTCAGCGCCGTAATGTGCGTCATTTCAAAGCCCGTCTTGAAAAGGCCGGTATGCCTTACCTGAAGGGTGAGAGCCACATCGTGCCGCTGATCGTGGGTGATGCCACATGCTGCAAGGCGATCTGTGATATTTTGCTGAGTGAGTATAATATTTACGTCCAGCCGATTAATTATCCGACTGTGCCAAAAGGTACAGAGCGCTTGCGCCTGACAGCGACAGCCGCGCATTCACTTGAGGATGTTGATCATCTTTGTGATGTGCTGGAAAGATTGTGGCTTGAAAATCACGTGTACGATTACGCGAAGGCCTTCGCTTAAATACATTCGTTATTCTCGCTTTTGGGCTGCAAGCGTTTCTTTTCTGCGCTTCCGTTCCTCAAATACGTCCATGTATTCTGCGGTACGGTTCTCGAAAACTAACGCTTTCGCCACAAAATCCTTCAATACCAACGGTATTTAATTAATCTTTTATCC
>Ga0247823_10001917_pt1 | contig 17177 bp, 21 predicted proteins | sample 13C_PalmiticAcid_2_FD_192426 | JGI IMG/M metagenome (GOLD analysis project Ga0247823, IMG submission 192426) | Soil microbial communities from agricultural site in Penn Yan, New York, United States - 13C_PalmiticAcid_Day30 | ecosystem: Environmental > Terrestrial > Soil > Agricultural land...
GCCAAGGAGATGATCAGCAAGACGGGGTTGGTGGCGGCCTGACAAAACCTACCTTCATTATTATTCATTATTATTAGTATTCCCCCTTCCCACTTCCCTCTTAGGGGTTGCAGTAACGAGAAATTCGTAAGGGGAAGTATACGGGGCCGGTGAGTCGAAGGGGCAACGACGGGCGGAAAAAGCGGGTATTATCTTCCTCACGCTTAACACAGCAGGGTTCGCCCCATGACCCGACTGACCTTCAGCTGCCCCCGGTGTGGGCTCACCGACGTCCCAGTGCGACCGGCGCTGGTGGACGAGGGCATGACCCTCTTTCACTACCAGGATCGTACTGCCCGACTGGTGAGACACTACCACGCGGTCATGGACCTGATGTGCGGGGCGGAGCCACTGTTACTGAACTACCATATAGTCCTCTCCCTCGCGGACCACGCCAAGTTCGCGGTTGAGGACCAGAAGGTCCTGATCGACGAAGGAGCGATGGAGCCATGAGTCGACTTGTCATAATTCAGAACGGTGATACGCCCCAGCTGGAGAGCACCGCCGTGATGCTCCGGGCTGCGGGATACACTGACATTCGGTACTGCGGCTCGGAGCTACGTCACGCCCTCCAGCGCGCTGGCTGCGACACGGTCCTCAGTGTGCAGACCATGTACGCCCTCGGGTACGACCACGTGGTTGGCGAGATCAGTGAGGCATCTCTCAGGGATATGGACCGGTGCGACCTGTTCGTGGAGATCAAGGTCCGCAACGTCGAGAAGATCACCGCCCGGTGGCCGAGGCTCAAGGGTCGGGTGCTGTACTGGCGAGTCAACGGTGCTCAACCCGAGATCTGCCCCAAAGGTGGGGACGAGGTCAACCTCCCGTGCCCTGTCGCCACGGCATGCCTCTGGTATGGCCTCGAGCGGTACCGCTGGGGCAAGAACGTGGGGAGTCAGGACCAGTCCAACCTCGAGCACCTGGCCTCGCGCCCGGTCTCAGTTGAAGAGCAGAAGATGTGGGCCTCCGAGGTCATCCTCCACGACACGGAGTCCAACGCCTATGTCTTCTGGCCACCGTATCCCCGCAGCAAGGAGTACGACTCGGCCTTCGTCGCCCGGGAGATTCACGACGCCCACGGTGACCCCCATGACCCGCCGTTCACTGTCTGTCATTCGGTGAGGGCCTGGGGCTACGCGCCGATCATCGACGACTGCCGGAAGCTCGGGGTGCGGATGCACGGGAACAACTCCCCGGCCGGTCAGATCCCCCACTCCAAGGTCCCAGACCTGGTCCGACGCGGACTGGCCCTGGTCCACCTCAAGAGCGTGGACTGTCCGGGGTGGGCACTCTACGAAGCCCTCCTCGCTGGCTGCCCTGTCGTGACGGGTCGCCTGCTCAACTCCCGGATGCTGGCCTACCAGCTTCTCGAGCACGGGGAAACTTGTTACGAGTTCGGTGTTCCGGCCTCGCTCGAGTACGGCCGGGGTGATATGGAGTATGCTAGGTGCCTCAGCGACATCAAGGACGCGCTCGACCGCCTCTCTGATCCTCAGGAAAATCGACGGGTCGGGGAGAACGGTCGAAAGCGCCTCAACCAGCTGATGTGGTCGGGCAAGAACCCCGATCACGTTCAGTCCTTCCAGACGTTCATGGGGAGGCACTTCAAATGAGATGCTTGGTCACCGGAGCGGCCGGGTTCATCGGCTCCCACCTCTGTGACCGCCTGCTCGCTGAGGGGCACGAGGTGCACGGCGTGGACATCAGGAGTTGGCACACTCCGAACCTGACCACTGAGACGATGGAGCACCCCAGATTCTCCTTCCTCCAGGGGGACGTGAGAGCAATGCACCCCGACGACCTCAAGGGGACCGAGGTGGTGTTCCACATGGCCGCGCTCACCGGTCTCAAGAAGAACTGGGATAACTTCCAGCTCTCCATGGCCCAGACGGTCGGGACTACCCACCACCTGCTGGAGCTGTGCCAGAAGGTGCCAATCAGGAAACTGATCTATGCCTCGACCTCGTCGGTGTACGGGGACTATGCCTGCGGGAACGAGAACCTCCCGCTCCGGCCAATCAGTCCCTACGGCGTGAGCAAGATGGCGGCCGAGCAGCTGTGCCTTGCCTACCAGAGGACCCACCACGTGCCAGCAGTGGTGCTCCGGTACTTCAGCGTCTACGGCCCACGCCAGCGCCCGGACATGGCAGTGCACCAGTTCACCACGGCCATGCTCAAGGACGAGACAGTGACTATCAACGGAGACGGGGACCAGGCCCGGGGCATGACCTACGTGGACGACGTGGTGTGGGCCACGGTGATGGCCGCGAGTATCAGCGAGTGCAAGCCAGGAGAGATCTACAACATAGGCGGCGGGGACTTCACGACTATGAACCGGGTAGTCGGAGAGCTGAAGGGTCTCATCCCACAGTACTCGTTTGCCCCGACCTACAACCCCCACAAGATCCCAGGGGACCAGAAGTCAACCTCTGCTGACTGCTCCAAGTTCCGACACGAGACCGGCTGGCGTCCCCAGGTTCAACTCCAGGAGGGACTACGGCGACAGGTCGACTGGGAGAGGAAGCACCTGACATGAGTACCAGAAGGCCAGTGACCCGAACCCGTGGGTTTGACAACCGAACGTCGCCCTCGGGGATGATGAGCCAAGTCTACATCCTCGATGACCTCTGGCCGAAGAATGCCGAGTGGTTCGTCATCGGCGGACCAGCCAACCAGAACGAGGCCCAGTACGTCAAGGACAAGTACCCGGGCGTCAAGTGCTTCGGGGTGGAGCCTCACGAGGGCTCTCACCTCAAGCAGCTCTCAGGGAGAGGCCTGGAGGGTACCGAGCTGCCGTTCCCTGGGGAGTTGGTGGGCTGTGCTCTGTGGAGTCATGATGACACCAATATCAACAACCCTAGTGGGAGCCTCAACTTTGGCTCCCCAAGGGGTGGGAATCCTCTGCGCAGTAGCCTTCAGGCCTGCACCCCGGAGAACCCCCCGGACGCTGGTGGGGAGAAGGTCGAGTACGAGTACACCAAGGTCCGTGCCCGCACCCTCGACTCGCTCTCGGCAGAGTACGGACCGTTCAACAACGTGGTGCTCTGGCTGGACATCGAGTACGCAGAGCTAGAGGCCCTCAAGGGTGCCAGCAAGCTCCTCGACCGGACTCTGGTCGTCAACGTGGAGACCTTCAGCCACCTCAACCTCTCCAAGATCAATGACCTCTTGACGGCCAAGGGGTTCTACCTGTACCGGCTGTGGAACGCCGGGCAGACTCCCGGCAAGGACGCCCAGGACTACGTCTACGTGAGAGCAGGAAGGATCGGTGGTTGAGCATGAAGCGTGAAAGACCGGGTGACGTGTACAAGCAGGGGCAGGCCGGGGAGCACTTCTTCCCGTACCTGCTCCGCAAGCCGGAGTGGTTCATCGACCTGGGGCCAGCCAACGCGACCGAGGACCTGGACGCGCGGGTGATGTTCCCGGAGGTGAAGCTGATCGGCCTGGAGCCAGCGCCGGTCGGGTACCTGCGGGCTCTCGAGCGCTGGCCCAAGGACGGCTCCTACCTGCTCAACTCAGCTGCCTGGGATGAGGACACTGTCATCCGGTTCCATCAGGCCTCTGACCTCCGTCACGGCACGGCCTACACCAACGCTGAGCTCGTGGCGACGGACGACCTAAGTGGTGCTGACCGGGACACGGTGATGGTACAAGCCCGGAGCCTCGACAGCATTGACCAGCAGTATGGACCGTTCCGGGAGGCAGCTCTGTGGATGGACGTGGAGGGCAGCGAGCGGCGGGTGCTGCGAGGAGCCAAACGCCTCCTCGAGGACGGGGTGATCACCAGCGTTAACATCGAGATGCGGCCTCACCTCGCAGAGGAGTTCGACCGCGTCTTCAAGGGTTACGGGTTCGTCTCGATTCGGAGGTATTTTGAGTGTGCCACCTACTGGGACGAGGTCTGGGTAAGGTAGAATAGGGGCCACTGAAGGAGCCTAACATGAAGTACACCACGCGCACCATGTGCCGAGTCTGCGGCTCGTCTAACCTCACGCCCCTGTTCTCGCTCGGCAACCAACACGTCTCAGACTTCGTCGCCAAGGACAAGGTTTACTCCGGCCCGCGCTGCCCCATCGACATCGAGCTGTGTGGTAACTGTACTCTCGTCCAGGCCAAGCACACGGCCCCCCAGGACTTCCTCTACTCGCGGCACTACTGGTACCGGTCGGGTGTGACGAGCACCATGCGGGATGCTCTGGCGGACGTGGTTGCGGGTACGACTACGCGAGTGACAGTAGACAAGGGCAACGTGATCTTGGACATAGGGAGCAATGACGGCACCCTCCTTCGACGGGCCAAGTGGTGCTACCCTCACGCGGTGACAGTTGGAGTAGAACCGGCCAAGAACATGCGACAGTACTACGACGATTCAATGTATCTCCAAGAGGATTTCTGGGGTGCTGAGGGAGTAGCCGAAGACTTCATTCAGTGCCACGGGCAGGCCAAGATTGTTACTGCTCTTGGTATGTTCTACGATCTTGAGGACCCAAACGCATTTGTCGCCGACGTCGCCAAGGTGCTCCACCCAGACGGGGTGTTCGTGGCTCAGCTAATGTGCCTCAAGCAGACCATCGAGAACTACGACATCGGCAACTTCGCCCACGAACACCTGGAGTACTACTCGCTGAAGAGCCTCGGTATCCTGTTTGACAGACACGGCCTCGAGGTGTTCGACATAGAGGAGAACACTGTCAACGGCGGGAGTTACCGGCTGTACGTCAAGCACAAAGGTATTAAGATGGACACCCCAGAGGGGTACCAGAGGCTCTTGAAGGCCCACGATCGAGAGTTGGAGATGGGCCTCGACAAGGCTGACAAGTACGTCCAGTTCCGCTCCTGCCTTGAGACCATGCGTCGTAACCTCCACTCGTTCGTCAGCGACGAGGCCACCAAGGGCAAGCGGACGTGGGTGTACGGGGCTAGCACTAAGGGGAACGTCATACTCCAATGGGCTGGCCTCGACGACCGGCTGATCCATGGCGCTGCGGACCGGAGCCCGGAGAAGTGGGGAAAGTTCACGGCTGGCACGGGCATCCCGATCGTGAGTGAGGCTTCGGCGCGGTCCGTGCTGCCGGACTACTTCCTCGTGCTGCCTTACGCCTTTCTTCCGGAGTTCATCGAGCGGGAGAAGGACGAGTTCTGGCGGAAGAGGGGTGGCAAATTCATAGTCCCGTTACCAGAATTTCGTGTCGTATGAACTGGCTTGAGAAAAAGACGATTGAGTTGTCGGGCGGTCCCAGTGACGGGGAACGGCTGGAGGTGTATGCCCATGTGCACAGAGTTGAGAAGTTGCACTTGGGTTACGGGCTGATGGTTTGGGAAGAGACAGTTCACGCAACTGCTGACGGTTTTGCAATCTTTGAATACGCTGGGTACAAGGAGCACCTTAAATGATTACAATCGACAAGTTGCCCGACGGAAGGTTCGAGGTCAAGGGGCCTGGCAGGTCCTACGGTAAGTTCCGGACGTTCATGGCAGCTGTGTGGAGACGGCGAGTGGTCCGCATCTCCCAGCGGAAGAAGGACTCACCCCTTGTAGAGAGGGTGTGATGAAGAAGGCACTGATCACGGGCGTGACCGGCCAGGACGGCAGCCACCTCGCGGACATCCTCCTCGAGCGCGGCTACGAGGTCCACGGGCTGTATCGGCGCGTCAGCCAGGGGAACTTCAAGAACATCGACCACATCATCAAGGCGGAGCCGGTCGAGTTCCACCTCCACAAGGGGGACATCACCGACGCCTCCTCGGTGCTCCGGGTCATCAGGGAAGTCCAGCCCGATGAGCTCTACCACATGGCCGATCAGGACAACGTGGGCTGGAGCTACGAAACCCCGTGGCTTTCCTCGGAGCTGACGGCCAAGTCGGTGGGGACGGTCCTCGAGCTGGTGCGGACCTACTGTAGGGACTGCCGGGTGTTCATCCCGTGCTCGGCGACGATGTTCGGCGCGGCTGAGTTCCCGCAGACCGAGCTCACCCAGTTTGCCCCGCAGAGTCCCTACGCAGTGGCCAAGGTAGCCGCATACTACTGGGCACAGTACTACCGGGAGACCCACAAGCTTCACGTGGTCACCGGTATCATGTACAACCACGATTCTCCCCGACGGCAGGGCGACTACCTGCTTCACAAGATCTGCCGAGGCGTGGTGAACGGTGAGGCCATCGAGCTGGGAGACCCGAGCCAACGGGTAGACATCGGAGACGCCAAGGAGTACATGGAAGTCGTCCACGAGATGATGCAGCTTCCTCTCCCTGACTTCTATGTGCTCGGGACTGGGGAGGCCCCGACGATAGGGGACGTGGTCAACTTCGTCAGGGCACACTCGCTCGGCGGGAACCTCAGCGTTAGGTGGGGGCACCCCGACCGGCCGGGAGCACCTCCAGCCCTGAGCCCAGATACCACCAAGCTCCAGCGCGCCCTCGGCTGGGTTAAGACTACCAGGAACGTCTACAACGTCGTGGCGGGGCTCCTCGCTCACTACAGGAGTTCACCATGAGAGTCGGGTCGATAGGGTACGCCACGGATCAGGGAATTGCCCACCTCATGAAGTCGTTCTACGACGCGGGGGTGGTCAACGACGTCGCCATCTTTCACCACTCGAGCCGGACCAACCACCCGGAGTGGTACAAGCCAGACGACGTGTTCGGGACAATCGCGCGGAGGCCGTTCGACTGGCCGGAGATACGGGAGTGGCTGAAGCAGCACGACGCCATGCTGTTCTTCGAGACCCCGTTCGACTGGACGGTCATCCCCTGGTGCCAGGACAATGGCATCAGGACGTACATCATGCCAATGTACGAGTGCACCCCGCGCCAGATTCCCTACCAACCCCACCGCTGGCTCTGCCCCTCGGCGCTGGATCTTGACTACTTCAGCGGGTACAGCAACGCCCAATTCATCGAGGTACCCGTGGAGCCGGTCGAGTGGCACCAGCGGAGTAAGGCTCTGCGGTTCCTCCACAACGGCGGGAACCTCGGCCTGCGCGGACACAAGGGTACGCTCGAGATCATCCAGGCCATGAAGTACGTCACCAAGCCGGTCGAGTTGACCATCCGCTCGCAGGACACGGCCGGGTTGACCAAGATCATCAGGCAGGAGCCCTGGATCAAGAGCGACAAGCGGGTGCGGTTCCACCCAGGTGAGTTCAAGCGCTCTTCCCTGTTCGACCCGGCTCATGACGTGTTCATCATGGCCGAGAAGTACAACGGTCTGTCCCTGCCTCTCAGGGAGGCACGCGCGGCTGGCATGTACGTGATGACCTCTGACCGGTACCCGATGCACACCTGGCTCCCCAAGGAGGGCCTGATCCCGGTCGGGTCCTACCACAGGGCGTGCATCAGTGGGGCTTACATGGAGTACGACGAGGCCAAGGTCAACCCGCAGCAGATAGCAGCCAAGCTCGACGAGGTGTACGGCCGGGACATCACTGCGTACTCCCAGACGGGTAAGATGTGGGCCGACAGTATGAGCTGGGCAAGCCTCAAACCAGACTGGCTGGAGGCCCTCAGCAAGTGAAGATCCACAAGGAGTCGATTGGACACCTGTGCCTGTGGATCGCTGCCGGGAAGAGGTTCTCCTTCGCGGGGTTCTCCGACGCCGAGTGGTTCTGCATCTTCGGGGAGCGGCATGGAGAGAAGACGGGGTTCGGACAGGTACTGGACCGTGAGTATGGCAAGCGGCTCCTCGACATCATCAGGCGGAGGCAGGCTGATGACCGGTTCATATTCGCGGTCCCTAGCTGTCTCTACCAGCTGCCGTCGTTCTGCAACGGGGAGATCGACTGGTTACTCGGCCGAGAGAACATCAGGATGGAGGCGTTCGAGCGGGACAAGATAACCGACGACGCGGCCATGAACGGTCGGGAGCTGCACCAGTTCGTCAGGATGCTCAGGCGGGTGGATCATACGGTGATGATCGGCAACGGGGCGCTGCGGGTCATGGAGGAGCACCTGAGCCTCAAACGGTTCATTGAGGTGTCTAGCCCAAACTTGCACCTAGAGCCGGGTGGGATCGAGCGGGCAGTGGCGGAGGCGGTAGACTATGGCAAGCCCGGAGTGTACTTGGTCTCAGCTGGGGTGAGCGCGGCGGTGATAATTGACCAGCTCCATGACGCGATCCCACGCTCCTGGTTCATCGACATGGGGAGCGCGTGGGACGCCTTCGCGGGCATCGGTGGTCAGAGGGAGTGGCGGGCACGGCTCTACGCTGACCCGCCAGAGCTCGAGCGGTGGAAGAGGAGGGTGCTGTATGGACGGTAAGAAGACCAACCCGGTGAGGGACCAGGACCGCGTGCGGGATCTGTTCGAGCACTTCGAGCAGTACGGCGACGTGATGTTTCGTCAGCAGCGAGCCATCTACGATGGGATCGAGATCTACACCAGATACAAGACCGTTCTTGAGGCCGGGTGTGGCAACGGGGTTGGGGCAGCCATCCTCGCCAAGGTCAACAGGGACGTGGTGGCCACCGACATCTCAGAGCGTAACATCAGGTTCGCGGCCTGCCTCTACCCGTGGATCAAGTTCAGGACCTGGGACGCGACAACCAAGTGGCCACTCTCCCCGGTGAGTGAGGTAGTGGCCGTGGAGATGATCGAGCACGTGGCAGACCCCGAATTGGTCATCAAGAACCTGATCGCGGCCTCTACATCACACGTGTGGATTAGCACACCGAACGGTCACGGCAAGGCCCAACCTCCGGACAACCCCTACCACGTGTACGAGTACACCATTGCGGACATGCTCGGGATGATTCTCCAGCATCAACGGGTGGTCCGGGTCAACGTATACCCGTGGGACAACCTGTCTCGGCCCGCAGTGGCGTACAGAGACGTCAAGGACCCCATGCCCAGCGCGGACCCGTTAGTCTACAAGGTGGTACTACAATGAACTTCCTCGTCTGTTCCAAGGTCAGTATCCCGGCTAAGGACCGTACCCTACCAGCGTGGGAATACCTCCGGGCCAAGGGTCACACTGTCACCGTCGAGCACCCGCTCTCCAAGTCTATCGAGAACAAACCTGACGTCATTATCAGCATGGGCGTCTCGATCATGGAGGAGACCTTCGAGGCCCTCAATCGGTTTCCCGGAGTGCCACTCTACGCCTACAACTGGGACATCTACGCCTGGATCTGGGAGCAGGGACAAGAGGGCAAGGTGCAGGCCAAGCACGCATCCCGCCCACGCGAGTACGACTACGTCAGGTACGGCGAGCTCCTCAAACAGGCGCGGGAGGTGTGGGTACCGTCCCGCTGCACCGGCCTGCGGACAGAACAGTGGTACGGCCTCAAGAACTGGTCGGTCATCCTGAGTGCCTGCCCATGGTGGGACTGGAAGCACGTCAGCGACGAGGGGTACGCCCTCTGCTGCCTCAGGGAGATCCCCGACCCGTACTGGGGCCGTCTCGAGCGCGTGTGCGGGGAGCTGGGCATTCCCCTCCACATGCCCAAGCACGAGCTCACCTACGAGGCGTACCTCGCGGAGGTGGCGCGGTGCCGCTTCCTGGTCAGTGACCTCTACGAGCTCTCGACCGGGGGCCTCTCGCTCCTCGAGGGGTACTACCATGGCAAGCCAGTGCTCCTCAGCGACAGCCCGTGGCACGGCGGGAGGGACTACTTCGGTGATCGAGCCCTGTACTTCAAGCACGACGACGAGAGTCACCTCAAGACCCAGTTGATGCGCCTGTGGAGGTACCAGGAGACGAGTGCTCAACTTGGTCTTGGGTCATTCGCTCCACCGGACCACAAGGAGTGGATTGAGACCAACTTCTCTGATCAGCGAATGGTAGACGACATGCTGCGACGGATCGCGGCCACGACATAACTTCAAGAACGGAGAACGCCCGTGGACAAGCTACAGAACGAGTTCATGCAGAAATATATTCTGCCCTTCGACTCAGTGTCGTACGAGTATGACCCTCTGGCGGGGTTCATCGTGTGGCGCATGGGGACGGGGGGCAACGCCGAGCTCCTGCACATCAGGGCCTACGAGACCAGGGAGGGCCATGGCCGCTCGCTCGTCTACCGGATGCTCGATCGACTGGCAGACCAACCGCCGTACCACACCGTCTACGGGTTCAGCCGAGTGAGCAACAAGCGGGCCGGGGCCTTCTACAAGGCCATGGGCTTCCATCTAGTCCCGGTCGACGGCATTTACAAGGACGGCAAGGCCATCATGTTCTGGCAGGAGTTCAGCCAGCTGGTGCGCCTCCAACGGAGGTACCTCAAGCTGTGAGGGTACTCTACATCGCCAAACACGGTCAGGTATTCACCAACGACGACGAGGGCGCGATCCAGTACGCCCTCGAGCAGCTGGGGCACGAGGTCACCGCCATCCGGGAGATCAAGGCCAAGAACGCCTTCCGCCACGCCCGGGAGTCCAAGCACGACTTCGTCCTGTTCCACCACTGGGACGACCTGGAGACCCTCAAGGAGCTTAGGGGCCTTGGCATACCGCGCGTGTTCTGGTTCTTCGACCTGGTGAACCAGAACGATCCGACCTTAGAGCCACGCAACGCCCGGCGCAAGGGCTGGATGGAGCGGACCATCCCCGAGGTGGACCTGGGGTTCTGCACCGACGGTGACTGGGTGTTCAGGTGGAACAACTTCGGGCCGGAGGACCAGCGCGACAAGCTGGTGAGGCTCAATCAGGGAGCGGACATTCGAATGGCCGGGCTGGGCCTCGCGCCGGTCAACTCTCCGATCATCCCGCTGCTGTTCACTGGCACGCACAAGGGCGGCACCCAACGGGAGTCGTTCATTAGAGAGATGATGGAGACCTACGGCTCGATGTTCCGGTGGGTCGAGAAGAACACCTACGCTCGCAGACTGGCCGACGTCATTGCCCAGACCCACATTGTTCTCGCTCCTGACTCGCCGGTGACCAACCTCTACTGGTCCAACCGAGTCTACAACACCCTGGCCTTCGGGGGCTTCCTCCTCCACCCGCTGGCCCACTGCCTGATCGAGCAGTACCAGGACGGCCGGGAGCTGGTCTACTACCGCTCTCGCGAGGACCTCCACGACAAGATACGGTATTACTTGGCGAACCCGGAGGTCCGGAAGAGAGTGTCCCAGGCGGCGGTGGCCCGGACGGTCAAGGAGCACACCTACACGAACCGCGTGGCAGAGATGGTCCGCACCCTCAGACAGAGGAGACTAATTGATGATCAATAACAGCATGCGTCACAAGTACTGGACTACCAACAAGGAGGAGTGCTTCGGGTTCAAGCCCGGAGAGTTGGTCATCTATGACTACAGAAGCGGCGGGGGATTCGCTGGAGCACCGCAGGTGTTCTACGTCGGACTGGCAAGCGGCATCGCACCAGACCAACCACCAGCTCCTCAGGAGGAGTGGTACTTACCGGGATCAGAAGTCGAGTACCGGATCGGCGGGCACGGGTTCCACGGATATCACTATAGGAAGGAGATATCACGATCATGATTGAGCAGATCTGGGCACCAGCGACCATGGAGGGCGGGGAGGGGCTGCTAGCCACGCTGGTTTATCACCAGCACAAGTCGGAGGGCGACGTACAGTTCGTCACGGAGCCCTGCGAGCCGCAGCAGGTGGCGGTCATGAGACACGGCCGGGGGAAGCACATCCCACCACACCGGCACCACGAGCGGCTACGGAATGTGACTCGGACCACGGAGGTGCTGATCATCCGGCGGGGGTCGGTGCTCATCAACCTCTACACCAGCGAGGGCGACTGGGTGACCTCCCACGCGCTCGTCACGGGGGACCTGATCGTCCTCCACGCGGGTGCTCACTCGCTCTTCTTCCAGGAGGACACGGAGCTGGTGGAGGTCAAGCAGGGGCCTTACGCGGGCCGCGAGTCGGACAAGGTCGAGATCCAGGTCACCCAGGGAGCCCACGATGCAGCCCCACGAGCAGCTTGAGCACGAGTTCGGGGAGTGGGCCGGGGTGAAGAACGTGGTGGCCTGCTCCTCGGGGACTGCGGCCCTTCACCTCGCACTGGAGGCGCTCGAGCTCCCGCGTGGGGCCAAGGTCCTCGTCCCAGACTTCACCATGGTAGCCTGTGCCCGCGCGGTCACGCTCGCGGGGCTGGTGCCAGTGTTCGTCGACTGCGGAGAGGACATGCTCATCAGCATAGACCAGCTCGAGCAGGCGGTCTACAAGCTGAACGGTGAGGCCCACGCGATCATGCCGGTGCACGTCTACGGGCGGAGGTGCCACATGGCGGCTATCTACCAGCTGGCCTCCCGGTTTGACCTTTATGTGGTCGAGGACATGGCGGAGGCCCACGGGGTTCCAGTGCACCCGGGGACCGACGCGGCCTGCTGGAGCTTCTACAAGAACAAGATCGTGGCCGGTGAGGAGGGCGGGGCAGTCTCGTTCCAGACCACCACGGCCGCGAAGCTCGCCCGGTCCTTGCGCTCGCTCGGATTCGGGGACTCCCAAGACTACCAGCACACCCCGAGGGGCCACAACTACCGGCTGGCCAGCTGCCTGGCGGAGAAGGTGCTGAAAAGCCTCGGGGACTTCGGAGAGGGCGGCATTCTAGGTGAGCCGGGAAGGACGCCGATCGACTATCGCCGGAAGGTTGAGCAGTGCTACAACGACTGGTTCCCGACCGAGTGGAAGCTCCCGCACCGAGACGCGCCGTGGGTGTACGACATCCGCATCCCAGGGCTCCACAAGTACCAGCAGGACATGCTCGTCGAGGGGCTGAACAAGGAGGGGATAGCCGCGCGGCACGCCTTCAAGCCCATGAGCTCCCAGCGGGAGTACTCAGGCTGCGAGGTGTTCCGGGAGAAGCGGAGCAGGGGCGTGGCGGACGTGGTGAGCCAGGAGGTGATCTACTACCCGCTCGGTTCAGGCACGACGCCGGAGATGGTCGAGCGGGCCTACAGGATCACGCGTGAGGTGGTGCACGGCTAGTACCAACCGGGTGCGGCTAGGGGCCTGTCCTGCTCCTTCAGTCTCCGAAACCGCACCCGGTTGTTTTCACTTTGCTGGTGGTGTTCCTGGGTTTGGTTCAGGGTCTTTCCAACCAACATACATTACATGAGCTCGCCCGCAACGATTACACGTCCACTTTGAGTCACATCGATACCCGGGCTCCCGGTCGGTTCTGTAAATGTCATTACGATGGGCCACCCAGCACCACCAACCCTTCAACCAGTTGATCACGGCTTGCTCCTTGTACCACCGAGAAAAAGACCCCCGACAGCCAGTGGTAACTGTCGGGGGCTGTGTCAAAAAGTTTAACAGGGAAGTTCTCAGCTCTTCATGTCAATCACTCCTGTTAACGGCGGTCGCTGCCGTCAAGCGAGTGTAGGTCACCACCCATAATTCCGGTCTCGGGAGGAACCCTACGCCCGGGGCCGTTCTCGGCCAGCGAGTGGAGCGGGCCTCTCGCACTGCCCCTCCACGTGCACGGTCATTATACCTAGTCACCACCAGCACGGGTGCCGTGGGCCTTCCAGACTCCCGGGTTGACGTCGTAACCGACCGGCCTGACTGACCCGTCTCCCCAGGCCACCGGGAGAGCGGAGTGTCGCGAACCGAACCCAGCATGAAGAAGCAGCGGGCAGCCCGGTCCATACTCGCCGAGTGAGGTCGGGGTGTTTCCGGCTGGGGCGTCGCAACCATCACGGCCAAGCGGAGTGGCCGAGCTCCTGACCTGGCTCGAAACCCAGCGGTTGGGGAAGCCGTCCCAGCCGATCGGACCGTGCGAGAGCGCCCAGCCACTCGCGCCGATCCAGATTTCGCTTATTGCCCCGGTGTTGGAGAGGCCATCGGTGAAGCTCACAGCGGTGTTCCCGCGCCGATTGGCCCAGTTAGTTTCCTTGCGGAAGAATCCGTCCTGATCGTAGTCGAACCCGCCGTAGGACGGCGGGTGTCCCTGCGCTCTGACCTTCGACGGACAGGTTAGGTTCAGCTGCCCGTAGCCGATTGAGTACCCCTCGACGAAGGGCACGACGTCATACTTCCATCCGCCTGCATCGCTGAGATACTGCGTAGGGAACGAACTGTGTGCCGACTCATAGCCGTGGCAGGCGAGGACGTACTGCCGGAGGACGTGGTGGCACTTCGCCCGGTTCGCTGCCTCTCGCACTCGTTGTATCGCAGGGAGCATCAACCCGATTAGCGTGGCGACGATGGCCACGACGACGAGGAGCTCGATCAGGGTAAAGGCGAGACGGTCGGAGGAGGCCACCTCGACGACCCGACCCACCATCACGTTGTCTGTTTGACACGTCTTGTCGTAGGCGGACCATGCCGACTTGGTGCTGGGGTAGAAGTCCACCAGTACCCAACCGCGTCCCTCGCGGAAGTAGACCCACAGCTGGTACTCGACCGTCATCTCTGCTCCCATAAAGGGGGAGGAACCGGCCGTGGTCGCGACTGCCCTGGAACTGAGCTTCCAGGCACGACCGGCTCACTCCCCGGTACTCAGGACACGAACACCAGTTCCTCGATGGCACGGGTGATTGCGACATACTTCAGGTTCCATTCCTGCTCGACCTGCCATGCCGTCTTGGCCATGGGGTGCGGGACGGTGGCCTTATCGGGCTGGAGCAGGAAGACCCGCTTCGCCTCGAGGCCCTTTGCCTTGTGGATGCTGCTCAGACGGACTCCTTCCGGCCGGACCAGCTTGGGCTTGCCACAACGGGGTTCGTAGCAGACGTCAGCGTTCTCCCCGTACTTCTTCTTGCAGTTGGGGCACTGCTTGTCAGCGAACACGTTTTCGATCTTGCGGACCAAGTCGGCTACCCGCTGGCAGTCCTCCGTGAAGCACATCAGGCAGTCGTGGCGGTCCTCGATGGCGATCAAGCGGGCCTCGGAGGGGTTCTTCTTGGCCTGTTCCTTGTTGGTCTCCTCGTGGAACCAGTCGCTGAGTCGACGAACCAGGGACGTGATCGCCACGTTGTCGGGGTCGCTCTTGCTGTCCTTCTTGGCCAGCTTGCGGACGGTGCTGATGAGGCCCTGGCCAACATCACGCCCCTGAATGTTGGCCTTCTTCCCGGCCTTGAGGAACCGGAAGCACTGACTGACGAGCGGGGCGTTCACGCGGCACAGCACCATGTTGCCCTCCTCGCAGCGGTCGGTGTAGTGGGGTTTCGGCCGCTCCCGGTTGTCCTTGTCCGTTGGGTAGCGAGCCTCGCTGATGACCCCCTCGGGGTTGGTCTCGAAGGCGTCGAAGTCGGGGACGATCTTGTTGGCCTCGCGGACGATGGCCTTCCCGCAGCGCCGGGTGACGGTGAGGGGGAGGATAATGCAACCGCGAACCGACTCGTCAGCGCCGTACCGATTCGCTTCCACGCGGTCTGACAGCTCCTGCTCCATCCGCTTCATGCTCTCCGAATCGGCCCCGGCGAACCCGTAGATGGCCTGCTTCGGGTCACCGCACAGGATGAGGCGACGCCCGGCACGCTTGGCGAGCTCTTGCTGGCACCTGTTGAGGTCCTGGGCCTCGTCCACCAGGAGGATGTCGTACCTGACCACTGGCAAGTTGAGCACGACGGGGAGCCACACCATGTCGGCATAGTCGATGGTCCGATCCTTGGTGACGTCCTTGCACCGCTCGAGCACGCGCGGCACTAGGTCGAACACCTGGGACTGGTCGACGCCCTCCATGTCAATGTCGTAGTGACTGACCAACTGAAGGAGCTCCCCACCACCGTTGGGCGCGATGAGGTTACTTTTGCACAGCTCCACCAACTCCTTGACGGCATTGACCAGCATGGGCTTCTCTCGCCGGAGGTCCCAGAGGTCCTGGCCGAGCAGCTCCGCCGTGACGGTGTTGACCTTCGCGGGGATCTTGTCGCCAGCGACGTTGAGGTTCCCGAAGGCCCGACGGACCACGCTGTACCCCATGGCGTGCATGGTGGACGCCTCGCACCCGGCCGGGACGCGGTTCTTGAGCTCAGTGGCGATGGACTTGTTGAAGGCCACGAAGCAGACGGTGGATGAGGCCGGTGACTGCTTGATGGCATCCCACACTGCCCGCTGCTGGGGGGAGGGGGTGAGCTGGCTGCCGATGCCCTTGAGCTCCTTGAGGCCCTCGATCAGCGTCGTGGTCTTTCCCGTCCCCGCTCTGGCCTCGACGATCACGTGGGGGGAGTTGTCAATGACCTGCGGGCGGAGCTTAGCCGCCAAACCGGAGGTTGCGGTTTGGGGAGCAGCAGCCGTCTGGATGGGGACCACCGCAGAGGTCACACTTAAGTTTGCGACAGAAGGCTTCGGCTCTACGGTACGCCTCTGTGTAGTCCCCAGTCCACCCACAGCCGCATCCGACTTCGTCGGGGTAGATGACGACGTTGCACTCGGGGCAGACACGGTAGGGTCCGAGCTCTGCTCACCCTCCCGTTCCACGAAGGTCATGTTGTGGCCGTTGTTACGACGCTCGTGGGAGCTCATTTCCGCAGGACTGGTAGTGGAGTAGGAGCACTTGGTGCAGCGATAGTACCCGTTGGTGACCTTGCCCTCACCCTCCACGGCCTCGACCAGCTCGCGCTTGATGGCAGACTGGGGGACGACGGCGGTAGGCTTCTCCTTCTGGGTCACCTCCGAGCGGAACTTCATGGCTGAGCGGAACGTGGTCTTCCGGCCGGTAGAGAGATTGGTGACATCGTAGGCGAGGACCGGACGGTCGGTCGCTCCGAATGTCTCGCGGATGGCATCGACTCGGACGGTGACGATGTTGTTCGAGACCTTCGCGCGGTAGAGTCCGCCGACTTTGATCTCAGACTTCTTCACGGCTTGCTCCTAGGTTGTGAACGGCTCTGGTCCGGTACACCCGGAACTCACGGCACGCTCGCGGGAGGCTCCCCAGGGGCGGGAGCCAATCACGAGGGCGTCGTTACTCGTCGTTCTGAACTGGTTGCTCGTCTTCCGGCAGGGAAGCCAGGAACTCGGCGTAGGTTTCGCATTCCCAAGGTTGCTTGGCGGCCTTGGCGAAGTTGTCGGACTGGGCATCGAACCGTTCGAGTTTTTCGCGGAGGGTCATCGGCTTGCTCCTGTCGAGGGTAGGTCTAGAGAGGTATTAGCTCGACCCGGCCAAATATTATAATAATTTAGCCGGGTCGGGCGATTTCGTCAAAATACCCTCAATTCTCGAGCTTCTTGAGCTGCTCGGCCTTGAGGGCGCTGGCCTTCGGGCCACCTGGCCGTGGC